>JAABUI010002495.1_pt1 | contig 10122 bp, 14 predicted proteins | sample 5559111 | NCBI WGS metagenome assembly JAABUI01 (sample SAMN10711870, study PRJNA513365) | rock metagenome | isolation source: Antarctica rocks | place: Antarctica: Victoria Land, Buttleship Promontory
CCCGCTTCACTGCTCTACCCGCCCGAGAAAGAGCAGGTACATCATCGACAGCCTTATCGACACCGCTGAAATCCAAAAGAGGCCGTGAGGAGATGCCAGATGCCGAACAGAAAGCCTGTCAGGTAGAATTTCTCTCTTTATTCAGTCCACCTGCACGGCTCACAATAGAGTATGTGTTGATAGCTGCCCAACAGATAATCAAGACTAGCATACTCGCGATTGAGCCGAAGACAGGAATGCGCCAGTAGTCATTTCTCTCCGCACACCAGAGTAGCATGCCCACGAGAAAAGCGAATATTGAACAGTCCAAGGTAACAAGAGGTACCCAAGCCAGAGCCAGGTCGTTCCATGTCACACTTTCGTAACCCTCAAAGCCGAAGAGTAGTATACTGGTGAGCATGATTGATGTCACGCTTGTCGAAATCGAGATGACCAGGAGGCTTTCAGCGAAACGCAAATGCTCGGAGGTCGCAGGGTGGAATTCGTTAAAGCTGAGTATGGCAAGGGACAAGCCACTTATAAGAGCAGAGATCAAGTTGAACGTCTTGTAGAATCGAAGCAGGCGAGGGAAGACATCGGAGGCTCCCGAGTCAATCTGACCATCTACAGGGAGGTGTTTAGCAACGTCAGATAGATGCAGTCGTACGACATACCGTAGGGACCCGTCATTTTGCAGTAGCAGAGACTCGCAGATGTTGAGGTGCTTGCAACCTAAGTTGGCTCTCAGTGTAGTCTCCCTTAGAGATCTACGGCGTGAAATGGAGGCAAAGTTTCTTATTTGAATCCTCAACCAGCAACAACGAATTTGAAGCATTGAAGACTTTGGGAAGAGATCACTTAAATACTAAATGGAGTCAACATTAAAGGTGAACAGCGATAATAGGAGCCAAACGGAGCTGAACAGCCGGTGATGGAGCCGGGCAGCCAGTAGTGAAGCTTAGCAGCCGGTAATGGAGCCGAGCAACCAGCCGCAGAGAGGAGTCAGGAGCGGACAGTCAGAACTGGATCTGTATAGCAAGCTGAGCAGCCTATTCGTGTGCAGCTTCGCGCACGTAAGCAGACTAAGAGTGTGCAGCAAGGTGTGAATTAGTCGGGGTTTGACTGTTCTAGCAATCAGGCTTCGTACATCGCACTTTTGGGCAAACCCGGCCGATTGATCCCAACAAGCATTGAGAGATCGTTTGACGAAGACAGTGTAAGTTCTAGAAGAAGCCTAAATGCATGTGGGGAAAAAGAATACCCGCGTTGTTTGTCTATATAGTATAGTATGCTTGATTCTGCTTGCAGCTGCTTATAGAAAGAATGTCAACGAGAAAGTTTAGCCCAACACTATCCTCCCAAAGCAAAGACTGATTTGCCCCTAATAATGCCACAAGCGAATGCAAGTAGCTGGATTTCCGTTAGGAATGTTGTGACAACCTGCGGCTGTCCCCACTCGATAATTCATCATATACGCTCCGCAGCTCCAACTATGGTCTTGGTCGGCATCTTGGCCTGATTGGCTGATGTCCAGTTGTTCTTGTTCCTCTAATGGACGAGACATCGTAATCGATGCGAATTTCTTTCCGTTGTCAAAAGACCCGAGCGCCATATCCCTCCCATACACGAGAGTCCCACCGAGCGAATCGCCTTGGCAGTCGGGTTCCGCATAACCATAAATGGTAAGCGTGGAGAGAGTGAAGGCCAAAGAACCTAGGTTGATTGGCTGCGTCATTGGTCAAAAGGGTAGATTTGAGCTCTGCTTTTTATACACTTACTCCGACACCGCGCATTGGCACTAGAGCTCTCGCCGGGAGAGGAGCAATTTCATGGGTACTTTGGACCGTCGGTACAGCGTTGATTGGTGCAGTGGCGAGATAGCAACAGAATAGGGAGGCTAATTGAGCCCTTGAGACGGTTATGGATAGCATACTAATAGATAGAGTGGGATATGGACATGAGACTGCTTCGTAAAATCAATGGGAAAATAGATGGTGATCCGGTGAGGGTTTTTGTAGTGCCGAATTCAACCACATCCCATTCCGGCCTTATGTAGGATTTTCATGCACATCCAGAAAAGATCCCCAGTTAGGCATCAAGAAATGGCTCATCCCCTACAGGGTCCAGAGGATGCCCGAGCATTATACTCAGGACGGTTCGCGGAAAGGTGTTTCGTTAACCAGCTATGGCTGCGCTTCCAGTTCACCATTTCCAATCCGCTGCCGATTCCTCGTCAGGTATCGTCTTTAAACCAGATATATTTGACTGTGATGTCACAACAAGCAATATACGAACCGAGAGTGAGGCACAAAGCCGGTCGCCGCCCATAGTAGGAGACCAACAGCGAAAAGGAGTCGGCGGGCAAATCCCTAAGGTCGCAACTCCTAAGACTCCGTCTCCGCGTGCGAGAACAAGTAGGGAGAATCGGCATGTTACCTTCCAAGATCCTCAGATGAAGCGAAGACTGTCGTCAATACATCCGGCTTTTCGCCAGCGGCCAGTCTCCGGCAGGGCCGGGGATGTTGTTGCTCTGGACGACCAGATCGCAAGGAATGGCGGGACCACATCCACCTACGAGCAGCTCCCTCACCGGCTTCAGATATCGAAGCACCGTCGGCCTATCTCTTCCGCGGAGCGTGTGGTGGAACTTACACGAACGAACGGCTATCTACTGCAAGAGCTGGCTTATCACAAAGATAATCGAGCAGCTGACATGAAGTTTCACGAAACAGTGTTGGAATTGCATGCGAAACTGGAAGATGCATTGAAGGAAAGATCCCAAAAGCGAGCGGACGCAGAGTCTACTTTACTGAGCTATTGGGGTATTGATTTTGGTGATGGAAATGTCGAGGACACCGTTTTCTGATCTCTATTATCTATATCCCATTTCGTAGATCCGATCCAGTCCTCCTCACCTTTCTTTGGAGGGCGGAAAAGCTTTCCTTGCCACTGCTGTAACGTATGCTTGTATGTGGTTTATAATGTGACGGATTACCGATTCGCCCTTCCTCAGCGGCCTACAAGTTAATGCCTCCAGAGGATGGTGAGCATGCGTGGAAAGAAGCTTTCTCACCCGAGGGCCGTAGAAGATGGTTGCGTTATGAAACAACATCCCGGCATAGAAAATAGACTCCTCCTGAATCTTAAAATGCCAGAACTGACCGTAGGCCCAGTGCTAAGCAAATTCCGTTGTCAATCGTAAACGAAACGTAGAATAAGACCGTGGTAGGGAAGTTCATCTCCAGGCACCGCTCCGTTGGAGCTTCCGAAAGTGAATTGCATGGCCTCCATTTCTGTTCCACGATCCTGGCGGCTGAGCGTCCGGAAGGATCGCGGCATTGTCATACATCCAAAGACATCCAGGAAAGGAGGCGGCATCCTTCACTGCCCTCAAGACCATGTACTTTCCCTGGGGTATATATTGCCATTGTGGCTTCAAAAGGAACGGTCAAAGCATCTCCTTATTCACCATGGCGAAAGTGAGAACCCAGCGACACATCGTCCGAGAGAAGGCCAGGAAGAGAACCAAAAGTCTCTTTAAAAAGGCCAATGAGTTGGCTCAGATTGCGGACGCCAACATCTACATCGTCGTTGATCGCAGTGGAAAATATCAAATCTACAGATCCACCGATCAAGCCGGCTGGCCGCCGTCGGAACAAGAAATGGTAAGTCGCCTGAACGCAAAGGTCCGCGCAATGTATGACACTTCAAACATAGGAGCAGCATTACCCCATCCCTAGGTACAAAGGTCCGGCGGACTTTGAGCCTGCAAAGGATGAGGCAAGAAATCAGAGGATCGTCGAGGAAACCCACGGTGGAGAGTGGACGAAGTCCAAGCTCAGAGATGGCGGTAGTTCCCTCGGTTATCAGCGGCGCATTTTCTCTGTTCCTAAGCCTCCAGTTCTGCCGAAGTCACCAGCCGGAAGAATGTATTTCTCGTCTCAAGTTTCATCTTAGATGGTGTGCAGGCCAAACATCCGTCATAAAGCCCAAAATTTAAATCCTTGCTCTGAAACTCTGAAAAGTTGCGGTTCCTCCCCTAATTCAGCCTACGCCTACTCAACAGAATGTGACTCACCTCCTTTGTGCCCCGTATTACATGAAACACGCTGCCTATTCACGCCGCACTAGGGCGGCAATGCGAGATCCTTCGATCACAATACGGAGGATACTGCCAGATAATGTGGTCCAGACGTTTGCCGAGACAAAAGATTTTTGAAAAATCTGACACTGGGTTGAATGCTTGAAGGGGCGAGAGGCGAAATCAGATCAATAGTTGGAGTTGATCTTAAGGACGTAGCCCATATATGGGACGTCGTTTTTACGTAGCCATTAACGCAACCTCATATGGCGTGCATTCACGCGGTAGCTGACAACCTCCAACTTGCGTCCGCGCCTTGTAAGAATTCTTGTTACGGGGGGATGGACTTACGGCTGCATGGGCTTGATCTTGAGTTCGAATCGTCCCATTGCCATTTAGCTTACCCGCTAGTGCTGTGCTCAGCCTCTTCCAGTCCCTACCATGCATTTTTAGCGCCTCGAATAGATATGCGCTCGGGCCTCTCCCTTGTAAGCGCTGCAAAATATTGGGCATGTTGGATTGAAACACGTGTTTCGACTCCGATTGCGCCGTCGAGACGGCCAGGAGAATGGCTCAGCCCCACTTCCCGTGTCTCTTCTCCACAGCACAGCACAACATCTTTTCCGGATGGCCGCAGCTCGTGCCTCATCACATGACAGTAGTTTTTTGAGTATACTCAAAAAACTACTGTCATGTGACCTCGGACCGTTTACCTGGAGTGGTTTCAGGTCAGTTTCTTTACTTGCAACATGAAATGAGCCAAACACCGAGAGAGCCAGCTCTAGTATGTGATACGTTCCGATTATCCTCCCAGCTAATCCGTGTGTAGGCATTGAGTGAGATAGTGGAGATTCTCTCCATGTATTCGAAATGTAATTCAAGGGAGGACTATATCACGCTCCTCGACAGCCTGGAAACCCTGACGACGGAACTCAGAGAAGAGCTATCACAAATAAGACAACGTAAGAAGAAGACCAAGCAAAAGGAGACGCAGTTCAACCATGGCCCTGCCAATATTCCACAATTCGCAAATGTGGCAACAAGGTCGCGCGGGCCCGTGTCAGCGACTGATCTCTCATCCTTAATGCCGCGCTCACACTTGAGGCCTGGACCGTTTCCCTCAGACAAAGCCGAGTCACCGTCAGTCTCTCAGGAAACCACTATCACTGATCGATCGACCGTGGCTAATAACCAATCCGAAACGACCCATAGTGATCATGAGGACTTCACGCTGAATGCTGAGGCGAGACCAGCGGCGACGAACACTGGAGTACCAGCCAGGGACAAACTGAAGCAAGAGATCGAACGCTGTGAGAAGACTTATCGAGGGAAAACCTTCATTGTCAACGGTGATGAACGCTCGGAAACCGTCTATCCCGACGAAATCAGTGGCTTCTTCTCCCCCTTTCAAGAGGGAACCTGGCTTGCCAATTTCAACTTGATGCCGTTGCTTTTCTCTTTCAGGTGGCCGTGGACGACTTTGGTGTTGTCCAGCTCCTATACGTCGGCATTGAAAAATGGCAATCAGCCGTCCAGTACGAGAGTACGGTGGCCATTGCGTCGTGATCATGATCGAATCATCCTTCCATGCTGCATTCAAAGTCATTGGACGCTGTATGACGTAGAATTTAAAGGCAATTTCATCCGACATTATAACTCCCTTGCGGAAGATATTTCAAAGTTAGAGGAAGTGGTGTCCGCCATCCAAGAGCGACTGGCCTACGCCATGGAAGGATGGGAAAGCCCAAATCGGGATTTTACCATAGTCAGTGGGGTAAGCGAGGATCCCCATCCTTGCATATGCCTTTTCAACGACTGAAGATTTGCAGGCATCCCAGCAGCAAGTGAACGGTGATGATTGTGGGATCTACATGATATATAACGCCGACTGTCTCGCCTCAAATCGAGACACATTGGAGGAGCGGGTAGACGGTGTTCAGCTCCGATATCGCTACCTTGAACGTCTCCTCGAACTGGAACGCCAGGGGAGGAGTGAGCGGCAGGTAGTGGACATGGTCCTCCCTCCAAACAAGACACTGAGAATCAAACGGCGGCGGGTACCTGAAGATATTTCAGATGATGAGTCAGACCGGGACCAACCAGGATCTCGAAAGAGCCGCAGGGTAGACTGGAGGCCTCCATCTCATCTGGGTTCTGAAAATGCGTGGATTGAGGAGCGAAACCACGTCGCCGCCACCATTTCGAAGCAAAGGTATGGGAGATCCAAGCCGGAATGTGGAGAACGAGCGGAGGAACTGCTTCGGATGATCGAGGCGATCGGATGCGAGGATGTAATGGCGACTTGGGAGGAAGCAATCGCCGAGGGGAAGTCGGGAATCAGAGTACCGACAGCGGATTCGACAGCTAAGGCCATCTGTCAACTCATCGAGCGGGCTCAGATCCGATCACTCAAAGATAAGGTGCTTTTACGCATTGGGAAATGGATTTTCACAATGAAGATATTGCAAGATGTTGAGAAATTGAAAAAAGAAGGTGCTCCGTCCAGGCAGAGCGTCCTCAAAGCTGATGTTGATGTGAAAGGGCCTGCATTGAAAAGAGCCTTCACAAACTTCATCACAGAAGCCTATCCTGAGCTCCAAAAGCCGGAATTTGACAAGCAGCGAGACGCACAATATTCCAAGTATCGACAATGGTGGCGTGAGGGTCAGATATGGGTCCTTCTGTATAATGCATTCGGCGCTGCGGTTCTGTTACTCGTTCCGGCAGGCCAGCGTGCCGAGGGAGGATATTCCGTCAGCAACCATCAGTAAGAATTTCCTCCCGTTTATGAAGAATCATGTCCAATGTTGGTTTACAGTTATGTGGACATGAAATCTAGCGATCGTGAACCCTTCATCAAAGCCCTGCAGAAACTACGACCCGATTTAAAGAAGACTGTCTCTGAGCTAGACGACCATCTTGAGGTTCTCAAACAGGACATTGCAGATTTACTTGGACGGCTTCAGCATCCGCAAATATCTCAGGAGTTGAAGGTTGAGCAACCTAAAGGCAATCCATGATGGAAATTCTTGAAGCAAACTGCCAAAGTATTAGGCCGTAGCCTTCCACAATGTGAGCACGACCTGGACCGCAAATTACGATCATATGTACATGGAGTGGATACAAGTTCAACGTTTTAGATTGTTTCTGATCTTCTAATAAAACGATCTAAGTTGGAGAGCTCCTCACATACGTCACGCAACATTGTCCTCCTCGCCACATCCGCCGATCCCCCCAGACTGGTCACCACTCCCGCAAAAGGCTGCAACCTTAAGAAATACATTCCATGCTGTATCTCGGAGGTGCTTCTTCAACGACTTGTTCAGTGGCAAGACAGTAAGCCATAGAAATCCAATAGTGACCTGTGGGTCTGATTTTTCTTAGAAAAGTGAGGGCGTTGAGCTTGTGCACGTGACTTCCATGGTTGTACGTCGTGAACAGAGAGTTGGGCGAAATTGTGTCGGCCAAATTGATGGTATTTCTGATGATCTCGGCACGACAGCGTTCGCGGCGCCACTGAAGTTCGAGCTGGATGGCCACCTGAAGGCAGGTCTTGACTGGATCGGGATCTGGAGGAAAGAAGGCTTGATTTAAAGCAAAGGTGACCTCCGACATGACCTCAATTTGTCGTCCTATGTAGGTGGAGTGGCTGTCACACATCCACGCGGAATCAGAGGTCGCAATAGAATACAGGACGAGGACCTCAAAGATGGTACGGGTATATGAGAAGACAATCTCATCGTTCTCGGCAACGCATAATTTCATTGTAAGGGAGGTGATGACGGACGAGAAGGTCTCACGCCCAGAAGCCGATAATCCCTGTAACATATTTTGCAGCTGGGCAACATTTTTATCTTGCTGGCGTAGCAACGCTGCTGATGACGGGTCCGCCAAGATGGAATGCCAGTTGGCTTTAGTCTCATCTTTGCGTAGGAGAGAGTGCATGTGCCGCCAGACCGAGGGCATAGCGGGAATGTGTCTGTATGGAACGGTGCCGAGAAGCGTCTCAGATCTAAAGATTGATCGAACGTGTACAATCATATCATACTTGGAGTATTGTCCCACCCAACGAAACATCAGGAAAAAATCCGATCCGGAAGCCGGAAGATCCAGTTTTGACGCTCTGCCGTGAGTGTCTTGCATGCAAAAACGGATGCTCCGCTTCTGTAGGAATTTGCAACCTTGAATTGGACGATGTCAAAAGCAGAGGCTGGAACCAGAAGTGGATGTGACTCTCACGTAGACTGAGGAGCGATAATTAAAACAGCGGTGGGTCAGAATCTGAGGGGCGAGCCATGAGCTGAAGTGGCCAGATCTCGAGCCAGGAGGGACGCATGCATTTAAAGAGCACCGACTTCTTACAATCTCGCCATATAGATACTCGAGGATCAGAACAAAGAGGTGTTTGGTTTCGTTTCAACCACCAAGCGACCCTGCTAACTTATGAAAGATCCTAATTACGGGGCAGAGATTCAAACGCAAAATACGTCCCACGTGATGTGTCTCATCGTATTTCCAGTCTCCACGAGTCCGCCGAAGTCGCTTCATGAAGATTCCATCTCACAGTATCCTCGCCAAGCAGCAAGGAAGATTCGCCTCGCAAAGTTTCGTGCTCTCCTACACGAGCACGCTCCCTTCCTCCTGGGATGGACTACCTTAGATACTGAAAGGTCCCGCAATGATGACGAGCCCTGCACGACGAAGGCAACCCCTCCACCTTACATTCGAGGCCCGAAGACCTCGGAGCTGGCAAACTGATCGCAGAATTGGAATGAAGGACAAGGCGATATTCTGGGGCGACTTGCAAGCAACAGACTGGCATGACGCACGTGTCTCAGATTTCTGGCCAAATCTGAATGAGAGAAATCATTGCATGGAACTCTTTAAATTAGACAAAATGAAGTAACTTGCATAAGTGCGCTGATCCAAGTCATCATCACCACTCATCTAGAGACTGATTCCACAAATCACTTGGAGCCCACATTTCCCCTACCGCATCCGACTGACTCCATATACGAGAACAGTCACCTTCTTCATAGTGGGACCATCCTATTAACACAGTTCCGTACATAGCTAAGAATTGCGATTTCCGACTAGAGAGGATGGTCGTGGAGGTAGAGATCTCGCCCTTCCAGAATCATGAGATATATGTACTAGTAAATGAGAAATGGGATGGCGCTTTCGCCGTGGAACTGTGGAGCCGATGGCAATTGTTCTTAGGTTTGATAGCTTTGGAGTGGAGGTGGTTTGATATGCTATTTTTATTTTGCGACAATAATAAACGCATTTACCGCCTTGCAGATGTGCCATCTCGGCTCTAAACCAACCTCACCAATCTTGGAAGAAGCTCGCTTTCTTCCAGCAAGATCCCCATCCCTCCTGAGGTCACCCAGGAACACTTCTCCTGGAGTAAAGAGTAGCGACGAAACAGCAGGTAACAATCATACAGCAAAAAAGCACGCTGTACTAAGCAAGATCTGATTTCCCCCCCAGCCTTACCACTGGTATGTCCCACTGCAGGCGCTACTTTCAACGATGATCGCAGCTTTTGCCGTGCTGCATCTTGACTGGGGTCGTGGGCGTTTGAACTTCCCACTGGGGGTTCACATGTTGTGTTAACGCCTTCAAGTTTTCTCTCATCCCTTGGAAGAATGGATACAGTCCAGCGAGGTGCTGAACAATGCCGTTGATCTGTCTTTTCTCTAGATTCAATTTCCATTCCTTATAGAACCTTTTGACTCGATATACCTTGAGTTCTCTTCTAGCCTGTCACATTGTAAACATTTTTCTTCTCGAGGAGGTACCATGGCCATACAACGCTCTCAATCCATCGAGTCTGGACGACAATTGATCGGCAGCGAGATTCGGTCTAGGTCCGTTGTCCACCGGCATCTCAGACGGCTGGTCGGCGGGATCCATGAATGTCCAATCCACCTGTTGATCGACTGGTTCACTTTTTGCACAGTCTGCCACTTGACTGGTCGCTGGCCCAAAGTCTTGGTTGGCTGTATTGTTCATCGACGACCCATCCTGATCGAAGGTGGTGTTCTGGTGGTCTAGAA
>JAABUI010002496.1_pt1 | contig 10116 bp, 15 predicted proteins | sample 5559111 | NCBI WGS metagenome assembly JAABUI01 (sample SAMN10711870, study PRJNA513365) | rock metagenome | isolation source: Antarctica rocks | place: Antarctica: Victoria Land, Buttleship Promontory
CCGCCCAAGGCGCGCAGCCACCGGCCGCACGCCGCGCACTGCACCTGCCCAGTGTCCCCGTCGACCGCCAGCACCCCCAGCTCCCCGAACAGCAAACTGCCGTCGGGCAAGACGTCGTCCGCGCGTCCTGCCGCCGGCAGCGCGGGGTGTCCCTCACGACCTGCCTGCGGGACGGTCACAATCCAACCCGCCACGTGGGCGGCGGAGATCAGCGGGACCCGAGCCTGCAAAGCCGGGCCGCAGCACCTCCCAACGCCATGTCACCACCGCGCACTGGTACTCGTTGGGCTCGGTCACCATTGAAGTGTCCACGGCGTGCTGCCGCAGATCAGCAGGACCCGGCAGGAGGTTGGCACCGGCGTCAGCCGGTCTCGGTCGAGTCGCTCAGGGCGGTGCCCTGCGCGGTGAGCAGCCGCCAGCACCGACCGTCGTGCCCGTACATGTGGGTGTACCGGCTGCCTGTGGCGGTCTGGACCCCGAGGTAGCGCATCACCATATGAGTGCGACCGATGACCACCGCCAGGCCGGACCGGTGGCGGATCAGTACGTCGGCCTCGTCGCGGGCGACGGACAAGAAGACCAGGTCCCCGGCCCGGAGCGCCTCGAGCAGCCCCGCTCGTGGGACGACGTCACCGTTCAGCACATCGTGTTACGGGCAGCGGTCGCTGTGTCTGCGCGGGCGCACTCCGCGCCGTACTACGACTAACGCACGATCCTGTAGCGCTGCTACCCGGACCCCGGAGATGACTCGGCCGTGGCCGTAACCGAATACCCTTGCTACAGACCGAACCGGTCAAGGCGGACCCCCTACGGCTGGTGGACTGAGTGAAGGACGTCAGCGACGAACGGTGAGATCAGTGACGGCGCTAAAACGTAGGAGCGGCTGGGGAGCATTCACAATGCCGTCCGTGATGGTGGTGGGTCTGTCCCTGAATGGTTGCTCGTCGTCGGCGAAACCACCGACGACTTCCGAGCCACCTGGGCTCGGCCAAGCAGCAAGCGCGGGCCCGGGTAACGCAGCCAGCTTTGCACGAGGGGCCTGCACTGCCTTTGGTGACCTGAGGCCTACTGACAGCCCGTTCCGGGCCTTGACCACGGTGGATGACGCCAGGGAACGGGCAACGGGGGCTGCCGGCGGGGACCGTCGCTGGCAGCCCCTGGTGCGGGCACTGACGAAGGACTTCAACACTCGAGAGCGTGTCTACGGGATCACCCTGAAACCGCCAATGAAGGCGCCTAAAGCACTGACGAGCAGCGGGGTAGGTGAACTTCGGGCGACGTCAGGGGCAGTTCGCGCGATCTGCGGGCATCCTTTCTAGTCGTACCGCCGCCCAGTACTCACCTTGGCCTCAGCCACATCCGCCGGCGCGGAGGGCCACCGCTGGTGGAGCGTCGACGCCAGACCAACGCGATCCCGAGGGCAGCAACGAGGAGGACGCCGCCACTGGCAACTCGCTCGGTGCGGTCCTTTGACCTCGCAGCGGGGTCGGTCACTGCGTTGCTCAGACCGTCCCGCACGCACAGTCCCGGTTTCGCGAACCCGGTGAACTTCTGGTAGCGGCGGGTCCAGGTCGCGAGCCTTGCTTGATCGGTTGGCCGAGGAAGGAAGCCGTACAAGGCCAGTTGTGCGTCCGGTGCTAGCAGCGGGTTGAAGCCCGCTGCCGGGACCCGCTGGTGCACCAGGGGTCCGGCGTCCACCTTGAAAGCGCTGTCCGTGCCGCCATAGATGTCGGTGGTCACCGACACCGGGGACAAGGCACGACAGACGCTCGGGCCGGCGGTGAAATCGGCCAAGAGCGGAGCCGCAGCAGGCGCGGCCGCGGCGGCTCCTGCGCCCTGCACAACGGCTGGTGAACTGATGAGCGCCGCCGCCAGCAAGACGGCAACACGGCCCGTCAAGCGCACGCCTCCTTCGCGGAGAGCCCCCATGTGCTGCGCAACCCAACCTAGACTTGCGGACGCCAGCAACTCCGCGGCAGCCTTGATTGTAGCCACCAGAAGACGACCGTCTCACTTGCTTGGTAGTGAGACGCGTGCCTGGGAGACAGCTCGCCGTTTGGGTAGCCCCAAGACCGGCTGTCTCACAAGTGGGTCCGGGTCCCCGAAAGACCGAGCACGGAGACAGCGGCTTTTGAGCCGGTGAGGGACCTGTTCTTGCTGTCCTTGCAGCCCTTCATCCCTTTTCACTCCACGCGGCGATCCACCACGCTGTCCTGCATGCGGCGGAGTTCGTCGTCGGGGAACTCGCGTCCGTCTACACCCATGCCGTAGGCGTGGCCCTTGTGCTGCCACCGCAGCGGCAGGTCCGGCAGCTGGGCGTCCAGCGGCCCACGGGCGAGCTGGACCGTCGCCGGCCAGAACTGGATCTCGGTGACCAGAACGTCGACCCGCTCGTCTTGGACCCGCGGCAGGAACCCCGGTGGCCAGCGTCGCACCTTCGGCAGGCTGGCCTGCAGGTCGTCCAAAGCTCGCCGTCGCTCGGCGTGCCTTACCGGGCCGTCGGCAGCTTTGATCCCCCGGTGGACGAACCTCGCTCCTAGCGGCGCTGTCAGGGCGAGCTCCGTGAACCTGGCGCTGAACCCGCCGGCCGCATCCTCGTTGCGCTGAGCCAGCAGGATGCCGGTTTCGTCATCGACGACGAGGACGAGTGGGCCGATCTTGTGTTGCGGCGCTTCAAGGGCCACCTCCCAGGCGAGCCGACCAGCCGCCTCGACCTGACGGACGGGCCCCAGCGCTCGGTGGAAGTCGCCGCGCTGCCAGCCGCGCACACGGAGCAACCCGTCGATCTCCTCCGGCACGTTGGCGTGACCGGGCTCGAGCGCTCCGTCCGGGCCGATCGCGGTCGCCCCCTGCTCCGCCCGCAGGACGACTGTGCCGTCCGGGAAGTCCAACCGCAGATCCTGCTCGTGCCGGGCGACGAGCACCGTCGTTTCCGGGTCGGCCAGATGTCTACGCGCGGCGATCTGGCCGCTCAACGAGGGCCGACCGGCCGTCGCTAGCCACCCGGCCAACTGCGGCCACGTCGGGGCCGTCACGCCGACAACTCCTTAGCAATCGCGGCCAGATCGGCGTCGCCGAGCGCGGCGCGCTCGTCCGCGCCGAGCATCCAGTTCCAGCGCTCGGTGCTCCAGGAGATGTGACGCGTTCCCTGCGGCACGGGGTGCGGGTCCTGTCGGCGGGTTCGCACAACGAAGCAGCTGCCGGGCCAGGCCGGCCGCAGCATCCCGCGGAAGGCTCCGGTTGCCGGATCGCCGTCGGTGACCTCAATCTGGACGCCGGCAGGCCAGTAGGAGATGGTCGGCACCGCACGAGGCTCTGACGAAGGCGGCCGGGACGGGACCTGCAGCGCCGGGACCTCCAGAGCGCGGCTGCTCCCCTCGAAGACGATGGAGTCTTCTGTCGGGACGTCGAGTGCCAGGGCGGTGAACTCAGTAACGAGGCCGCCGAAGTCCACCCGCTTGAGCAGCACACCGGTCTCGTCGTCGATCCACAGCTCCGCCTGATCGGTCCGTACATACCAGGCGCGACGACCGAGCAGCGACGAGGCCTCGACGCTGATCGGGTAAGCGCGTCGCCGCGGAAAGAGCCGCTGCAGGTCGGGGAGCAGCAGAGCCTCCGGCCCGGCACTCAGCAAAACGCGGGAAGCCGGAGCGGACACGACCTCACCGTCGGGCTCGGTCAGCCAGGCCGTCATCCCATCAGTGGCGTACAGGAAGCCAGTCGACGCCACCAATCGGTACGCCTTAGGCCGCTGGTAAACGAAGTCGACCTCGACGTCCTGCGGCGGCGTGACCGCTCGCAACGGCGGCCCTGCGTGGAACAACCAGCCGTAGCTGGAGCGAAGCGCCGAGTGCCGCCAGCGACCCCTGGCGGCGTCAACGTCAGCGACGGCCGTTCTGACTAGCAGCTCAGCCCAGCTAGGCGCCAGATCTCGACGAGACGTCATACGCCCATGGTGGCGCCCCCCTCCCCAGGCTGCCCGGCTGTGACTTGCAGCGGTAAGTGGCGCCATTCTCGCAACGCAATGTGGCTGGTCTCGGTACCCGTACGGTGGCTACGATCTTGTCCGGTAGGGGATCGCTCACTGGGACGCGTGGGGCGGCTCGCTCACCCACGGGCCACGGTGGCCAACTGGTCGAGGAACTGCCGCCATCCCTGGCGGTGTCCGGTGGCTTCGGGTTGGGGTAGTCCGCTGTGCGAGATAGTCACGGTCGTGCCGCCAGCTGCGGGATGCAAGCGGACTTCGAGGAGACTGGCGCCGGGTGGCAGCCGGTCGGAGCCGGCGTGACCCCAGCTGATCAGCAGTCGGCAAGGTGACTCGACTTCGAGGTAGCGGCCGCGGACGGGGACGCCGCGGATGTCCACCGTGAACTCCCCGCCCGGTTCGGGATCGAGCACGGCGTGCTCCCCCATCCAGAGCAGCAGCGCCTCGGGCCGAGTGAAGTGCTCGAAGACGCGTTCGGGCGGCGCATCGATGTGCACCGTGGCGGTGATGGGCTCAGCTGGCATCGCCGGACTCGACCGCCGACTTTAGGCGCTGCAGGCTGGCTGGCCACAGCTCGGCAAGGAATGCTTCGACCGACTGCAGGCCTTCGGGACGTACCAGGTAGAGACGGCGCTGCCGTTCGGCATGGACATCGACGAGGCCCGCGTCACGCAGGACTTTCAGGTGCTGGGACACCGCCTGCTGGGTGATGCGGAAGTGCCCGGCGATCTCGCCCACGGACAGGGGCTGATCCCGCACCAGCAGCAAGATTGCCCGACGGCGTGGTTCGGCCAAGGCCGCTAGGGCTAGGGCTGCTTCGGCGGACACCAGGTAAGCGTAAGCGTCCTCGGCAGTTGCGCCACGCAACGACTTGTGTAAGCCTGGACTTGTAGAAGGGCTTGTGAGGAGGTTACGCGGTGAGGGAGTCAATCCAAGGTATTGCCGGCGACGGTTACGTGCGCGAGGTGACCTGTCAGGCGACGCGCGAGCGAGTCTTTGCAGCCGTGGCCACGATCGGTGGCCTTCGTGGCTGGTGGACGCCGATCGTCGCCGGCACGACGCGGGCTGGCGGGCAGCTGACATTCGGCTTCGAGGACATGGACGAGGCGATCGTCATGCGCGTGGACGAGATGACCGGCCCATCGCGTGTGCGGTGGACCTGTCTCGACCACAGCAGCGCAGCGGACTGGTCGGCCACCACGATCCAGTTTGAGCTGAGCGATGCCGGGTCCGAGGGATGCATCCTCACCTTCGGACACCTCGGCCTGCCCGCCGAGGAGGTAGCGGCTGGGTGGGACCGTTTCCTTACCAGCCTTGTCAGCCTGGTCGAGACTGGCCAGGGTGCGCCCTTCCGCGCTGGCGAGGCTGCGCTTGACGTTGCCCGCGCCTACCACCATGCGTGGACGGCCCACGACTTCGACGCCGCCCGCCGCTTCCTCGCCGCAGACCTGGTCACAGACGTCCCCATCAACACCTACGCAGGCCGGGACGACTTCGCCGCGGCAGTCGCCAGCTTCGGCGCGCTCGCCGAACACGTCGACCTGCTCGCCGAGTTCGGCTCCGGCAACCAGGCCCTGCTGCTGTACGACATGCACACCCAGCCGTTCGGCCGCCTCCGGGTCGCCGAACACTTCACCATCAGTGAGGGTCTGATCCAGTGCATCCGCCACGTGCACGACACCGCCGTCCTGCGCGGCGCCGCGTGACCCACGAGGCCTCCTTCGAGGCAATCGCCGACCGGCTGCTGAGCGAGCCTGACGTCGGCGAGGGCACCGGCTTCGGGTCCTCCCCAGGACTGCGGGTGGGGGGCAAGATCTTCGCGATGCTCGCACCCGGCGGCCTCATCGTGAAGCTTCCCGCCCGCCGCTGCGCCGAGCTCGTCGCCGCGCAGATGGGACAGCCGTTCGACCGCGGCCAGGGCCGCCCCCTGAAGGAGTGGGTCGTGGTCAGCCACGCCAGAGAGCAGGACTGGCCCGGCCTCGCGCTGGAAGCTCTCACCTACGTCCGACCCTGACTCACCTCATCGGTGGCCTGGTCGTGGAAGGGTTGACCTTTTCGCTGCCGCGCGCGTGCGTTGTCTCAGTTGACGAACGATGACCGGTACGACGGATCAAGCTTCCACCTTCGGTGCGCTGAACGCGCCGAAGACGGCCGTTCGCCTGTCGCGGGCGGCCGTCTTGGCTCAGCTGCGGGGCTTCGCGTTCAGGGGACGGGTCTGGTTGGTTCCGCTGAGAACCGCTAGGTATGAGACGCGCCGCGCCAGCTCAGGTGTAGAGCTCGGGCTGGAGTTCGTTGACCTTGACGAGTACGCCGTCCGGGCTGCTCAGTTGCAGCTGTCGCCCGAACCCTTCGTCGGTGGTCGGCTGGGCGATCGTCACGCCGGCCTCGCGCAGCTGTTCCTCGAGGGCGTCGAGCCGGCCGGTGAAGGAGAAGTTCAGCTCCACCAGCCCTTCGTTCTGCTCCGGGTTCGGCGGGTGCGCGAGCAGCCCGACTTCCGCGCCGGCCAGGTGCATCAGCACCCAGTCCCCGTCGCGGCTGCCGTGCAGCAGCTGGCCGCCGAGTTGCTCGTAGAAGTTCACGGCTGCGGTCATGTCCTTGACGTGCACCATCGGCTGCAACTGCAGCGTCCCGACCCTTGTGTTGGTGGTGCCCGGACCGGTGGGCGTGGGGTGATCGGTCATGTCGGCCTCCTTGCCGGCTAGGTGTGCCTCGAGGACGTGGGTCACGAGGTCGGACAGCGACAGCTGCACGTCGATTGAGTGGTGCTTCACCCGGCGGATCAGCTCGGGCGGCAGAGCCACGTTGAACTGTTGCTTCGTCGCCATACAGCTGAGCATAATAACCTAGAGACCTAGGCGTCTAGGCCGTGTCGGCTCGTTCGCAAGCGAGAAAGTCCTCGACTAGGCGTAGCGCTCAGGCTTCGTCGGCCCAGCGCCGGAGTCTGCCGGCCGGAAAGCGCCAACGACGAGGCCCTTAAGCCGACGAATGGAAGTCGCCCCCTCGGCCATGCTCGCGAGCCCCGTTAGGGGATCCGCTTGCGGCACACCCTCGAATCGTGTTTCTGTGCCACACTAAGATGTGGACCGAACGCTTCGGTGGTATCGCTCCGCGCGACGCCACCGCATTGGCAAGGCCCACGCGAAGTTCGTGATCGACTCCGTCGTGCCCGACCACGTGCCGATGACCGCTACCGCGGACGCTCGCCTGGTCTGGATCGGCGAAGACGATCGAGGCATCGAGCTCGAGATCGTGGCACTGGACCTCGACGACGCCATCGTGGTGGTCCACGTCATGCCGACCGCCCTGAGGAGGCGTTGAGGTGAACAACCCCACCACGTACCAACTCGGCCCGGACGTGGCAGAGGACGAGGAGCTGTACGACAGTCGGGGACGCTTGATCGACGACGCCTACGTCGACGCCGCCGCCGAAGACGCCATCGCTCAGGTTCGCGGCCGCGGCCGCCCGTCGCTGTCCGTCTCGGGCGAGTCCCCGTTGCTGCGTGTGCGCCTCTCGCGCGAGCTGGACGACGCCGTCCGCCGCGCGGCGAACCGTTCCGGTGCCTCCAGATCGGAATGGGTCCGCCGTGTCCTCGACGACGCGGCGAACCAGGCCAGCTGACAGGTCCAGCCGGCCGCGTCCCAGTCATCGATCCCAACTGGGTCATTGCTATGCGACCGAGCCCTACACGCCGTCCTGACCGCACCCGGCCTTGGCGTGGAGGTGAGAAGTGGCTGCCCGAATCCCCGACCTCAACTTGGGACCCAGCGGGGACGCGGCTTGCCGACGCCCTGGACAGCGCGCTTGCCTGCGCCATGACGCAGGTCCGCGCGTCGAGCACACCGCTCCCTGTACGCGCACCTCACGTTGCCGGTACGCGGCCCGTGATGGTCGCGTCGTCAGGTGCCGGCCGCTGTGTCACCGGGGTTGATGGTGCCGCGGCGGCCCTGTGCGAATTCGACGCTGTACCCGTCCGGGTCGTACGCCGTCATCGACCGCTCCCACGGCTCGTCGTGCGGCGGGGCAGCGAACCGGACCCCTGCCGCCGACAGCTCGGTGTAGAGGGCGTCGAGGTCGTCGGTCGTGAACTCGACGTGCACGCCGCGGTGCTGCTCGGCCGCCCCGGCGATGACGCCGTCCTTGGCGGCTTCAGCCCGCGACAGCAGACCGATGGTCCCGCCGTCGGCGCTACGGATCATCGCGAAAGCCGGAGCGGCGTCGTAGGCGAGCTCCAACCCGAGCGTGCCGACGTAGAACTTCACAGCACGCTCCACGTCAGCGACCGTCAGACTCAATCCCTCGAACCGGAAACTTTGCACAACGACAGTCTCGCACCCGGGTCGGGAGGCATCTCTCTGCGCCCACCGACGAACGGCGCTGTCCCTGCACCGGCCGAATGTCACGCGTGCACGGCAACCTGCGGCGGTGACGGTCCACTCCTGACAACCCGAACCTGACGACGATGAAACCGTCGGCCTGAAGAAGTTCCAACGAGCAAGGCGTCCCGCAAGCGGAACCCCCTACGGCAACAGCGGCCGGCCCCTCGGGCCGGTCCCGACGAGCGTGACCGCGGTTCCCATATGGGCTGCCCGCGAAAGTGCCCGGTGAGGGCGGGCTCACCGAACCACAAGCCAAGCCCCACTACTCAGTACCGCTGCTCACCCTCCTGCTGCTGGTCGTAGCCACCCTGCCCGCCACCCTGCTGCTGCTGGTCGTAGCCACCCTGCCCGCCACCCTGCTGCTGCTGGTCGTAGCCACCCTGCCCGCCACCCTGCTGCTGGTCGTAGCCACCCTGCCCGCCACCCTGCTGCTGCTGGTCGTAGCCGCCCTGGCGGGACTCGCCGCCGCCGAAGCTGGGCTGCTGCTGGGTGTAGTCCTGGCCCTGCTGGTAGCCGTTGAAGTCGGACTGCTGCTGGGCGTCCAGGTGCTGCTGGTAACCGCCGTTCTGCAACTGCTGCGGGTCCACCCCGATCTGGTTCAGCAACCCGGCGTGCTGCTGCGGGTCGACCTGGTCCATCCCCTGCAGTTGCTGCGCGGCCTGTTGGTGGTTCCCGCCGAGCTGACCGACCAAGTTCAAGACCTGACTGGGATCGAACCCCATGAGCACTCCTTCGATAGCGGACCCGCGCGGGCGTGCGCGAGCCAGGACATAGGTCTTCCACCCACGCGCCGGGCGACACCTTGTGCAGTTCGTTGCCACCGCCCGTCCCGCCGCGACTGTGCCGGTCTACGGCTGCGCTGCGGCCACTGGTGGAAGTTGTTGTGCTGCTCATCGTCGCTGCCGCCCTAGCCGTGGTGTGGCTGCTCGGGGTGGTGGCCTTCCACATCACTGCCTTCGCGATCCACCTACTGCTGATCATCGCTGTGATCGTGGTGATTGCCCACTTCGTCACCCGCGGCCGAGCCCGCGCCTGACCGCCGGTGGTGGTTGCGCGCCGACACCGGCGAGCAAAGCTGTGGAGTCGGCCGGGGGGTTGTACAGCCGCCACGGTGCCATCGACGAGTAGTGGCGGGAACTTTCAGCGCCTGCCAGTGCTTGCGCTTCCCAACCCGCCGGCACCGGCCCGGAGAGGCCGGTACGGCGGCGCCAGCACTCCCCGGCTGCGCAGCCATGCGGTACCGACACGGCGGCGACCAGCCTGCAACAGGTGTCGGCGAGCTCACTCAATCGCTGAGCCTGGCGGCGGCCCGGTTGGTGAGTTCGCGTAGCCGCGGGAGGTGGTCCTGGCTGAGCTGGTGCACCGCCTGGTCCCCCAGCTCGCTCAGGCGCAATCGGGTGGCCCGCCGGTCCTGCGGGTCGGGGTGTCGCTGCACCAGACCGGCCCGGACCAGACGGGCGATGAGTTCCACCGCGCTCGGGCTGGCGATATGCAACGCCTGGGCCACATCCCGGACCCGCGGCCCATCCGACACCGGGTGCCCACGCACGCTCAACAACACGTGGTGCTGCACATGGCTCAACCCCAGCTGCTGAGCCAACCGCTCCCCACCGCTGTGGAACTCGGCCAGGTCACTGCGCACCGCGAGCAACCCCGCGAAATGCCGATCGGTCAACACCATCGACAACCTCCCCATCCACCCCGCACCGGCCGGCCGCCGGTCCTTGGAATCTGTTCGCCCGGACACAAGCGGT
>JAABUI010002497.1_pt1 | contig 10115 bp, 4 predicted proteins | sample 5559111 | NCBI WGS metagenome assembly JAABUI01 (sample SAMN10711870, study PRJNA513365) | rock metagenome | isolation source: Antarctica rocks | place: Antarctica: Victoria Land, Buttleship Promontory
CGCCGCCAAGGCAGCCAAAGCCGCGCCCAACGCCTCGTAGGCGTCGTACCCGGCGATGCGCTGCTGCGCGGCCGACAACAGCAACACCGCGAGGCTCCTCGTCAGACAACAGCGGCGATCGACGCTGCCCCGTGAACCTACGAGGGATACGTGAAGCACGGATCAAGCCCGGTCCGCCGCCGGGGCGGCGGTCCACCCGATCGCACTGGCCAGCGGTCACCTGCTGACGTTGCCGGTCGGTTTGGGTCTGTTCGCGGTGGCCGTGCAGCACCTGCTCGTCGGGGGCGCGCTCACCGGGGTGCTCGCGGGTGTCACCGCGCAGCAGGCCCTGGCGAACCTGTTCGCCGGGCTGGCGCTGCTGAACCGGCCGTTCACCGTCGGTGACCGCATCCGGGTGCGTTCCGGTGCCCTCAGCGGCCAGTTCGACGGCACCGTCACCGAGGTGGGCCTGACCTACCTCAGCATGGACACCGACAGCGGCGCCCTGCAAGTCCCCAACGCCTCCGTACTTGTCCAGCTGCAGCACGCCGCATCAACCATGCCTGGTCACACCCGGCGGGGCGTTCGCGGTGGAGACCAAATGGAGCCTGGCAACTGCTGCTGCACCGGGATCGGTGCCGGTGCTGGAGGTCCCCGACCAGGCCCGAGCTCGTCCTCGGTTCGGTGTCGCTGTTCCACATCGACGCCGACCAGGAGTGCGCAGAGATCGGTTTCGGGGTGTACGCCGGCCCATCGTCGCCGTCCGTGGGCGGCCGCGGCGTGCAGGCCGCGACGACGTTCGCGTTCGGCGAGCTGGCGCTGCGACGCGTGGTCTTGTTCCACGCCGTGGACAATCCCGGTTCCTGCGGGGTGAGACGCACCGGGTATGTGCTGAAAGGGGTGCATCGGCGGGCGCATCGTTACGGGGACGGGCGGTGGCACGACGAGCACAGCCATGCGCGGCTGCGGGCGCCGTGAGGATGTGCGTCAGGCGTCGAGCGCGGCCATCAGCTCGTCCGGGTTCGGTTGCGGGAGGGGCGGTGCGGGCGGTCGAGCTCCGCGCCGCCGGGCTCAGCTACGACCGGCTCGCCATCGCGGTCGGTACGCCAACCGGGGCACCGCCTGCAACGTCTTGACGCAGGCACTGGCGGCCCGGCAGGCCCACAGCGTCGACACCAGATGCGGGGCCTGGAACTGGCCCGCCTGCAGGCCGCCTGCGCCGCCCTGTGGCCACGAGCTATGCAGGGCCATGTCCCCTCGGTCGCGGCGCAGCAGGTCACGCTTAACCGGCGCCGCGACAGCTGCAACGCCAGGCTCGCCGAACGCGCCGGCCTGCTGACGTGCCTTTCGTCATTGCTCGTTGTGCCATAGCGTGGGGGAAATGTCCTATCGCTGGCGGCCACCGTCGCCTGTCGAGCCGAGCCCTCATCCTGGGGCGATCTGCGGAGGCTCTGTGTCCACAACATTGATTCGACCTCGACGGCGTTCTGGGGTGGTGGTCGCCGCTGCGGTGCTCGCTGCCGCCGTCACTGTCAGCACGATCGGCACCTCGCAGGCTGCGGCCCCATCGCCTGGCGCGGTGTCATCGACCGTGCGTACCGCGCCTTCCACAGCTCTCGCCGCGCCGCCGGTGTCGAACGCCCCGGTGAGTGGTTTCGGCAACTACCCCGCCCCGGAGAGCCTGAAGAACGCCCATCGGGCCGGCGAGCCCTCTCTCGGCTATGACCGCAAGACCGGCAAGGCGCTTTACCAGGCGTCGCTGTCCACCTACCAGGTCGGGTTCAGGGACACGAGCACAGCTACCACGGCCAGCTACCTGGACCGCAGCGCCAGCGCGGCGACCGGCTGCCCGGTCGGAAGCACCATCAGCCTGGACCCGATCCTGGCGACCGATAAGGCGACGGGTCGCACCATCGAGTCGCAGCTCCTCGATGTGCGTGCGGCCGGCAGCCTGTCCTGCGTGACCGCGAACGACGGCCAGAGCTGGTCGGTCAGTCAGGGCGGCGGCTTCAACTCAGGAGTGGACCACCAGACGCTGGGTTGGGGCCCGTACGCACCCGGTGGTGTCGCTGCTGTGCACACCTTCGGCAGCGAGTTGTACTACTGCTCGCAGGACATCGCGGATGCCTCCTGCTCCACCAGCAGCGACGGCGGCACGACCTTCGGGCCGGCCGTGCCGATGTACAACCTGACCCAGTGCGGCGGGCTGCACGGCCACGTCAAAGTCGGCCCGGACGGCACGGCATACGTGCCGAACAAGTCCTGCGGCGGGCACCCCGCAGTGGTGGTCTCCACCGACAACGGTCTGAGCTGGGTGATCCGCCCGGTGCCCGCGGCCATGTCCGGCAAGAGCGACCCGTCGGTCGGTATCGCCGATGACGGGGCGGTCTACCTGAGTTGGAACGGCGCGGACAACCACGCCTCCACCAGCGTCTCCCACGACAAGGGCCTGACCTGGAGCCCGCCGTATGACGTCGGCACTCAGCTGGGCATTCAGAACGTCGCTTTCCCGGCGGCCGTGGCCGGCGACGCCAACCGGGCAGCGGTGGCCTTCCTGGGCACTACCACCGGGGGCAACTCCCAGGAGACCGACGTGTTCAAGGGCGTCTGGCAGCTCTACGTCGCCTCGACCTTCGATGGTGGCAAGACCTGGACGACCTCGAACGCGACCGGTAGCGACCCGGTGCAGCGCGGCTCGATCTGCACCGGCGGGACCACCTGCGGCAAGGACCGCAACTTGTTGGACTTCATCGACGCCACGATCGACCCGGCCGGCCGCGTCCTGGTCGGGTACGCCGACGGCTGCACCGCCGCCTGCGTGACCACGACGGCGCCGGTCGCCACCACCACCGGCTACCGCGATGCACTGGCCACCATTAGCCGGCAGAGCAGCGGGCTGCGGATGTACGCCGCCGCCGATCCCAAACCCGACCTGACGGTGAGCAGCGTCGTGGCCAGTCGGGACAGTCGCCACGTCGAGCACGTCAGCGCGTTGCTCAGCAACGCCGGGGCGGCGACCGCGACCGGCGCGGTGACTCGGTTCCTTAACGGCAGCACCGTGATCGGCAACGCCCCCGCGGTGACCTTGGCGCCGGGAGCCTCCACCCGGGTCGACGTCGTCTGGAGCGCGGTTAAAAAGGGCACGTACACCGTCACCGCGGTCGCGGACCCGAACAACCTGATCGCTGAGTCTCGGGAGGACAACAACACCAGCTCGGCCGTCGTTACGGTGAGCTGAGCTCGCTCGTCCGTGCTGCCCTCGCCGCGCTGACCGTCGTTTAGGTCAGCGCGTGCGGGGGCAGTGCTGCCTCTCCGGGAACACCAGGCGCCGTGCCATTGCCGAGTACAAGGCCGGTGGTCGTTACTGGGCCGGTCCCGCTCCCTTGCTCAGCCTCGGTCGGTCTGTCACTGCCCGCTGGCTGGCCGGCTGCGGTCCCGCTGCCGCCGGGCTTGGTGGTCACCCGGACGGAACGGCGCAGCGGCAACCTGCTGATCGCCTACGGCCGGGCTCCCGTTGACTTCCACGTCGTGGCGTTCTTCAACGCCCCGCTGGCGAAGGCCGGCTTCTCGCAGCTCGACCGCTACGACGCTGAGTCCGATTTCACCGGGCCCGCGGTCCGCGGTCGGTGGAAGACGGAAGTGTCCCCAGACTGCGCCCTTCGGCCAGCGTCACGGTGCTGGTAGCGCCGATTCGTTGATGGCCGACGCCGACGCCGCGGGCTCCTTCGGCTGTGGGCCCGCCGCACCGTCGACGCAGACAACCTCCCGTTGGCGCAGGAGTTAGTCAGAGGCGGGGGAAGGTCGCGGCGTCTAGCGCCTGCCGCGGGAACGGGCCTGGTCGCGCCATGCGGAGAAGCGACGGCCACAGTGGTCTGCTGCCCACACCGGCACGAGCACAGGCGGCCCTCCGGCATTGCCCGAAGGACTCAGGTCCTCGCGGCTTTGGTGGATGGTGTGGGGGCAACCATGCAGGTCGTTGTGGGATGCCTCGGAGGCCACTGACCCCAGCGCGACGTTTGACATCGAGGCCGGCCGGGGCGAGATCCCGATCGCGCTCCACGAACACGCGGACCGTCCCCGAGGCCGAGCTGCATCACGTCAAGGCCACCGCGGCCGTCGAGCCCCACGGACCCTGACCCCACCGGGCGTCCCGCACCTTGGCAGCGTCAGTCCGTGACCGCCACGGGGGTGGCGGGCTCCCGCGTCGCGCCCTCCAGGGGCGGCACCGCCTCCCGGTGACCGCCGGCCCCCGACCCGCCCGCCGCAGCCCCGGTAGCGTGGACCTGGCCCTCGCCGGCGGCGGTCGGCACCGCCCGCGCCAGCCGGCGGACCTCGCCCACCGTCAGGTCGACCAGCCCTCCGACGCCGTGCGCCGCGATCCCCTCGTCATCGAGCAGCCGCCGCAGCACCACCCCGATCTGGGCGTTGGCGACCTGCACCGCCTGTTCGGCCGCAGCCCGCTCCTGCAGTTGCAGCAGCACCTGCGCGGTTGCCTCCTCTACCCGCCGGTCCCGCGCCACCCGGTCCTGGTCCAACGCCGACCGACGCTCCCGCGCCTTCGCCATCGCCTGCTGCCTGCTCGACACCTTCGACGCCATTCCGGTCAACTCCTTCGCGTCCGGCAGCGACCCCACTGGCCACCGCCTACGCCCGGCACACCACCACCGCCCTCCGACGCAACCCCGACCACGTCCACCCGCGTCCAGACCCAGCGGCCCCTCACACCGCAGCCCCACCCGCACCGCCACGACGCCCTCCGACATGCGCCCGGCAGCACCACGCCGACCTCAGCCACAACCGACCCGGCCACAACCGACATCCGGCCGCCGCCCCACTTCCCGCTTCGCCCACCGACCGAGCCCTCCGGTCGACCGTCCCGTCGAGCACGTCACCTCGCCCGACGCCGATCGACACGACGCGCCGAACCGCAACTTCTGACTGCACCGCAACAGCCCAAACCGAAGACCCGCGACCCGACACACCTCTTGCACCTTGATAACGAGAAGGTCACGAGGCCCGATCCTGGGCCAGAGGCGGGTCGGAGGTACGCGGCACGGTCACTGGGTGATGTCGTTGCACAAGCTCACCGCGGGGGACGGCTACACCTACTGACCCGTCAGGTGGCGGCTGCGGACGCCACGCACCGCGGCCGGGACGGCCTGGCCGAGTACTACTCGCAGCAGGGTGAGAGCCCGGGCGTTTGGATGGGACACGGGGCAGGCGGCCTGACAGAGTTTCTCCCGCCGACCGAGGCCGCCGCTGCGGCAGTGCGGGACAGGGCCGCCGGAGCGAAGCTGGCGCAGGCCCCCTTCGCCGCCGGTGCGTTCCGCGGCACCGCGGTCAGCGAAACCCAGATGCTGGCGCTGTTCGGGGAGGGCCGGCACCCCAACGCCGAAGCCATCGAGCAGGCGATGATCACCGGCGGGCAGGGGGTGCGGGCCGTGCTGTCCGCGACCCGGCTCGGCGTGCCCTACAAGCTCGTCAAGGGCCCGTCGGCGTTCCGCGTCGAACTCGCCCGGCGGTTCGAGCACGCCAACTCCGGCGCGGGCCTGCCCCGGGACTGGCCGGTCCCGGAGGCCGAACGGGCCGCGATCCGCACCGCGTTGGGGCGGGAGATGTTCACCGGCCAGTACGGCCGGGCGCCGAGCAACAGCCGCGAACTGTCGGGGTTTCTGGCCCGGGCGCTGCGCCAGCAGAGCACCGCCGTCGCCGGCTACGACCTGACCTTCACCCCCCTCAAAAGCGTCAGCGCCCTGTGGGCGGTTGCACCCCGCGAGGTCGCCCAAGTCATCGAAGGGGCCCATCAGGCAGCGGTGAAGCAGTGCCTGAGCTGGCTGGAGGACAACGCCGCCTACACCCGCCTGGGCCGCGGGGGCGCCCGGCAGGTCGACGTCCGGGGCCTGATCGCGGCGGCGTTCACGCACCGTGACAGCCGCGCCGGCGACCCCAACCTGCACACCCACGTCGCGGTCAGCAACAAGGTCCAAGCCGTCGGGGGGGAGGCAGACGGGCGGTGGCTGGCCCTGGACGGCCGGCCGCTGCACAAGCTCACCGTCGCGGCGTCCGAGCGGTACAACACCCGGCTGGAGGCGCTGCTGCGCGACAGGCTCGGTGTGGAGTTCACCGAACGGGCGAGCGAGCCGGGCAAGCGAGCGGTGCGGGAGATCGTCGGGGTCGACGAGCGGCTGCTCACGACCTGGTCCGCCCGACGGCTGATGATCGACGTCCGGCGCGGTGAGCTCGCCGGGCAGTTCCAAGCCCGGCACGGCCGCCCACCCGGGCCGATCGAGGCCGTCAAGCTCGCGCAGCAGGCCACGTTGGAGACCCGGCAGGCCAAGCACGAACCGCGGTCCCACGCCGAGCAACGGCGGACCTGGCGGGCCGAGGCGCTCAGTGTGCTGGGCACGCCGCAGGCCCTGGCCGCCATGGTCGACGGCGCGCTGCAAGGACTGCGGGAACGCAGCAATGCGCGGCACGACCGGCAGCAGGCAAGCATCGGGGCGGTCCGGACCCTTGACACCCCCGGCTGGGTCGCCGGCACCGCCGAGCAGGTCCTGGCGAGCGTGCAGACCAGCCGGGCGACCTGGCAGCAGGCGCACGTCCGCGCCGAGGCCGAGCGGGCCGTCCGGACCGCGAACCTGTCCCTCGCCCGCGTCGACGCCGCCGTCGAGCGCATCGTGGCCGCCGCCCTGTCGCCGGCCCACTCGCTGCCGCTGGGGATGCCCGAGCCGGTCAGCGAACCGGCCGCGCTGCGCCGCCGGGACGGCACCAGCGTCTACACCACCGTCGGAGCGCAGCTGTTCACCAGCCCAAGTGTTGTCGCCGCCGAGCGGGCGTTGCTGGCCCTGTCGATGCGCACCGGCGGCCGGACCGTCAGCGCCGAGTCGGTCGAGCTGGCGCTGCTGGAGGTCGCCGCCAGAGCCATTGTGCTCAACCCCGGGCAGGTCGCGATGGTCCGGGAGTTCACCGGCAGCGGATTGCTCATGCAGCTCGCGTTGGCCCCCGCCGGGACCGGCAAGACGGTCACGATGAGCGTCGTGGCCAGCGCCTGGAAGGGCGACGGCGGCAGCGTGATCGGCTTGGCGCCGTCCGCCGCGGCAGCCGCGATCCTCGGCCAGGAGATCGACGCCCCGACCGACACCCTCGCGAAGCTGATCTTCTCCCTGGACACCCTGGACCAGCAGGCCGAACGGGCCCCCGGCAGCGCCGGGCCGCGCGGTCCGGTGCCGGCGTGGGTGCACCAGATCGGGCCGGGCACCCTGGTGATCCCGGACGAGGCCGGGATGGCCGGCACGGTCGAGCTGGCCCGCGCCGCCCGGTGGATCGCCGACCGTGGGGCGGTGCTGCGCCTGGTCGGCGATGTCGCGCAGCTGTCCGCGGTCGGGGCCGGCGGGGTGCTGCGGGACATCGCCGAGACCGCCGGTGCGCTCACCCTGTCTGCGGTCGTGCGGTTCACCGACCCGGCCGAAGGCGCCGCCAGCCTGGCCCTGCGGGCGGGGGAGCGGGCGGCGATCGGCTTCTACCTCGACAACGACCGCGTGCACGTCGGCGACCCCGCGACCGGCGTCGACGCCGCCTACCACGCCTGGACCCTCGACCGGCAGCACGGCAAGGACAGCCTGATGCTCGCCCCCACCCGGGCCGTCGCCGCCGAGCTCAACGCCCGCGCCCGCGCCGACCGGCTCGCCACCACCCCCGGCAGCAGCGTGGACGCTGAGGTGCGCCTGGGCGACGGCACCGCAGCCAGCGCCGGCGACACCGTCGTGACCCGCCGCAACAACCGCCGCCTGGCCATCTCGACCTCGGACTGGGTCAAGAACGGCGACCGCTGGACCGTCCGGGACGTCCTGCCCGGCGGCGCCGTCACAGTGCAGCACCACCACACCCGGCGGGTCATCACCCTGCCCGCCACCTACGCCCGGCAGCACCTCGCGCTCGGGTACGCCAGCACCGTGCACGCCGCCCAAGGCGTCACCGCCGACACCTGCCACACCGTCGCCACCGGCTCCGAGGACCGCCAGCTGCTCTACGTCGCAATGACCCGCGGCCGCACCAGCAACCACCTCTACCTGGCCACAGCCGGCGACGGCGATGAGCACAGCGTCCTGACCCCAGATGTGCTGCTGCCCCCGACCGCGGTCGACCTGCTCACCCGCATCATCGACCGCGACGGCGCCCAAGTCTCGGCCACCACCGCCCAGGCCCAGCTCGCCGACCCCGCCGTCCGGCTCGGCGCCGCCGCCGACCGCTACCACGACAGCCTGCACGCCGCCGCGCTCGCCCAGCTCGGCAACCAGGGCCTGACCGCACTGGACCAAGCCGCCGAACAGACGCTGCCCGGCCTGTCCGACGCCCCGGCCTGGACCACCCTACGGGCCAGCCTGGCCCTGCACGCCGCCACCGACACCCGCCACGACCCGGGCGCCGGCAGCGGCAGCGGCAGCCAGGCGCACCAGCTGGCCGTCCAGGCCGCCGCCCGAGTCCTGCACCGTGCCCTCGCCCAGGGCGAAGTCCGCAGCGCCGCCGACCCCGCCGCCGTCCTGGACTGGCGGCTGGACCGCACCGACCCCAGCCGCCCGCGACCCACCCGGGCGCTGATCGGCAAAGCGCATGCACCCGGTCCGCTCGGCTGGCTGCCGGCGATCCCGCCCGGTCTGGAGCACGACCAGAGGTGGGGCGTCTACCTGCAGGCACGGCACGGCTACACCACCTCACTCGCCGAGCAGGTCGCCGAGCGGGCCCGCGCCTGGACCCCCACCAGCGCCCCGGCCTGGGCTGCGCCGCTGCTCGGCGCCGACGGTGCCGGGGACCTGCTCGCCGACCTCGCCGTCTGGCGAGCCGCCAACCACGTCGCCGACAACGACCTGACCCCCACCGGCCCCAGACGGCTGCCCGCCGCCGACGCCCGCCAGCAAAACGCCCTGGGCGCCCGGGTCACCCGCGCGCTCGGCGACCCAGCGGCGGTCGCGCACCGCTGGCGCACCCTGGCCCAACAACTCGAGCCCCGGCTACTACAGGACCCCTACTGGCCCGTGCTCGCCGACCGGCTCGCCGCCGCCGACCGCGCCGGCATCGACGTCGACTCCCTCGTCCGACATGCCTGCACGGCGCACCGCAGCCCGCAAAGCGCACCCGCCGACGGGCCCGCCGCACTGCCGGATGAGATGCCTGCCGCCGCGCTGTGGTGGCGGCTGTCCCGGCAGCTCGCGCCGGCTGCGCTGCTCGCGCAGGCCTGCGACCTGGGCGCGGGCAGCACAGCCGTCCCCCCCACCCTGCGGCCGGCCTGGACCGGTCACCTCACCGTCCTGTTCGGCGACGACCTCGGCGCACGCATCGTCGCCGACCCCGCCTGGCCGGCTCTGGTCGCCGCCGTCACCCAGGCGGTCCAGGCCGGCTGGACCCCCGAACAGGTCCTGACCACAACCCACGAACTGCTCTATGACACGCACCCCAACACTCACCCCGACGCCCACCACACCGCTACCAGCGCCACCGGCGACAGCACAGGCGATCCCGGTGGTGCGCCCACTGCCCCCCGGGCCGCCGAGCTGGCGACCGCCCTGGTCTGGCGCGTCGCGATGCTCACCGACACCCCCGGCGACGCCGACCAGCTGGCTGGCCGAGCCGACACCCCCCGGGACGGCGACGTCCCGGTCGAGCTCGAGAACGCCCCGCTCGACCCCTACCAGCAGGACATGCTCCCGCCCGACGACCTCTACGACGGACTCGACGAAAGCCCGGACGGGCACAGCGCCGTCGACGTGGGCGACGACCGGCTCAGCCACCCAAGCGCGCAGCACCCCCAGCCGAGCTCGACGAGACCCCGACCGAGGACCTCGCACAGCACAGGCAAGCCGAGCCGGACGCGCCCGACTGGCCGGCGCTCGCCCCCGCCCACGACCAGGCCGCCGGCCAGGAGCAGCTGTGGCAGGCGGACTCAGGCAGCGAGGCGGAGCGCGCGGCGGGTTCCGCGGTCACAGCAACGGTGGCCAAGGAGCGGCTGCTGGAACTCAACGCGCAGGCCGCGGGTTTCTACGCCGGCGCCTACCGCGGGTCGTGGGCGCAGCAACACCTCCAGCAGCGCCTGGGCACCGACCTGACCGGCGACCCCCGGTTCACCCCCGGCTACGCCCCCG
>JAABUI010002498.1_pt1 | contig 10111 bp, 10 predicted proteins | sample 5559111 | NCBI WGS metagenome assembly JAABUI01 (sample SAMN10711870, study PRJNA513365) | rock metagenome | isolation source: Antarctica rocks | place: Antarctica: Victoria Land, Buttleship Promontory
GGCGAGCACCCGGGCGGCGTCTTTGAAGCTGTTCGCCTCGGGCAGGCGATCCGTCTCGCTGACCCGCACGCCCACGAGGTCCAGGTCGGCCTGCCAGACCGCGCGGACCGAGACCTTGCCCTCGATGCGCCGTGCGGTGAGCCCGGGGGCGGCCTGCTCGACCAGGAAACCCTTGACCTGCTGATCCTCGGTGTCGCGGGCCCAGACGACGAGGACATCGGCGATCGTGCCGTTGCCGATCCAGCGCTTCTGACCGTCCAGCACATACCCGCCGCCCTCGCGCCGCGCGGTGGACTCCAGCGCGACCGAGTCCGAGCCGTGTCTGGGCTCGGTGAGGGCGAAGGCGCCGAACAGCTCGACCGAGGCCAGCCCGGGCAGCCAGCGCTGCTTCTGCTCGGGCGAGCCGAGCAGGGCGATCGACTTCATGGCCAGACCGGACTGGACGCCGAGGAACGTGCCGAGGCTCCCGTCACCGCGGTTCAGCTCCATGTTGACCAGGCCGGACGCCAACGGGCTCATCGGCGGGCACCCGTAGCCCTCGATCCCGTCACCGACCAGTCCCAGCTGCCCGAGCCGCCGGGCCAGGTCGGCCGGGAACTCCGCACGCTCCCAGTAGTCACCGATGACCGGCAGCACCTCGTCGTCCACGAAGGCACGGGTCCGCAGCAGGAGCTCGAGATCCGCCCCCCGGATCTCGTCGCGCAGCCCGAAATAGTCGGTAGACAGCGAGCGGCCCACGTCGTACAAGCGGGGCGTGGGTGCGCTCATCGACCGGCAGCGGCGTCGGTGGGTACGGCGATCTCCCGCTTGAGGATCTTGCCGGTAGGGCCCTTCGGCAGCTCGTCGACGAGCCAGACCATCCGCGGGTACTTGTAGCCGGCGACCTGGTCCTTCACGAAGGCCTTCAGCTGGGCCGGGTCCAGCTGCTGCCCCTCCTTGGCGACGACGACCGCTGCGACCTCCTCGCCGAGGGAGTCGTGCGGCACGCCGATCACCGCAGCCTCGAGCACGCCCGGGTGCTCGTACAGCACCTCCTCGATCTCGCGCGGGTACACGTTGTAGCCGCCACGGATGATGAGGTCCTTCTTGCGATCGACAATGAAGTACAGGCCGTCCTGGTCGCGCCGCGCCATGTCTCCAGAGAAGAACCAGCCGTCGCGCAGAACGTCCGCCGTGGCGTCCGGCCGGTTCCAGTACCCCTTCATGACGTTGTGGCCGCGGATCGCGATCTCACCGACCTCACCCTGGGCGACCTCGGCCCCGGTGTCGTCGGCGACCTTCATCTCGACCCCCTGGATCGGGGTACCGATCGAGCCGGCGCGGCGGACGGCGTGCGGGTGGTTGAACGAGGCGACAGGGGAGGTCTCGCTGAGGCCGTAGCCCTCGAGGACCGTGCAGCCGAACGAGTCCTCGAATCCCTTGAGCACCTCGACAGGCAGCGCCGCGCCGCCCGAGCAGCACACCCGCAGGCTCGAGGTGTCGTACGACGAACGGTCGCGCTGGTGCAGGAAGGCGTTGAACATCGTGGGCACGCCCTCGAACACCGTCACCGCGTCCCTGTCGATCACCGCCAGCCCCTTCGCCGGGTCGAAGCGCGGCAGCATGGTCAGCAGCGCACCGGCGAGCACGCAGGCGTTCAGGGGTCTGCCCGAAGGCGTGGAACAGCGGCAGGGCCCCCAGGATCACGTCCTGCTCGGTGAACTCGAACAGGGTCTCGGTCGTGACCCTCGCGTTCTCATAGAGGTTGTCGTGCGTCAGCTCCGCGCCCTTCGGCGTGCCGGTCGTGCCGCTGGTGTAGAGGATCACCGCCGTATCGCTGCCGTCCCGCTCGACGTCGTCGGGCACCGGCTCGGCCTGGGCCAGCAGGGCGCGGAACCCCTCGGGCTCGACGACGATGCACTCCGCCCCCACGCCGCGTGCGCCCGCCTCGGCTGCCGCGGCCGACTCGTGCCAGGCCAGGACGACCTCTGCCCCCGGGTCCTTGAGGTAGAACGACGTCTCCCGCTCCTTGAGCAGGACGTTCATCGGCACCACGGTTGCCCCGAGGCGGAGCACGCCGTAGTAGCAGATCGGGAACTCCGGGACGTTGGGCAGCATGACGCCCACGCGGTCACCCGGGCCGACGCCTGCGGCCCGCAGCAGCCCGGCGCAGCGCGACACCAGGTCGTCGAGCTCGCGGTAGTCAATGGTCGTGTCGTCCAGCCGGACCGCCGGCCGCTCGGCGTACGCCGCCGCCGTGCTTGTCAGGATACGCGCCAGATTCGCCATGCAGTCCTCCACCGCTGGTCAGGTACCGGCTCCTCGGGAACCGGCCGAAACCACCCTCGTGCCCCGTGACGCACCTCTCACGCCTGCATCCCAGCGCAGCTCGACCGCCGGAGCCCGATACCGCGTACTTGGCGCTTTCGCCCGGCAGGTGACGTATTCAGCAGGACTGCAGCCGCGTGACGTAGCTGGCTGCGGTCTCGGCCGCCCGCGTCGCGAGCTCGTCCCGGATCCGCTGTGGCGCGAGCGCTACGGCGGCAGGTCCCGCGGCCCACAGCGCCTGGACGGCATGGGGGTCTTCGGCAAACTCCACGTCCGCACGCCACCAACCGTCAGGGCCGACTTCGCGACTGAGCGGACCTAGTGCCTTGCGGGACAGGGTCTCCCAGGCATCGTCGCGTACCAGGCACGTGACGGTCACCTTCGGCAGGGAGCTCCGAAAGGACCTCCAGTGCGTCCGGAATGCCGCCTCCAGGTCGACGTCCGCGGGGCGCGCGGCTGGCTCGGCGAGCACCGTCAGTTCCTCAATGCGGGAGACGCGGTAGGTCCGCTCGGCGCCGTCACGCAGGGCCAGTAGGTACCAGTGGTCGCCCGCGTGGACGAGGCCGACGGGGTCGAGGGTTCGCTCGGCCACCCCCCGTCGCGGCGGCGGTACAGCGCGCGCACCCGTAGCCCGTCGATCACCGCCCGCTGCAGCTCGACGAGGTGCGGCTCGGGCGGCCGGGGCCAGGCGAATCCGTCGGGGCGGACCAACATTCGCCGCGCGGCCCGGGCGGCCTGCGCGCGGTGCGGCTCAGGCAGAGCGGCCGCGACCTTGCGCATGGCGCTGGCGAAGGCGGGGGAAGCGACGCGGCCGGAGCCGGAGGACAGGAGCACCTTGGCTTCAGCGAGGGTGAGGCCCGTGAGGTCGGTGCGGTAGCCGGGGGTCAGGCTGATACCCCCGCCGCGTCCGCGGTCGGTGTAGACGGGGACCCCGGACGTGGACAGGGCGTCGACGTCGCGGAGCACAGTTCGGTGGGACACCCCCACCTCCGCCGCAAGCTGCGCAGCGGTCAGGCGGCCGCGGTGTTGCAGCAGCATCAGGATAGCCAGCAGACGGTCGGCGCGCATGGCTGAAATCTTGCCAGCCAGACATGACAGAAGATGGCATGTTTGGTCGGTTAACTCGACTCAGCGACCGCCGCAGCCCGCGGCACCGACGAGAGGGCTTCCGCCATGACCGCAACCACCACTCCCCCGCTGGTCGACCCCCGCCGCGTCTACCTTGGCGCCACGGCATGGGTGACGAGCCTGCTCGGCGCCCTCCGCGAGGACCAGAGCACCCTGTCCACTCCGTGCGACGAATTCGACGGGCGGACGCTGTCGTCGCACCTGGTTGGCACGGTCGGCCGGATCATCGCCATCGCGGAGCTGGGGAGCCCCGACTCCGTATCGCCGCTGGCGCCCGAGCACGACGCGGGCACCTTTGCACGGCTGGCCGAGCGCGCGCAGCGGGCGTGGGGCGACGACGCCCTGCTCGACAAGCCGGTGACTGGGCCGTGGGGCGAGGTACCGGGCCGCTTCGCGGTCTGGGGTTACACCAACGAAGCCCTCGTGCACGGCTGGGACCTCGCCGTCGCGACCGGGCAGCCGTCCGAGGCCGACCCGGCGCTGGTCGAGCCGACGGCTGCGGTGATGCGCGGCTTCCTCACCGCCGACGCTCGCGTGCCCGGCGTGCCCTTCTCCGCCGTCGTGGAGCCCCGCGCTGAGGCCGGCCCCACCGAACGCCTGGCCAACTGGTCCGGGCGGTCCGCCCAGGGCTGGGCCTGACTCTGCGACCGAGGTGGTCGGTCAGCGGACCGCTGGAGGACTTCCACCTTGGATCTACTCGACGTTGGACATGATCCCGTTTGTCGCTGCCACTCCTGCGCCCACGGCACCGATGACCCCACCCGCAACCAACACGACGACGCCGGTCGACATGGACATGCTCAGGACGACGACACCGAGTCCCAACACGGCCGCGCCGAGACACATAAGCACCACAGCCGTCCAGAGGCGCCGCGGAGTCTGGTGGATCCCTTTGTTGAAGGGCCCCTGCCCGACGCCGCCGCCGCCGCCCACCTCATCCTGACCCGAACCTCGGCGCTGAGCCGCCTTCCCTGCCATGACTGCTCCTTGTGTGGGCCGCCGGCCAGCCGATGTCGCACGGCTTGCTGCCGCTTCAGAGCCGCGTTCTGCGACCGTTGGGTACTGCAACCCTTGTCTCCCCAGCCGACGGCGTTCTACCCACCGGCGCGGTTCGTCGGTGCCGGCGGCCCGCGTGACCGGCCGTCCTCAGCGAGGCCCCGGCGGAGCCCCCCGTGACGACGGCCATCGTTCGTGCACTCATTGCTGCGCTTCCCCTGCCGGTGCAGAGCCGCCGTCCCGGGTCTGGTCGAGCACGAAGACCGGAGCGGCCACCGAGCCGATCAGCACCCTGCTCGTGGTGCGGACGTAGCGCGCAGTACCGGTCTCGGCGTCCTCGACGGCCATGACCGTGTACTCCAGATCAGCCACGTCGACCACGACCTCCGCACCGTCCATGGCTCCGCCACGAAGCACCGCGAGCTGGGTCGTCGGCGCACCCGGGGGCAGGACGGCAACGCTGCCCTCCTGCGCAGCGGTCGAGGCGCGCCGGGCGACCACAAGCTGTGCCACGGCGAAGCTCAGGGCAAGCGCGGCGCTGCGCCGGCCCGCCGACCGCCCCTGTCGGGACGCGGTCGCGTAGCCCAGGGCCGTCAGCGCATGCAGCACGTCGACCCCCGCACCGGCGCGGAGCACGCCCGGGTCCCTCCGCAGGGCCTCCGCGGCGCCCTGCACCAGGTGCCGGGCGCCGAGCACGCGTACGACGGTACGGCTGGCGGCGTCGTCCTGGCCGCGCCCCAGCAGCCGCAGCGCCTGCGCGGGCCGCACTGTGAGCAGCCCTCCCGAGGCCAGGCGAGCCAGCAGCAGCACCCTGCTGGCCTTCACCGCACCGCCGTTGCCTGCACCCATCCCGCACCTCCGGTCTTGTCGTACGCCGTGCGACGCGTCCTGCCCGTAAACGGCAGCCGCACCCCGTTCGGCCAAGGTCCTGTGGTGCTCAGGGGCCGAGCAGCGAGTCGACGGCCTTGTCCAGCCAGGCCCTGCGGCGACTGCGGACCGCCAGCAGCGCCGCGACGGCGAACGGTGCCGTACTGAGCAGCACGAGCAGCAGCGTGAGCACGATGACGCCTGCACCGTTCACGGGGTGGCCGAAGGCGGGGTGTGGCGACGAGCAGGTCGCCGACCGCGGCCGGGCGGGACCTTGCGGACTCGCCCGCGGCCGGTCACCGCTCTCCCAAGGCCCGGACCGCGTCCAAGCCCTGCACCAGCGCCAACAGGTCGGGCTCGGACAGATCCGCGAGGGCCTCGGCAAAGACCGCCCGCCGGGCCTCGTCGTGCCGGCGCAGCATCCGCCTACCGTCGGCGGTGAGCTGGAGCTGCACCTCGCGACGGCTGTGTGCGGCGACCTCGCGCGCCATCAGTCCGGTGGCGACCAGTCGATCGACCAGCCGGCTGGTGGAGGAAGGGGAGACCCCGAGCGCCTCGGCCAGCGTGCCCAGGTTGCTGCGGCCCAGCTGGTCGAGCACCATGAGGGCGCGCAGCTGCGGCGCGCTGATCGCAGCGTCCAGTTGGCTGAGGGCTCGCATGCTCAGCGTGAGCAGACTGCGGGAGGCCACCTCGACCCGGTACGCCAGCGCAGCAGTCCCGCGGGTGTTCTTCGATTCGATTGTCACCTGCGACAGTTGTGGCACGACGTCATTCTCGCCCCCGAGCTCGCTTGTGCCAACCGAGGTCGCAGGAATGGCTGCGCACACCTCGTATGGCACGATGCTCTGGTATCGCAGTTGCGAACGCCTGGCGATAACCCCGACTGCTGAGGATCCCGTGAGCATCGACACGAGCAGAGCGCCGGCAGCACCCGGCGCGCTGACCCACGCCGAGCAGAAGCAGCGCATCCGGTTCACCCGGGACGAGGTACCTCGTCTGGTCGCCATGTTCGGCTTCATCGCCGCACTGCACGTGATCGGCTGGGGCTTGTTCATCCACTACAACTCGATCCCGCGCATCCACAACATCGTCGGCGGCAGCAAGCACACGCTGGTGTACGCCGGCGCCGGCACCTTGGCGTACACGTTCGGACTGCGGCACGCCTTCGACGCCGACCACATCTCGGCGGTCGATGACACCACGCGCTACCTGCTGCAGAAGGGCAAGAAGCCGCTCGCCGTGGGGTTGTTCTTCTCGCTGGGACACTCCACGGTGGTGTTCGCCTTCGTGACCGCGATCGCGATCGTGGCGAGCAAGGCCACGTCCTTCCAGCAAGCCTTCCAGGGCACCGGCGGGATCATCGGCACGCTGGTCTCCGGTGGGTTCCTCTATCTCATCGCCGCGCTCAACCTCGCGGTCCTGTCCGGCATCATCCGCGTCTGGCGGCAGGCCAAGCGGGGGACGTACTCCGTCGAGGAGCTCGACGCTCTGCTGGCCAAGCGCGGCTTCATGAACCGGATCTTCAGGGGCAAGTACAACCAGTTCATCAACGACTCTTGGCAGATGTACCCGGTCGGGCTGCTGTTCGGCCTCGGCTTCGACACGGCCACCCAGGTCGGTCTGATCGCCATCGCCGGCACCACGGCCATCGCGGGCGGCCTGCCCCCGCTGGCGATCATCGCGCTGCCGATCATCTTCGCCGCCGGGATGTCGCTCATGGACACCATCGACGGCGTGTTCATGTCCAAGGCGTACGGCTGGGCGTTCCTGTCGCCGGTGCGCAAGATCTACTACAACATCACCACCACGAGTTTGAGCATCTTCGTCGCCTTCGCGATCGGCACCGTGGAGATCGCCGGTCTGATCATCGAGAAGTCCGGCCTGACCGGGCAGCCCTGGGACTTCATCGCCGGCATCGACATCAACCTGGCGGGGCGGATCATCGTCGGGATCTTCCTGCTGGTGTGGGTCGGCGCGGTGCTGAACTGGAAGCTGCGCAAGCTCGACGAGAAGTACGGCAACGGCGACGGCGAGCTGCTCGCCTCGGGCGAGGCCTGAACCGCACCACCGCCGTGGTTGCAGCCGACCCGGCAGCGGCCCGCTGCGGGGTACGAGCAGGATGGGGGGGTGCCGTCGACGAGCTGGCAGCGGGTGCAGCGGGCGGGCTCACGGCTCAGTGCCCTGTCGGTGCAGGCCATGGAGCAGCTGCCGTGGTTCCGCGCGCTGCCCGCGGGGCAGCGCTCCTACGTCGGTCTGGTCGTGCAGGCCGGGCTCGAGACCTTCGCGCAGTGGCTCCGGCATCCGGGACGGCCGCTCCCGACCGGCCCCGAGGTCTTTGCCGCGGCGCCCCGTGAGCTCGCCCGCGCAGTCAGCCTGAAGCAAACCGTTCAGCTCATCCGTACCGTCGTGGACGTGGTCGAGAGCGAGGTCGCGAGCCTGGCCTCCCCCGGTGACGAACAGGCGTTGCGCGGTGCGGTGCTGCGCTACTCCCGCGAGATCGCCTTTGCAGCAGCGGATGTGTACGCCGCCGCCGCCGAGGCACGAGGCGCTTGGGACGCCCGGGTCGAGGCCGGTGTGGTGGATGCCCTCGTGCGGGGACACGACGATGAGCTGACGTTGTCCCGGGCGGCCTCCCTCGGCTGGTCGCGCGGCGACTGGGTGGTGCCCCTCACCACGCCCGCGTCGGACTCGGCCGGTCTGGACCTGTCCCAGGTCGGTGCGTCCCTGCGACCCGCGGGCCTGTCGTTGCTCACCGGCGAGGCCTCGGGTGCCCTGATCTTCATCGTCGGCGGGGTGGGCGAGTTGTGGCCGGCACTGGAACACGTCGTGCGGGCGCTGCCTGAAGGCCCCGTCATCCAGGGACCGGTCGTCGCTGAGCTGTCACTCGCCAGCCCGCCGCTGCAGGAGGCGCTCGCGGGCCTGGCGGCGGTCGCGGCCTGGCCGCAGGCGCCGCGACCGGTCACCTCCGGCCAGCTGCTCGCCGAGCGCGTCCTGCTCGGTGACGAGGTCGCCCGGCGACGGTTGCTGGAGGAGATCTACAGCCCCCTGGCCGCTGGGGGAGGTGATCTGCTCCTGACCGCTGCGGTCTTCCTCGACGGTGGCGGCTCGGTCGAGGGGGCCGCGCGGACCCTGTTCCTGCACGCGAACACCGTGCGTTACAGGCTTCGCAAGGTCACCGACCTGGTCGGCTACGACCTGACGCGGCCGCGGGACGCCCTTGTCGTCCGGCTCGCCGTGCTGCTCGGTCGCACCACCCGGTTGTAGAGGTCCTACAACAACTGGGGCCGATCTCGGTGCGCGCCCTCTTCGTGTACCGGCTCGCTCAGCGGGCAGGCTACACAGATGCTCGTCCTTCTCTGTCCCGGTCAGGGTTCCCAGACGCCCGGCCTGTTGCTGCCCTGGCTCGAGGTGCCGGACGCTCGCGCGCGGCTCGGGCACTGGTCGGACCTGACCGGCCTGGACCTCGTCGAGCTCGGCACGCAGGCCCCGGCCGATGTCGTACGCCGCACCGAGCTCGCCCAACCGCTGCTGACCGCGGCCGCGCTGCTGAGCGGCCGGGCGGTCCTGGGCGGCGCGACGCCCGGGCTGGTCTGCGGGCACAGCATCGGCGAGGTCGGGGCGGCCGCCCTGTCCGGCGTGATCACCGACGACGAGGCGGTCGTCCTGGCCGCTGGGCGAGGAGCCGCGATGGCCGACGCCGCCGCCCGCGAGCAGACCGGCATGGCCGCCCTGCTCGGCGCTGAGCCGGCACCGGAGGACCTCACGGCCGCCGGCCTGCACGTCGCCACCGTCAACGCCCCGGGCCACGTCGTCGTCGGCGGCTCGCGGGAAGCACTGGCGGCCTACGCCCCCCCGAAGGGCACCCGCGTGCGCCAGCTGCAGGTGGCCGGCGCCTTCCACACGGTAGCCATGGAGCCGGCCAGGGAGGTCATCGCCGCTCTGGTGTCCTCGCTCACTGCGTCGCGCCCGGTCTGCGGGTTCGTGGCGAACGCCGACGGGGCGGTGCTGCACGACGGGCAGCAGGTGCTCGACCGGCTCGCGCCGCAGGTGACCGGACCGGTGCGCTTCGACCTGTGCCTGCAGGCGCTGGTCCCGAACGGCGCGACCCGGGCTGTGGAGCTGGCGCCGAGCGGCACGCTCGCCGCCCTCGTACGGCGCGTGGTCCCGGACCTACCGGTCGAGACCGTCAGCAGCCCGGACGACGCGCTGGTGGGCGCATGAGGAACGCAGCCCTGCTGGGTCTGGGCGCCCACCGGCCGGCGCACCGCGAGGACAACACCGCGGTCGCCGAGCGTACCGGCTCCAGCGACGCGTGGATCCGTGAGCGCAGCGGCATCGTGACCCGCGGCGTCGCCGGCGAGGACGCCACAACGGTCTCGATGGCGGTGGACGCCGGCGCGAAGGCCCTCGCTGCGGCCGGGATGGACCCGCGAGACGTCGGGCTGGTCCTGCTGGCCACCTGCTCCATGCCGGGCCCTTTGCCCGGCGGGTCGCCCCAGGTCGCGTACGGCGTCGGCGCCACCAGCGCTGGTGCCTCCGATGTGGGTGCCGGCTGCGCCGGCTTCACCTACGCGCTGTCGATGGCGGCCGACGCGGTCCGCGCGGGCAGCGCCGACGCCGTGCTGGTCGTGGGCAGCGAGAAGATGCTGCCGATGATCAACCCGGTGGACCGCGGAACGGCCTTCCTGTTCGGCGACGGCGCCGCTGCGGCCGTGGTCGGACTGTCCAGCACCGACGGGATCGGCCCCGTGGTCTGGTCCTCCGACGGCGAGCAGCACCACCAGCTCGTCATCGAGGGCACGCCGCTGCACAT
>JAABUI010002499.1_pt1 | contig 10110 bp, 4 predicted proteins | sample 5559111 | NCBI WGS metagenome assembly JAABUI01 (sample SAMN10711870, study PRJNA513365) | rock metagenome | isolation source: Antarctica rocks | place: Antarctica: Victoria Land, Buttleship Promontory
AAACGCCTCCCGATTTTACCCATTTTGCCAGCAGCTCGTGGTAATTGGCAGCTAATGGTTTCATGTTGGCATAACTCATAATCAGCACTTTAATATCTTTTAAAGTGTTTTCATGGATCAGGTTTTCGATGTGCACAGTTTCTACCGGAACGCCTTGTTTTAATAGCGGCAAAGCCATGCCATAAAAGTTGGACAATTGCGGGTCGTCATATCCGGCATGTGTTGGAAAACGCTGGAACATCATGGAATTGGACAATAAAACCCCAATGCCGTGGCTTCCGTTTAACTTATTTGGGGATTTTGGCATTTGATTGAGCGAGTTCACCATCACCTGCATTTGCGTTGCATAAGCTTTAGAGATAGGCTGTTTCCCGTCCATTCCTTCAACCTTAAATTTACCCTGATAAATACGGCTTGGCCAGGGCATTACTTCATAGCTATCTACCATTGGATAAAGCAGTTGTGCAGCAAAAGTAGCCTGGTAATTCACTTTATAATCGTCCCAGCTTTTTTGCCGGTCTTCAATCGGGTCGGTCAGGAAAAAGAGTTTGCGCCCCGTTGGTGCGGTCATGGAAACCATCGACCCGTATTCGAGAAAAGCATTTTCAAAAACGCGCTCTTTGGAAACGCCATTATAATAAACCGGTTCCCTGGAAGTCCCTGTCCAAACTTGTGCAATGTAACCGTCCATGCCGTCCAAATTGGCCAAGCTTGCCTCCGGACTTACAATTTGCCAGGACGAATAATTGATCAATGAATGCGTGGGCACGTAGCATTTAACCCTTTTACCCAAGCTTTGGCTGTAGGTTTTAACATAGGTGAATACTTCTTTTAAGGCATTAAAATAGAGCTGGTATTTTAATTTGGAGGATAAATAAGTGGCTTCCGGCGATTCATGTTGAGGCATCCAGGGAAAACCATAATACTTTTGCCACTCTTTTTTAAAGGCATCGCTGTAACCTGCCCTTGCCCAAAATTCCGGTTCTTCCAGGTAAACGGCGGTTACGCCTGCATCTATGGCACGCTTAACCAGCGATTTCATGTAGCTGAGATAATTTTCGGTCGGCACCGTGTAAGGCACAAACTTGCCGTGCCATATTGTATCGCCTTTGGCCGTAACCTGCCCTTCGTCCCAATGGGTTTTACCATCGTATTTGCCGGTGAAATAATCCTGGTATTGGCCCCAGGCAATGCCCGTCATAAACTGCACTTCGTAACCTTTATCGCGATAGCCTTTTACCCTTTCTTCGAAATTTCCGCCAGCGTCATTAATGCCGTAAACAATGGCCACATCCGAACGGACATCATAAGCAGCCTTCCACGGTTCTGAGATTTGAAAGGCTGTTTTTTCTTTCGATTTTGTTTGTGCGAAAGTATTAATATGATCAAATAAGGCAAATGTTAAAACAGAAGTGGCAAGGTAAAATTTTATATTTTTCATGGGAAAGCCGGGTTAAGCAAGAGGCTGTTTAAATTTTAGTTTTGTATATTTTTGATGCTTCTTTTATCGTATAAAAAATGGTAACGTTTTATAATTTTTCTCTGTGAGGCTGCAACACGAACACCAATTTTTTAGTGCTAAAAGAAGCATTGATATTTTTTCAAATATAAAATATAAACAGTTTTTGATCATTAAGGTATTGGCGGAAACAACTGCATAAATGCAACTGCACTGCTTGATTCGTAAGACTGAACTATTCCTGTCGGGCACAAAACCGCATAGTTTCTATACATGATACCACGGGTTTGATCACGGTTAGCCCAGGCAGAATTAATGTTGTTATCAACCCAAGTAGCGTAACCAGCATCGGGAGCGGCAGCGTTAAGCAGAACTAAATATTGTGCTAAAATTGCTTTTAAAACCCCTTGCTCATTAAAATCACCTTCGGCAGGTAAAATCCCGTTGGTATTACACATGGTGTTTTTTACATAATTTGCCGCTAATTTTGCATCGTTTAAATAAGAAACCTCATTAGTTTGTTTGTAAAGAAGCATTGCCGCTCCGATACAAGTTCCATAGTTGTAGGTATAATCGGTATAGCCAGGGTTGTTGCCAATTTTGTTATCGGCAACCCGGCCAGTGCCTGTATTAAACAAGTTATTTCGCGACCAACTATAAATACTTTTTGCTTTATCTAAATAGGTTGCATCGCTGGTGTTTTTAAACAGTTTTATCGCTGCGATAACTGTTGGATAATTGATGCAGGAGTTTTTCCCGGTGTGGTTAAAATCCCACCACATCCCGCCGTTTGCAGGATCATAAGATCCGTTCCAAACACGGGTAAAACCTGCTTTAGCAGTATTCAAATATTTTGCATCACCGGTTAATTCATATGCGTGGTTTAAAGCGATCACCCACCACATCATATCATCATAAATAAACCACGGCGTTGTATTGTTCCAATTGTAATTATCGTAACGTTTTGCACCGCCATCATAAATATCACTGATCAACGTCAGGTAACCGGGATCTTTAGTCCTTTCGTAAGCATTCATGGCCATATCCCAATAAATAGCTTGTGTCCAAACAGATCCTATGTCTTTTTTCTCAGTTGTACTGTAATAAAGTTTATCGTTCGGACTGTAAAAAGCAGTATTAAAATCGGTATAAGCTTTAGTTGCATCGGCAGAAGTAAAATTTTTAGTTTTAGTTAAGCTCGGAGAAGGCTGAGTAACTTCTGGTGTACTCTTACTGCAACTTGTAATCAATAATAATATAACCAGGGCCGAACACAGAAATAATTTATTAATTATTTTGATTGGATTAAATGCAATTATGCTTTCCATAATGAATGTTCTTCTAATTAAGAAAAATTCAGGACAGTGCTGGCATAGGTAGATTAATATGCAAGCACTGCCTGAAATATTATTTAGGGCCTGTTTAAAATTTACTTAACAAGGTTTACATACTTCTTTTATCGCCCAAAAATAACAGGCATTTAATTTTGGTTGATTTAAATTTATGCCAACATCAATTTTTATAGTCTAAAAGAAGCATTACTATCAATCCTGATATTGAAGTGCCTTGTATCAATTTAAAACAGGCTCCTGTAATAAGATTGGTGTTTTACCAGCCCGGATTTTGTACCATTGCATCATCAGAGTTTACATCTTTTGACGGGATTGGGAACAGGTAATGGCGTTTGTTAAATACCCTGGTTTCAAATGGCACAACTTGTAAAAATTTGGGCATATCTTCACCAATATTTAACCCCATTATCGGGCCATTATCTGTTGTTTCTGCAATCTTCCAACGGCGTGTATCAAAAAAACGGACATTTTCAAAACATAATTCTACCCTGCGTTCTTTTCTGATCGCATCACGAACCGCAGCCTGGCCAACAGGTGCAGGAATATTTGCTGAACCATATTGAGGAATACCAGCCCTTTCCCGGATTAGGTTAACATATTTTAAAATATCAGCATCGCCCGGATTTGATTCGTTTAGTGCTTCAGCATAATCTAAATAAACATTCGCCAAACGATAAAGAATTACAGGACGGTTATTTTCATTCCATTTACCCAGACCCATTGCTTTACGAACAACATAACCAGTTGGGCAATAATCGCCACCGCCGGTTTTTTTGCCGGAGTTACCTGTATTATATAATCTTGTAGTGATCAGGCCATTGTTTGTATCTAACCAAATACTGTTATCATAAGTAATATTTACATAAAAACGTGGCTCACGATTAATCCATTGATTATAAGTGCTTCTGGATTCTGGCGAACCGGGGGCTTTATAATCGGTATTCCCCGAAGTTACGTAGCCTGAAGTTGCATCGTCAATGCTTTTACCATTTGCCATAAAGAAAGCATCAACCTGCCCCTGGGTAGCACCTAAAGCGCCCGAAGCCCTTGAATCAGAATTTGAGCCGTTATGATAGGGGCACATTTCGTATTGACGAGCGCTGAGAGATGAACCCGGACGGGCAAAAATAAATTCAGGATTCCATTGGTTTAAGAATACATTTCTGCATGATAAGTAAGCAGCTAAAGTTGGGTCAGCATTTGTTTCTTTATACAAAGTGTAGGTGCCGGTAAATTGATTTAAGAAATTTTTGTAAGCATCAGCAGCTTTTTTCCATTTACCAACATCATAAGTTTGATTTATTAATTGCTTACCATCTTTATTTTTTAAAGTTGCCAAATCGGTATTTCCATTATAAAGCGGACTTGCAGCCAAGAGTAAAGCCTGACTTTTAAATGCCAAAGCAATACCTTTAGTAATACGACCGTAATTATTATCATTTGATGGAACAACTGGTAAATCTGCAGATGCAGCTTGCAATTCGGTAGTGATGTAATTAATACACTCGTCAAAACTACTCCTGGGTAAGCGGAAATCTGCACCAGAAGCATCCGGTGCAATTATATTATCGCCTAATATGACTACCGGCCCGTATAAACGCACCAAATAGAAATAGTAAATCGCCCTTAAAGCACGGGCCTCTGCCCGATATTGGGTAATTAATTGCGGCGATATATCCTGTGTAACGCTGCCAATATTAGCCATAAAAAAACTTGCCGAACTTATAATCGCAAAAACAAAACGTGCTCAAAATAAAAACCAAGCGTCTGTGTTTTAAAAAACCTAAAGCATGTAAGAACAGGCAATTAACTGTCTTTAAATATGTTAAAAAATACATGCCCAACTTCATATTCAACTATCATTCCTTGTTTAATTCAGCTTCAAAATTTAAAAAAATCCAACTTAAAAAGGTATTTTTTGGACAAATTGTTTTTAAAAAAATCTAAGTGATTAATTATAGATATAATTAATTAATTTTGAACGTTTGTTTTATGCGACTATACATTTCTATAGCTAGAATTTTTATCTATAAGAGCCTGTTTAAAATTTGTTCAACTTATTTTCTATGCTTCTTTTATCCTACAACAACCATTGGTTTGTGGTACTTTTTGTATCGATATACTATCCAAAAACAAAATTTACAGTTATAAAAGAAGCACTATAAATTTCTACAATTGAAATTTAAAAAGGCTCTAATAATTTATTTTTTATTAAAGAATTAATATATTTGCTTTAGTTATAAACCTAAACCTATTTAGCTGTGCTATAAAGTTCACCTGCCTTTATAGTTCATATTTAAAGTATTTTCAAGAATTAGATCTTTTAGCAGTATACCTACAAATGGTTGTATTTAGCTTTTTTCCTACGTCACTATTTTTTTAACTTAAATTTAATATTATGAAAAGTAAATTATTCTTTTTGACAATGTTGGTTTTTTTGTTTTCGGCTGGTTGTAAAAAAACAGAAAATGTAACGAGTGATACTAAAGCAGTTTTGGTTAAACCTGAAACTAAAACATTAACAGATTCACTAAAAAAAGATACACAACCAAAAGACACCTTACTAAGACGTACTTCCTCATTATCGGCAACTATAAGTTATAACTATCCAAGTTCAATAACTATTGCTTGGGCATCAGCAAGTGATCAATTTACTTACAACGTTGATGTTAGCATTAGTGGTACTACTTCTCATTATCGTAATATAATTGGATCAGGCTTGACTATAAGTTACCCTTTAAGATCTGGGCTTACAATTTCAGCAACCGTAGTTGGAGCTGAAGGAACAGCAAATCTTAGCACAACGGTTGGTGGTGAGGGTGGAAATAATGATGTAGAAGTAATTATGCCTAATATATTTAATTACTCTTGTTTTTTTGAGCCAAATAACAGATTGAAAGTAAATTTACGTTGGTCAAAAGGGAACGATGTAGACGAAAAATTGTATTTCTATTTATATTATCGATCTGAAGATGGATTATACTCAAGTTCTACTTTTTCAGATTGCATGATTTACGATGAAAACAAAACCTTGGAAATAATAGGACCATATTTTAATGGAACCCGGAATTTCGTTAGATTGATTGTTAGTACAAGAGTATTAAATGATGGTAATGGATATTTAAGAAATATAAACAATTTTCCAGTTGATTATAATTTTTATATTCCTTATCAATATTATACAGACAGTTTTCAAATATCAACCCCATTTAGGACAAATCCTTATAATTAAGTTAGTCTAATACAAACAAAAGGTGCTGACCTATTTTAATATTTATGTCAGGTCAAAAGTAATATGAAAAGATATTAATCTTTCCGCTTTTATAATTTGATAATTTAATAATGGAGTTATTTATGCACTTTGGAACTTCCAAATCTATAATGCTGTATTCTTAAAACTAAATTCATCATTAACATATACACCTTTTGTCTGCCACAAAAAAACCGCTTTCCCTCACCAGCAAGTGGTTTTTTTGTGGTTGGCCAATCCCTTGAAACCCTTTTATAATTAAATAACCAGTTTTACCATCGGAGTACCTAAACTTCAGGAAACCAATGGTATTTTTTAAAGGCTCCCAGAATTTTTCGTTAGATGGGACCCATCCGATACCAAATGCCGGGAATGAACCGTAACGATGATTGGGAGAAAATAATTCAGACCCGTTATAACCAAAGTTTGCTTCTGCAAAATAACGGTCATCATAAGAATAAGTGGCACGTGCAGCCAACCCTACCTGGCGTGCAGGGATCGAAGAAGTGAAGTTAGTAGCAAAAGGGATCGCATCATCCTGGGTATAACCTAAAATTAAGCCGCCTACACGGTGCTTGCCAAAAGTTTTATCATAATTTAAAGCAGCCTCATTACAGAACCTTCTGTTTCCGCCTTGGGTTGCCGAAAAACCAAGATAGTTTTGATTACTGGTATAAGTTTGTTGTAAATTTAAAGATCCGTCAGCCTTATAAGGCGAGTTTGTTCCCGGAACGTTTACCGGAAAATAAGTGCTCTGGCGTTTAGAACGGTTAGCATTATTTCCATTTGCAACATCAAAAGCAGCCATGGCTGTTGCACTCAAACCATCAGTTATAAATTTCAAATCCTGGGTTAACCTTAAGTTGGTATATAACTGACTGTTAAATTCAGTCCTGTACCCGCGTGTGGTTAAATCTGCATAAGGGTTTCTAAAACCTCCGTTTGAGGATTGCCCGGGCACAAAACCTCCCGGATACATAATGGGATAAGCTACCGGGGAAGCATCTAAAGCTGAGCGAAAAATATCCTCAGTAGTTAAAGCCGGATAATTACCATTTGAAACAAAGCCCTGAATACCCAGATCTAATTTAGTGGTATTGGTTAATTTTAAATTCAGGTTACTGGTAAAGTTATAACGTTTAAAATCAAGGGAAGAGTTGTATTGCGACAGATCACCTGTTTTTAAATAGCCGGTTTCATTATAATAGGCTAAAGAAACATAATACTGTGCATTATCAACCCCGCCGCTTGCATTTAAATTTGCCCTTCTGGTACTGCTGTATTTGTTGAATAATGCATCCATCCAGTTTACATTCGGATATAAAAGCGGATCTGCGCCTGATGCTGTTTTGTTGATATAATCCTGTGTAAAAGCAGCAGGTAACCCACGGCCTACACTGGCTTCATTAGCTAAATTCATGTAGGTTACCCCATCTGCCATTTTAGGGCGACGGGTAAATGTGCTTACACCTTCATTGTAATCGAAGAAAATGGAAGGCTTGCCTATTTTACCTGTTTTAGTTTTAACAATGATCACTCCGTTTGCACCCCGAACACCATAAACTGCCGTTCCGGATGCATCTTTTAGCACCGTAAACGATTCGATGTCTTCTGGGTCAATGTTATCAATAGACCGCTGAACGCCGTCAACCAAAATCAAAGGCGAACTGGAGTTGCCCCCAAAAGTTGCAATACCACGAATAAAGATGTCGGCTGTACTTCTACCTGGTTCACCGCTTCTTTGTACGCCAACAACACCAGCAAGCCTGCCAGCTAATGATTGTGTTACGCTGGCAACCGGTTGTTTCAACTCTCTGGCACTGATTGTTGATTGTGCCCCGATTAATGATACTTTACGCTGCGTACCAAAACCTACAACCGCTACTTCTTCCAAGGCATTGCTGCTTGGTGCCAATTGTATGGAGATCGTTGTTTGATTGCCTACAATAACTTCTTTTGAATCATAACCAATAAAGGAAACAACCAATACACTTGTAGCGGAAGGTACTGTAATACTAAAGCCTCCGTTTATATTTGTAGCCGTAGAAATAAGTGATCCTTTGACCTTTACACTTGCACCCGGCAAGGGCAAGCCTTTTTCATCTTTAACCAGGCCACGGACTACAATATCAGCCCGCTTTACAGTTTCAAATTGCTTGGTGCCGATACCTCTTTCTGCATCGCTGAAACCGCTTGCAAAAATCGGCAAAATGCTAAAGCTCATTGCCAGGATACATCCGCTTATACAATAAGCAGATCTCCTTTTAATCAGGCATTTACTGATTAATTTAGTAACTTTTTTGTTCATAATTAATTTGTTTTGGTTAATACTTGGTTTGATTAATAGTTTGATTATAGCTTATAAAACGTTTTACTAAAAAAGCAAAAAACAATTGTCTAAACCTTGAAAATTTACATTTAACCCTAATTTAACATTGCATAAATCAATATCCAATTACTAAAATTGTATTTGGTAAAACGTTTTAATAAATGAACTAAAAAAAGTAAAATCAGTGAATTTCAAATTTGCATCAAGCATAACTTGGATTTCACAATAAACAATAGATTTAAATAATTATTCGGTTATTTTAATTGGTAATATGGTAAAACGGTTTACTAAAAACAATTATAGAATGTTTTTTTAAGAAAAAAAAATTTATTTTACTTTTTTTAAAAAAATTCAAAAACAGTATTTATCCCTTTCAAAATTTTTTGCGCTTAATATATTAAAACTTAACTTAAGCCAAGTTTAATTGGCTTTCATACATACAGAGCTTGTTTAAATTCTTTCAATGTATTTTTTATGCTTCTTTTATCCAATACAAAAAAGCGTGGTCTTTTTATACTCTTTTAGTGATATGCAATACAAACACTAATTTTTTAGTGCTAAAAGAAGCATAAATATTTATCCATAATAAGTTTAAGGAAATGAAGAAATCGTTATCGTTAATTGAGAATTGGAGCTAATGGACAATTCAAGATTGATTTACCAACAGTATAAACAATCATAGTCAGAGTTTTTAAAATCACAAATCACTACCTTAATATAAGTTTGGCAGGAAGAATAATCTGGTTGTCGTTGGCTTCGGATTTAGAACTAAGTTCTTTCAAGATCAGGTTGATTATATTTTCGGCAATGGCTTCCAGGGGTTGTTCTATCGCGGATATTGGAGGTGTGTGAAGTTTAAATACGTCCCTGTCATCATAAGCAATAACTAAGAAATCTTCATTGATCGCTTTGTTAATCTCTTTGATGGCAATCAAACCGCTGATACCAAGGTAGTTGGTTGAAAATAAGATGGCATCAATAGTTTCAGTGTTTAATAACCTTTTGACCTGGCTGATGGTTTCTGCGGCTTGTTGGTCAAATGGTACTTTAAGCACCAATTGCTCCTGATATACGAGATCATAATCTTCAATAGCTTTTTTATACCCGTCAAACCTTTCTACAATCTGCTGCACATCCAGGTCAATTGTTACAAATGCAATATTCTTTTTTCCGCGTTTTATAAAACTTTTTACTGCCTGGTAAGAAGCTTTAATATGGTCCGTGCCTACAAAAGGGATTTTAAGATTGGGAAGGTTCCTGTCAAAAAAGAGGATGGGCTTATTGTCTTTTAATAATTTTGCAACATCTTCGGCAATACCCGGCATAGGAGATATAATATAGGCATCAACATTCCTGCTTCTGAACATGCCAATAAGCTCTTTTGCTTTGTTGGCATCATTCTCCGTACTGGAATAAATTATTTTATAGCCTTTTTTGTAAGCTTTGCCCTCAATCAACCGGGCAATACTTGCAAAGAAAGGATTGGATATATCTTCTACTATTAACCCGATAATCTTGGTGTTGCCGGTCCGCAGGCTTCTGGCTACTTCGTTAGGTTTGTACCCACTTTCTTTTATTATTGTCTCAACTTTTTCTGTAACTATAGTGCTGATAGCTTTTTCCTTTGCTTTTCCATTTAAAATAAACGAAACGGTAGTGATGGATACATTTGCCTGTTTGGCGATATCTTTTATGGATAAACGTTTCATTTTTGTAGGGA
>JAABUI010002501.1_pt1 | contig 10107 bp, 19 predicted proteins | sample 5559111 | NCBI WGS metagenome assembly JAABUI01 (sample SAMN10711870, study PRJNA513365) | rock metagenome | isolation source: Antarctica rocks | place: Antarctica: Victoria Land, Buttleship Promontory
GTCCTGGTCATTCCCGGTTCCATCAAAGCCATCAAGAAGTTCAAGGCGCAGATCTACGTGAGTCTACCAGATTGCTATGGCCGGACGTGCTGACTTGTTCGGCCAGATACTTACGAAGGACGAAGGCGGACGAATGACTCCTTTCATGCAAAATTACCGACCTCAGCTGTTCATGCGAACGACGGATGTCACCGTCAGCCTTTCATGGCCAGAAGGCGTGGACAGCCCGCACGAGAAGCTTGTCATGCCGGGTGACAATGTCGAGATGATTGGGGATCTTGTACACGATATTGCGCTCGAGCAGGGAAGTCGTTTTACGCTACGTGAGGGAGGAAAGACAGTGGGGACGGGAATTGTGTCTGAGATAATGGCGGCGTAAGAGGTTGGACGGGTGGCAAGGGGCAATCGGATTAGCTGTAGTTCCGGAAGTCATGGCATTGATGCATCACTCCGCTCGGATATGATGGGTATATTTCCAAGTGTAATGACTGATAACCTCCGTTCCGACCATTTCGTCCTTTCGGTCCCCATCCGCTCTTCCCATCTTTCCAGGAATGTTCTGCACTGAACTCCCTTCTCCCCTTCTCCTGCTGCTTCCAGCCTAACGCGGACCTGCTGGACGAGGCCATTGCATTTCTCCGCCAAACTTGCCAGTGCTTCTTCGGCTTCGGTGTCGTCTTGCGGAGGATGGAACGCCGAGACCGCCGAATCGAATGCAGCGACGACACTGCTGCCAGCGTCGAGTAGAGGTAAATAGGATCGTTCCAGTTCAAGGACGAGATATGGCGTATATCGCGGTATGGTAACATGAAGTATCTGATGTAGGGCGAGTTGTGGTTTTGCCTGCTCCCGTCAGCTCCGCGCAGCGTATAGTTACCTAAGAAAAGGCCTACTGGGACCGCTCTAGCACGTTCCTCGGCTCCGAGACTTCCACCGCCAAATAAGGCTTGAAGCTCGTCGTCCCCCAAATCTGATCTCTGCGACTCGTCATCTTCCCCGTAATCCTCCAGCAACTCCCCAAACTCCTTCCCCAAGCATCTTTGATGACTCGACTCTGATCCTCCCATCTCCGAGCCACAGCTTGCTGTTCATCCTCCGAAGGTTTCCCAAACCGGTCAAGCGCATCCCAGACCATACCCGTATGCGCGAGGTACCCATCTCCCTGGCCCAAATCCCTGCAGAGAACCTCGACGAGCCGGATCACCTCTTCTCCCAAACTGGTCACGCCAACCCGCCATTCCCACTGGACCGAACTCTCGCTCGGGCACGCGAGAACACAGCTGATGAGCTTTGCGAAGTCATCGCAGAGCTTGGTCAGGGTGCTGAACGCGGCGGAAGGGGATATGGGTGGTTTGATGGAGAGGGAGAGGGAACTCGTGGATTGGCGGAAGATGCTGAGGAGTTGAATGAGTACCTCAGGGAGGCCGGGTGGAAGGGGCTGAAGGGGAGCGAGGGAGGTGGAGGTAGACGAAGACGAACACGAACACGAAGAAGCATGTCCGGGTGCGGCTGTGCGAAGGCTTTTGAGGTTGGTGCGGATGAGCGAGAGGGATCCGTCGAATTCTGTGGGAAAAGAGTAAATCAGTCTCGCCGGCCATATCCGAAGCCTTGCAGCCTGCAGCAAGGCGGGAGTGGGTGGCGGGGATAGCAATCGAATCTGAAACGCGGAAAAGGCAAAGGACTCGATTTATGGTTCAAGGGAAGGAGACGCGATATTTCGTCATAATTGCGAAATGGGAAGAATCCAAGGTCCCCAGGATGAAGTTTGCATCCGCTTGAGCCGATGCGGGTGCCTGACGAGAGATTTACCCCCCTACGCCCAGTTCGACTGAGAGACTAACCGTGACTTTGATTTCCAACGAGCTGCTACATGACTCTCATCGTTTTGCTGGAATCCACTGGTTGATGCCACACGGCCGGTATACCCGCCGGGATCCCGATATCATATTTACCCGCCTTCAACAACCTTTCACATGCCCCAAACAACTCTCGCGACGTATCTCTTCCCCATAGCGAGCAGGCAACATGAGGTGCTCGGACGAGCCGTTACCGAAGGCGATATTGTACTCGTGAGTGCTCCAGTCGAGCGCTACCTCCCTGTCGAGCTTCGGCCACCCCGGACTTGGATATACTGGACTGTAAAGTAAAGCTTTCTGACGCTGACGGGACCCGCACTTAGATGGCCGGCTTCTGTATGGGCGACGGTTCCGAGGTTGTGCATGTTCGAGAAGGGGTATGGTGACGACGAATATGTGATCAAACAGGTGGACATCGGTGAGTCGTCGCTCTATCCCCATGCCGTTTCGCCACTTGTCCCCTCTGACGAAAAGAAATAAAAAAAAAACACTAATTAAGCTTGACCCGTAGCAACAGGACAGGTAAGCTTTCTCTTGACTAACCGACCATTCTCGTTGGAAAGTTCACAGGCAATGCTGATTGCAATCGTTTCGTCGTCGAGGATAGAACTTCTCCCCTGCTTACCTCAAGTCAGCTCTCTCTTAGCCACCATCGTGTGTATACTTTCCTCTACTGATCACTGTGGATTTGCTCCATAGAATCAACATGCATGGTCTCTCAGCTTCGTTCAACTCCTTGGGGAGAGATGCTGATGCAAGATGGTTTCTCTGTTAGGTACCATCCCCACTCTCGTCGTCCCCACCATCGAAAACACCGCGTCTGCCTCCTTGAGTCGATATCGTGCGCTGCGTGATACCGTTGTGCGTTGGTCCCTCACATTGATTTCTTCGCTCACGAGATTGCCCATCTCTGTACTCACTCTGTCATCCATGCTTTCACGACCTGACATCCATGCTTTCACGACCTGACATCCATCCTGACCTCGTCTTGTCGATATCGTGGTCATGGTGATCAGCGCATCTGTGACTTTCTCGACGAAGCACGGACATCCAGAACGATCAACACTACCTCTGACCACCCCGCGCCTCGGCTCACTCCAACAAGCATGCAAGGCGAGTCGCTATCGCCACTATTCCCTGAGTATCACGCTGACAATGTACGAATTCTCTCTCGGTCCAACGACGTTCCTTTCGCAATCTTCCCTCGGCCCATCAGGCAAAGAGATCTCCGACGGCCTTATCTCCCTAATCCACCTCCCCGACGTCGACCCAAACTTCCTCAACATGTCCGCCCGAGATCCCGACGAGCTCGCCGAAAAGGCTTCTTCCCATCAGGGCAGGGTGCTCGCGGACCGGCGAAGTAACCTCGACAAGTACATGATCGAGGCGAAACATCTGGCCTTCGAGGATGGAGGTACGGACGAGTATGCGATGAAGATGATTCAATTCTTGGATGAGAAGATGGCGTCCAACGAATCACTCTGGGTCATCTACAACGGACAAGCCGAGCAGGCGCGAATGGACGAGTTCTTCCAGTTGAGTAAGAATATCTGGATAGATTCATTGCCCAATGCCATGGGTAAGATCGAGGACACATTCGAGGGACCGTACACGTTTGGCAATCATGTTGTGAGTGTCGCGTCAACCATATCTCCCTACCCAACGTCTCGCAGCTGACATTGTGATCCCTGTCTAGTGCCTCGCAGACCTCCACATCATCGCATGGGTGACCCGTCTCGTTACAATCGCCGGCGGGAAGCCTGACTCACGTGGCCTCGACGCGCTTCAGGGGCAGTTGGACGGTTGGAAGATCGGACCCAGGATCCGACAATTCTGGGAAGCATGGATCGATAGGGAGAGTTTCAAGAGGACTCTGGTCCCTGCCAGCCTGGCGTTTCAGGAGACCAGGGGGACCTCGCTGGCACTGCTCGAGACGGAAAGTGCAAGGATGAGTGCTGAAAAGGAGAAGATATGATGAGGTACGTTTCGCGCTGATCTTTTCTCGACCCCCACGATTATTACTGACAGACGCAGGCTTTAACGATTTCTCGTTCTGGGATCAAGAGCTGGAGAGGTGGACGGGCGGGCAGGAGGTGGGCGGAAACCCAAAAACATCATGAGGCAATCATGTATCATAGAAACCTTGCAACTTCGCATGTGCATAGAGTGTACCAGTTCCATCGCCCCGTCATTCTTCCTTCTTTCTGTCTCGCCCATTGCTGCCATCACCATCAAACGCTTTTGCACCCTTCCCCCATCGTCCGACGTTATCTCCCCACTCATCAACAACACCCCACACATGATGCTCCTTGATGACCGGTGGGTTCCGCTCCTCGTTGGCCGGAGGTTGCCGGAGAAACTGAGGGCGCGAGTATCCCGCTTCGGCGGCATAATCATCGTCGATAGTCTCCATCGATGTCCGGGGTCCTGGACCTAGGGGAGCTGCAAGTGGTGATGACGAGGATCTTCCGATTTCCCATCGTCGTGCTTCTTTCGACAGGGGTGTCCATTCCTCCTTTGCGTATGTTGGCGAGGTTGTCATCTCCACCAACCTCGATACTGCTCTCTTCTGCTCGCGTGGCGTCGAATCAGTCCAAAGGGCTCCTCAATCTCGACGACGGGTGCTCACGTAGGCGAATCGCTCGTCCTCCCCTGTCCAGATGCCGAGCACTGCAAACGCACTAACCACCTTCCCCGCCACTTCCTCTCGCTTCTCCCGCTCGACCCGCTCGCCGGGATTGTACAGACTGACATTAGGGCGACTCGGAGCTTGCAACGATTCTGACAATGCCTCGGCTGCGAGGACGTCGTCATTCTCGCTCGAAACGGTGTCAAGGGCATCGGGGAAGAACATGGTTTCGAGGGTTGACTGAGCTCGGATAAATACTTGACAACGGGACTCATCTGAAAGTCGTGATAAGCGCTGGAGTATGGGAGGATGGAGGACTAACAGAGCGCATCGACGAGATTGATGAGCCGGCGAGCCTCGTTCTTGTTCTTCAGCAGTAAGATGGGGACAGTATCGATGAAGAATGTGGAGAATGTAGACGCGAGGGAAATGTAATCAGCCGGTCCTAGTGGCTAAACGATGCATCAGGTCATATCGAAGTCCGGAAAGAGAGGTCGTCACACCTGCTCGCATAGGTCGGTGAAGGTGAAGCGGCATGCTCGGTCGGATGCAGCGGGCACCTGTACTGTCCTCCCGTAAACCGAGATCTGCATCGGGGAAGCTACGTTCTCTCAGTGAAGTCTCTTATCTTACTCCGGAAGACTCACCGCCTCGATCCTCGGTGGCATCCCGCCAGGCCGACTCGAAACCCTCATCCCCTGAATCGAACCATGATGTCGCTCTTGTCTCTCCCTCTTCAGCTCCTCTTCGCCAATCCCGTCCGCCATCGAGCTCCACCACCTCGCACCGGCTCTTCAGTGCGTCCAAGAATCCGGCCATACGATCCCGTTGGACCCCTGCGTAGTATAGGTCGTCGGGAACGCGGTTCTGCCTCGCATCAGCGGAACCTCATATCAGGCAAAGTTGGCACGTACAGAGCATGAGACGATGATCCCGCCAAGACGCCAATACCACGATAACACATCTCGTAACAGGGCAGCGGACGAGGCGTCGACCAATTGGAGCTCGTCGAAGCTGTGGTAGCGTTAGCATTTAGCTCATTCTTGAAGCAGACAGGCTTACTAGAGGATATGGTATTCCAATATCATATTTCTCGCAACTGATTACTCAGCATGGAGCTAAGCTCCAGCGGCCGCACACTCACTGACGAAAGGAATCGTCTCGTCCCTCCCGGTCCACCCCCTAACCTGCTGTCCATCCTCATCATCCCATCTCCCACCCGCGAATACCGCTCTCCAGCCCTTCTTCGCGGCGACCTCCATATTCTCCGTCGTACTTTCCGCGGTCGTATCGTTCTTTATCCGCTGCATCTCTGTGAAGACCTGCTGGTAGAGGTGGAGGGTGAAGGCGTGGTAGTGCCATCGTCGCTTTGCGGGGGTTGGGAGGAGCTGGAAGAAAAGAGAGAGGAGGAGAGATTTGCCGGTACCTGATGGTGTGAGCGACTGTCGAGGCGTGCAACTAGGAACTTACCTGGTGGACCGGTTATCAGCATGCCCTGCACCGGACACATCAGCTACTGAACCAAGAACGACGGCAACAAGCATGACGACATACCTTCGGCGTGGTGAGATTAGCCAACTCCTCCTCCCCGCTCAGTACCCTGACCAGCGCTCTCTCCCTTTCCCCATCCCCAAAGCCATCCGCTCGTCCTTTGCCATTCCACCATGATCCACCTCCCTGCTGCTGGGCTCGAGCTCGTAGCGGAGCGGACGGGGTGAGTTTGACAAGAAGGTCAAGCGGCGGCTCATAGCCTTCCAGCTCTACCAGCAGGTGTCGCAGCTATCAACAGACATGAGCTTGAGGCGGATGGGGTGCAGCGATGAGAGACACCTTCATGACACATCGGACTTGCTCATCATCCCATCTCAATCTGCCCTGAGCTACCCATCCACGATAGAGTTCGAGCAGATCGGTACTCGCAGGCAGATCGCCGGTAGGACTGTTCTCTCGCTCGACTTGAGTACTTGTCGAAGCATGCCGTATAGTGTGTCCTCGCTTATGGAGCGGATCGATGTCAGGGTTGCCCCGCTTGACTCCCCGGAGGTACTGGATCGTCCTGATAGTCCGAGGGTTTCGTCCCGCTACGATGACGGCTTTTCCAGCCAAGGCAGAACGTGTTCCGACCTGTCGAGTCGCCAAGGAGTGCATATTGCCCTCGTGGTCTTACTGAGTAAAGCGGTCACGTCCTCCATCGACCATATCCAATTGTGGAGTCCCCGCGAAATGCGATCGGCGATCGGGTAACTTTACCCGAATCACCTTGAATGCCAATCCCCCTTCATTCATATTCCCTTTCTTCGCCCGACTACCCCCGGAACAACGATCAAGACATTTCAGCTTATACTCACAAGTCATGTCCGCTCTCCGTATCCTTCCTCGCCTCCATCTTCCCCCCACAACATCGTCCGCTGTCCGATACTTTCGCACGACCCCCACAGCCCTTTCATCAGCCGGATACGGTGATCCCCAAGACGAAAGGGCCGACAACCACACGCCGACACCTTCTTCTACTCCCGACCCTCAGCCCGGAGGGCAGGGGAAAGGCCCAGGGGCAAGATCGGGCAGCACGGATCCAGAGGTGTCAACAGGGAGCACTGGGAGAGCAGGCGGTGAAGAGGGGGCCGGAGGGGGAATTGAGGGTGTTTCGGCGAGTGACATCAAGGAAACGAAGAAGGTCGGGGAGGACCCAAAGCAAGAGGAGGTCGGCGGAGCGGGTCCTATTGGCGGATGAGGTGGGTGAGCATCTCTACTGAACTAGTGAATGATCAGAATAATGGATGATACAGTGCATGGTGATCAAGAACGAAGGTATGAATATGAAGGGAATATATGCAGTGGATTCGACATGATGATGATGCGGTGGTGCGGGCGTGACGATAGATGCTGTGACGTAGGCATGATGCAGTCGTAAGCTGGGGTCGTGAAAAATGGAGCAGGATCGTGTGATGGCGGATCCAGACGGCCTTTATGACTTGAGGGTCTTGATGAACTCTGCGAACGTTTTCCGGAAGTCTTTTGCCTGCTCCGAGCGTAGGCTCCGGATGAGCTGCTCGGCAAAGTTGGGCGGGCATTGCAGTCTCGGCAAGAGATCTCTCACGAGGAAGTCGATGGCTTCTTGCCCGCGAGCTTGGAGCGTATTTCGAAGGAGCATGGCAATCTCGTATAGTACCTAAGGTGTTTATCAGTGTCAGATCAATGAGGGAGGTGATTCGCTCACAGGCTGACCGCCGCGCGTGGAAAATTTGGGGTTCGCGGGGACCTCGAAGCAAGCAGGTATCAACCGATGATAGATGAAATTCTCATAGCCCGGCAGCGCTTGGGCGGCTCGATCTTTCTTGGCGATGATGTGCTGGTTCGTCGCCACAGCGGTCCCATTGGCGACGGCCTTACTCTTCTCCGAGATGGCGCTGTCGGCAAACACGCTTGGCTTTGCCGCGGCGTCTGCCGACGTGCCCCAGGCAATGACGCTCTTTGCGAAGAAGCTGAACGCGATTCGCTGAGAGTTTACGTCAGAGCAGTCGTTTGCGAGGTTCAGCAGTGCCGAGAGGACGTTTTCGAACTCTGGCTTGTTCCTGGTGGTAATAAATACGCCGTCGAGGTTGGCGTTCATCAGGGCGGTGAAAAAGCCGAGATAGGTGTCTTTGAGTCGGCGGTGAATATTTGCTTCGTCGGTGCCCGTTATCGGAGCTTGCAGGATGGCGAAGATGCGGGATAGCAAGGGAAGGAGGAGCATGTCCATGGTTTCGAAGGTGTTGGTCTGTCGGGATCAGCTCGTATTTTGAATCAGCAGGACTCATTCACCTTTAGACGATGCATGAGGAGGCCGAGGAAGGTCATGAAATCGACGAGCTCGGACGGCTCAAATTCGGTCACCACATTCGAGACGAATTGTGGGACGAGCTCGGCAATGGTGGAACCGATGGCATTGACAAGCTGTGAGAAAGCAAAACGGGCCTATACGATTCTCAGCGGAATCCTGATGCAATATACCACCGCTCACCGAGTCACGGACTACGCGCTGTGTTTTCATGACATCCAATGCTTGGAGAAGCGCCTCAGTCATCTGCTTGAAGGGTGGCTGATACGGCACATCTTCCAGCTGAGCATCGGAAGCTTGCGGAAAGCCCTTGGCGAAGTTGCCAAGCGCCATGAGGTAGTGGTGGACTTTGAGCACAGCTTGAAGGTCTTCAGGCGATTTGCGATACCGTTCCAGGCCTGAACCAATTCCGGACATGATTGGACCTGCGATAGCCTCGAGTAGGCTCATCTGCCGCGCCGCATCGTTCCTCGTGAGGTAAACGAGATTGCCCGCCGCTTCGAACAAGTGAAGCTGATCTTGGAAGTATGTCTTGCCAGTGGTCGCTTTGAGCAGCAGATCATCTTCTGGTGTGTCCGCCTCGGGGAGCTTAGCGTCGATAGTCATAACGTCCTGGAATTTAGCACTGTCGAAGGGATATCTGACTCACCCTCATGCTCTCCAAGATTGGTGGTACCACTTCCAGCTCCAGCTCCTGCTTGCACTCCTTGACGAATTTGGTGAAAAGGTAGAAGCACCTGCGTCGCACTCCTATGTCAGGGTGGTGAATCCCCCTGTCGTCAGCGCGGAATCATATAGTAGCTCACCTCTCATCAAGCATGGCTTCGAACATCGGCTGCACCGAGCCAGGCTTAGATTTCCAGAACTCGATGTAGCGCACTGCCGCCTCGAAATACTGCAGTGTGACGCTGGGATGAGGGTACGAAGCGATGTTGGAAGTGAGACAGAGGGTGAGAAGGTGACCGAGTGGTGTTAAGGGAAACTGGTCGTAATCGATCTTATCCTTCGAGCCGCCGTAGTAGACACCAGGGATCGGCTCAGCGAGACCGTCCTCGCTCATCCCATCTGTCAATGTCGGTGCCGAGCGTCCGCTCGCCATCCCTGAGTCGACGTGAAGCTTGTTGACGCTGATGCGATGGAGTCGGTCTCGCCCAGCCTTCCTCCCCATCTCGTCTGGAAGCTCATAAAATGCCGCTCGGGTATTGTCTGGGATCAGCAGAGTTCGACACAGAAACTCACTTTTGTTCAGCTCGCCGAAGGTGTAAACCAAGTGCATGGCAAGCTCTCCTTGCTGCCACGGTACTGCCGATGGCCCGCTAGCCCGAAGCGCTTCAAGCGTAGAGATGACAATGGCGGTAACAACCTCGGTGTGGAGGCATTTATCGATGCTGGCGATGGATTCGATATATGATCGACACATCTAAGTCTATGAGTGCATGCACTGGAACACAACCGTCACTCACGGTGCATTTGTTGCGAAATGTGGCAATCTCATCATCTGGATCAGGCTCATCTCCGCTGGGCGCCTCCCATTCTGCATCCTCCCGCCAAGCGAGCTGCCGGACCGACACGTCGAGAAGCGAGGCCAGAAATTGTCGTCGTTCCGCAGGAAGAGGGGCTGGTAGTGTTGGCGGCGGGGGCATATTCTTCTTGCTCACGTTCGTCGGAGGCGCCGATTTCGAGACATGCAGCTTCTTGTACTGAACACAGTCAGCAAGTGGCTTTGCTGTCTCAGAGTACTTACCATCCTCAATAGATCCGACACAAAGTTGGAAACAGACAATGACACCTCGGACTGCCGATCA
>JAABUI010002504.1_pt1 | contig 10105 bp, 12 predicted proteins | sample 5559111 | NCBI WGS metagenome assembly JAABUI01 (sample SAMN10711870, study PRJNA513365) | rock metagenome | isolation source: Antarctica rocks | place: Antarctica: Victoria Land, Buttleship Promontory
GGCGGCGGCAACGCCCTGGGCCACATCCACCGTGGCACCACCCGCGGCGGGGGCCGCGGCCTGGGCGCCCGCCCGGGCCGCTTCCTGGGCGACCGCATCAGCCCGGTTCACCGCCGACGCCTTGGCGCCGCCGTCGACGACCAGCCCGAGGAACAGGGCCGCGGAGGCCATCAGCCCCGCGGTCAGCACCGACACCGACGCCCCCGACTCCGGGCGCGCACTCAACCCCCGCCAGCGGCGTACCCAGACTGTGCTCATGCTCGTTCCCGGTTTGGGTCAACTGGGGAGGTAAAGGTGGCGGTGAGCACTTTGTCCCCTGGAATTCCGGGGAACGCCAACTCGGACAGCGCAACCTGACAGCTCACGGTCGCCGACACCGTGGACGGTTGCCCCAACGGGGCGCTGAGCCCGGCGGTGTCCACGGTCACCGTCACCGAGGCGCAGTGCAAACCCTGCGCGGCGAGCTCGGCGGTCGCCGCCCCGGTGGACGCGGATTGCGCCAAATTCGGGTCACGTTGGATCGAGGCCATCCGCGACGCCGCGCGGGCGGCTTGGTCGGCGGCGTCATGGGCGTTGGACACCCGCCCGCCCGCGACGATCGCCACCAACACCAACATCAGGACCGGGAACAACATTGCGGCTTGGGTCGAGGGGGCGCCCCCGTCCTCGGGGTGTGCCCGCAACCACCGGCTGGTGTTCATCGGGTCAGCTGCTCGATGGCGCCGGTGGAGGACTCCGTGACATGCATGGTCAACCCCGGCACCAAGGTGACGATTTCGGCGTTGACGGTCACCGTCATCGTGGTTCCGTTGGCGCTGGCCGACGTGGACAGGCTGCTGAGGACCCCGTTCGAATTCGTGGCCAGGACGCTGTGCGCGTGGTCCTGGGCGGCACCGGCATCGACGGTGCCGTAGGTGCGCCCGGTGTCGACCCCGGAGCGAGCGGCGGACAGTGCCAGGTCGCGGCCGTAGAAGAACAACCCGGTCTGCAACAGCGTCATAAACGTCATCAGGATCAGCGAATACAGCACCGCTACCTGCACGTTCACCGCGCTGCCACGCTCCCCGTTCTCGGCCCATAGACGGTTCACGTCAATGCACCACACCCATCAGGGTGAGCGGTGCGTGCCGCGATCTTCAGTTCTACCGTCAGCGTCACCGCGTTGCGTCGTGTGAATGAGTGGGTGTTGTTCACGGTGTCACCCTTCTGTGATCAAGGTTGGTGGGTGGTGAGTAGGCCGGGCACAGTTGTGCGCTGGGCTACTCACCACCCGGTAACCGGGGTGGGCATGTCAGCCCAGCGCACCCATCTTCTTCGCGACGAACGCGGCGACGGCAACACCGATCACCCCTGCGGCGGCGGCTCCGATGCCAATGTGGAATCCCTCGTCGGTGTTGCGGGCCCCGCCGAACTCGGACTCCTCGGTCAAGGCCGTCATCCGGGTCTGGGCGTTGATTAGAGCGAGGTTCGCCCGGTCGCGCAGGGTGGTGAGGGTGCTCATGGTGTTCTCCTTTGTGAGTTGCGGATGCTGACGGGTGGTGCGGTTCATCTGATCTCCTTCCGGGGCGTGCGGTGGTGCTCTTCCCTACTGCACGAGCAGGGAAATCATGGGGTAGCCGATCCAGATCGCGATGACCCACACCATGGCCACCGACGGGGAGCTCATCTTGTCCGATGCCTTGTTCTGATCGGCGCGTTGCTCGGTCTGCATCTGCGCGGTGAGGCTGTCGGCCCGCTCGATGAGGGTCGAGACCACTGCGGAGCCGTCCGCCCCGGCACCGGCGGCGATGTCGGAAAGATCGGCCAGCTCATCCACGTCGACTTCCTCCCCGAAGCGGCGTAACCCTTCCCAGGGTTGTTCCCCCGCCCGGCGGGCCAGGTCGAGTTGGGCCCGCAACCGGCCGAACGCCCACGAGCTCGTGGCCAGGGTGGTCGGTCGGGTCATGGCTTCCACGACCCCGGACCCGGACTGGGACAGCAACGCGACCTGACGCAGGTAGGACACAGTGGCGTGCCGCATCTGTTGGCGGGCGGCGGTGGCGCGGCGAGTGACGCTGCTCGCGGTGTTGCTGAACCCCAAGAATGCGCCGCCGAGGGTGCCGAGAACCGGCACCCTCAGCGGCAGGGGCGCGGTCAGGACCACCGACACCACCGCCAACCCCGGACCCAACAGGAACGCGAACTGCATCATCGTGCTCAGCCGGGTCACCAGGAACCGTTCCCGACTCCACCCGATGACCTGCAGGTCCGCGGCGGGGACGGTCCCGGGCAGGCGCAACGCCAACGCCGTCCACCGGGTGTCGACCAGCTGCCGCCATCCGCCGGTGCTGCTCTGAGCGCCCCAGGGTTGGCGCACCGGCACCCGCTCATCCAAGCGGTCCAGGGCGTCGTCCAACCGGACGGGGGCGGCCGGTTGAAACGCGGCCAGCAACGCCACGACAGCGAGGCCGCCGATCACCCCGACACCCAGGAGCACCAAAAGCTGGCTGTTCATGACCGCACTCCGGTGAGAAAACGGGGGGCGGGTTTGCCCAAGGACAAGGTTCGCATGCGGACGAGCATCACTGCGGCGAACGCGAGGAGCGCGGCCATGACCAACTGCCCGGTCACCGTGGAGTAAGCCTTGCTGATCGCCGGCACGAAACCCGAGACGACGATCAGTCCGGCGAGCATCAGCATCAGCACCCGCATGGCTTGGCGGGGTTGGGCGCGTTCGGCTTCGACCTCGTCGCGGGAGCGGACCTCCCTGCCCAGTTGCGCGGCGAGGCGACGCAACACATCGGCCACCCCGCCCCCCTGCCGATCCAAGGCGAGCATCAGGGCGGCGGCAACATCGTCGCCGGTGGAGTCGTCGACATCATCGGCGAAGGCCTGCAGGGCGGCGGTGTATCCCCACTCCATGCTCGACAGGCGCTGTGCCAACCCGCGGACTTCGACCTCGATGGCTTCGGGGGCGCGGCGGGTGGATTCCCGGATGCACTGCACCAGCCCGGTGGCCCCACCACCGGCGAGGCGATCAGCCATGCCCCGGCACCACACCTCGAGGGCCTCCAAACGGTCCAGGCGCCGGTTCGCGATCGCGTTGGACCCGAGTAGCCAGGGCAACGCCACGACGGCGAGACCTGAGGCCAGGGCGGCGACCGGCCACCCGGTCAACACACCCACCGCCACCATCACCCCGACGGTGATCAGCGCTCGGCGGGGGGTAGGTCGGATCCCCGGTGCTGCGGTGTCCGGGGTGGCCAGCAGATGGCGAACCCGACGCGACACCCGGCTACCGAACACGGCCGGGTTGGTGCCGGCGCCGCGCCACACCGCGACCAGGGCGAGCAGGCTGGCGGCGAGGCCCCCACCGCACACGGCGGGCACCACGATGGGCAGGACGTCGCTCACGACAACACCCCCACGTCGCTGCGCTCGCTCACCCGAACTCACCTCGGCGCAGATCCTCCGACCAGATGTCTCCCTCGCGCAGGGAGGCAAGATTGAATCCGATTTTCGTGAACGGTTTCTTCAGCTGAGGTGCTTGCTGGAACACCCCCCGCGGGTCGCCCCCGGTGAGTTCGTCGCCGGTGTCTGCGGGTTGGTAGATCATGTTCGTGGACACTTTCCCGATCGGGGAGACGGTGGTGACTTCCGCGATCTGGGCGCAGAAGCGGGCGGCGTCCCCGCCGATGTCGGTGTGATCGAGCTGCTCCACGTGCACCACGTAGTCCACGCCTTGCGCGGCGAGGCGGGTCAAGTACTCCGGGCTCATCCCCGGGGCCCCCTCCATCGCCATGGTGACCAGGCGGTCGAGGGCGTCGTCGGCGGAGTTGGCATGCAGGGTGCACATCGATCCGGGCAGCCCCGCTCCCGCACCTTTGAGGAACGCGAACGCCTCGGGGCCTCGTACCTCTCCGTAGATCGCCAGGGTCACCGAGTGCCGCAGCACTGGGGGCAGCAGGTTCGCCAGGGTGATTTCCCCGATCGGGTGGCCGTTGGCGTCGGTTTCCACCGACCCGGGACGGCATTCCAAGGGCACCAACAGCGGGAAGCGGTCGGGGATGGTGTGCAAGCCGAGCTCGAACTCGGTTTCCAAGGTGGCGAACCGCACATAATCGTCCAGCTCACGGGCCAGGGCACGGAGCAGCACGGTCTTGCCGGCTGCGGGCATGCCGCTGACCACAATCGTCAGTCGGGCCTGCACACACGCTCCGAGGAACCGGCGCATCGACGGGGTGATCGACCCCATGCTCACCAAGTCGTCCAGGGTGACGTCGACGTAGGCGTGACGGCGGATGGTGAGCACCGGCCACGGCGAGTTGTCACACACCGCCGCCAACCGGGACCCGTCCGGAAGCTGCATGTCCAGAAACGGGTTCGCCGTGGAGAACGCCCGCTCTCGGCTGCCGTGATAGGCCGCCAGGAACTGGATCTGGGCGAACAGCTCCTCCGGGGTGTCGGCGATGGGGTCGGTAAGCAGCACCCGCTTGTCGGCCATCCGCAGCACCACCGGGCAATTGCCCCGGATGTAGATGTCCTCCACATCGGGAACATCCAGCAGGGCCTGCAGGCGGCCGACCCCGTTGATCTGGTTGTCCACCGCCTTGGCAAGGGCCACCTCTTCGGCGGCGGTCAACGACCGCACCCCGTGCTCGGCCCGGCGGCGGCTTTCCGCCACCAGCTCCGCCTGGATGAGGGCCTGGGTGAGTTGCCGCAGATCGGCCGTACTCATCTCCGGGGTGCGGGCGGTGTCGTAGGCGGTCAGCACCGCGTCGCGGATGAGCAGGACCTCGGCGTGGTCCACGCCCTGCGCGAACGGAAATCCCTCGGTCCTCATGAGTGCGACGCCCCGGTCGAGGGCACCGCGGAGAGTCGTCTCGGTGTCCGCGCCATCTCCCGCAACGGCACTCCCGGTGTCGTTGCCGCCGCCAGTGGGCGGGGCAGCGGGGTCGGTGCGCTCGGGTGCTGGCGCAACAACGGGGCTCGCGTGCCCAGCGCCCGCTGCTGCCCCGCGAGCTGTCCGAGCGTGCGCACCACCCCCGGTAACGCACGGGCCAGTGGGGACCGGTCCCAGTGCCGCCCCGGGGTGGTGCCCTCAGAGAACACCGCCGCCATCCGGGTGTCCAGGGGCAGTTCCCCGAACACCGGGACGCCCAGCTTCGCCGACCGTGCGATGTCGGCCACCGCGTAGGGGCCGTGGTCGTTGACGACGAGCAACCCCACCGAGGCGCCACCGGGGTTGTGGCGCTGCACATCCTCCCGGATCAGCGGCAGGACGCGTTCCGCCCGCCGCAACCCCCGCAGTTGGGTGCGGACCACCAGCACCAACAGGTCACAGGCCCGCAGCACCGGTGCGGGTGCGTAGGGCAGGCCCCACCGGCCCAGGTCGACCAGCACATCGCGGTGCGTCACCGCCCGCAGCCCCTCGGCGAGGTCAGTCCACGCCAGGCCACCGGCTTGGCCGGGATGGGCCAAACCGGTCACCACCGGGGCCCCAGTGGGCAGCACCGTGATCTGGGAATCCAGCACCCGCGGGATCTGGCCCTGCCCACCCAGGCGCAGCAGCTCCAGCAGGCTGTGTTCCCGATCCGCCTCCACGACCGACCCGGTCGCGGCCAGCATGTCCCCCCCAGAGGGGTCGGCGTCGATGACCACCACCGGCGGCGGCCACACCGCACCCATCGCCATCGCCGTCGTACTCACGCCCGGGGATCCGTTCGTCGAGAGCAATCCGATCAACATGGCTAACCCCTCGGCTGCAGGACGAGCGCGGCTTGGCCGAGCGCGGACAACCGGGCCACCGCATCAGCACTGCCGTCGGCGACCACCACGTCGACGACCGTCGTCCCCCCCGCATCGCGGGGGCTGATCGAGTACACCCGCGCGGGTAGTGCCGCCGGCACCGCCGCTGCGGCGGCGGCGGTGGGTGCGCTGCTTGCGGTGGTTTGCACCGCCACGACCCGCACACTGTCCCCGGCGCGTAGCTCCGCCGCGGGAAGCAGACCATTCTTCAACGCCACCGCCACCAAGGAGGACCCCGGTGGTGGGGTCAGTGTCGCCACCGTCGCCCCACTGGGCAGCAGCTGCCCCGGCTGCAGGGGTGTCGCCGCGTACTGGCCAACAACGCTGGTGTGCTGCGACCAGTCCAGGGTGTTCAACATCCCGCCGTTGGGCACCGAAACCTCCACCAGATCGCTGGCGACGATCTGGTGGCCGTACCCGACCGGCCCCGCCACGGCGATCGCCGAGTGCGTCGCGGAAAAGTAGGTGAATGCCGCGTAGGTGCCGACCGCGAACAACACCACCAACGCCGCCGCCAACGCCAAGAACCCGCGTTTGCGTTGGCGCCGCACCGCTGTTCCCGCCGCAAACACACCCGCCGGGGTTGTGGGTAGTGTCATCGACCGTCCCCGTGGCATCTCCGTGGTCGCCATCAGTGCCCTCCTCCTGGTGCGACGAATAGCGCCTGTAGCTCGCCGACCTCCACCGCTGTCCTCGAGGTCAAGCGCAAACTCTGTCCCCCGGCCTGCCCCGCGCCGAACCAGGTGATGTTCCAGATCGTTGTCGCGGTCACCGGCCACTTCCCAAGGCCGCCGGTGCGTTCCGGCAGTGACCGCAGCGCGTAGGAGTACCCGCAGTCCGGGGAGTTGTTCCCATGAAAGATCGGACCCGTCGGGGCGGGAGTTCCCGGCCCAGCACAGGACACCACCGCCCCGGCAGGGCCCATCGACCAGTCGATCCTGGACACAGTGGCCACCGCAGTCACCGACGTCGGCCCCGCCGTCGCGGTCGTCGACACCGGGCCTGTTGCGGTGGGGGACTGTCCCACCCACATCCACACCGGCAACCCCACCGCCAGGTTCGGATCCGCCGACACATGCGGGGTGGCCGCGGTCAGGTTCAGCTGACTGATCGCGATCTGGGCCACCACCGCCGCAGACGGCGGGGGCGGCGGTGCCGGAGGAGCCGGAGGTGCACCCGGTGCCACCGGAGCCGCGGGAGTCCCCGCAACGGGGCACGCCGCGGTAGTCCCCAATTTGCACACAGCCTGACCCACCGCGTTCAAATACGCGAGCTCAGCCGCCGGATTCGAACTGGTACCCGGTTGCGCCCCCGCGATCGACGACGCACAGTCAGCACTCGCTAAATTCGCGCAGAACGCGCCGCCGTACGCATCCAAGGCTGGCCCCGTCGGCGCTACCGGTCCACGGGAGGTACCCCCATTGTTGGACCCGCCATCGCCCGAACCGACCGGCGAGTTTGAACCACCCCCACTGGCACCCGAACCGTTCGGCGACGTAGAACCACCACCAGCGCCGGAATCCCGCAGGGACCCCGGTGACGTAGCCGTCACGGTGACGAACCCGTCCCTCCCGCCGCCCGCAACCACGACGGGTGGAGGCGGTGCCGGGTCTGCTGCAGCGGCCGGTACTGCCAAGATTCCACTAGCCACAAGAACTCCGGCCAATAATCCGAAAACTTGATGCCGCGCGGGACTGGTCATAGCGGGTCGCAGGGTGCTGTGGAGGGTGCGAGCGTGCTCACGCGCCAGGCAGAGGCCACTGCGGGGGTGGCGTTGATCAGCGTGTATTGCGTTTGGGTCTGCGGACCTCGTTTCGGATCAACTACCGACCTTCCGTCAGGAGTAGTCCCGGTGACGGTTGAAACGTCGGTGCAGGACTTCACGGTGGCCGTCGCCGGCTGCGAGCTGTCCAGCGGGGTCGGTGTCGTGTTCACCACCGTCACCCGCAGCACCTTGCCCTCGCCGGCAACGATGAGGTGCTGGTCGGCTACCTGCTTCGCCTGGGAGCGCAGCGAGTTCGCGGCCTGGCCAGTGGCCACCGTGTCCACCACGTTGAGTTTCTGCTGCGGGTCGAGGTAGAGAGAGTCGTACACGTGCTCGTAACGGGTCACGGCGTCGGTCAGCTGTTGCTGCAGCGCCGCGCCGGATGGTGCGGTGTTGACCACCGGCGGTGGAGGTGTGAGGTATAGCGTCGAGCCGGTCGGCGCCGGGTGCGCGGGCGCGGCGCTGCTGCATCCCGCGAATATTGTGAGGATCGCGACCGTGGCACCGAGGCACGTGAGGATCGGCACCGGACCACTGCGCAATCGTGTTCGCATCACTGACACTCCCCACGTTGTGTTGAGGGTTGCTCAGGCGAAGGGCTCGTCCATGGCGGGTGGGTGACACGCCGTCGCACCTGCTAACCCGACCGGTGCACTTCTCCCAGCTTGAATAGGAGTCGCGACACCGTTCGCGCGGATCCCGACTGACACCGGGAGCAACCGCATCTACCCCAGAGGTTCTGGCCGTTCGGCCAAGGCCTCTCACGGGCTGCTGAGCAAATTCATTTGTCCGGCGATTGCTAAATCGGCCGCGGTTCGTACGTAGTTCTGCATGACACCGACAACCCGGACCACGCCACCTCGACCCCGACCGGATCAGTCCTCGCCACCGTCAGTGTCACCATCCGTAACCATCCGAGAATCCCCGGCTGGTGGCAATTCAACGACTGAACGTGACCCAGCACACACCCCCATAGCCAGACCGTCAAGTGCCCTCTACAGTTCGCGTACGTACTTGGCTGAACAACCCGCGGGTAGTCGCAGTGGCGCGGCGGGAACTCAGGTCGATGACCAGCACGAGGATCTTAAGACCGAGGTGAGGATGGCACGCAGCGGAGTGCAGGGCTTCAGCCCTGCGGCGTTCCGACGACAGCGCAGCCGACGACAGCTGAGCCTCAGCGAGCTCTCCCTGCTCTCCGGTGTCAGCGCCGCCACCGTCAGCGCGTGGGAGACCGGCAAGGTTGCTCCCTCACCCCGAACGCTCGCCGCGGCTGCGGAAACTCTGGGCATCGGCGTGGCCGATCTCGTGCCGGTGAAGGAAGACCGACTGGTTCTCGCCAACCTGCGCCATCAGGTCGGGTTGTCTCAACAAGCCGCGGCGGAGGCAGTTGGTCTGAAGCGGAGCATGTACGGGGCGATCGAGAGCGGCTTCCGAGTTGCCGACCAGGAGCAGCGGAGCCGGCTCGCCCAGCTGTATGGCGTCACCGCAGAGGTATTCGACACTCTCTGGCAACGGACGCGCGACTCGCGCATTGTCGGCCTCCAGGCTCGGTAAGTTTCGCGTACAGCATTAGTTGACGCTTGTGCGGTGGCGGTCGGCCAGTACCCCTGCGGGTACGCGGACGAGGGGAGCATCTCTGCCGCCGACGGCTGAGATGCTGGTGTGCGGACACAGGCCAGCACCGCGGACACGGCGAGGTTCCGCACGACGGTGCTGAAAACCAATTTCATGCCGACGTGGCTAAAACAGGCGCCGTTTGTACGTAGAGAGGTAGGCCGAACAAGAGGAATCAACGATGGCACAGCAAGAGCGGCGCACACAGTGCGACGGTGACGGCAACCACCTGTCTTTGAACTTCGCGCGGACCAACCCCCAAAGTGACGGCACGAACGAAGCACCCCAAACGGGAGTCCCGCTGCAACCGAGACCAGCGGCCGAACGCCACGCCGACGCGGCGGAGGTTGGCGTCGTCAACCTCGCACCGGACCACGCATGCCGGCGCGTCCGCGAAGAACTGCGACCACGAGTGAGTCCGATCCTAGAAGCGGCGCCCGCTGCGGCCTGCTTGAAGCAACGAAGGCGCGAGGCCTCCGGGAATGGCTTCAGGGCAATCGACCAGGACCAACGCGCCCGGTTCCCGCCGGAGGTTGCGATAGGGAGGGCCGCGTTCGACGTCGTTCGGAGGCGATTCCGCGACAGGCGGATCGCTCGCCTGAGAGCGACGTGACCTCGTGGACACACTTGATACGCGAAATGTGCTCTCGCGTGTGTTTACCGCCGAAGAAGTCGCTGACTTGCTCTCCGTAAGCGTAAGAACTCTGCGACGAGTGACAACCGTCGGCACATTGCGGTGCCATCGAATCGGCGGGGCAACTCGATACACGGCCGCGGACATTGCCACCTACCTGGAGCGCGTCGCCGATGAAGGGGTCGAGTCCACGGTCGTGGTGTGTGAAGCGGTCACCACATGATCCGGTGATGTGACTCTAAGCGGTCAGTGCTGGTGGTGTTGTGGGGTCTGTCGCTTCCTGGGTGTTCTGGTCGTTGGCGGGG
>JAABUI010002512.1_pt1 | contig 10098 bp, 11 predicted proteins | sample 5559111 | NCBI WGS metagenome assembly JAABUI01 (sample SAMN10711870, study PRJNA513365) | rock metagenome | isolation source: Antarctica rocks | place: Antarctica: Victoria Land, Buttleship Promontory
ATTGATTAAAGGCAGTGTCTGATCAGTGGATGCCATCGTCGATCGCCCAGCTTGCACTTAGCTGAACATGGCAAAGTTCATGGTAGCGCCAGTTACATGCAGTCGCTGCAGGCTCAATGCCTGTGTCACATCTGTAACTTATTGACCTATCAAGAAGCGCCCATCTTAATGCTTCTCAGTTGAAGCGGTTGTCAGCAACAGAGACGTTCACTGTCGGAAGTTTGTTGTTGCTGCCTGATCTATCACAAAGTGGGCTTGTCCTTCGACAGGCTTTCTCAAGCTGAGTACGATTATAAAAGCCGGTCGAAACATCGCCAAAGTGACAGCTTTAGGGGCAAGTTACGCCGGGGTCGTGTGATATTCACCTGAGTCAAACCCAGTATGTCCAGCAGTCAGAGCAGTCAGTTTGACATATAGATCCCGAGCAGCCGATGCTCTGTACTGATCTGTACCTTTTCTGGCATGCTACGCACTGCACGACCACGACTTAAGACCTGCTTCAGACTTGACACGTGCAGTCGCTTGCGAAATCCGTGCAGAATGACGGAAAATGACTAAGATTAGTGCATGCTGTAACCATCGGCCTGTTTGACTGCAGGACGAAGCGTACAGCTGGGCCGCAGCCAGTGGCAAAAGCACAAAGACCCAAGCCTGCTATCTGCCCTGAAATACCATGGCGCATGTACGGGTACAAACCCTTGCAGATGTGCTGAAGGGCAGTAGCGATGCACCAGGAGTCATATGCGCTGGCGGAGGTCCAGCCTTCACCCGTGGTCAGTTGGAGGAGAAGATAAAGTACGTCGCAAACTTGCTCCGCAACAGTGGGATCAAAGTCGGCGACACTGTCAGCATCGCCAAAGCCAACACGGTATGTTTGTCTGCATTATAGCGTGTACGTTGTGCAGCACGTGCGCTGGCATGTACTTTCATGCACGATGTCAATTGCAAGTCATGTTTTGCTGCACCTGTGAAGCGATGCTTTGAAGTGTGCTCGGGTCAGTCGACCATGCAAGGCCATCCCTTTTCCACCAATGCATGCTGCTGCTAGGTGGCCGACTCCGTATTATACAATGGTGATCTTGATGTTGGACTACCGTCATGCTCAATGCTGGTGTATGTAGGTGGACTTCATCGTGGCATTTCTTGGTGTGACTTATGCAAGAGCGGTGGCAGCACCACTAAACCCCAACTACAAGCTGGTAGGCACCATGCAACCGCTGCCATACATGCTGTCAACACATGCAAACACGTTGACCTGCCAGTTTGACTCTGCTCATACCATACCCAGCAAGTTCATGCCCGCATAGATCCAGCATTGATCAGGGTTGTGTGTATGGCAGGACGAGTTCAAGTTCTTCATGGATGATGCCAAGTCCAGGCTGTTGCTGGTACCCTCTGAAGGCAACTCCACTGCAGAGAAAGCTGCCACAGACCTACATGTACCAATTGCCACACTTGCCATCACATCTTCTGGCGGTGAGCGCAACTGAGGCTGCCCACCCTGCGATCACGTTTGTGGTGACACAACCTGCACATTCACTCACTGCGGATGCAAAGCCTACCAGTGGAGCATGTCGGCATTGTGTCAATCCGCACAATCAGGCTTGATTTGTCAGACCTGCAGCTATGGCAACCTCAGACACGACGTGCCTGTTGTGCAACTCCACTCATGTCAGCTGGCCTTTGGCACATGCGTTATCTGAAGGTTTGATGCCATGCAGTGGACATCAAGCCAAAAACCAAAGGCTTCCAGGTGAAGCAGGCGTCCGCTGAACTGGTAGATACCCCAAAAAAGGAGGATGTTGCTTTGTTCCTTCACACCAGTGGAACTACCAGCAGGCCCAAGGTGTGAGCTTGCGTCTCTTTTGTCCCCTGGCTATGCAGGTGCATCACCCAATGCAAGTTTGTCAGGTCATTGTAGATTGGCTGCCCTAAGAAGTGTACACGTGCATCATATTGCAAGGCAGAGCAATCTAAATGCTGATGATGCTAAGCGACAAGTGCATTGTCATGCACACCCTTCATGTCAAGCACAGCATGTGGTCACACCTGCTGTGAAAGCACTCCTGCAGCTGCACAAATCTTCTCAGCCTACATGGCTACTATTGCTTGTAGGGTGTGCCACTGAATCAAGGCAACCTGGCGTCCAGCCTGGCCAACATCATGTCCACCTACGAGCTGACCTCAGAGGACAAGTCCCTTGTGGTCATGCCCCTCTTCCATGTGCACGGTCTCATGGCAGGTCAGATTTGCTCCTTCCTTATTGTGCTCACCCATTCACAGCTGGGCAGACTGTTCCCAGCGCTGCACATTTTTCAAGCAGCACAGCACGCATTTTTCTTCATTGGGCAACGCCGCATGCTCCCTGGATCATTGCAAGTCGCCCACCTTCCACGGACACAACCATCATGCCTCATCGTGCCTCATGACAGCTTGGGGGCATTTTGAAGCACGCGGCCCCACCTGTCCTCAAATGGCTCCACGTGATGCCATTGGCACTGCAAAGATGCGTGCTGGGGGTTTGTGCAGGTCTGCTGGCTCCCCTGGCTGCTGGGGGGTCTGCCATCATTCCAGCTGGCGGCAAGTTCTCTGCTGGCACCCACTGGCGTGATGCTGTGGAGCACAAGGCCACCTACTACACTGCTGTCCCTACCATGCACCAGGTATGCCACCCATGTCACGTGTTCAACGTCACCCAGATAGCCTTCCCTGCATAGCTCAGATGTTGAAAGCCCATTGTGCAACATATCATGCTTGACTGAGCTTTTCAACAGCCCATGTGCAGATGTGCAAGCAGTTATTTGCTCAATTTTAGCTCTTTCTCAGATGCATTTGCGCCATTGCAGGTCTGCAGCAACGCCAGCTGACCAGTTAAAAGGCACAGGCGCATCTTCTGAGCGAAGAGTGCTCTAATAGCAGTTGCTGCTCAAACACCAATAGGTTGCATGTCTGCATGCATCACAGACAGTTGCACATAGCAGATGTTGATCACATGTCCTTGCTTTGTAGGTCCTGTTGGCTCGTGCCAGCAAGGACTACCCATCTTCCAACCCTCCACCCTTGCGGTTCATCAGGAGTTGCAGCAGCAGTCTGGCTGCTGCTACCCTCCACAAGCTGGAGGCAGCTTTCAAGGTTCCAGTGCTTGAGGTGAGTCTGTGAGCCCTGCGCAAGAGTTGCTGCCCATTCCTGTCATATGCCATCGTTGCCTATACAAGTGACCGCGGGTTACACATTGTCCCACTGTGTTGTTTGGCCTGTGGACTGTGGCGTGCAGCCACATATCTGGCCAAGCCATATTTATAACAAGTCATAACAAGTTGGGGTACTGATAACTTGGCCAGGCCATACTTGGTTGAGACAAACAACCCGTGAGCCACAAGGCAGTCAGAGCACTGGTCTGCAATAAGGATCAGGTCTAACACATCAGCAACGTTGCATGTACAACTTTGCTTCGGTCTCCCTGACTGACACCAACTTGCAAGCGGTACAGCCTGACAGCTATGGCTGATTGGCTGCAGGCTTATGCTATGACAGAAGCATCACATCAGATGACGTCCAACCCTCTGCCCAAGCATGGACCCCATAAGGCCGGCACTGTGGGTCGGGCACAAGGCTCTGTCAAGGTGCTGCTTCCATTTCACACACACATCCATGCACACACATCCTGTTTTGTAGCCTCTCTGGCTGTCACAAACACTCGGCATAGTTTCACTTCTGCTCTGTTGTGGGTTGTGATATGGTGTCAGCACCTGTGAGTATCACCATTGATGTCAAATCAAAACTTTGCTTGCTGTTGTAGACCTGGAAAGCTATCCAAGGTTGCTATTTTTTAAACATGCACTGCAGGTAAAAGCTAGTATGCAGAGTGACAAGTGCATTACATCAGACGAGTGCTCTGTGTGTAGAATAGAGCATGAGTAGACGCCTAATTGATGTTCGTATGCACAGGTAGCTGCGCTTGACAAGGACAACAAGCCATTGCCTGCTGGCAAGGTTGGGGAGGTTTGCATCCAGGGCCCCAACGTCACCAAGGGCTACCTCAACAGGCCTGAGGCAAATGAAGAGGCCTTTGCAGGTACTGTTCTGCTTCTCTTCCTGCTGATTGTGTTCTGTTTGTTTTGTTTCTGCAATGGTGGTGAAAGCATGGCTGCCAAATGTCTGTGTCCAGCCAGTGTAGTATGCATGTAAAGGCTGGAGGTCTTTACAGCCTACATGGTGACTTGGTAGTCATTGCTCAGCACGCAGGGTGGCAAGCTGGTAGCAAAGGTGTCAGCATTGAATCTGCAGCACTGCAATCCAAACACACTTGCTGGCAATTCTGTGAGCATCATGTGTCACGAATCACCTGTTGATGGTGTTCATTGAGTGAGCTTGGAGATGTGGTCTGTTCTGCCACATGCTGAACCTGCGAGTCTTACTCAAACCCAACCCCAAAGTGTGCAACCTCAACTCCCTAGGCTGAGTGTTGCGTGTGGTGACAGGTGGCTGGTTCCACACTGGAGACCAGGGTTTCCTGGATGAGGAGGGTTTCCTCACCCTCACTGGCCGCATCAAGGAGCTCATCAACAGAGGAGGAGAAAAGATCTCACCCATCGAGGTCTGCCACCCTCTTCTTCTGTCTTCATCAGCTTTGATACTGTTGGTCATGTTAAATGTCAATGCCTGACACTTTCAGCCCTGTGTGTGCTCGTCCTCTGTATGCGTCACGTTGCCCTTTGCTCGTGTATTTTGACATACTGTGTTTGCCCAATCTGCTCACGCCCTTCTGCTCAAATTGCATGTCAGACTCTGCAATGAACAATGCCTTGCTGAATGCCATGTCCCTGCTGGCTTCAGGTGGATGGTGTGCTGATGTCACATCCTCAAGTGGCAGAGGCTGTCGCCTTTGGTTGTCCTGATGAGAAGTACGGCGAGATCGTGGCAGCTGCCATTGTTCCCAACAAGCCACTCTCTGACACCGCTGGCTTTGCCAAGGACATCCAGAAGCAAGCTGGTCAGAAGATGGCGGCGTTCAAGGTGACGGCTGCTATCTTTACACAGCATGCTTGTTGTCATCACCTTGCTGCTGTTAAGCTCAAACAGCATCTTTCAGGTCGCTGATCAGGTGGTGTAATGCAAGAGCGCCTTGTTGTTGCTCAGATGGTGTGCCACCAGAATGTCTTGCTGTGATCAGCAGCAAAATTAGCAGGGCTCACAGGTGGCTTGCATGGCTGTGCATACGCACAATGGACCTGCTCGTTGTACACCTGAGTGTGGTCATGTGCCCACAACCAAAACGATGTGTTTCATGCGCAGGTGCCAGTACGCATCTTCATCACAAAGCAGTTGCCCAAGACAGCGACAGGCAAGATTCAGCGACGCATGATGGTTGAGCATTTCATCAAGGGGCCTGGTCAGAAGGAGGAGGCTGGCAAGGCGGGTTCATCAGGCAAGACCCCTGCCCAATCCCACCAGTCCAAGCTTTAGAAGCCCGATTCTCTATGCTTTTTCCAAACCCTATAGCTTTGGCAGTGCTTCTGTATACAAGGCTGGAAATGGGCTACAAGTTTCAGAGGCACATTAAACGTTATCAGTATGTTGCAGACCACTGTACAGCAGGATGGTGATGTCCTTGCTGCTGTATCTGTTGGGTCATTTAGTGGGAGTGCTTGCATGGTTGAGTAGCTAGTGCATGGGTGATATAGTGTGCACAGCCGGCAATGTCTGTTGTTTACACTTGCAATGTATAGCCTGTATATAGCTTAGACGCCCAATGATCACCTGTTGTTCCACCATGTCCGGTGTCAGAGCTGTAAGTTTTGGTGATGAGAGGGTCAGATATTGTATGCTAGACTGTGTGAGGATTCAAGACATTGGATTCAACAGTGCAGCAAGGACTCACCTTTTGTAACGTACAAAACACTCCGACTTTTGTTTGCCATATACTAGGCACTGCATGCAAGCTCGCTTGCATGCTCGCTTGCAAGCTCGCTTGCTCGCTCGCTTGCTCGCTCGCTTGCTTGCTTGCTTGCTTGCTTGCTTGCTTGCTTGCTTGCTTGCTTGCCTGCTGGCTGGCTGGCTTGCTGGCTGGCTAGCTTGCTTGTTCACCAGCCCAATTGAGCTTCTATCTTGCTCATCCTCCATTGAGTTGCTGATGAGCAATGCATTCATCCCTGTGCCACTGCAGCAATGCACCGCAGGGTTTGTCCCTAGTGTTTGTGTGATATCTGATTGTTCTTGTTATTGCTCTTGCAGACACCAGCAATTCTAGCTGCACGATTCCAATGGGTGGTGACCAAGGCAGTAGCTCCAATACTTGCTACCCATGCTCCAGTTCTGTCTGTAATGCATTTGTGGCAGTCACTTGTGTCTCATCTTGCTGCAGACAATACCAGCATGTCTCCAGAGGGTGGTGACCAATGCAGTAGCTCCAACTATTGCTACCCATGCTCCAGTCCTGTCTGTAATGCATTCATGGCGGTCACTTGTGTCTCATCATGCTGCAGACAGTACCAGCAAGGCTCCAGAGGCTGGTCACCAGGACAACGGCTCTAACAATGGCTTCAGTGTGGTGGCTCACGCATTGGCCAAGCTGGGTATCAAGCACATGTATGGAGTTGTCGGCATCCCTGTCACTGAGCTGGCTTCTGCAGCCCAGGTGCACCATCCGCTGCTGACCTGCCTGCCACGTTTGTGACATGCTGCAAGTCCAGCTTACATGCATGCTGCCTGTTGACTTGTGAGCTTTGCTGCTTTGCAGAACAACCTGCAAGCCTGCCTTGTTTGCTCCTGGCTTGTTCTGCTGCACAAGCCCACATTCTGAATGCTGGCTTGCATTTCATGACGCACCCCTGCAACAATACTGGCAGGTTTAGATTCAGCTGCAAGGCCAGATTGATGACATGCAAGCCACCTTTCTGCAAGGATTTGCTGTTGTTTGCAGGCAGTTGGCATCCGCTTCATCGGCTTCCGCAATGAGCAGGCGGCAGGGTATGCAGCAGCAGCTTGTGGGTACCTGACTGGGGTGCCCGGGGTGCTGCTGACAGTGTCTGGCCCGGGTGCTGTGCATGGCATTGCAGGCCTGTCTCACGCTGGGATCAACTGCTGGCCCATGATCATGCTTTCTGGTTCCTCTGAACAGGTATCAAGCAGCCGGTTGCTATAGTGCAAGCTGTGTTGTAGTGCATGCTGTACTGTCGTGCATGCTGTACTCTAGTAAACGCTGTACTGAAGTGCATGCTGTACTGTAGTGCTTTGCTCATGCTGCTCACAGCATAACAACAGGCTTCAGATGTTGTTGCACTGTAGTCACAGCTGAAAGCAGATGGGTTTGGATTGCCTTTTGATGCAGCAGTTCTGACTGCTTTGTCACAGTAGAATCATCAAATCAGCTCTCTTCAGCATCCAGCATACGCGCTCATGCTTGAGTGCTGCTATGCCCTGCAATGCACATGCTGATGCAAGATGTGTGGTGCAGAACGAGTTGGGCAAAGGAGCATTCCAGGAGCTGGACCAGGTGAAGGCGGTGCAGCAGTTCTGCAAGTATGCAGGCCAAGCAGCTTCAGCCAAAGACATCGTCCCCACCGTCACTGCTGCTGTCAAGGTCAGCCAAGCCACCTGCTGTGATTGACTGATTGATTGGTTGGTTGGTTGGTTGGTTGGTTGGTTGGTTGGTTGGTCGGTCGGTCGGTTGATTGATTGATTGATTGATTAATTGATTGATTTGAACCTGTGCCAGCCTTTGCTGTTGCATCAGCATGTAGGCAGCAGGTATGTCTCACCCCAAATCTGAAGGACATACAGCAGGCTGCTGTGAATAAGGTCTAGACACCAGACCTGCAGCCCAGCTTGCCTGCGTGATACTCTTGTTGAGTCCTTGCGTAGCAAGGGTCAAGCAGAGATGATCAAGTTCTCAGTCTGCTGATTCAGCAAGCATGCAGTGTTACATGGACGATAAGCCAAGGTCTGCACTGTCCAACAAGTAACATCTGATTGGTTGCATCAGCTGCGAGTGTGATTGTATGTGCAGGCGGCAGTGTCAGGGCGACCCGGAGCATCCTATGTAGACATCCCCTCCAACATCCTGTTCGGCCCTGCCCACCAGGGCCCAGCTGAAGAGACCACCTCCAGCCTTCAGATTCCTGCTCTGGGACCCAACAGGCTGCTGCGGGAGCGTGCTCATGCTGACGGGGCTGCTGTGGAACAGGCTGCACAACTGCTGGCTAAAGCTCAGAGGTGAGTGGCAATGCCTTGCAGTAGGCTCATGCAGATCTGTTATGTTTTGGTCGCTGCTGAAATGTCAGGCAGTGTTGAAACGTCAACTGTAGTGGTTAAGAGAAGGTGCACAAGATCAGATGTTGCAGCAATCATGTCATCAGCCCGATATGCACTCACAAACATGCTTTCTGACTCTTGCTTTGAAAGTCCAAACATGCCAATTTTTTGTGCAGCTGAACCATAATTTTTGGGCAGGAAATGTTTGAGAATGCAGATGAAGTCTATGCATGGTTTGAAGAGATGTTGCGGTCTGCAGAGCCTGCAGCAGGCTCTCGACTGGAAGTGAAAGCAGATTTCTGAGTGGGTTCACAGATGATGCACAGGGGTGCAACAGGGGTGTGATATCCCCTGTGGGGTACACCGGGGTGCATTGAACTACGTACACATGGGTCATGATTCCATATGACATACGAGAGTGCCTCGACATGAAGAGTGTCATTTGCAGGCCACTGATAGTAGTGGGCAAGGGTGCAGCACAAGCTCATGCAGATTCCCTCATCCGCCAGCTGGCAGACAAGGTCCAGATTCCTGTGCTGAGTACGTCCATGGGGCGGGGGGTTGTGCCTGATGACCACCCCCTCTCGGTCATCGCTGCCAGATCTTTGGCTCTGGCTAAAGCAGATGTTGTCCTTGTTCTAGGCGCCAGGTAACGCACACAGGCACTAGCTGTCTTGAGTGTGTGATGGTTGTACTCAGTGGATGTGGGCCTGATGTTATACAAACTTGGGCTGCTTGCCATTGCTGCCACATCTTCTCTAATATGTGCTGGCTTGCTGGACCATATGGGTGCTTGCACCTCTACCTCAAGCTGCTGTTGTCCTTGTCAAGAGTGGTGCTCAACAAATTGGGCAGCACCCCTGTCCTGGGTGCGTGGTGACTGCATCTTGAGTGTTTGCACAGCCGAAAAGAACCTGCACACCTGTTCAGTCTGCTTGCTGTGTTTGCTTGCTGATTGGACAGTAGCCACCTGGCTGATCAGATCACCACAGCAATGCGGATACACCGGCAGCTGCCTCTTGCCTGTGTGGGAAGTCTGTTGCATCGACTTGTTGCAACAGTGCTCTCTGCTTGCAAAGTATGCATAGTGCACTGAGCGCTCACCAAAGGCATCTGCTGACAGCTCTAGACATAGAGCTGTCAATGACCGATCTGTGTTTGCATTACTTTTGCTCAGCTATGCATCATATTATCAATGCATACGATGCCGGTATGCATTTGAGGCAGGACATGTGATGGGCCATATCTGGCTTCACACCTCAGATCATGAGGTATCAGGTGCCAATGGGCTGTTGTCACATAGGCTGAACTGGCAGCTGCACTTTGGAGAGCCTCCTAAATGGAGCAGCAGTGTCAAGTTCATCTTGGCAGACATCGCCCCTGGCCAAAGGGACGTTCAAAAGGCAGCTTTGAGCTTGACTGGGGATGCAGGCGCCATTGCATGGCAGCTGGCTCAGGCCCTGCCTTCCACTCAAGGCTTTGCTGCAGATCACTACAAGGCCTGGCGCCACCAGCTTGCTGATAAGGTACTGCTTGCCTGATAAGTGTCAAAGGGCGTTGCTGTCCCGTATCCCCTTGCCCTTGCCCTCGCTGCTTCCTGAAGCTCTTCCCCTCCTCCTCTTCTCCTGCCCCACTCTGTGTCCTCATTCTCCCACTCCCCCTTTCCTTTTTATGGTCATTGTCCCTTGATACTTTTGGCAGCTTGCTGCGTCTTTGCACAGACCACAGGCATTGGTGATGAGGCAACCAATGGGCTTGTTTTAGCCATCAAAGCATGGCGACATGAGAGATAGTACTCTGCAAAGCACAGGACCTACCAGTTTCACTGTTGTCAATTATCTGCAC
>JAABUI010002513.1_pt1 | contig 10097 bp, 11 predicted proteins | sample 5559111 | NCBI WGS metagenome assembly JAABUI01 (sample SAMN10711870, study PRJNA513365) | rock metagenome | isolation source: Antarctica rocks | place: Antarctica: Victoria Land, Buttleship Promontory
ACCCAACCTCGAAACGCGAGACCAGCGGGTGAGGACCCGACAAGCGACGCTGCTGCGATCCGCCCGTCACCGGACCCCGGGCGCCTGTCGGGTGGAACGCGCGGTGCTGCGACGGATATGAAAGGGAGCCCCCTTCCAGCCGCTGGCTGCCGGCAATCAGGATGCCAAACCGATCCAGGCAGGCTGACGCCTGACGGGCATCCGCGACCTAGTGCACTGTCTCCGAAATGGCAATAGTTTGTGGTAGATTGGATCATGCGTCCAGCCACTCCACTGTTGCCGTTGACAGACAGTCAGCGAGAGATCCTGGAGAGTCTGAGTCGGTCGCGGACCGCGCCGCATCGGGAGGTGCAGCGTGCTCGGGCGTTGCTTCTGGCCGGAGAGGGCCTGGCGAATACGCACGTCGCCGCGCAAGTTGGTGTGTCGCCCTCTACGGTGCGGGCTTGGCGGGATCGGTTCGCCGGGCAGGGCTTGGTGAAGTTCGGTGAGGTCGCCGAGGGCCGGGGGCGTAAGCCGTCGGTCTCCAAGGAGAAGATCGCCGAGATCGTGCGGGCGACGCAGGAAACCAAACCGGTTGGTCAGACGCACTGGAGCTGCCGCACGATGGCCGCGGCGCAGGGCGTCAGTGCTGCGACGGTGCAGCGGATCTGGTCATCGCGGGGATTGAAGCCGCACCTGGTGAAGACGTTCAAGCTGTCCAACGACCCGAAGTTCGAACAGAAGCTCATCGACGTCGTCGGGCTCTATCTCAACCCGCCGGAGGGCGCGGTGGTGCTGTGCATGGATGAGAAGTCCTCGGTGCAGGCGCTGGACCGAACCCAGCCGTCGTTGCCGATGGTCAAGGGTCGGGCCGGCACGATGACCCACGACTACAAGCGGCACGGCACCACGACGCTGTTCGCGGCGCTGAACGTGCTCACTGGCGTGGTGGTCGGGCAGTGCCTGCCCCGGCACCGGCACGAGGAGTTCCTGAAGTTCCTCAAGACCATCGACAAGCAGACCCCACAGGGCCTGCAGATCCACCTGATCCTGGACAACTACGCCACCCACAAGCACGCGAACGTGCAGCGCTGGCTGGACCGCAACCCCCGCTTCCACCTGCACTTCACCCCCACGTCGAGTTCCTGGCTCAACCTGGTCGAGCGGTGGTTCCGCGACCTGACCGACAAAGCCCTGCGCCGCGGCGTCTTTCACTCCGTGCCCGACCTGATCGCCGCGATCGAGACCTACCTCCAGGCCAACAACGACACCCCCAAGCCGTTCATCTGGACCGCCAGCGCCGAGGCGATCCTGGCCAAGGTCCGTCGTGGCCGAGTCGCCCTCGACCGAGTCGCCAGCTAAAACTGAGACACTGCACTAGGTCAGGGCGCGGCTGGTGCGCAGCAGCGCGACGTCTCAGGACTGGCGAGTTGACGACTACAGCTCGCGTTTCGCAGCCGGCAGTGGACCGTAGCCGCCCCAGGTCCACGCGGGCAGGGTGCAGTCTCGCCTGCTTAAGGCGCTGGGCCGGGGCCGCGCTCGCCTCATCGTGTTCCTTAGCGCCCTGGGCCGACGCTGATCCAGGCTGAGGCAGCGACGTCCGGCTAGTACACGGAGACTCTTGACCCGGCCGGCATACGTACTAGTATGTAGATGTGGCAGTCATCCACGAGAGTTATGTACAGAAGTCCTCTGTCGTCGTGATCGAATCCGGCGAGGACCCCGTTTCGGCGTTGACGCAGCTCGCCCGGGACGGTGGGATCCAAGCGGCTGCGTTCACCGGCATCGGGGTTGTCGCTGACGCGAGCGTTGGCTACTTGAACCCGCGTACGAACAGCTACGACGAGTTCACGATTGACGAGACAGCCGAGGTGACTACCTTCAGCGGCACGATCAGCCTCAACCACGATGAACCGGCGGTGCACGCGCACGTCGCGCTGGGCATGGCGGACACCACCGTGCGCGGCGGGCACCTGCTGCGCGCCCGGGTCCATCCGACCCTGGAGGTGACGGTCGATGTCTACGACACACCGCTGCGCTGCCGTTTCGATGCGGGGACCGGGCAGGAGCTGATCGCACCGTGACCCGCGCGGATGCACTGCCGGCGCGGGATCGGCTGATCGAGGCGACCAAGCGGCTGATCTGGCAGCGGGGCATCGAAGCCACCTCCCCCGGCGCGATCCTGACCGAAAGCGGTGTCGGGCAGGGCAGCCTGTATCACCACTTCACCGGCAAGCCGGAGTTGGCGGCGACGGCGGCGGCGTCGCTGGCCACCGACCTGCAAGCAGAGACCGACGTCGTCCTCGGCGACGAGGAGGCGACCGCCATGGAGCGGGTCCACGCCTACCTGGACAAGCAGCGGGACGCCTTGAGTGGCTGCCGACTGGGCCGGCTCGCATTCGACCCGGGTCGCGACGCCCAGACCGGAGCTCCGATTGCCGCCTACTTCGCCGGCCTGCAGCGCACGCTGACCTCGCTGCTCGACGACGCCCGCATCGACGGGGACCTGACCGACGTCATCGACACGGGCGCCCTAGCCTCCGCGATCGTCGCCTGCGTGCAGGGCGGGTACGTGCTGGCCGCGGCAACCCAGGATCCCGACGCGATGGCGCAGGCGATGCTCGGGATACGCCATCTGCTTGACGCGGCCGCGCCTCATCGCCGGCGAAATCACCGGCCGCGCTGACCCACCCGCTCCAGCCGCCAGGACTCGACCGCCGATCCGGGACGAGGCCACGACCACGTGCACCCCACGCCCACCACGACTCTGAGGACAAGACGATGCCGTTGGTCCGCATCGGCGCCGCGACCGCCACTCCGACCCGTTCAGCCCGCTGGGCGCGGCCGTACACCACCCTCATCGACGCCCTCGCCATTCCGGCCGACGTCCTATTCCAGGTCCCTGCGGCGATTGCCTGGTCAATGACCCCACTACCTCGCCGTCGCCGTGGCCCGGTACGTCGACAACCCCCCGGCGATCGAGCAATGAGTGACGCCGCCCTACCGCCTGCCCTCAACCGTGAGAAGGAGAACCATGAACGCAATAGTTGACTACGACTTTGGGCCGACCGCACGAAACCGTCTCGCCGACACTCACGACGAAGGCCCCAACGGTGCGGTCGCTGCTCTGGAGACCTTCTACTACGCCCTGAACAACGCCGACCTCAACGTCCTGTCCCAGGTGTGGTCAGATGGCCAGTTCGCCCAGCTGAACAACCCCGTCGGGCGCATCCTGCGCTCTGGGGCCGCCATCACCGACCTGTACCGCGGCCTGTTCAGCAGCGGCCTGAAGGTGCAGGTCAGCTTCACCGACGCCGCGACCTACCTCTCCACAGGCAGCGCCGTGTTCGCCGGCCGTGAGCTCGGCACCTACGTCAACACCGCCGGCGAGCAAACCGCCCTGCACATTCGCACGAGCCGCCTCTTCGGGTGGCACCCCGAACAGCGACAGTGGCGGCAGCTGCACCACCACGGCAGCATCGACGACCCCGACGCACTCGCCGCCTACCAAGCAGCCGCTCGCCGCTGACCGGACGACCTTTCAGCGGCTCGAGTTCGCACTCACCCTGCATCGCAGCCCGAACGCCGGACCGGGAACTACCGTCGGCGCCACCACATCGTTCTGGGACCTCGGGATCCTCGTGGCCAGCCCCCTCAGCGGACTCATCGCCGCCCACGCCGGCTACCCCGCCGCCTTCGCCCTCGCCGCCGCGGCGGCCGTCGCCGCGGCGGGACTCGCGATAGCACTCGGCCACACAGCCAGGTGGGGACGCCAGTACCGTGCGCCCTCAAGTGCACCATCTGGACCTGATCAGGCAGACTCAATGAACAGGAGCAGCAAGGTCACGCCAGAGCCGTTTCCTACCGGTGTGTCCCCAAGCCCGGCGCCCGTAGCTCAGAGGATAGAGCGGGGATCTTCTAAGTCCACGGCCGCAGGTTCGAATCCTGCCGGGCGCGCAGGATGAGCCGCTGTCTGGCGTACGCCGGGTGGGTGCCGCGTTGTTGGTGTGAGCGGTCACCCGTGGGTAGGGCAAAGCCACACGACGTTCAGACTCAAGGAGCAGGCATGAAGGCAGTCGTCTACAAGGGACCCAAGGACCTGGCCATCGAACAGCGGCCGGATCCCACGATTCAGTCCCCGCTCGACGCGATCATCAAGATCACCACGACGAACATCTGCGGGTCGGACCTGCACATGTACGAGGGTCGTACATCGGTCGAGGACGGCAAGATCCTGGGTCACGAGAACATGGGAACCGTCCAGGAGGTCGGCTCGGGCGTCGGCCGGATCAAGGTGGGGGACCGCGTAAGCGCCCCGTTCAACATCGCCTGCGGCACCTGCCGCAACTGCACCGGCGGCTGGACGTCGTTCTGCCTGCGGGTCAACCCCAAGGAGGGCATGGAAGGAGCAGCCTACGGCTACGCCGACATGGGCCCGTACGACGGAGGCCAGGCCGAGTTCCTGCGCATCCCGTACGCCGACTTCAACCTGCTGCGCCTGCCTCCGGGCAACGATTACGAGAACGACTTTACGATGCTGTCCGACATCTTCCCGACCGGCTTCCACGGCGCCGTGCTCGCCGAGGTCGGGGTGGGCGACCGGGTGGCGGTCTTCGGCGGCGGCCCGGTCGGGCTGATGGCCGCGCACAGCGCCTTTTTGCTCGGCGCCTCGCAGGTGTTCGTTGTGGACAAGGCGCCCGACCGCCTGAAGCTGGCCGAGGGCTATGGCGCGACACCGATCGACTTCTCCAAGGGCGACCCGGTCGAGCAGATCATGAACGCGACCGACGGCAACGGCGTCGACCGGGGAGTAGAGGCCGTCGGTTACCAGGCGCATGACTCCACCGGCGAGGAACACCCCGAGCTGGTCCTGGACGAGTTGGTGAACGCCGTTCGGACCGCCGGCAGCATCGGCGTCGTCGGCGTGTACCCGCCGGCCGACCCGGGTGCGAGCAACGAGGGCGCTAAGGAGGGCCGCATCGGCTGGCAGTACGGCACGTTCTTCACCAAGGGCCAGCGGATGGGCACCGGGCAGGCGCCGGTCAAGCGGTACAACCGGCAGCTGCGCGACATGATCATCACTGGCAGGGCGCAGCCCAGCAAGATCGTGAGCCACGAGGTCAAGCTGGACCAGGCCGTCGACGCCTACGACAAGTTCGACCGGCGCGTGGACGGCTACACCAAGGTGCTCCTGCACCCGTAGCGGGCGACAGGTCAGCAGGCGCGCAGGGCTCTGGTCCTGCGCGCCTGCGCCTGCAAGCGACGAGTACGCCAGGACGCAGTGCGGCGCGACGAACGTCAGATGGCTCGCGCACCAGCCGAAGCGTGCGGGTCCGTCTGACGCGCCGACGGTTTCGAGACGATTGCGTAGGCTGCGCCCGTGACCGACCGGCTGGTGTGGATCGACTGTGAGATGACCGGACTCGACCTTGGCAACGACCTGCTGGTCGAGGTCGCCGCCGTCGTGACCGACAGCGAGCTCAACGTGCTCGGGGACGGCATCGACATCGTGATCGGGGCGACTGCCGAGCAGCTCAGCCGGATGCCCCCCGTGGTGGAGGGGATGCACCGCTCGAGTGGGCTGACCGAGCAGATCCTCGCGTCGCACGTCACCATCGAGCAGGCCGAGCAGCAGGTGCTGACCTGGTTGTCCACCTACGTCGAGGAGCCGCGCAAAGCGCCTCTGTGCGGGAACTCGATCGCGACCGACCGGGGCTTCATCGCCCGTGACATGCCAGCCCTGGACGCCTTTTTGCACTACCGCATGGTGGACGTCAGCTCGGTCAAGGAACTGGCCCGCCGCTGGTACCCCCGGGCCTACTACAACAGCCCGAAAAAGGCCGGCGGTCACCGTGCGCTGGCCGACATCCTGGAGTCGGTGCAGGAGCTGCGGTACTACCGCGCGACGGTGTTCGTTCCTGCGCCCGGCCCCACCTCGGAGCAGGCTGCGCAAGCCGCTGCATCTCTGGTGACCCCGGTGGGGACGGACGGCTAGACTGCTCCATTGCACCATGGTGGGTGTAGCTCAGTTGGCAGAGCACCGGGTTGTGGTCCCGGTTGTCGCGGGTTCGACCCCCGTCACTCACCCCAACAGAACCGCCAAGTCAACGGCCGCTTTAAGCTCGGTCAGCGCTCATGGGCGCGGTGATCTCCGGGCAGCACGCCCGCGCGGTGGTGCACACCGGCCGCCACGGGTAGAGGCGCTGCATGATGGGCACCCAGATCGACGCAGGGCCCCGCAAGGTCAGCCGCTCGGCAGATGTACGACCGCCGGCGCAGGAGCTGTTAGCCGTGATCGCCGACCCGCACCGGCACGGCGAGCTCGACGGTTCGGGCACCGTCAAGGACACCGTGAAGGGGCCGCGGCGCCTGGCCCAAGACGCTCGTTTCTCGGTCAACATGAAGCAGTACGGCGTGCCCTACCGGATCACCCGCCGGGTAACGCAGTACGTCACCGACCGGGTCGCCGAGTGGCAGCACCCCCTCGGCCACCGCTGGCGTCGGGAGCTCGCCCCGCAGCCGGACGGCACGACGCGCGTTATCGAGACCTTCGACTACAGCACCGTCCCCGGGCTCCAGGCAAAGGCGCTCGAGCTCTTCGGGGTGCCCAATCGAAACGCCGCAGGCATCGAGGCAACGCTGAACCAGCTCCAGCAGCAGCACGCTGGCTGACACTCGGCGCCGACGCACAGAAGGCCCGGCGTCGCAGGACGCGGTCGACGGCGGGCGCGTACGGACGGAATACCCACCAAGTCTGCCTGCTGACAAAACGAGTTCCCTTCTCGTCGCGCGCTCTCCTGTCGTGGTGCAGATTCTGCTAATTGGGACTCGTGATCCAAGTAACCCCGAACCTCGCTGCCTACCCGTACGTGCCCCAAACACTGCTCGTCGGTACTGGCGCAGGACGTGCGCCAAGCTGGTGGCGTTGCCCCGCATCGCAGCGAGATCAAAGCTGCAGCTATACCTGTGCGGGATGAAGCATGCGTCGGCTAAGTCACGACTTCGTCAACTACTCCTCCCAATCAACTTCAAAGTCTGCATTAGTCATCAGGTGACCGTCGGCACCGTACGTGTACTTGCCGACCATGCGACCACGCCAATACTCCTTCGGGCCTACGGGGGTACCTGGCCGCTTCCGCATTCTCTGCATCGAGCTCTTCTTGCGCATAGCCGTCGCCAACGACGGAGATAATGATCTCCGAGATGGAGAGCCACTCCGTCTTGCCGCTGAGTCGACGAACGTACACAGCGGCCGGGTTGTAGCCGTGAATCTCGTGGACCAGGTGCTCTCCGACGCGGATCGTGTTGTTCTCGTAGGGCAGGTTCCCTATGAACTCGGCCGCGTATGAGACCAGAGTGGCGTTCGGGGCCGCCGTCACAGGCTTAACGCCGGCCTCCAGCGGTGCAGCTGGATAGTCGAGTTGGTCCTCCACCCACGCTGTTAGGGCGCCGAATGGCAGAACGCCGGCTGCCGCGGCCTCTACGACTTCAGCCGTCTCAGTCCCGTCTGGGACATCTCCAGCTGGAAGGTCCCAGGCGAGGCCGTTCAGATTCGAGAAGAGGATGGCGCAGAGCAGAGCGACTCGCTTGTTGCCATCAGCCAACGCATGGTTGCTGGCAATCCGCTGCAGGAGGACAGCCACCTTCATGGGGAGTGTCGGGTACTCCTCGTGGTCGCCGAATCCTGCCGCCGGGGCGCCCAAAGCTGATTCAGCCAGAGGGACGTTGATGATGTTGCGGGCGGTGATGGATCCATCTGCAGGGCAACCGTGGCGGCCCGCGTGAAGTCGTCAAGCGTCGGGTAGACGCAGTCGTCGAGCGGCACGTGCTAGCGACCGAGCCGGTCCAGCGCCGCCTCGTTGTCGCCGGCTGCCCGACGCAGCAGCTCCTCGACCGCGGCCTCGTCCAGCTTGCCGGATCTTCGGGCAGACGACACACGCTCAATCAGCGCCGCTTCGTCCTCGTGCTTCAACGCGGAGGGGGCAACCACGTCCGAGGACTCGGAGTGAGACATGGGCCCAGTGTGGCACTCGGCTCCGACTACACAAGCACAGGTTCTCCCGTCGGTTGCCTCGCCGACGGCAGCGGACACATGGCCGAGCGCGCCCTCGTGAGGGCGGAGTCCGCCTTGCGTGCCGCGCAGCAGGCGGCACAAGTCTCTGTAGTCGCAACGTCGGCTGCACGAGTGATCTTCGGACTTCACCCATCCGCCCACCGTAGGAGTGACGAGAAACAGGCGGCGGGTGGTGTTGTTGCCCGGACCCCCGTCGCTCGTGTGACTTGCCGATTTCTGTCGGAGGTCGCAGGTCTACGGGACGGATGGGTGCGGGTCGATGCGGCGGGAGCATTGACGTCGTCTTCGACCTCGCTGCTCACTTGATCAGCTGCCGTGAGCGAGCGGCCCAACCCGCCCGACACGACCCGGTTCCGGCCTCTCGACGGGCCCATCTGCGCCAGCTGCCCGAGGGCATGCTGGTTGGTCGCCTCCACTGCCAGGGCGGCGCCTCCCCCTGCCGGTGGAACGAGTTCCGCAACTTAGGACCGACGACCTCCCGGTTCGACCATCAGCCGCCGCCTCCATCACGATCGCGGAGTGCTTTACGTCGCGCCGTGCACCGACGGCAAGGGGCCGGTGTTGCGCACCTGCATCGCCGAGTGCTTCCGCGACCGGGGCAACGTCGAGCTCACTCGCGACGCGCCTCACTTCGTGCTGTTACGTCTTGCTCGGCCGGTGCGACTGCTGGATCTCGCCGACAGCGACTGGGTCAGCCTCGCCGACGGGAACGCGGCGATCTCGTCCGGCCCGCGCGACGTCTGCCGAGACTGGGCACGGACCATCTGGGAGCACTACCGGGGCGCCGACGCCGTTGACGGCATGTTCTACACCTGCTCGAACATCCCCTCGGAGCGCAGCGCGGTGCTGTGGGAGCGAGCGACGAGCGCCGTACCGGCGAAGCCAGCCCTACATCTGCCTCTGACGTCAGCCGATCTGCGAGCTGAGCTGGAGGTGTACACGAAGGACCTTCACCTGGGGCTCATCCCGTGACCAAGTCCGTGCTCCGCCCCAAATGGTGGCCTGCTGCCGCCGAGTTCTACGAAAAATCGGCCTTGAGTCGTGCACCGTCGCCCGTACGCCTGGAACATCAGCTGCCTGTACGGTCGCGCCACGTCGCCACGAGGGTGTCCGCGGACCGGGCGAGCAGTTCCCCTGCCTGACGCAGGAACCGCTCCGGTTCGGCCAGGGATGCCGCACGCGAGCCGGCGAGGTCGGTCGTGCTGATCGTCGCCGTCACCGACTGCGCGGCGTGCGCGTCGATGCTGCCCGCAACGATGCACACCGGCAGGCCCAGCCGCCGCGCCTTCTCCAGGACGCCGCCCACGACCTTGCCGCGCAGGCTGGTCGCATCGAAGGCGCCCTCGCCACTGAGCACGATGTCGGCCTGACGCAACTCCTCGTCCAGGCCAGCGGCCCGCGCCACCGCCGCACTGCCAGACACGATCGTCGCGCCCCACATCGCCGCCAGCCCGTACGCCGTGCCGCCGGCCGCTCCGGCCCCAGCGGCGTCCGGAACACCCCCGAGCAGGTGCGCCCAGCGGGCCAGCCCCTGCTCCAGCACATCCACCTGAGCGGCTGTGGCGCCCTTCTGCGGACCGAAGACGGCGGCGGCGCCGCTCGGCCCCAGAAGAGGGCTGCTCACGTCGCTCAGAACCTCGACTCCACCCACGGGCGGGGGCCGCAGCCGAACGCCGTCGATGTTCGCCAGAGCGGTCAGGCCGGCGCCACCGTCCCGCAGGACGGCTCCGGACTCGTCCGTCAGCCGAAGGCCCAGTGCCGCCAGGGCACCAGCACCGCCGTCGGTGGACGCCGAGCCGCCGACGCCGACCAACACGCGTGGCGCGCCGCAGTCCAAGGTTGCGGCGAGCACCTGGCCGAGCCCTCGGGTGGTGGCGTTCAGGGGGTCGGGCCTGGCCATCAAGGGCAGACCCGACGATCGGGCCAGCTCGACGACCGCGGTCCCGTCCGGCAGGAGCAGGAACTCAACGTCCGTCGGTTCGCCATCAGGTCCGGTGACCGCGGTCACCGGGTGGACTGTGGCCCCGGTGACGCTCGCGCGCAG
>JAABUI010002516.1_pt1 | contig 10093 bp, 19 predicted proteins | sample 5559111 | NCBI WGS metagenome assembly JAABUI01 (sample SAMN10711870, study PRJNA513365) | rock metagenome | isolation source: Antarctica rocks | place: Antarctica: Victoria Land, Buttleship Promontory
AACTTCATTGCAAGCCGCTCACCCTCGGTGATCAGACATCCAGCACCGTAGATACCGGTAGGGTGGAACTGCACAAACTCGAGATCCTGTAGCGGCAATCCCGCTCGGACAGCCATGGCATTTCCGTCACCCGAGCAGGTGTGCGCGCTCGTACATGAGAAGTACGCCCGTCCGTACCCTCCAGTCGCGAGGACGGTTTTGTGGGACCTGAAGCGATGGAGAGATCCATCCTCCATGTTGAGCGCCAGTACACCGACGCACTCGCCATCCTGCATCAGGAGGTCAAGGGCGAAGTACTCGATGAAAAAGTTGGTGTCATGTCGGAGCGATTGGCCGTAGAGGGTGTGAAGGATCGCGTGGCCCGTGCGGTCGGCCGCGGCGGCGCAACGGTACGCTTGGCCTCCCTTTCCAAACTTGAGAGATTGACCACCGAAGGCACGCTGGTAGATCTTGCCCTCTTTTGTACGGGAGAAGGGGACGCCAAAGTGTTCGAGCTGTAGTAAGGCATTAGAGACCTCATAAAGTGGAGATGAGAAGGAGACCTACCTCGATGACAGTGTTTGGCGCTTCTCGACACATATAGTGGATGGCATCCTGGTCGCCAAGCCAATCGGACCCCTTCACCGTGTCATACCTAGACGGAACTTATCAGTTCGATCTCCAGTGGATCCAACGGGCAACTTACATGTGCCATCGCCAATCATCTTCCGTCATGTTCCCCAGTGCGGCGTTCACTCCTCCCTGCGCAGCGACTGTATGACTTCGGGTAGGGAAGAGTTTCGTGATGCATGCCGTCTTGAATCCAGACTCGGCTAGACCAAATGCTGCTCGGAGACCAGCGCCGCCCGCACCACTGTTCATGATTCGTGAGCACCGACATGCGAATCCCGAAGCTGGCTCCAGCTAAGACGATGATCGGCACTCACACTACAACAGCGTCGAACCTGATCATCGCCCCCATATTAGCTTCGAACACCATCGGAAACGAGTGGCGCTCACTCATGATCGATGACCGGATATCCCTTGGCTTGTCCAAAGTTCTACATAAGTCGCGTCAGCGTTCCGCAACCTTCTCTCCGGGCATCACTAGAGAGGATACCGATTCGGACTACGCACAGGTGCCTCCTTTGCTCGAGCGGTTTGAGAGGCGACGACGTATGATCGGGTATTGCGGATCGAGAAAGGGGTGAGGGAGGGGCGGGCCAAAACGCGAGAAAGGCGTATCATCGTGGCCAGGAATGGATGGAGCGGAAGCTTGGTGGTGAGTCGACGCAGGCGAGAAGGAAAGTGAGGAGAATGTATGAGTAAAACTAGAGACGATCTTGAGACATGTACAAAACAGCTAACCGGTTAGCCTACGCGACGATCGTCGGCGTATGGTCGGACCCCCTTGGAAACGCCGGCCGGCTTTTTCCGAGTTTCGGCCGACCAATCGCCAATCAGACTACAGGAAACTATGCATATGTGAATGGGAACAATGTGTTTTACGATGAATGCTTGGTTGCTATGCTGAAGTTCTGGTGCGCATGCTTATGCTTATGCTTATGCTTGGGGGTCTCGTAGTTGTGAAGGGATCATGCTGGGCAAGGACGAGGGTGAGGGACTAGAAGACCCAATCGGTATCGGCTTCTGCCTCGGCCCAGGGGAATTTCTCGCGCCTGAGCACAAATTGTCAAAGTGACACCGGGCCACAGCTAAGAGGACTTACAGAGTTTTGGAGAAGAGCTTCTCAAGTGGGACGTCGTACTTTCTAGCCCAGGCGACGGTGAGACGGGGATCCTAGGCCAATGCGATCAGTATGTTATCGCTTTGTCGCAAACAGCAACACCTACAATATAGTTGATCCTGCGAATTTGGTAAGACCGATGTTCAGGACCTGCTTCCCGCGTGTGGACAGAGGAGGACCAACTCACTTCGAAGTCCCCAGAGCAACATCCTTCGTCTTATCCCGATCTCCCATCTGAACGATCGCCGTGCTAATTCTGTCATCCATCTTCCCGATCGAGTCCAAGAATCTCTCCTCCGTCACTTTTCTCATGAGCGACCATTCGTCCTTGCAGACGAATTGCTCACTATTCTTCCTCGGCTCCACCTTCTTGGTCTTCCTCTCCTTCGCCAGCTCCTTGAACTCCGCCTTGATCTCCTTCAATCGCTCATCCAGAATCGCCTTGGGCTTCTTGTCCTCCTTGTCCTCCTTGAGCTTGACATTGTCCTTCTCCCACTTCTTCCGCGCGGCTTCCTGCGCCTTTTCGAGGAGGTCCTCCTCATGCCGCTCCATGAAGTCCTCATCCATATCCGATTCGTCTGCCGCTAAGTCCGGTCTCTTCTTCTTCAACTTCGGCTCCAGGGTGAATAGCTGGTAACGTAGCTTCATGCGCTGATACTTCAAAGCGCGAACCTGAGTGATGTCAATCCGAGGGTTTGATTTCAGGTAGTCATACACGTACCTTATCGCCCAGCTTGGCGAACGACTCAGCAAACCCCTTGCTGACGGTCTTCTGATGATTACATAAGATCGCAACATCGCGATTGGCCGTATTGTATGCAGAGATCTTCTCCTGAACCGTTCCATTGTTAGGTGTACTCTTCAGCTGTTGTTGGAAGGTCCAAGATGCATTATAGGTACGGAAGACCTTGGCGGACAGACCCGGCATTTGGTCATTCAGATACTTGTTGAGACCCCCGGTCTGAAGTGGCGTGCAGTCAGTTCCTGCTGGTCGCTGTCTGGGGCCTTTAAGACTGGACTCACCGTCAACCGATCAAATAGGTCATCGCCTTTCTTCTTCGGCTCTGCTTTGAAGATCTTGATGTTCTTGAATACCTGCGTGTCTACCTCGACCTCCTGGTGAAAACGCATCGAGTCTTTGCCCAGGAAGTCGAAGATGACCTTGTTCGGGGGCTCGAGAGTGACATGCTCGTATCGCAGAGAACAACAACCGACGGTATCGGCCTCGTCCTCGCCCTTCTCGTTACCGGCACGTAGTGCGAGCCGGTCGATGAAGTACAGCGCAGTAGCCCGTTGTCGATCAGCCATGATTTTGGACTTCAGATCCTCCGTGTAGTCTTTCCGGATCTTGTCGACGTGTTTCTGCATGAGCTCTGTCAGCAAGCTACATGACGAGTCCCCCTCGCTCTCACTGACAATGAGCTCTCGTGCCTTCTCGAACTTCGCCCTGTCACTCTGGCCTTTCCACGAACTACCCGCAGCTAGGAAGACGTATTTGATGGCGCCATTGATGTTCTCCTTCCAGGTTGCGAGCCAGGTCACAGTATTGTCGTGTTGTACCTGAAAGTGGATTCAGCACACTCGTGAAAAGAGCGCTTAGAAGGCATACCCCTTTCCACTTTCCGGGAACATTTGGCTTGGGGATCGGAGCGTCCTTGCCGATATTGATGATGATGTCCTCGGGTCGTAATCGGTACTACGAAGTTTCAACTACTCGTCCTACGTGATGGATGCGGTTCACCTTCAATGCCCCCTTCTTGGGATGCTCTCCACGTCCTCTAAACAATCCCGGAGGTTCCGCCCGGAAATTGCCAGTCTTCTCTTTTCGTCCGTCGACCAAGGCGAAGACGTAAGGCTTCTCTAACCGCTCTTTGTCCTCCTTGATCCTGCGAGACCGCATACAATCAGCTTGGTCAAGGATGACATAAGGCCACGCACTTCTTCTTGTCGTCCTTGGTCATCCCCTTCTTCTTCTCCTTCTCCCTCTCAAAATGCTCCAGCATCGGTTTGAAATCGCACTTGTCCCGTGTCTGGACCTTGACACCCTCTCTCTAAATGTCCCGTCAGCGGAAAGACAGTCAGGGAGGATAGGAGACTAACGGGTGGATGTTCGTCTAGGACTTTTCGGAAATCCCGGAAGAAGTTCTCGCGGAAGGTGGCGTCCTGTGCATGCTCGGTCTCCAGCATTGCACCGAAAAAGCCTGCGACTTCTTCTGACTCGGGAGGCAGGGTGAGGGGTGTACCTACAGGCGGTCGCAAGTGATACGTCAACTACAGCTATGGCTTTATTCGCAAACTCACCGGCGTACTTCATCTGTACGCCCTTTGGTAATGGGACGTAAGGCGGAGGAAAAAGAACACCTGAATGTTCGAAAGTCGTCCATTTCACCGAACCATCGCCATTCGCTTCTGCCTCCCACCACTTGTACTACGGCAGACATGAGCACAAGACTTCGCTTAGATGGAATCAGAGCATACCTTCTCCTCTTCTTCATCCTCTCTGAGCGAGCCATGAGCTTATTGCCAGGTTTTGCGAGAGATCACCTACTCCTTGACCTTCCTCTCCCGCTTCACCTTTTTCTCCTCGACTTTCGCTTTCACATCCCCCTTTGCCTTCCCCTTCGCTCTCGCCCCTTTCTTCGCAAGCGGTACCTCATCCTCACTCACGGGCTCCGCCTTGACCTTCTTCGCAGGCGCAATGCTGGTGCTTTTCCGAGGCTTCGGCTTGGTTGCCACCTTGGCCTTGGCTAGTGGCTTCTCCTCCTCAGATGATTCCTCAGACTCGGAAGGACTGGTCTCATCCTCGCTCTCCTCCTCTGGCTTGGCTTTTGCCTTGGGCTTCGCCTTCCCATTGGCTTTGCTGGCGAGTGGACGCTCATCGTCGGAGAAGTCAGAATCAGGTGGCGGAGCAGGCTTGTGCTTGGGAGCGCCGTTGACTCGAGGCTAGGCCGCTCGTCAGCGGATGCGCTTCATTCGCGTCATATGGGATATTCCTTGACACACCGTTGGGACGGGCTCCTTCTTGACCACAGGAGCCATAGGTGAAGATGAAGGACCTGCCTCGCTCTCGCTGTCACTCGCAACGACACGTTTCCGTTTCACCGCTGCACCGCCATTGGATACCCTCGGCTTCTTGCTCTGTAGGTCACGTCAACCGAGCTCTCAGGAGCTGTCCCGTCAAACATGAAGGCAGATCACCAATGGTCTCTCATCCTCACTGCTCTGACTGCTTCCCGCCCTTTTTGTGATTCCGTTCGCATTGCCCTTTCGAGCCAAGGGCATCTCCTCGTCACTCTCCGACGTGACCATTGGCGCGTGCGATGCCAGAGTGACCGGGGCAGAGTTGTGGTTGGGGGCTTCTACGGCCATCGGAGGGGGAGCCGCCATCATGAAGCGGATTGGGGCTTTCAACGAGAAAATTCGTTGTCAACACAGGAGTTGTCGACAAAGGCGGCGAGGTGCTAATACCAACATGCAAATGGGCTGAGGATTTGGCTCCGGTGAAAGGAAGACGGCTGCATTTCAGTGATTACACGTCACGCGCACGTGTCGAGCCGCGATGTGGAGGATCCTCTGCTTTGCTCCACTGACCTGTATCCGAGGTATCAAGTGTCTGATCCGCGCTGCCAATCGGTACATCTCGGTCAGCGGCGAAGATGGGAGGTCAGTCATGCTATACGATTCGTGCTACATTGTCGTCTAGCTTACTTTCCCGGGATCAGTGACCTTCTCGACGTTATGGGCTAGACTCTTCCTTCGCAAAGAGACCAAAGTCCTGATCCTCGGTCTCGACAACGCTGGAAAAGTGAGTCTCGGTCCAAACGATAATCTCTTGCCAGACAGACTCGTCGGACCTTCTTTCCGACCAGTCCTCCTCGGTCATTGTGGACCGCTCCATGCTGACAGCCCTTCAGTCCACTATCCTCTATCGGATCACTATGGGTTCCGTAGTCGCTTCAGCTCCGACAGTCGGCTCCAACCACGAGATCTACGACTACAAAGGCGTGCGCTTCGGTCTCATCGATATTGGTGGTCAGACGAGTCTCCGGTCCAGCTGGTCCCAGTATTTTGTCGGAACGGCGGCGATCATCCTTGTCATCGATTCGAGCGATGTTCGACGGTTACCGCTCGCAAAAGCCGAGCTACAGAAACTCGTCGCAGACGAGGTGAGCTCCTGAGTGGCTCGCTCGATGAAAGGGGCTCATAGCTTAATAGGAGTTGCGGACATCACTCCTGCTCGTGCTCGCCAACAAACAGGACCTCCCGGCCGCACAAGGACGTCTCACGCCCGCGCAGGTATCGGAAGCACTTGGACTGACGGATCTGAGAGAGCGGGAATGGCAAATCATGGGATGTAGCGCATTGACAGGGATAGGGCTGTTTGAGGGCATGGATTGGTTGGTCGGGAAGCTGGCGGCGCGATGAGGCGGGTTTAGCGGGCTGGGGAAAGGACACTACGTTTAATGAATCTAACGGCCATGATGTCATGACGAGCCTCTGGACGTGCCTGCTAGGCAAGTGTACCAATCGGTAGGCCACCGTATCTTGCGTTGACCAGCCTCCAAACTGATAGATCCATATAGCTGAATGCTGAGGTTTGCACCTCGCTTTCCCTGATCGCCTTGCTTTTTGGCCTACGGATTGAGAATACTTCTCAGTCAAACAAGATTATTTCATGCTGCCTATCTGACGAGAGCAACCAGGCCGTTGCTCTCCGAATCGGGTAAGCCTCGCGAGGATTTGTTGGTAGATTGGACGGGCGAAGAAAAGCGGATCCACCTAGACATACGGCGGCTAATTGAGCAGGCTGTTCAGCTTGACTTGACCCCTTCCATCGTCTCATCACGATCTGACATGCCAGGAACCTGCCCTGGAGAAAGCTGACGCGGTGGAAGTGGTGGCATGGAATATTGCGGCCCCGATGAGTCGATGACGGCCGACTGCGGAAGGGGAGAGCGGGGTGCGTGATGCGGTTCGTCGGGGAACAATCGAGACGTGGACGAAATCCGTGATAGTGGCTCGCTAGACGCAGAGATGCGCGGAGAGCGGGGTGAGGAGTGCAAGGCGTCCGCGAAGTATCGAGATGTGGGAGATGTGCGTGGGAGCGGATCACTAGAAGCAGTGAGGCGAGGATTGAAGGCCGCCGGATGAATGAATCGGGGTCGAGGCAAAGCTTGGGGAAGGGATTGGCTGAAGGACCGCCCAGCGGCTGCCCCTGCTTTGTACGATCATCAATCTGTCACAACATATGACCATTGGGAAAGCTCACGAGGTATGGCATGTTGTCGATTCTCCGGTTGCAGCTCTCGAACGGCCAGATTGGACAGAGCGTCCGGGGCGAGAAACGCTTCATATTTACGGTTGAGGTCGGCACGTCCTTTGTTCAACGTATTTTGCAGTGCACGTAATTCTCCCGAGAAGGGTGCTGGTATAACGATCAGAGACTACTGCAGGAGCGTAGAGAGAGATACTCACGTGATTGGGTGGTGAACTCGATCATTTTCAAGAAATACGTATTGAAGTCGAGGTTACTTCGCACGTGATCGATCCGCTCAGTGTGTAACAAGTCCGTCAGATGTCGAAGGCGGCTTTCGAGGACGGATATCCGATGCTGTACTGGATTGGCAGGTGTAGATACCGAAGACCGTCTTGAGTACGATGACGACTCTGGGTAGCCAGGAGTCATGCCGGGCCGTGCAATGGGGGGCGCCATGCAACGATCAGGATTAGACCGGTGAGATTTTGGTAGAGCAGACTTCATCGGTGGTAGTCGTGCCGAGGGCATGGCCTCATGAGGAGTCTCCCAGTGCTCCCCGTGAGCAGCACCTCCTTCCAGTTCGACTGGTCTCTCACCGATCGTCTCCCCTGTCTGTGGACTGGCACCGTAGAGGTTTACGCGAGGAGCTCGTCCATCCCTCGGAGGCGGAGTGATTCGAACCGGCGGTTGACCCCGGTCGCACATCCAACCCGGCCATGGCTCTGGGCCAGCACCTTCCACCTCTCTGACCTTGTTGAAGCTATTGCAATCAGCGGGGTCTTCTTGAACGGTTTGATCACTTACGAATACATGTTGAGCTGACGAACGAAGCTCTGCCAGTTGTTGTGCTTGAAATAGCGGGGAAGGACGAGCCTTTGACGAATAGCAGAATCGCATCGAGACTGAACGTGACTCACTTTGCAAATTCCGTGGGATTGGGACAGGTAAAGATTGTACCGTCAGGCGGATCAATGGATCAGATCCGTCTTCGCGATATCTTATCTTCGAGCATCGCGTAAAGCTTGCCAACGAACGCTGCTTGGGTCTTGAGTGGAGGGTTGACGAGAGGTTGACCGGTGGGAAGAGTGAAGGACGATGACTGATTTGGGGCGGGATGGAGAGGTACTCGAGGATTGATGAGGGTGAGGACGTGATACTGGACGGGACGTCGATGCGGACGGCCCAGCTGACGGTTGTTCATGTTCAGCTGTCCTCCAAGTAGGTCCGATCGGAGCTCTCTTGAGAGTCGTAGCGAGACCGGATCGAGGTACGTGGTCCCTTGTGATAGGTATCGGTCCTGATCCCGACAGGTCGTCTTCGCCGTTCGAGCTGAGTACCGAGGGGGAATAGGAAGACGCGCTCGAGCCTTGTGAGCGGCGTGAGGAGTCCAAGGTGGGTGTCTGTCCGGCGTCCATCACATTCGTGTCGGCCTGTGATCTGCTCCTTGTCATCTGAGCTTAGTCGCCCTTCCTTCAATTTGCCCGAGATGTGCTCATGCTCGCCCCTGGTCCTCTTGGGCGGACTTCCCCGCTCGACCAGCTCCAGGGATAATCGGCGTTTCACGCTAGCTTCATCGGGATCGCTCGTTGTATCAGACCAAAAGGGCTGTATAAAGGAGGAGGGAATCGGATATTTTTGGACCTCGGCTAAATGGGGGGTCAGACAATAATCAAGAAGTCAATTCTTTAGGACTTACCAGTACTGGCACCGTCGGCCCCGAGATCGCGAGGCACGAGGTTGGATCTGGGCGAAGATGGAGGATGTAAAAGATGAAACGAGGCTAAGGCTCGAAAAGCATACAATCGGATCTGCCGGTGGGAGAGACAGTCGATGTTGGGTGGTGAGATTGATTGTTTGAGCTTCGAAAGCACTGGCCTCCTCGACACCTGATTCCGACAAGGTGCGGTGGTCCAAAGGGTTTCAATGCTAGAATCGTCGAGATTGGGGAAAGAACAGTCTCGTCGTTGAAGGGGATGGTCGGGATTTCAACGAACAAAGCAGAGACCGGCTGTCACTGCGCAAAGTTTCGGAAGCTTTTTCGGAGCTGCTTCGAGATCGGAACAAGCGTTCTCATGACGTGTTGACGGGAAGATGGCGTTCGGGGGATAGCAAAGGTGAGACACTGAGCATACACGGCAGCGGAAGGTCCGGAGCGGAGGATAGTGGACGCCCGACTGAGATCGAGCGCAAAGATATCAACACTACTCCATGGCCCCGGTGAGATATGTCGGTGGTTGAGCCAAGTTGTCGGACCACTGCGATTTCACGTGTCTCAATGTTCCCGTACCAGTCTTTTTCTTGTCGACCAACGGGGTATGAACTATGAGCTGACACCCTCGAACCCCGGAGATAAATCACAAACCTCTCCGCCGCTTCGCGTCGGGCCGAATCTCGGTTCTATCCAGATCATCGGGATTGCAGTATCCCCCACCCCGTCGGGTGAACCATGTCGGCTCCAAACCTTCAAAACGGCTCAGTCAGTGTATTTGGGCGGGATTAATTAGCTCCCGTCCGAACACATTTATTTGGAAACTCACCCATAGCTAGATGGACAGGATAACGAGCAAGTTTCGGCGATGGCTGCCGTCAACATCATCGCCTTGATCTCGCAAGGGACGCATCTTCCCAAACCTCCGGCTGGCCCGCAACTCAAGGAAAACAGTCATCGTTACAGGGGCAAATAGCGGCATGTATCCTTCTCATTAATACTGAGGCTAGTCAATTCTAATGGCCAGCTAGACGCGAATAGATCTATTTGAAGCTGACAAATGACTCTAAAAAACCCAGTTATCCACTGAGCAGTGATTACGTGAGATTAAGCGCAGACCACCACCACCCGAGCATCCTTTGAAGACGTCCAACTTCGCCATTATTACATCTTCCTCACCGCTGCAGCTACAGCGTTCATCTCTTGACCATGCCTGTGCAGTTTCTTCGCGCGCAATCCCTCCAATTTCTGGAGCCCCTCATCCTAGCGCTGGTCCCTCATCGTCATCGGCAGTCCACCCATCCCCGTCTTCACCTTCTGGCAGCTATCTATCGCCATATCGCGTCCAACCGCTATTGGGATCGCTACCCCAAGGTCAATCCCAGCATCCATCACCCCTCCT
>JAABUI010002517.1_pt1 | contig 10090 bp, 10 predicted proteins | sample 5559111 | NCBI WGS metagenome assembly JAABUI01 (sample SAMN10711870, study PRJNA513365) | rock metagenome | isolation source: Antarctica rocks | place: Antarctica: Victoria Land, Buttleship Promontory
CCCGCATGCCGGCCAGCGTGCCACATCAGCTGCACCGACCCGGGCTGGTCCCTATCCCGGTCGAGGTGGTTCATGGCCAGTCCCACCCGGGGCAGGGCAGTGCCCCTGGTACCGGGGCTGCGAGCCCCAGGTCGTCCACGTTCACCTGCTCGTGCGCCGCCCGCTGGTAGTTCAGCCCCTGGAGCGAAGGGACATGCGAAGGCCCCGAAGGACCCGATCCTTACTCCTGGTCCTCAAATTTCATGAGAACAAGAAGGGAGGTCCTTCGGGTCCTTCCGATCAGCGCCGGAGCGTGTAGCCGACGCCGGAGAGCAGGCAGCCGGGCGGTTCGTCGGGGCTTGCCTGCATCAGGTCTGGTCAAGCACAAAGACCTGTGCTTACCTGCAGAAAGAACCCATTCCGGGGGCCACGCTGAGGAGTCCGCATGAGCATGACGTCCACTTCCCGCGCTCGGACCGGCTTCTTCGCCGAGGGCAGGCGGCGCAGCGCGATCGCCCTGCTCGTCGGGGCACTGTTGATGGAGGTGCTGATTCAGCAGCAGCACGTTCGCTTCTACTACACCCCACTGATCGTCGGGCTGACCTACCTGGCGGCCGCGGCGCTCGCTGGGCGCAAGGGTGCGCTGTGGGCTCCCGGGATCATCACGATCTGCTGGGGCATCGCCGTCCTGCTCGGCGTCCACGGCGTCACCCACGGCGGCAAGACCTCCTATGAGATCGCCGGTGTGATCGGCATCGGCATCGCCCTCACCCTGCGTTACACAATCGGGCTAGCCGCCGGCTACATCGGGATAGCCGTGGCCTTTGTGATCATTCTGCTCCACGACCACTCCAACATCCCGTCGTGGGTCTTCCAAGGCGTCACCTTCGCCGTGCTGCTCGGCGTCTGGGGCCTGTGGGAGCTGCGACCAACGCACCGGAGCCGCACCCCGCTGCGCGATGACGACACTGGCCACAGGGTTGAGGGCACCAAGCAGAACGAGGCCTCGTCTCGGGTCTGAGCCCGCGGGGAACCGTCAGCACCTGGAGCTGGCGTCGGCATTCTCCAAGCCCTCAATTGTGTTCCGGCCCCCGATGGCACTGGAGGCCTCGGACAGGCGGTACGCCCGCGCCCCCGTGTCTGGCCTGAGCGACCCCGCGGCCGGCACCGTGACCGCGCGCTCGCTCCTGGCGACGCACCCGGGCGATTGAGCTACGCGCCGCCGGGCTCAGCTACGACCAGATCGCCACCGAGGTCGGCTACACCAACCGGGGCACCGCCTACAACGTCGTGACACAGGCACTGGCCGCCCTGGCGCTTGGTGCAAAAGTCGCCCACGTCAGCCTCCTGGATCCCGCGTCGTCCTCGTGCATCGTTCCGCCGCCGGTGCGCAGCGTCCGCAGGCCCGAAGGGACAGGCACATACTCCGCTACTACCGTCCGCCCCATGACTTGGCCCGTGGCGGACGGCGTGCTTGAGCTCGGCGACCTGGAGGTGGAACGGGGCGGGGTGATCCGAGACGCGCGGCTCGCCTGGCAGTCGCACGGGACGCTGAACGCCGCCCGCGACAACCTCGTCCTTTACCCCTGCAGCTTCTCCGCGCGGCACCAGGACCTGTCGTGGCTAATCGGGCCGGACGGCGTCCTCGACCCCACCCGCTGGTTCGTCGTCATCCCGGACATGTTCTCGAACGGCCTGTCCAGCAGCGCCTCCCAGCTCGATGACTACCCGGACGTCGTGACGCCTGCCGACAACGTCCGGGCCCAGCACCGGCTGGTCACCGAGCACTTCGGCGTCGAGGTGCTCGCGGCGGCGTACGGCTTCTCCATGGGGGCGCAGCAGGCCTACCACTGGGCCGCGCTCCACTCGGACCAGGTCGAGCGGGCGGTCGTCGTGTGCGGCAGCGCCCGCACCGCCCGGCACAACCTGGTCATGCTGTCGGGTCTGATGCGGACGCTGGAGGCCGCGCCCGAGCACCTCGGCCGCGGACGCTTCTCGGCCGAGCCCAAGGCGGCCTTACGGGCCTTCTCGCACCTGTACGCCGGCTGGGCCCTGAGCCAGGACTTCTACCGCGAGGAGCTCGACCGCAGCGTCCTCGGCCATCCCGACCTGGAGGCCTTCCTGCGCGCGGACTGGGAGAAGGCCTTCGCCCACCAGCGCGCCGCCGACCTGCACGCCCAGCTCGTGACGTGGAGCGCGGCGGACATCAGCGGGGGCCGCGACCTGGCCTCGAGCCTGAGTGGCATCCGCGCCCGGGTGCTGCTGATGCCGTCGCAGACCGACCTCTACTTTCGCATCGCCGACAACGCGGCCGAGTTGGCGCACCTGAGGTCGGCGGAGCTGCGGCCGATCCCGAGCGTGTGGGGGCACCGCGCCGGCAACCCGCGCGCGAACCCGGCCGACCAGGCGTTCCTGCGCGACAACGTCCGCGAGTGGCTAGAGAGCTGACCCCCGCTTCCGGCTCCCCGGCTCGCACCTAACCTGCGTCACATGGCACGCATCCCGCTGGTGGACTCCTCCGACGACGGCGCTGACCCGGCGGCGAGGGAGACGCTCGAGCACGTCCGGTCCCTGCGGGGGCGGGCGGTCGACCCGAACGTCTACCGCGCGATGGCGAACCACCCGCAGGCGCTCAAGGCGCTGGTGGAGTTCGCCACCGTCGTCTACTTCGAGAACTCCATAACCCCCGCCCAGCGCGAACTGGCCTACCTGACGGCGTCGGTCACCAACGACTGCCACTATTGAATCCCGACCCACGTGCTGCTCGGTCGAGCAGCGGGGCTAACGGAGGACAAGCTCGCCCACCTCGGGGACGAGGTGCTGCCGGAGGGCGTGTATAAGCCTGACGAGGCGGCGATCGTGCGCTACGCCCAGCGCCTGACGCGGCTCGACGTCATCGACGACGCGACGTACGCCGCGCTGACCGGGCATTTCACCCGCGAGCAGATCATCGAACTCTGCTTCACCGTCGGGCTGTCGAACACCATTAACCGTTTCCACGCGACCTTCCTGACCGAGGTGGACCCGCAGACGCAGGAGGCGCTCGCGCCGAGCTGCCCCCTCGCCTACCCGGAGCCGCCGTCCGCCGTCGGTCAGTAGCCCGCGTCGAGGTCGTCAGCCCGAGAGCGACAGGCCCTGCTCGGTCACCGCTGCGGTGCAGGCCGCCTCGTCCTGCTCGCCGGTGCCGCCGCTGGCTCCGATGCCGCCGAGCAGTTCGCCGTCCCGGTACACCGGCACCGCGCCGGTCTGGGGGGTGTAGCGGCCGTGCGTCATCGCCGTGATCGCCTGCGCGAAGCTCGGCATGGTCGCCATCTTCTCCTTCTGCGCGGCGCTGGGGGCGCCGTACGCCGCGGCGGTCCAGGCCTTGCCCTGTGCGACATCCGCAGTAATCCACGGGGCGCCGTCCATCCGGGTCAGCGCAAGCAGGTGACCGCCGGCGTCCATCACGGCGAAGCTCATTGGCACTGCGGCCGCGCGACGGGCCGCGTCGAGCAGGGCGAGGGTCTGGTCGAGGGCGAGCATCGGACGGTCCTCAGGGTCGCGACGACGGTGGGGGGCAGACGCTGTCAGACACCCGGCGGCCGGCCAGGGTCGGGGGCTCGCGGATGCTGCGCGACCGCCGCGATGACGGCCGCCGCGAGGTCCGGTAGGGCGACCGGCGTGACGGACGCGGCCGGGCCGGCCAGGGCCCACGCCCGTCCGGTGCGGCTAGCACGAGCACCCGCTTCTGACCGGCGTCAGCGTCGGTCCGTGCGCCGACCGGGGGCCAGCCATCCACCGCCGTGAGGAGCGCCGCCACGGCCGTGACCGTGGCAGCGGCAGCCGCCGTCGCTAACCCGCAACCAGTGTCAAGGGGAGAGCCCATCAGCTCAAGGAGGGGACGCACGCGCAGGCCAAGGCGACATCCGGAAGCGGCATGACCACCGATAGGGCCGAACGATTAGCGCGTCGCGCGGAGGACTGTTCGGATCGCTGAGTCCGCACCCCCCGAACTGACCATCGACAACCCGGCTGGCGCAGGGTCAGCGATGACGGGGCTCGAGCTCCAACGGGGCGTAGTAGTTCTCGGCTCCGGACCGGCGCACGTCGCTGAGCCAGTCGCCTTCGTACTCCTGCGTCGGGCCCTGGCCGGGGTCAGCGAAGGTCCAGGCCTGGCGCCGGTAGGTCCAGTTGTCCGGGGCGAGGCGGTGGCTCTCCCGGAACCAGTGGACCGCCCGCTCCCGTCGGCCCGTGCGGTGCAGGTGCTGCCCGAGCGCGAAGGCGGCCGCCGCTTCGGCCTCGGCCGGTAGGCGCGGCGCGGAGCGCTCCAGGACCTCCTCCGGCGACAGCGCGTAGCGGCTGGCGGAGCCGTGCAGCACCCAGTCCCGCAGGGCGGCGACGTAGGCCTCGGGCTGCAGCCGCATCCTCCCCAGCTCCGGCTGCACTGCCCGCAGCCGCCGGACCGCGCTCTCGGGCAGACGCGCGAGGACCTCTGGGTCGTCGAGGTCGATCTCGGCGAACGTCGGTCGCGCCGGGTAGGCCGTCTCCGGCGGCCGCACGACCGTTCCCTGCTCGTTGACCCAGATACCGCTCGGGACGTTGACCACCCCGAACAGCTCACCCAGCACGTGGGCCTGGTCGACGACGACCGGGAAGTCCACGTCCTGCGCGAAGGGCGCTGCGGCCTCAGCCCCGCCGGTGTCCATCGCGACGCTGAACAGCTCGAACCCCTGCGGGGCGAGCTCCGTGCGCAATGCCTGCCAGACCGGCAGGTCGAAGCGGCAGCCTCACCAGCTGGCCCAGGCGGCGATCAGGACCTTCTTGCCGCGCAGGGCCGACAGCGCGAACGGCTCACCGGTCAGCGTCGGCAGCCGCAGGTCCGGGGCCTGGACGGTGGTCATGGCGCAGCCGCCCGACTCCGGGCCGAGGGCCCACAAGCCGGCCTGCTCGTCGTGCAGAAGCGGCATGCCGAACCGCTCTGCGAACGCCGGCAGGTCGACCTCCCCCGCCTCCAGGACTCCCGTGGGCAGGGGGACGCAGCGCTCCTCCCGGCAGGCTCCCTGGGGCTTGACCTCCCATCCGGTCTCGCGCGCCAGCACCTCGACAGGGACCCGCAGGACATCGGTGATCACGCACTGACCCTAAGCCCCGGTGGCCGTTCGATGGGGCCAACAGGCGCACTGGGTCGATCGCGGGGCTCGACCGTGAGGTCGAGAGAACGGGGCCACAGTGAAATGGGCACGCGCCGGCAGCACGAGGCACAAGCCTCGGTCGTCGAAGCACGTCCCAACAGTGCCTACCCGCGAGTCAGCCGCTCGTCGATCCACGGAACTTCGACGTGTCCCTGTTGCTTGTCACCGGTGCACGTCAGGCACTGAGAACGGGCTGCCCTTGCTGGGTGCAGCAGCCCCGGCCACCCCCTCAAGTTGCAAGGGCTGCTGCACCAGCCAGGCTAGCCTGGGGGCTGGGTAGATCGGACCGACGGCGTAGATGAGCCAGCGCACCGGCGCGAGGTCGAAGGCCTCGGCGATAGCCGTTTGACCGGGGGGACAGGGCGCCAGCGCCAGCGATGCCTCGATGACGCGCGAGGGGTGCCCCTGGAAGGCCTCTGTGCGCCCTGCTGACACCCCGAATCGGTATCGGGTGCGGGGGTGCGGGACGGGCGCTTGAGCGAGCGCCTCGCCTACCGCTCGGTCTGCCCGGCGGCTCAAAGTAGGACAGCCAAGGCCCTGCATGAACTGACGCCGCGGTTCAGCATCAGCGCGTCCGGTATGGATGCGGTCGGGGTTAGATGACAGGCACACCCCTCGTACGGAGATTCACATGACCTCGGTACCGCCCGAAAGCATCATCTCCGGCGTCGACTACGCCGTGCGTGCCGTCAACGGCCGGCCACCTCAACGGGACGGGGACTTCGACGGCCAGATCAGCCTGTCCCTGGTGTACAGCTCTGGCGGATCGGCCATCCACCACGAGCAGACGATTCAGGGCCTGGGCTTGGTCTGCGACGGCGGCATCTTCGTGAACGAGAAGGACGGACGCAGCAAGGACCGGCGTCGTTGGCGAGTGCAGCACGAGGAGGGCACCGAGCGGTATGTCGCGAGGCAGGGCCTGTTCTGATGTGGAACGGCCGAGTCAATAGCTGCTGTTGACGACGGTCCGGGGTTGCTGGTGTCCCGGCTGCGTGCTGGTTTGCCGTCAGGGGCCTCGCCGTCAAGACCCAGCGCCCGCAGGGCGGCGCCCGAGGACGAACAGACCGTCCGCGGCACCCCATGTCATCGGCGTGGTAATCCGAGTCCTCGACCCGGTAGACGCCCCGAAGACGGAACCCGAAGTTCAGCGGCCAACCGACCGCGAAAAGGTCGTTACGGGGGCCCTAGCGACGGTGCGGACTGTGTCGCGGCACGGACCGGTCGCGCACGCCACGGTGAACGGGGGAAGGCCACCTTCAAGGTCGCGGCCGCCCCCGGGTGACTGCGGCCACGGGATCCTGCCCGGGGGCGACACGAGTTTTCACCCGCTGGCGGCCACGAGAACTGCCGCTGACGGTCACGGGATCTGCCCGACACGACTGCCTTGCCCGGCAACCTCGGGCACTACGGGGTGACGGTCCACACCTGCGAGCCGGCCGACCCGGCCTCGAAGGGCGCTAGTGAGAGACAGTGAAGCTGGCGAAGGCCGATCTGGTCCCGACCGGCACGAACCTGCTCGGCGCCTACGACACGTTCGCGGAGTTGGAGGTGGCCTGCGAGGTCTTCTGCGACGAGGTCAACGCTGTCCGGCCGTCACGAGCTCGCCCCCAGCTTGCACGGCGCCTGCCGGTAGCACCGCTCTGCCCGCAGGACCTGTCGGTGGCAGCGCGTCCCAGGCGCGTGCGCGCCGCAGACCGAACCCGGCAGGACCCCATGCCAGAGGATCCACCCGACCCGCTTGCAGATGGAGGTCTTCGCCGGACGGAAGTCATACCCCGCCTCGCCGGGACTGCGCTCCCCGACCACCCGCGGGGTGTTGCTGGCCCAGCCACTGGCGCGCAACCTCCTGCGGCCCATCAGAAGCCCACAACACGTCGAGAGAGCAGCCCCAGGCGACGACGGTGGTCAGGGCCGACTACCACCTGAGCCGAAGCAAGATGCTCCAGCCCGGCTACCAGCAGCTCGACCAGCTGGTCATCAAGCCCTGGCGTTTCTAAGGTGCGCAGCGTCCTGGCACGTCGGGCGCCGGCACCTTCGACCAACCACCCCGCTTCCAGCCCGCACTCGACTGCCGCTCGGACCCGCTGCCGGTTCATCACCGGAACCAGCTCGTGGAACAGCCGCCGGTGGGACACCCCAGCCCCACTGCCCACCGCGGCGTGCACAGCCGCCTGATCGAGCTGGTCAGCCACACCTCCCAGCGGCTGAACGGCCCCTGGCAAGCCATCGGCGCGGTCAGGCGCAGTCAAAGTGACAGCGCCCTGCTCCCCACCCCGACCAGGATCTGCGGCGTCCCTTGGGGGGCTGAGAAGCCAGGTGGTGCAGCGTCGACCGTCCTGCGGATGTGCTCGGCCATCTTCTCGGCAGCAAGCTCGCGCCTGGCGTCCTGGACAGCCTCAGCGGTCGCTACGCCGGCGTGCTGGTTGTGCTTCTTGACCTGAGTGGCGAGACGTGCGTGCGCCTTTGACACCGACACTTGGGGAGCCCTTCAACGTTCTTGCTGCCCTGCGAGACCGTTGAAGGTGGCCGCGTTACCCGAGGAGTGGTGCTCAAGCGGCCCAGCTTGCTGTCGACGTGGATGCCGAGGAGTGCTCGCGCTACCAAGATGCGCGCCGCCTACCACGCCGACAGTGCACTGCTCGCCCAAGCGCAGCTCCAGGCCCTGGCCCGCGAGCTGGACAAGACCCACCCGCGGGTCGCCGCCAGCCTGCGCGAAGGCCTGGCCGAGACCCTCAACGTGCTGCGGCTGGGGCGTGCCACCCACGTTGGCGCGCACGCTGAGATCGACCAACGCCATCCAGTCCATGATCGGGGTCTGCCGGCAACGGCCGGCGAACGTGAAGCGCTGGCGCGACGGGGACATGGCGATGCGCTGGTGCGCAGCCGGGATGGTCGAAGCCGGCAAGCAGTTCCGTCGCGTCAACGGCCACCTACACCTCGCCAGCCTGCGCGCCGCCCTAGAACGCGAGGCCGCCGAAAGTGTCGGAGCCACCTGCCATGATGACCTGGTCTTCATGTGGTCTGATCGTCGTAGAGCTCGGCGAAGTCCGGTCCGGGTCGCAGACTTAATAGCCGCCTTTGGTGCTCGACGAACTGGGCTTCGGCTTGCTGCCGCCGCCATATCCGTGACCGCCGCAGGCCGAGACGGCAGTCGTGGTCAGCGCCGCTGCCAGGACCAGGAGCACAGCGCGCCTCGCGCCCGGGTGCCCGGCCGGTGGCGGCACCAAGCGCGGGGTCGCTCGCGGGTGATAATCACGCTGGAATGTTGTCCTTGCGCAGGGTGACGGTCAAGGTGCAGGGCCGGGTTGTCGCGGCACCGGCGCCAGTTGGCGGTCATCAGCCCGCTGGGCGCCTGGCCGGAGTACCCGCAGCACGGGTCTGGCCGCCGGGGGCGAGCTCACCGCCCGCGCGCAACCGGCTGTGCCGGCGACCATAGAAGAAGTACACCACCAGCCCCACTGCCATCCACACGACGAAGCGGACCCAGGTGGCAGCAGGCAAGTTGAGCATGAGGTAGAAGGAGACGAGGACGGACAGGACTGGGACAAATGGCACGAGCGGACACCGGAACGCCCGGTGCAACTCAGGACGGCGGCGGCGCAGGACGACGACCCCAGCGGCGACGACGATGAAGGCAAAGAGCGTGCCGATGTTCACGAGCTCGGCGAGAGCAGTCAGGGGGATGAGCGCGGCGATCACAGCGACCACCACCCCGGTGAACAGCGACGTCCGGTAGGGCGTACCGAAGCGCTCGGAGACCACCGAGAACGCCGGCGGGAGGAGATGGTCGCGACTCATGGCGAAGAAGACGCGGGACTGCCCGAGGAGAAGGACCAGCATCACCGTCGTCAGCCCGATGAGCGCCCCGACGGAGACGACGGTGGCGATCGCGTCCTGACCGACAGAACGGAACGCCGCTGCGAGCGGGGCATCAACACTGATTTTCGTGTACTTCACCATCCCCGTCACGACAAGGGAAACCGCGACGTAAAGGACGGTGCAGATCCCCAGGGAAGCGAAGATGCCGATCGGGAGGTCACGCTGCGGCTTCTTCGTCTCCTCCGCAGCAGTGGCCACGATGTCGAAACCGATGAAGGCAAAGAAGACCAGAGCAGCACCCGAGAAAATACCAGCGACACCAAAAGCACCAGGGGAGAACCCGAAGTCCTGGAGCAGGGAGGGCGTCGCAGTCGCACCCTTGGCCGTCGCGGAGCCAGACGGCGGGATGAACGGGGAAAGGTTCGACGCCTTCACGTAGAACAGCCCGGCGACGATGACGAGGAGGACGATCGCGACCTTCACTACGACAGCGACCAGGTTGAACTGGGCAGAGACCTTGATCCCGAGACAGATCAGGCCCGTCAACAGGAGCACCACGGCCGCGGCCACCAAGTTGTGGCCCTCGCCGTACACCGACGGCGGCAAGGTGATTCCGGCTTCCTTCAGAACGTCGGCGAAGTACGTCGACCACCCGACCGCGACAGTTGAAGCACCAAGGGCCAGCTCCAGGATCAGGTCCCACCCGATGATCCACGCCACCATCTCCCCGAGACTCACATAGGAGAACGTGTACGCAGAACCGGCGACAGGGACGGTCGAGGCGAACTCCGCGTAGCAAAGTGCTGCCAGAGCGCACCCGAAGGCAGCGAAGATGAACGACAGGGAGACCGCAGGACCAGCCTGGACACCAGCAGCTTTCCCCGTCAGGACGAAGATGCCGGTACCAATCACGACACCGACACCGAACACGGTCAGCTGTACCGCACCGAGAGAACGTCGAAGTGTGCGCCCCGGCTCCTCCGTGTCAGCAATCGACTGCTCGACGGTCTTCGTACGCAGAAGATCCACCACACACCTCCAGGACGCCCGGGTGGCCGGGCACGGTCACAGCGTTCCAGCAAACTCCCCCAGACCCGTGGCAGCGTCGCACAGCAAAGCGA
>JAABUI010002520.1_pt1 | contig 10083 bp, 12 predicted proteins | sample 5559111 | NCBI WGS metagenome assembly JAABUI01 (sample SAMN10711870, study PRJNA513365) | rock metagenome | isolation source: Antarctica rocks | place: Antarctica: Victoria Land, Buttleship Promontory
CCTTGCGCCAATCCTCACCGTGGTATTCCCATTTTGACAAACACTGAAACACAACCATCACATCTCCCATGGCGGTTGCGAAGTCCTATGGCTCCAGCAATCGATATGTTGGGTGTCCACTGGTTTCCGGCTGTCAACCGGACGACCGTCAGCCGCGACACCATTGGGTGCTTAGGTGCATTTGACAACTCATCAAGCTTCTGCAAGACACTATTGGCTGCAGGATCTGGTGACGGAGGAATACCGTGATGTTAGATATTACCTCTTTCGATCGCGTTACATTCCACATGGTCCCACGCATTCCCACGTGGGGTGCAGTACACTTGGAGCCATGGTTGGCCACAGGTTTGTTTCATGGTCGTCTTTCGTCACTCGTCTCGCGATACCTTCCCGCTTGATGCAGTCGCATAAGAGCCATGAACGGTATCAGACTTTTGCCCTGATCACGGTACCGACCTTTGAGTATCTAGTGACCAATAAGAGTACACCAGTCAGGAAAATAGTAAGACCCGAGAAAAGCTGAACGCCCAAATAATTCCCCGTGGCTGTCAAAATGGCCCCAGATACTGGAGTGCCACCGAAGGTAGCCAAAGCTGCAGATAGTGTAGCACATTCCCATCCGTGTGCCCCAAGTCTTGAGATCAGGCATCAAGCTTGTCATCGCAACTACTGGCAGCGACACAACCCCGCCAGAAAAGAACCCATACAGCACCGAGAAGACTATCAACCCCCCTTTGGTGTGGACACCTATCCAACAAAGAGAGAGAATGCCAGTGATCAACGATGCAGGGAGAAGCATGTTGATCGGACCAGCCTGCGTGAGAGGAGACCTGGGAGAATCCGGCCTGGGATTGATGCTGCGTTCAGGATCGCGAGGAGATAGAAAGCGAGGTCGTCGTTCATGGCTCTCATATCAATAGCGTATGATGACAAGTAAAAGATTGGGCCGAAGAACCCAACGTAGGTGAAGAACATGGCGATACAGAATAGAGCGTAAGGTGCCTCCCTGAATGCTGTCGGTTCAGTAAGTGACCTTCTCTGCTTTGGCATTCGGCGTACACGCATCACTGATACCGAGAACGCACACGTTCCCAGGCTGATGAATCCGAGAACCCGCGTCGCCCATGGAAAGCCGATCTTAGGTTGGAGCTGCCTGAACACAATGGGCTGGATGACGCCCCCAAGACTGCTCCCCGAAACTGCCACTCCAACCGCTAATGCCTTGTGCTTCATGAAGTATTGCGGCAGTATGGCGACGGCGGGGACGGCGATGAGCCCTTGTCCCAGACCAACGCACACTCCTTGTGCCAGGATGACTTGCCAGTACTGGGTGCAGAGACTGGTCATGAAGAGTCCAAGAACGACGAGAGAAGAGCCCGTAATGACAAGTGCGCGGAAATATCCTGCATCGTACAGGGGACCACTTACGACGCCAATTAGTAAGAGGAGGAATGACTGAATGGATTCTATCCAGGAGATGTCTGAAGCCGTTTGGTTGCTGAGGAAGGCAGTGGCGTAGTAGGTCTGGAAGACGCCGAAAGAATTAACGATTCCCCTATGAAGGAACGAATTAGGCCTGCCAGTGCACAAGATTGCTTCGAAATGGTTTACCATGTATTGAAATAGAGAGAGAAAGATCCGGCAACTTGAAGCCATGCCATCAGTCCGCCATCGGGGGGGTTGTCATAGCTTGACGCGCCTGTCTCCTCTTGGTCTAACACAGCCTTGGGGGTATGTACTGCCTCTTCTGGCCGTCCATTGTTCACACTGGCCTTATTCGTAGGCTTCTTCTCAAAGAGACCTCTGTCAGTGGGCGATTTGTAATATGGGAAAGCCGTCAAAGCTATAGAAGACATTGAAAGCAGACATGTAGCACATAAGTAACGTCATTGGACAGCAAGATACTCAAACGAAAAGTGTTAAAATCAGTGGACCCAAGGCCATTTTATTTTAATTCCCCAAAATGAATCACAACAGGTCTGTGCTTACATTGTGAGTCACAGCACTGGGATTGATTGTCAAGCCATTCGCTTGAAGTCATTAGACTCCAAGTAGGATAGGGATGTCGAGGTACATTAGTCCTTCTCTAGGCTCGGTGGAAGTCCCTGAGCCGGAGGCGGTGGGATCCTTGACAAAGACAACCTTGTGCATAGCTGATTGAGCGGGGGCCAGTTCTGCGTTCCAAATTAGGGGCAGTCTGGGGAGTATCCCATGTCCGTAGGACTCGACTCTGCAATTGTACAAATCCAGTATCAAAAATATTATCTGATCATCTGATAAGATGAGATATCACCGAGTCTAATCCTCGGATCCCAAAAGAAGCGAAGTGGTGTGACTACCTTTGGGGAGATTGGCCAATCAGAGTTCGAATTTCAAGGGGTAGCACTTCCTACTAGCGGCAGGAAGGAAGTTTGGTTTCAGAAAGTCCTCTCGTATTCGTTACATAGACAACGATAGTCAAATTTTGTACTCCCAGAGCGCCATGCTAATTCACATGAGAACTACAGAGGAGCATCTACGCTCAGTCTCTGTTTCCGTCCACTCGCTTTCGGTGGAACTTCTGGCCCTGCTTGGGCTGACTTCCATACGATCTCCTACCCTCCTTCTTCTTGTCCCTACTCATGCTAGCTCCAAGCGTGATGTCGACTCGTGGCGGTGTTTGAAACCCGAAGCTTTTTGCAACTGAACACTCCTGTTAGCAGGAACGATGTTTGACTCTGATGTTACTCGCCTTTGACAAGATCGAGCTTATGAACATCGAAAATTGACCTGAGGGAGTGAGATGCGTAGGCTTGCAGGTAAGACCGATATCCGTCTCTGTCAGGTATTAGCCGTCGTCCTTGAGAGCACTCGACGATAGAATCATGACTAACTTCGCCGAGTTATTCAAGTAATAGTTTTGCCCGATCAACTTCTCCAACTGTGATTGAATGTTGAAGATTCGCTTCGCCGGAAACTCGAACTCAACCAGTGGGACACGTGCTTTCTTTAGGTGCTGTAGGAAGCCTATCTCGGAAGGCTGCAGGAACATCAAACTTCGACCTTTGCCATTGGAACCCCGTGCTGTTCGTCCGACTCGGTGGATATAATCTCGAGGGTCATCGGGCGGATCAAATTGCACGATATAGTCAACAGATGGGATCTTGAGAATGTCAGCAAGAAACCAATCGTAAAGCTTGAAGTCCCCACTCACGTCAAGGCCTCGAGCGGCTACGTCTGTGCAGATCAAAGTTCCTTGTTTGGCGTTGCTGGGGAACTTTGGTAAGTATGACGACAAACTATAAGACTATCGAAAACGAAAGAGCGAGTACTTACCAGAATTCGAAGAAGGTGTTAGTTCTCTTCTGTTGTTTCTGCTTCTACTTCAGGTCAGCAGGGAACGCTCAATGAGCATAAATGAAGAGACACTGAAACGTACCCCATGAAGATCAAGGACGGGCAAATCTATATAATTGAGAAGATCTGAATGGTACTGAGGTTTGGCATTAGCTTCATGTCCAGTGTTCCATACAGGCAGTTGCTGTACAATGAAGCACACGTATGATATAGCTTACCTTGACACAAGCACAGCTGGAGAAGAAGACGATGACCTTCTTGTTCTTTTGCCTCTTTAAGAAGCTGAAGAGTAAAAGGAATCTTTTGTCGGAGTCGCACATGACGTAGCCTTGTTCCCTTTTCACGTTTAGCAAGTATGAGGTGGTGTGCTAGAAATTACGTACAGGCCTTCCACAGTACTGTGCTCCTTCGTATTGTCGACATTGATGTAAAGTGGTCCTGCCCTTAGAGATATCCTTGCCTATGGTCTGATGAGCAAGAGCCTGTATACAGAGACAATGCGGTTCCTACAAGGTCTTCAACTTTGGTTGTTTGCGTTGCAGAGAAGAGCATTGTCTATAGAATAGCCATTAATGACTGATTCAAGAATGGCGACTAGCATATAGACAGATCAAACGGACCTGTCTTTCCTCTTTCGGTAAAATTTTGACAATCTGACGCCTGTATGTATTATCACGCGTCAGCTCTTTTCTCATCAACAGACATTCGGCTAAGGAGTCTTGAGTGTAACACTCCGGGATGCTTCTCAATTTTCGGAGTTATGTGTGAAATTGGAAGGGGGTAAATCTTACATCTCATCCTCAAACCCCACTTCAAGAATTCTATCGGCTTCGTCAATCACAAGAGCCTTGATGTTTCTGTACACGAAGCCAGGGGTATTTTGCAGATGATCGAGTAATCGCCCGGGCGTTGCAATTATCAGGTTGACTCCTTTAGCCAGCTTCTCAGCCTCTGAAGCAGATTTTGGTATTAGCGTTACTTGCTCCACATGATGCTCGGAGCCACGGCCGGTTACAAGACGCAGCTCCGTGGTCAATCGCATCTCAAAACAACGTCGAAGGGAAGAATATGACCCCAAGGGTTACTTACCAGCTCTTCTGTTGGCTCCTCCAATTACGATGCCGTAAGTCTGTGAGTGTGCTTGCATCAGCTCCCGCGCAACACCAAATATTTGCAACGCGAGCTCTCGAGTTGGCGAGACCACTATTACTCCAGTCCCGTTCCTAGATAAAATAAGCCATGATCTGGAGGAGGTAAAGGTTCGTGTCCCACCTCGGCTTGAACCTCAGGGCACTCAGCATCTCCACAGCGGGGATCAGAAAAGCTGTAGAAGATCCAGAGTCAGCATCTTCACATTCATGTCCAATCCCCCAGCCGAGAATTTCTCCACGCGTACCTAAGGTCTTTCCAGATCCAGTCTTGGCAGCACCGAGAACATCCCTGCCCGCCAGCAAGGGCGGTATACCTCTCTGTTGTATCTCGGTCATCTGATCGAACTTCATGCCTTCGATCGCTTGCATGGTCTTGCTAGATAGATCGAGGTCGGCAAAGCGCTTTGGATCTTCGCCTGTTGTCGGAAGCGATAGAGTAGAGGTTGATGGCATGTCTGGAATGTCGGGTGACTCCTCATCATTCCCTGTCTTGCCATCACCCACTTCCTCAGCTTCCTCCTCTCGGGAGGACTCATCGCCATCCTTTGCCAACTTCCCTGCATCTTTCACTTGCTCTTGCGAGTCTTCTGGTGCATCATTCGGAGGATCTTCTTCCTTCTCCTTGCCCACAGAATCAATGTGACCATGCTTCCGCTTTTTTGATTTCTTGTGAGGTTCGGATTTGGCGGCACCATTGGCGGATGGAAGGACACTCAGAGCGTCTCTTGTCTGCCCTTCCTGGGATACAGACTCATCGTGTACAGTAGCGTGCTTCCGCTTGCGCTTCTTCGATTTCAGCTCAGAATTCTCCATGTCGCGGTCGTGATATACTCTATGTTCATCGGGCCTTCGACATTGAGCTCAAGAAATTTCCTTATCCAAAAGGCACTAGTAAAGACTATCTAAGCGAGACTTAGTGGAGGATCTCGGTCCGAGAGATCTGGGTCGTTGCCTCCCGTTACAGGCAGATCTCGGCAAACCCGAGCGACAAGATATCCAGCTCGAATCTTCGACTGCTCCGGCTGTGAATCTTACAACTTGAGAGCGTAAGGGCAAGTGCACTTGGGAGCAGGAAGGGGTTTGAGGCGAGTGGAGTGCCTGGAGTCGTCCAGCAAGACAAATGTCCGCCACAGCTGCCAAGCCTGATCGCCTTGTACCTGCATGAATTCGGCATCCTCGCAGTTCTACGTACACTCATATGCGCAGCAAAGACACCAATGTTTCCAACAAGTCGGCATTAATCTCGAAAAGGCCATCTCTGAAGTCCCCTTGAGGTTTTCCGTTTCCCAGCGTAAGGGCGGGACACTTGTTGGATAGCGCAATCCCGTTGCTGAGGAATCACGGTCACACATTTAGTGGAGGTCGCAAAGGAAACAAGTCATGCAGAGCCGGGTGAGTTAGCAGCAGATGTTTGATGGGAGCGTTCTCACGGTTCAGGTAGCACATGGCAACGAATTGCCATACCAGATTGTGAAGGGGATGAAACGGAACAAAGCAGAAATCGTTCCTGGGCGGGAGTCGGCATCCATGAGCGAATAGATTAAGAATGAGCCCACATCATACATGCAGTGAAAGACGCCTGGCAGATCCTTTCTTTGCCTCAGGCCAATAACGAGTCATCTTATGGTGGTGATAATAATAAGAACTGTGACCGCGAAGAATAGACGTACGCGTACGAGGACCAATCCGAGAGAGATCGCCCGTAATCCCCTGAAATTTTGGCGCTAAAACTCCGCCTCCCTCGTCGCTGACATTCCGACCTGCATCCTCACAACCAAACACTACCACACTCCACGGCTACACCATCTGAGCATCTTCTGTCATTTGTGAAACCTGTACAATCGCTTCAATGGGCCTGCTGGATTGACATCGCTCACCGCACCCTCATCTGTTCTGCCCTCAGTTGCATCGTCACTCGTTCTTTCTTACTTCTAATTTTGGTTGTCGCGGCGACCAGGTGACGTCCCCCTCATTGCCATCAACCACCTGGGCATTGCGCACTCTCGGACCATCCTGGATAGCTATACAGCAATAGAAGCAATACTCATGTGAAGGAGTTGGCTCGATACCTCCTCCGACAGCGCAGTCCGGTCTCAAAAGCCACCGCTGATTTCCCACACCACCAGCGTGGGGGCCCGAGACCTCCACCGTCAGCCTCAACATAATGCTCTTTCCATCGATATTCAAGCCGGCGTGGCCTTGTCTCGCCGCGCTAGCATTCCTCTCACCTTTGGCATCAGCGGAACGAATGATCGAGTCGAAGTCGCTCAATCCATGCCAAGATAACTCCCTCTTCACGGCGACGTTGTTCAATGTCGTCTTCACCCCGGACAACAACAGTTTGGCCTTTGATATTGTCGGTGTATCTTCAATATCCGGGCATGTCACCGCGGAAGTCGATGTTATAGCTTACGGGTACAATGCGATCCAGAAAACCTTGGATCCCTGCTCCCAAAATCTGGCGGGAATGTGTCCGATGAACACCGGTCAGATCAACATACAATCCAACATCGATATTCCAGACAGTGTGATCAAAGACATCCCTGGCATTGTGTATGGTGTGCCGGACATAGATGGTTTAGTGAAGATCTATATCAGGGATACGTCGACAAACAAGAGCTTGGCTTGTGTCCAAGCACAACTTTCGAATGGCAAGACCGTTGATCAACTGGCAGTCGGGTGGACTACCGCGGTCATTGCTGGCCTCGCGCTGCTAGCTTCTGCCGTTACATCGGGATTGGGGCATTCGAACACCGCCGCTCACGTTGCGGCAAATGCGCTCTCACTATTTGGATTCTTCCAAGCTCAAGCAATCATTGGCATGACTGCCGTACCGCTACCACCAATTGTCGCTTCGTGGACTCAGAACTTTCAATGGAGTTTGGGAATAATCAGAATTGGGTTTTTAGAATCCATTTGCACATGGTATCAGCGAGCCACTGGCGGATCACCATCGACGCTATTGTCGAATCTCAGCAGTGCCTCTGTCGAAGTCCAAAAGCGGTCTCTCCAAGGTCAAAGGCTTGTGATGCGTGCTGCTCATGAAATATCCAAACGAGTCACCCCCACTGCGGCCACTGAAGCCAATAAAGTCGTCCTTGTCGAAGGTATCAAGAGAGTTGGTTTTCGTGCCAAGATTGAGACAACGAATATCTTTCTGACTGGCCTTATTTTCTTCATGATCTTCATATTCTTCACAGCCGTCTGCGTGCTTTTGTTCAAGGGCTTCTGTGAGGTTGCGGTAAAGGCAGGTTGGTTCAAAGGCGACAAGTTTGAAGACTTTAGGACCGGATGGAAAGTTGTTTTGAAAGGAATACTCTTCCGCTTGGTAAGTCACATACTTTGAGTATCTTGCAGCTACTTGGCTAATCGTTTGCCTGTAGGTGCTCATTGGTTATCCACAAATATGTATTTTGTGTTTGTGGGAATTGACGCAGAGGGACTCAGCGGCCGAAGTAGTACTCGCCCTGTTCTTCTTCATTTCGATGACTGTGGCGCTGGGGTGGGCTTCCCTCAAAGTTTTCCGCATCGCGAAACGGTCCGTGTCCATGCACAAGAATCCGGCATACATTCTTTACTCCGATCCGTCGGCTCTCAACAAATGGGGCTTCCTTTACGTTCAATTCCGGGCTACCGCTTATTACTTCATCATGCCAATGCTGGGATACATCTTGATCAAAGCAATATTCATCGCTTTCGCCCAGCGCAGTGGAACCACTCAGGCCATTGCTTTAGTGATCATTGAGGCTGGCTTCCTTATTGGTGTGAGCATTCTTCGCCCCTGGATGGATAAGAAAACGAACGCTTTCAACATCTCGATTGCTGCGATTAATTTTCTCAATGCCATCTTCTTGCTGGTTTTCACAGCAGTATTCAACCAACCAGTAAGACCCTCCAGCAGGTTGTATTCTAGGCGCATTTACTGACGAGAACTTAGAGTATTGTCACCGGTGTAATGGGTGTGATTTTCTTCGCCTACAATGCAATCTTCGCACTGGTACTCTTATTACTGGTCCTTATCGCCACTGCCTATGCGATCTTCTCAAAGAATCCCGATACTAGATATCAACCTATGCGAGACGACCGCGGCTCCTTCATCAAATCTCAAACTCACTTGAACACAGAGCTTGACGCGCTCGGTGTGACAGCCAGAGGAGACATGGCGCAGAAGGGGTACTACGGTCGCGACTTGGATGACGATGATTCTTTCTCTTCCGGATCTGGGAAAAACCACGACGCCGCTGGCGTACCACTTCCCCCATCGACGGCTAATTCCAATATGAGAGACCCACCACGATCTCCGATTGATCCTAACATGCAGTATTTCCCAAGCGACGGCGCCCCTCGTCACGGGACCCCACAGTACTCCGACAACCCAAGGGGGATGTTCCAAGGAGATAATTCAAGCTCCCGTCCAGGGGCTGATATGCCGTTGATGGACAGGCGGCAAGAAACATCACCATATCGCCGAGCACCATCCTCACACTCCAACAGTGGCTACAGGCAGCAGAACAACTCAAGTCCTTGGCAGCGAGGAGCCGGTTACGACCACTGATGACGAGCACTTTACGGCCCCTACATCAGCATTTAATACATAGTGATACTGTAATGTTGTTTTCATAATCATCTACGATCAACAAGGCTATGGCGTCTCTGCATTGTTTTTTGCAGCACGCACGTGCTTTTGCCGACCTTTCGGCTCCGTCATGGAGGAGCATGTGGAGACGGCTTGGGGTTGAGGGTTGTACATTCTGGCGTTTCGCAAAAACTATGCATCGATTGGAGGATTCATGCAGAGCGAGATTCGATGGCATGGGTGGCTTCCTTTTGTCAGATAATGTAGATAGCCAAGCATTTGAGCCCGTCATAGGCCATATTTCTATTCAGCATTCTCATGCACGAAATGTGAAGAAAGATATGAACGTCAATCACTTACGCTGTCCAAGGCATGGAATATGACACTCCAATCATCATTGAGCATAACTTCGAGTTGTGGGTGATCACATATAAGAGCGGTCAAGCTGATGAATGACTCATCAAGTTCCCAGCATCTATACAAAGCTCCCTTCCACTCACCAAATGCTTCTAGCCTCCCTCCCAAACGCCATTCAATGCCCCTACCCATCCCTCCCATGCAAAGATAAGATCCATCGATCCCCAAACCTCATCCCCTCCCCCCACCCCCCGGCGTCCAACTCTCAGGCTGCCACCCCTGCCCCGGCACTCCCCTCTCCCTCTTCCCCCACCCCCCTTCCTTCTCCTTCTCCACCCCCTTCCCATCCCCAACCCCCACCTCCAAATTTCCCCTCCTTGGCCCATCAAGCACCGAAGCCTTAGCAGCCCAGCGCTCATCCGCCAGCTTCACGCGCTGTTTCAATTGGATCTGACGCGTGACGTCTGCCTGTTGTTCGCTGAGAGATGGGGGGTGGAGGCGTGTGTGCCGGAGCCATTGGTGCCACATTGCTGTAGGATGGGGGGTTAGTGAAAGAGAAGGGGGGGAAGGGAGGGGAGTGCGACGGACGGGATATGTTTAGGTCGGAGTAGTGGATTCGGGGGTTGTTTTGGAGGATCCGCCGGGCGTGGGGGGTCGAGAGGG
>JAABUI010002522.1_pt1 | contig 10079 bp, 8 predicted proteins | sample 5559111 | NCBI WGS metagenome assembly JAABUI01 (sample SAMN10711870, study PRJNA513365) | rock metagenome | isolation source: Antarctica rocks | place: Antarctica: Victoria Land, Buttleship Promontory
CATCGACGAGCTGCACACCCTGGTCGGTGCGGGTGCCGCCGAAGGGGCCATCGACGCCGCCTCCATCCTCAAGCCGATGCTGGCCCGCGGTGAGTTGCAGACCATCGGCCGGGAAAAGGAATCGGCGATCGACGCCCAGGACTTCGAGAAGGCCGCCAGGCTGCGCGACACCGAGAAGCAGCTGTGCACCCGCAGGGGTGAGCGGGAAAAGCAGTGGCGCGCCGGTGACCTGGACGTGGTCGCCGAGGTCGACGACGAGCAGATCGCCGAAGTGCTGGGTAACTGGACCGGCATCCCGGTGTTCAAGCTGACCGAGCAGGAAACCACCCGGCTGCTGCGCATGGAAGAGGAGATCCACCAGCGCATCATCGGCCAACGCGAAGCTGTCACCTCGGTGGCCAAAGCCATCCGCCGCACCCGGGCCGGGCTGCACGACGCCAAACGCCCCAGCGGCTCCTTCATCTTCGCCGGACCCTCCGGTGTGGGAAAGACCGAGCTCAGCAAGGCGTTGGCGAACTTCCTGTTCGGCGATGATGATGCGCTCATCCAAATCGACATGAGCGAGTTCCACGACCAGTTCACCGCCTCCCGACTGTTCGGCGCACCCCCCGGGTACGTCGGCTACGAGGAAGGCGGCCAGCTCACCGAGAAGGTACGCCGCAAACCCTTCAGCGTTGTCCTGTTCGATGAGATCGAGAAAGCCCACCAGGACATCTACAACACCCTGCTGCAGGTCCTGGAAGACGGCCGGTTGACCGACGGGCAGGGCCGCACGGTGAACTTCAAGAACACCGTGCTCATCTTCACCTCCAACTTGGGCACCAGCGACATCTCCAAGGCCGTCGGCCTCGGCTTCACCCACGGTTCCGGTGCCGACTCGAACTACGACCGGATGAAGCAGAAGGTCAACGACGAACTGAAGAAACACTTCCGCCCCGAGTTCCTCAACCGCATCGACGACATCGTCGTTTTCCACCAGCTCACCACCGAACAGATCGTGCAGATGGTCGACCTGATGATCACCCGGGTCGAGACGGCGATGAGAAACAAGGACATGGGCATCGAGATCACCGATCAGGCCAAACAGCTGCTGGCCAAGCGTGGCTTCGACCCCGTGCTCGGTGCCCGACCGCTGCGCCGCACCATTCAGCGCGAGATCGAAGACCAACTGTCGGAGAAGATCCTGTTCGGACAGATCCAGCCCGGCCAGATCGTGGTCATCGACGTCGAGGGCTGGGACGGCGACGGCGCCGGGGAGGATGCCACGTTCACCTTCCGCGGCGAGACCAAGCCCAGTTCTGTGCCCGACGCACCCCCGATCGACCTGGCCAAAGCCACCGAGGGCGGCGGCACCGACCCGGAGTCCGCACTGTGAGCTGACCGAGGGAAACAGCACCGGACTGCACGCACCCGCAGCTCCGCGCGGGCGCCGAGCTACCCGAGACTCGGTGCCGACGAACACGCAGGAATCTGCGGAGCCCCACGACCGCGGGTGACTCCCCCGCTGCGCCCGCCGGTGACGATGCGGCGGACTCCGCTGCGTAATGCCCGCCGTGGGGGACGGTACCGGCCGAGCCGCCAACTCATCGTTGTCGACGCGGCCACCGCGCGGACCTACCACCCTCGCCCCCGCATCCCGCGGGTCTACTCGGGTCCTTGCTCCCGACCACCCGCCTCGGTGCCCTGCTCGGTGGCGGTGTTGACGATGTCCTGAATCGTCTTGGTGCGGCGCCCCCCGCGCACCTCCGCCACGTCGCGTTCCTCCTCGGTGAGCGCCGCACCCGGTGGTGTCCCTTCACCAGAACGCGCCCCCTCGCAGCACAGCGTGTTGACCGCGCCGACGAACCGCTCCTGCGCCGTCTTGCGGCCGACGAGGACCGGGATCGCCAAGACGGAGACCATCAGGTCCTCGTAGGCCTCATGCAAGATCCGCAGGGCGTAATCTCGTGCGTCTTGCATCGTCGCGTGCGCAGTGTGGCCTTCCTGCCAGAGGAACTCGCTGGTGCGCAGGAAGAGGCGCGGACGTAGCTCCCACCGCACGACGTTCGGGAGGGGCGATCTCCGCGCTGAACCTGCGCGGCCGCATCGCGATCTGCGGGATGATCTCGCAGTACAACGACGCCGAACCCGCCCCGGGGGCCGCGCAACCTGGCCATGGTCATTGGCAAGCGGCTGACCATCCGGGACTTCATCGTCAGCGACTTCAACCACCTGCAGCCCACCTTCGGGCCGGAGATGAGCGGCTGGATCACCGACGGGACGGTGCGCTACCAGGAGACGACGGTCGACGGCGGGGTCGAGGTGGCCGCGCAGGCGTTCCTCGACCTCATGCGGGGCGCGAACACCGGCAAGATGCTCGTGCGGTTCTGAGCTGGGGGCCGGCTCAACCGTGGGTGGCGCAGCACGGGGTCGGGTTCGGCACCTCGAAGGGCGCCACGTCACCGTCCGGGCCGATCGGGCGCACCTGCAACACCAGGCGCCCGCCCAACAGCACCGGGCGGACGAAGTCCTGGGTCACCAACCGGGTGCCCGCGGTCGGGGTGCCGGCGATGCCGACGACCTCGCTCACGGCGCTGAGGACGGGCACCGTGTCGGTGTCGACCACCCCGACCAGGTTCTGCTGCCCACCGAACACCACGGCCCGCCCGGCCGTGCGCCCGCTCAGCTCCACCACCGCTTGCGCCGACCCGGTCACCCATTCCCGTGGGCCGGCGGTGGTGGTGGCCGCGCCCGTGCGCACCGTCACGGCCGCACCCAGGGCGTCGCTGAGCGGGCCAGCCCCCGGTGCGGGGCCGCTGAGTTGCAGCGACCCCGCCCAGTGCCCGTCGACGAGGTGCGTGCAGACCAGCACCGCAGGTCCGCACGCCTGCACCGCCCGGCCCAGCAGGTGCTCCAGTTCGGAGCGGTCCCGCTGGCCGGCGTCGACCCCGACGGACGTGTCGGTCACTTCTTCGGCAGCACGAAGATCGGGTTGGTGTAGAACCACAGGTCCTGCCACGGGTCGGCGTTGCCTATCGCGTCGACCTTGGGGCCGGACGGGTCCACGTTGGCGCCCCGCAGACCCACCGCCGTGCGCTTGCCGTCGCTGCCCCGCAGCCGCACGTAGAACGGGTCCTTGCCACCCTTGATCCTGTAGCGGATCTGGTAGACCCCCCCGGAGACCTTGGCCGGCACCTCGAAGGTCTTCACCACCCGCGTGGTCGGCGCGTCGAAGGTGTCGGCGTTGGTGGCGGGACCGGTGATCAAGCCGACGATCACATCGACCTTCTTCAGCTGCGGGACGTCCCCGTGGAAGTTCGGCCGGTCGGCGAGCGCGACGTCGACCTGCAGTTCGACGTCGTTGCCCCGGTTGCTCATCAGGGTGCCACCCAACGTCGCGGGGGCACCGTCGCCGCCGACGAGCCGGACCGAGACCGCGCCGACGAGTCCGCCGTGCGTCACGTACATGCGGCCGGCGCGGATTCCGGCCATCACGGCGCCGTAGGAGAAGTCGGTGGCGCCGACGACGGTGTTGCTGTAGAAGCCCGGCCAGAAGTCGCCGTAGGTGGCGATCGGCTTGCCGGTGTCGACGGGGTCGGGGTAGCGGCCGGTGGTGTTGTAGGTGTTGCCCGCCGCGTCATAGGGGGCGTTGGCGTTGTTGCCACCGCTGCCGGTGTCGGTGACGTTGCGCCGGGTGTCGAGGTAGACCTTGTGGCTGTCGGAGTTCGCCGAGATCCACCAGGGCTTGCCCTCGGCGAGCAGCGCGTCCCACAGCCCGCCGACGGTGGACGTCATCCAGTCGAAGCCGCCGTAGGTCACGTAGGACTCCGGTGGGTACCCGGCGAAGCTGTCGCTGGTGGGTGCGTTGTCGTAGTAGCCACGGCCGTTCTTCTCGTGCCCCGGCCCGGGGATGGCCGCGGCCTGGTGGCCGGGGGCGCCCTCCATGCCGACGGCGATACGGGGGTCGGCGTCGCGCCATCCGCGGATCTCGTGCGGGCTGTCCACCCCGCGCCGCGCCGGGTGGTTGGCGAGCATGAGGGCGTCGTTCACCCGGCCGCTGCGTACGGCGTTGCCGAGGAAGGCCACCCCGTCGCGGGCGAGCTTCTCGTTCGCCGCGCTGGTGGCGCTGGTCTTGGTCACCGTGCCGTCGTAGGTTCCCTCGAACTCCTTGAGCAGCCCCACCTCGTCCTTGCCTGGCGCGACGAACACGGTGCCGTGCTCGGCCGACGGGATGTTCCACTCCAAGCCCTGGAACACCAGCGTGCGGGCGTTCGCCGACCGTGCGACGACGATGTCGGGGTTCGTGCGCTCCACGGAGAACTTCTGGTGGGCGGGGCCGCCGTGGTCGGTGATGACCATCCAGTCCAGGCCGTACTGGGCGGAGCGGGCCACCTGCTCGGAGACCAGGTACTGGGCGTCGGGGCTGTACTGGGTGTGGATGTGGTGATCACCGGTGAGCCAGAGCAGGCCCCGCGGATCGCCCTGGCTGGGTCGCTGGTCGCCCTGCTCACCCTGGTTGTCGCCGCGGTTCGTGCCCGCCGCAGCGGTGCCGGTTCCGGCCAGCACACCCGCACCTGCGGCGGCCGCCCCGAGCAGGCCGGCGCGACGCAGGAACGACCGGCGGCCGAGCTGGGTCGGGGACAGCTCGGACTCGGGGATCGCCAGGTCGAGTGCTTCGGGCAGCGGCTGGGCTGCGTCGTGGCTGTGCGGGTGGTCGTGGTGGTCATGGTGGTCGTGGTGGTCGTGGCTGTGGTCCTGGCTCATGAGACCTCCGATAGACGTCACGGGCGGCTGCCCTCGTCGAGAAGCATGGCGAGCGCGGCGTACGTCCTCCCGCACGGCAGTGGGCCAGCAGGTGAACAACGGCCGTCCAGCCGGCGCGCCCCGGCCCCCAGCGACCGTGACCAGGCCGGGATCCCGATCGAGGACGTTGTTGCGGTCATGCTGGAAAGCACGACGTCGTCCGTGGCCTGCTGCACAGCTGCACCCACGACTCCTCGCCGCACCTTCCACCCGCTGACCGGCTGGCCCAGCACGCCCACGTCCTCGACTTCGTCATGGCCGACCTCGACCTCACCTCCCGCTTCCTCGACCAGGTCCTCGCCCTGGCCAAGGCGTCCGCGCTATGCGGCGCACGCGACGAGGCCGCCGCCATCCGCAACGACGTCCGCCTGGTCACCGACGTCCGTGCCGCCATCCTGAAGATCCAGAACCCGGACTCCGGTCGCGGTGGCAGCGGCGACGTCGAGTTCGACACCGCGATCGGCCAACTCGTCAACGAGGCCGTCGCCGCCGACGAGGTCGTCGACATCTACAAGCTCGCCGGCATCGAATCCCCCGAGCTGTCGACCCTCTCCGACGAGTTCCTCGACAGCCTCATCGGCAAGGACAAGCCCAACCTGCAGATGGGGCCGCTGCGCCGGCTCATCAACGATCAGATCCGCACCGCGCAACGCACCAACGTCGTCCAGTCACGACGCTTCTCCGAGCAGCTCGACGAGGCGATCAACCGCTACACCAACCGGGCCCTGACCACCGCCGAGATCGTCGCCGAGCTCGTCAAGATGGCCAAGGAGATGAAGGCCCAGAACGGCCGGCACCACAAGCTCGGACTTTCCGTCGCTGAAGCCGCGTTCTACGACGCCGTCGTCCAGAACGACGCCGCCATCCTGCAAATGGGTGACGAGACGCTCAAGCAAATCTCCGTCGACCTCGTCGGGGCTGTGGTTGACACACCCGCCCCTGACCGCACGCCATGGACAAAGACCACTGGGCAGTGGAACCGGCGACCACCCGAGGCGACACCGGGCAACAGTCATACCTACCGTCTCCGCTCGCACCGCCAGGGCGCTAGATCGCCGGACCCAACCGCACGACCACGGGCCTTCACGGCGACGCGGTAGTGGCCCGCCGGCGCAGCACCCGAGTCGCGAGCCAGTGCACGCAAATCGCCGCGAGGTGTACCGCGGCGCGGGCCTCGTCAAGAGTTTGATCGCGGTTGGCAACCACGCCCCCATGGCGGGACAGCTGGCCTTGTCACAGCCGCTCCATCATCTCGATCAAGGGGATCACCGACCCGTCCCCCGGTCTTGTCGAGCAGGACCAGCTCGAATTTCTGTGCCCCGTTTCGAAGGTCGGCGATGGATGTTCCTAGCGATGGCTTCGGGTTCTTGGCGGAGATGAATCCCGCCGGCCGCTTCTCGGTCTCGACGGCGCGGACAGCGTCGCGGTAGGCGGTGTTGGGGTCGGGATCGCGCGCGTAGGCAGCCACCCATGCGTTGCGCAGTTGTTCGCCCGCGGTCTGGTGCGCGACGTCGGCTGCCTCGCTGAGCACGTCCGAGACGGCGGGGTCGACTCGGCGAACCAGCTGAAGCCGACCGTCACCGCCTCGGGCCACCCGGTAGACGGAGTGACCGTCGTCGAGCAGCATGGAAAGGTCGTTCGCGGCGCGAACTCTGCCATCGGGGGCGCCGACCGAACGCACCCCAGTTTTATGTTCCTGGATGATTCGCGCGTACTGGCCGGGCAACTCGCGATCCAGGAGAAGCGCCTGGTCGATGACGTCGAGTAGGTCGACTTCCGGGTGCAGGGCCAGGTTTTCCGGCGGTTCGTCGCGTCGGGCGCTGAACCCGGGCGGGGTTAGCGCGATTCCGAGATGAAGTGCGACCCGCTGCTGAAGCTCGGGAGTGAGAAAGTTCAGCAGCCATGACCGCAGCACGGGCTCGAGGTGTGGTGGCACCACTTCGTGTGGGCCAGCGGCCGCGGCGCGACGACCCTCGCGGACCGACAACGGCACCGGGCGCGCGGGTTCCGAGCCCGGTGGGGTGGTCATGTGACCGAAGCCTAGGAGACAAAGCGCCATCCGTCTCACGCCGTCCCAGGCCGACCTCGTCGCCGACCGGCTGCGCGCCGCCATCGGTGATCTGCACCTCGATCACGACCTGCAGATCACCGTCTCCATCGGGCTGGCCCATGACCAGCCCGACCACCCGCGCGCCGAGCTGGACCAACTTCTCGCCCGCGCCGACGCCGCGCTCTACGAGGCCAAGACCTCGGGGCGTGACCGGGTACAGACGGGCTAGCAGGCCGCACCCCGGGTCCCGTCACCTCGCAGCACCCGGGTGACGGGTCGGGTGAGCGACGTTTCCTCGACACGGTGCTGACCCGCTGTCGACGACCCCCAACGGCGTCGTCGTGCGCAGCCGAAAGGCGTGGTCGAACGAAAGAACATGCAGCGATCACCGTTGGTAGTGAACCGATCACCGTACTCGCATCGTATTCGTGTCAAGGTCGGTTACGACCCGGACCAGACATGATGGAATATGAGGTGCGCGGATGCACACGTCGAAGTACCGGCGGCGCAACGATTCAGCAGCTCACTACCGAGGTCTTGTGGCGTCGTCCTCCGCTTTGCGGACGACGCTGACGCTGGCCGCGGAGTCGGTGGCCTATCCCATGATCATGCTCAATATCCTCGACGAGCACCTTCAGCACACCCTGCTCACGGTGGGGATGGACGACCGGCCGTCCCTGCACCGAACCGACGTGCTGTGTGACTCGGTGATGAGGACCGGCCGGCCGGTCCTCATCACCGACCTCGCCGCCGATGAACGCGGGCAACTGCCGTCGCTGCCCGACAGCGGAATCCGCGCCTACATCGGCATACCCCTCACCGGCCGCGAAGGGCTGCCGGTCGGCACCCTGTGCCTGCTCGACGTCGCTCCGCACGAACTGGGCGCGGACGGGATCCACACACTCACCCGGTTCGCCGCCGTGGTCGAGGAACAACTGGACCTGCTGCGCCGCCGCGACCCATCGCCCTCCCACACCACCACCGATGAGCTCGCCGCCGCACTCGACGCCGACCAGATCATCCCCTGGTTTCAGCCGTTGGTGGACCTCCAGACCGATACCGTGGTGGCCTTCGAGGCCCTCGCCCGCTGGCAGCACCCCACCCGCGGGTTGCTGGAACCGGCGGAGTTCCTCCCCCTGGCGGAGGAAAGCGACCTCATCATCGACCTCGACCTTGCCATCCTCGCACGGGCCGTGCGCCAGCTACGGGACTGGCGCAGCACCCACCCCGAACTCCGGGTCACCGCCAACCTCTCCGGGCGACACTTCCAGCACCCGGACTGTGTCGATCGGCTCCGCGAGACGCTGCGGGCCGCCGCAGTGCCACCGGACGCCGTCATACTGGAAGTGACAGAGACCGCATCATTCCCCGTGAACGACGCCACGATCGCGCACATCACCGCGCTGCGTACCCTCGGCTTCCAAATTTTCCTCGACGACTTCGGCACCGGATACTCCACCCTGCAACACTTGCTCCACCTGCCCTGCGACGGCATCAAGATCGACGGCGCCACCACCCGCACCCTCGGCACCCCCACCGGTGACGCCTTGATACGGGCACTGGCCGGGCTCGCCGACGAGTTGGGCAAACTCGTGGTCGTCGAAGGAATCGAAACCCCCGCGCAAGCCGCGAAAGCGCAGCAACTCGGTGCCACTCACGGACAGGGCTACCTCTGGTCACCACCCACCCCCACCGACGCCATGCACACCGACAGCGACCTCGGAACGGTCGCGTCACCCGTCCGCGGATGCAGTACTGGGATAACGGTGAGCGAGCCGCCCCCACGGCCCAGCGAAGTCCGGGGTAATCGCCTGACCTGAAACGTTGGGCGGGGTGACACACAGATGTGCATACCCGGCACCTTGCGGGCTGTCGCAAACGACCGTCTGCGATAGACCCCACAGCACCGCTTCAACCGAACTGATTTCCGCAGGTCGCCCCACCCCCGAAACCCATCACATATTCAAGCCCACACAACACCCGCGCAGCTATGGGTTGCGATAGGGTGCGTGGCCGTGGGCGACAGAATCGGGTACGCACGGGTCTCCACCGCCGACCAAGACCCCCAACTGCAGCTCGACGCCCTGAGCGCCGCGGACTGCCTGTGTTCTACACCGACACCGCCACCGGGACCAAAGCCGACCGACCGCAGTGGAACGCCTGCATCGCCGACCTACGCCGCGGGGACACCCTGCTCATCTGGAAAATTGACCGCCTCGGCCGCAACCTGGGCGACCTCATCGACATCGTCACCACCCTGCAGACCCGCGGTGTCGGGGTGCGGTCGCTGACCAACGGCATCGTGGACACCACCACCGCCCACGGCAACTTCGTCTTCGGCATGTTCGCCCTCATGGCTGAGTACGAAGCCGCCCTCATCACCGAACGCACCCAAGCCGGCCTGCTCGCCGCCCGCGCCCGCGGCCGCACCGGCGGCCGCAAACCCACGATGACCCCATCCCTCATCAACAAGGCCCAACGCATGTACAACGCCCGCCAATTCACCATGGCCGAAATCGCCCAATCCTGCGGCGTCACCCCCATGACCATCTACCGCCACATCACCACCGGCGACCCGACTCTTGAGTAGTGCAGCTTGGCTGTACCGCTGCGACGGCCACCTCTTCGAGCGATCCGGCCGATCCAGTCGGTGCCTCTTCCACGGGACCATCAAGCCCCGCTTACGCCCCCGTCGCCGGGAATCCCTGCGGACAGGGCCTACGGAACGGTGCGCCGTTGGGCCGACCTGGACGAACGCAGACTGTTCAAAGTCGGCCGTACCGTCCCGGGTGACGATCGTCATACAGGACAACGTCAGACGCCCATCACGAAATTGAACCAGTGCGGGTGCGTTCGGCGAGCAGATGGAAGGCGACCGGGTCCGTCCGCAGCCGGCGGCCATGAGCGCGTCGCGTTGCAACTGGGCGTCCTGGATGACGGTGGAGACCCGCGCCAGACCAACGAGGTTGAAGTTGTGATGGGTGGTCACCATGCCACCCTCCATCTCAGAACCCGTCTCGCAAAGCTTCCTAGCCGCGTCAGCTGCCTACTGCCCCCGCGCCGAGGATGCCGCACCGGATGTATCCCTGAACGCGACGCGATGGTTGCTGTTGCGCACCCCGCAGCAACAGTATTGACTGCCTGAACAGACTTGTGAGGGAGTGTTTCGTGGACCTGCGTAAGACGTTCCTGCAGTGGCCGGTTGTCCAACAGGTGACGGGCAAGGATGGCTTGGGCCGGGGATCGG
>JAABUI010002523.1_pt1 | contig 10078 bp, 10 predicted proteins | sample 5559111 | NCBI WGS metagenome assembly JAABUI01 (sample SAMN10711870, study PRJNA513365) | rock metagenome | isolation source: Antarctica rocks | place: Antarctica: Victoria Land, Buttleship Promontory
AGCTTATGTTCTCCTGAGTCATATAGATAGCCGGCTCTTCCCTTCTAGATACTTTCCTTCCTTAGCATTTATATACTCGTTACATTACACCCATATGACTCGCTCTATGCTGGCCCCTAACAAAGATCAATGTCTTGTTCATTTGTTCAGATATATTCTTGAAACGATTGATCTGCAAGCGTTCGCGAATGCTTTCATACTCGATGATGTCAGAGTCGAAGCTCATACGAGAATGAAAGTTCTTGTTCATGAAGAAGAGAGTCAAGAAGATGACTGAGAACAAGACGTTATTGTCGACGAACTCGATCATGAGTAGTCACTTAGATCAGTCATTCTGCATATATGAACAGAAGAATCGAAGATATCGCTTGACGTTCTGATTGACTTGTTCGCTTTGATCGTCGATCTAAGAATGATAAATGATGAACAATTGAAGAAAAATGCTCAGTCGTTTGCAAAGAAACTTTCATAGTATAGAGATGAATTGCAAACTTCGATCAGATAATATGAAGCTTGATAGATCATGAGTTCAATATACTCATTGAATCAGCATTTCAGCTGTCTTTTCGACAGTAATATCTTCATCATCAATGATGCAAGAAATATAATGTCTTTCTTTTGATAATTTGCAGATGATCGTCAGAATAGCGTTGTACTCGCTTGAATCAGATAGATTAATAATGAAGTTCATTACTATGTCTTGTCATCGCTGTTCAGATATCGATAGAGATTGAAGCAAGTCATTTGATTTATCTTTAGATGTCTTTGAACGTTGACAGATATAGCAGTTTCGAATATATCGATCTATCGTTTTTCGCATGAATGATCAATAGTAGTTTCGCTTTATGACTTTCACAGTTCTAAGAATATCAGAATGATCAACTGATGATTGATCGTGCATCTCACGAATCAGATTCATTTGTAGAAGCTTGTTGAATGAGACTTATAGCTGACTATCATGATACAAGATTTCATTCTGAGTTCAACAATTCTTCAATTTGATATCTTCATATTGTGTCTTGTCTCTTGCTATTGCTTCGCGAAGTAGCGTACAATTCTCGTCGATTTCATTAGTCTCAAGAATCTGTTTATAGATTGATTCATTAATGTTCTTCTTTAAATCAGCAATTTTCATTCAATTCGAAGTCAGAATAGTGATTCATTGATAGCGAACACGCTCATCTTCTGAATCTCTGAGCACGACGTCAACTCAACGAGTTAATGCATCAATCTTGATGTTCTGTTTGTCAGATTGATACATTATTCTGAAGTTGAAGTTAGCGAGCTTCTGAATTCAGCGCATCTGATGTCTGCTCAGCTCTTTATCTTTCATCAACGAAATGAGCGCTTGATGATCGATGAACATCTTGATAGAAATGTCAGTTAGCTTCAGTTCAAGTCGTCAGTGTTCAAATGCTCAAATGATGATCAGAAGTTCTTTATCATATATTTTGTAATTGCATTCAGCAGAAGACATGTTCTTACTATAGAAGACAATCAAATGTAGTACTTTCTCATCATCATATTGAGAGAGAACTTCATCGTTGACGTAGTTGAATGAGTCAATTTCGAGAATAGTCTCACGAGTTTGATCAAAGTGACGTAGTATAGAAATCTCAGTCATACATCTCTTCATATGATCGAAGACGATCTGACAGACTTCATTTCATTCAAATATGATCTTCTTTTGAGTGAGTCAAATCATTGAATGAACAATCTTCGAAAAGTTCTTGATGAAGCGTTGATAGAAATTGCAGAAGTCAATGAAAAACTGCATCTGAGTGAGATTATTGAGTGTAGATCAATCAACGACTGCTTGCATCTTTCGCGAATTCATCTTCAATTCTTTAATTGATATCAAGAGTTCTAAAAAGATAGTTTTCTGAACATGAAACTCGCACTTGTTGATGTCTATCTGTAGATCAGCTTCTCGTAGTTTATTCAAGATCAATCGTACATATCGCTTGTGTTTCTTCAGAGTCTTGCTGTAAATGATAATGTCATCTAGATAGATCTGACAAAACTGATGTAGATACTTGAACAACATGTCGTTCATATAGTGTTGATAGAACGCAGATTCATTGATTAATTCAAAGAGCATTACATGATATTTGTATGAGTTGAAGAAGATAATAAAAATAGTCAAATCTTCGCTATCTGAGTGCATGCGTAGTTTGTTGAACATGACAATGATGTTCAATTGAGTCAGATACTTGCTTTCTTGTATACAAGTGAGAATCTCATCTATCAATGACAAAGAATAGCGATTTCGTTTGATCAAAGCATTGAGCTTTCTGTAATCAATGCAGAAACGCAAACTATCGTCTTTCTTTTCGATGAACAAGATGAGCGAAACGTATGATGCAAAGCTGAAGAAAATGAACTCTTTGTTTAGATGATTGATCAGATACTTCTTTATGTTCTGAAGCTTGTGATCAAACATCTGATATAGTCTGCTTTGAGAAAATGTTTCTTTATCAATTAACTTAATTTTGTGATTGTAGAAACGATGCAATGATAGCTGATTGATCATTGCTCGATCGAAGATGTCTAGATAGTCATGATATTCAGAGAGAAGCTTGATCTTGACTTGCTCGAGAGCTTCAGCATGAAAAAGTTCATGCAGATTCACTTCTTCAGACTTGTTTTCAACTGTAGTTATGAGTCAATCGATTTTTAAGATGATAACAGCAAATGTCTTGACATCTGAACGTTTGACTAACATTCTATATGTCGCTGTCTCTATCATTGCTATGTTCATTGAACTGAAAGAGAATGATTTCAGACTGAACGTTGATTTAGAATTGACGCTAGTCAAAGTCGCGTCACGCTGTTTTAACTGTTCAATGAACTTCTTGTTTTGACTGAATTGAGATGTCACGAAAGTGAAAGATCTCTTCAGTATATGAGTAGAAGTCAAGCTCTTTCGTTTCGTGATTGATTTATTGCTTGAGAATAGAGCAATTGATTTCTGACTAGTAGGGTTGAAATTCGAAAATCGAAGAGAATCGATTCGCATATCAATTACTAGGTCGATTTTGTTCATTCATGTTTTTTCAAGAATCATTTGATGTTGATTTAATTGAGTGATCAACATAGAAGCTGTGTCAATCGTATGATCTTGAACAGTCAGATTCAAATAGATGACATGAGTAATGAGTTTCTTAGCATAATGATCATCGAATTCTCGAATTGACTTCGCTTTGATTAAAGTCAGAGACTTGATTTGCAACTGGTCACAAACAATCTGCGCGATCACTTCATCAATGAACGAATAGTCAGCAGCTTCAATGTCAATCAATGACTTCAATGAGTAACTAATTTTATTGCTAGAAAGTACACATTCAATAGTCAAAGATTCAGAAGCAAAAGAATCATTTAACATGCTCATCGTTGAAGAAATTAACACATCTTTCATCGCGTCTTTAATGAAAGTCTCTAGTTTTTTGCCTCGCTATTCTCGAAAGACATTTTCTCATTCTCTTTATTCTTCGAAATGATGATCTCATGTAGAAGAGAGATGAATGCATAAGATGCAAAAGTGTCAATCTTGTTCAGCTGAGAACAATTCTTGAACAAATGATCGAAGATCTTGCAGATGTAGCAAATAATTGATGATTTCGCTGACTCAGAGATAGAAGAGATAGTCGACTTAACATAATTGATTATCAAAGTTATTACTGACAGAGAAGTAACGCGTTTATCAGGTATGACAGTGACTTTGACGATGACAGTGCGACGTTCGCTGCGAAGCTGATAATTGACTCATTGTTTACTATTCACATCTTGAAGAAAGATTCTTAAGCGAGTGAGCGAAGTAAAGTTCTCTGAACAGACTGATAGAGCGTTCTGCAAGCGATTATTGATTTTATTCTGAAGATCGTTCATTAGAATGCGATCATTGTGTTCAAGATAGCTGAATAGCTTCATAAAGTCGAAGTAAAAGACATTGAAAGACTTGTCTGCTTGTCTCAGAGCGTTGTACTTGCAACGACACTTTCGATTCTTATTCAGTTTATCATATATTTCTTTCAGATGCTCAAATAGCTCGTTGATCGAGATGTATGAACGCAAAGCATCATGTCAACATCAAGCGAAGATGTGTTCAGCAGCATCATCTTCTAGTCTATATATCACATAAACAATACAGATATTCTCATTATTGAAATGATCAACATTTGTCTGAAGCTTGTCGTTTATCTTGACTCTTCAGCTGTCTCATGTTGATTCATCTTCATCAGTGAATATAGATGAATTCGAAAACTTGAAGAACTTGTGATGATCATTGTTGAATAAAGTGAACGACTCTTATCGAGTATGATTCTCGATAGAAGCTCAAGACTTCGTAGACTGTCAAGATCGAGAATAGTTCGTTGAACGCTGTTTCTTTTTGAGACTCAATACTTTCTCTTGTAGTTCGATGATAGTCTCTTCTTGAGTGTCTATTGTCATTTGATTGATCTTTAGCTTATCAAGTCTCTTGATGTGATTGACTTGTAGATTGATTCATTGCTCATTGAGTTTCAAAGTCATGTTTCATTGATTTCTTAGCTCGATCAGCATCTTGATAATCTTGTCTGACTGATCGATAACTCATTGACAAAGTTGTTGACTCATGTTGATGTTTCATGAAATAGCAACATTCTGAGATCTCGCTGAAGTATCGAAAGAAATAAGAGAAACTCATTTACTAGCAATGCTTTTAAGCAGACGAGCTGTTCGTGACTCAACTGATTCAGAGTCGCGTGTCATTGTGAGAGAGATAAAGATAGATAGATAGATTTGATTGTGATAAGATTGAGTGATTGATTTGATAAATTTGAATAAATTTGAATGTGTATTTTGATGAAAGTAATTCAAAGAATTTCTTACGAATTTTCTGAATGAACAAAGTAGATTATTTCGTATCATCTACACGTCGATAGCAGAGTAGTTGATTAGCATTTATCTACTGTTAGAGATCAGCATAAAGCGAGTCATATGAGTATTATTTAACTAATAGATAAATGCTAAGAAAGAAAAGTATCTACAGAAAAGAACTCGATTCTTATATGTGTGTTTCTCAACTCTGTGCTAAACTTGATTGAGTTGACATCTTACACATATGATGCAGAGTCTCAATGACATCATCTCTAGCTTGAATGCTCACTAGACTCAATTAGAATGAAATCAAGACGAAGATTAGAAAGAATAAATGAAGACTAGAATCATAATACTTGTAAGCAGATGAGAAACTGAGTTACTTCTTACAAGTGAATTGAGAACTGAATTGCTTCTTGCGAGCAAATTGAGAACTGAGTTACTTCTTTCAAGTGAATGAGAAACTGAGTTGCTTCTTGCGAGTGAACTGAAAACTGAGTTGCTTCTTTTGAGTGAATGAGAAACTAAATTACTTCTTGCAAGCGAACTGAATGCTGAATTGCTTCTTGTGAACAATCTGTAGACTGAATTGCTTCTTGTGAGTGATTCATGAACTGAGTTACTTCTTGTGAGCAAATTAAGAACGAGACTGAAAAGAAGCTATTTTGTTAACTTTGAATGAGAAATTTTCTTCTTGTTGATTAAGATCATAGATCTTGACGAGAAATGAGCAACAATGATTAAGACAAAAGAAGAAAGACAAAATGAGAATATTGTGTTCAAAATTGACATCAATGACGTGATGATAAAGTCATGACAGACTCATGATGATGAGATATTGACTTAATTCAGTGACATAAAAGAATAGTCTTTCGATGTATTCATCGAGAATTATTGTGATTTCAATAACATGAGTAATGTCATCGATTAAAGCAACTTGATCATCAAATTCTTGAAGTCTGCAAGAGTGAGTTAATTGATGCAAGAAAAGATGATGTTGTTGCGCGAAGAATTTATTCATAAAGACATAAGCAAAAACTTCACTATCAATCAGAGCGAGAGCGAGAACTCTAGATTAAGCTTAACGTAAAATACAGAATATTATCATGTGACTATTTTTGAATGTCGAATTGAATTCAAAGAGTTTCAAGACAGATTTAGCAGAAAACTTTCTATATGATTGAAGTGAGAGTGAGAAGATTGAGACTAGTAAACAAGATGATATGTATACAAATTTCTGAGCGCGACTTGACTCAGAAACTAAACTTTTCTTGCAGACAGCGAGACTTCTTCATCTATATTGATGACGTCACTATCGTAGACATCTATGATACGCAGAGTGAAGAGCTTTTTATTTAAGCATTCTTTAATGATTTTGCTCAAATGTTGCAACTTGCAGTAGTAGCACAGCTTTCACTTGTTGCAGATTTTCTTGATCTCAGAAACGATCAGAGTCTTATCTTGAACGATGACAATGACAAAGCTTAGATTCATTGACTCATCGAGAAATGAGAAAGAGAGAGACGAAGATACTGTTGAAACAACAGTCACAAAGATGATGATCTTTGAACTCAAAGAATTACTAGTCAATGCAGAGATGCTCTTGACTTTGACGAATGAGACAATGATGAAGACGAAGCAAGATTGATGATGCTTAAGTTGTTGAAGCTCTTCGTTGATGTTAGAGAATGCTTGAATTCATCGATGAAAGATGAATGATTGAGTTTCATTGAGATTTCATCAGAAGAAGATGACGACTTGAGTGAAATAATTGACATTGCGCTTCAAACAGTCAATCAATGAGAAATCTTTCATCAAAAAACATTCTTTCTTTTGATAGAAAAGATTGTAGTAGTCAACAAAGCTATTTGTGTCTTGCTTCAGAGTTTCATGAAGATATAAACAAGCATCTTCTGTCTTGAAAAAGTTGTTGCAGCAATGATGTAACTTATGTCATCAATCTGCAAAGATGAAAATGCAGAAATCATTGACTCGATATTGACTCATTAGATTGTGAGTCTTCTTATCTATGATGAGTCGTGACTCGACATAGATGATCTTGACTCGATGAGAGAAATAATGATCATCGTTCACGTTCATGCGTTGTATCAGACTCTGCTCTCATGCATTCAATTGATCTTTGTTCTTCTCATACTCAGATATGTCAAGAAGCTTCTTGAATCTAGAAGCGATGATGACAGCGACAGAATTTGCAGAGAGATGAATGATGAGAAAAGATTAATTGTTCAAGATTTGTGCAATGATCTGAGCTATCGTCGCAAGAAACTGAGAATTCAACTCTATATAGATTGAAGAACTGAGAACGATGAACGAAAATAAAGTGATGACATCATGTTGTCAAACTTGATTTTGAAGCTCACGCATTATGCGAAAGATTTCAACTGAATTTTCGATCACACTTTGAGTGAACTGTTCAACAGCACGCTCATCGTCGATTGAGAAGTTGTGAGATGACTTCATTTGAGTGAAAGAATAACTAAATGAGATTTCAACGTATGAAAACGTTGCAGAAAGTGTAGATCTTTCATAATGTCAGAAACTGAGCTAGATTAAAGATACTATCAATATAAAAGACTGATATTATTATTATTACTTTGATAGAATCTAAATACAAGACAATACATCAGATAATGTACAAGATGAAAGACAAAGAGCGAAAGAAAAGAATTGTTAGGGGCCAGCATAGAGCGAGTCATATGGGTGTAATGTAACGAGTATATAAATGCTAAGGAAGGAAAGTATCTAGAAGGGAAGAGCCGGCTATCTATATGACTCAGGAGAACATAAGCTAACCCTGAATAGGGTTGGCCTCGGAACAACCCTATAGCCTAGCGGCGAGCGGCCGGCGATAGTCATCAACATAGCCACCAACATAGCTACCAACATAGGTGCGTAGCTAGGATCGTAACAAGAATGAGAATTCGACTTCTATATACATGAATTGAGCAGAATCAAGACTAGACAGTAGTTTTATAACTTAAGATTGCAAAGATTCATGCACATGACTGAGATGATCAAAACAGAATTGCTGAAACTAAATTAAGATGATGATGACTAAATTGATGACTTGATTCATTGAACTGCAAAACAGATTCAATGAATCGAGATTATTTAAGACATTGACAATTTATGTTTTAAATTGAGTTGATGATCTGACATCATAACAGATCAGTAGAACGATCAGTAGAATGATCAGTAGAATGATCAGCAAAATGATCAGTAGAATGATCAGTAGAATGATCAGCAAAATGATCAGTAGAATGATCAGTAAAGTGATCAATAGAATGATCAGTAGAATGATCAGTAAAGTGATCAGTAGAATGATAAGTAAATAACTCAGTAGAAAGATAAGTAGAAAGATCAATAGAAAGATTGATAGAAAGATCAATAGAAAGCTTGATCAATAGCTCAGTAAATAGCTCAATAGATGACTTGATAGATAACTCAGTAAATAGCTCAATAAATAGCTCAGTAGAAAGATTGATAGAAAGATTGATAGAAAGATCGATTGAAAGCTCACTAGAAATGTCACGAACTGAGAACTGAATGAAATCAGAATGAAATTCTAATAACTAGATTTTAAATACAAGACGTTGCACGAAGAAGAAAGAAAAGAAAGAGATCATTCAGAGATTCTTATATCTCATGAACGCTGAGTATCATTCGTATCGAAGAGCTCTCATAACATCACTGATAATCTTACGCCTATCATCATCTATAATATTGTTCAACATCATCTAAGTGATCTAACATCTCTTTTCCCAACATCTTTCAAGTAACACATGCTAAAATTGTGACAATAGATTCTTCTTTTTGAAGTTGAAGCTTCTGCGAGACTTTTAATTCTCTGACTCATATTCAGAGTCGCTGCTTTCTTGCACGTAAGCGATTCATGAATTCTTATTCGAACGATCGAGATTTCGAGCATGATAGACGTTCATGACTTCGATGACATTTATCACATTCGCAAACTTTACTCAACTGTTTTCTTCTATCTCAGTTCACTTAATTAAATACTCTAGCTGAAAGTTCTTTACTCGAAAGTTCAATATTTCGTTCATCTCTCAGCTAAGCACTTCTTCGACGAAGACTATTGAAAACGACGCGAGAGGTATTTGTTCAGATAAGAGATCATTGATCGCAGAATGAAGCAGATAAGTATGAAAGACGTCGAAACAGAATCAGTCATTGAACAACTTTAGCTGATAAGAATAAGAACTAACAATTTTGATGATTCTGAAAGATTTCTTGAATTTATTAGATAACTTCTTGCTGAGTCGATGAATCATCAGATTGCGAGCATCTAATCAAATCATATCATTAATTGCATACTTGAGAGCGTGTTGTTGATGAACATTAGCGAATTGTTTCTGATATGCTTGAGCTAAGATCATTTGTTCTCGCAGAATTTCATTGATTCGATTCATTTTCTGAACAAACAGATCGACATGTATTCATTTCGAATGTTCAATAACGTTCTTCTGAGTCTTCTTTGATTTCAATCTCATTCGAGAATGCTGTTCAAAGTTAGCTAGAAACGACGTGCACTGAGTGCTTTCAAAGAAGTGATTGTTGATGACAAATTCAGCTGATGACAGTCATGCAGCTCAGTCGTTCTGCATAAAGAACACGAAGACTCGAAGATATTGTTTCAAAACGTCGTTGACGTTCTCGATTTGATCATTCATTTCTGAGTGAAACGCAGTTGACAATCGAGCTTGAATCTTCAATCGAGTACAAAGTTCGTCTCAAAAGTGACTGACAAACTGAGTTTCATGATTCGAGATGATTGAATCAGGTAATTCATGATGTTTTCATATTGCATGATAAAAAACTCGAGCTGTATCTAGAGCTGTAATTTCACTCATAGACTCGTAATGCACTTGTTTAGATAGTTTGTTCACGACTATCAGAATATTGATTGTCGAATTTTCGTTCAGATTCTTACTTTCAGATATTGTCACGATGAAATTCATGACTATGTCTTTTCAGCAACGATTGAGTACATCAAGAGACTTCAAAGCTTTCTGATATTTTTCTTTAGAGATCTTCACTTGAGAGCATAAATGACAATGTCACGATCCTAGCCTTGCCAGGCTCAGCCTTCTAGCCTTACCAGGCCTATCCTCGCTCCGTCACCTTGACTAGTCCCTATTGGGCCTAGCGTCGGCTGAGGAACACACATATGTAGCCAGCT
>JAABUI010002524.1_pt1 | contig 10078 bp, 10 predicted proteins | sample 5559111 | NCBI WGS metagenome assembly JAABUI01 (sample SAMN10711870, study PRJNA513365) | rock metagenome | isolation source: Antarctica rocks | place: Antarctica: Victoria Land, Buttleship Promontory
CACATTGGCTTTGATGAGACTCTATCTTGTCTCGATGAACTGTACGCCTTTCTGACCGATAATTGGTCCAATCTCCTGGAGATCGCCGTCTCCCACAATAGAAACTTGGTATGTGATACTTCTCACAGTTAGCGACAGAGAAATAATCTAGTTGGAGAACGGAAGTTCTAACGTTTCTATTTCAGGAGGACTACATCTACGCACAACCAGACAATGACGCGCCCGCGAGGGACCTCTGGACTGCTTCGAAGGATTGGCTGAAAATCGAGCGGCTCCTGCACGTCCACACTCGAGTCGCGCAAGAAGTAGAAGAACTTATCAACAGCGTACTTGGCGATCGACCACTAAGAGATCTTCATGGTCACAGACCCGTCAGTGGAAGCTCTAACAATAGCGACGACAGTATAGAAGACAGAGAAGACAGAGAAGACAGAGAATACAGAGAAGACAGAGAAGATAGAGAAGATAAAGAAGACAGCAACATAGGAGACAGAAGAGATAAGGATAGCGACGGGAGCAGCATCGATTGGCCTAAAAAGTTTTCTGGTCAGCCGGCGCTGAAAGAGTTAAGCCGCTGCAGCATTCTCGTACAAGACGACCTCATCAAGCCGACAGCAAATCTGCTCGACATGGTTCGTCCACGGCACCAGATTTCCTTCCGTTAATCAAGAATTCTCGAGACCTAACCTGCTTCTCTGTTGTAGATGTACAAATCTGTCGCCATCCGAGATACCCGTCTGTCTCTGCAGCTTAATGCGAGCCTTTGGAGGATCAGTTGGATCACATTCATCTTCCTACCACTATTGTTCTTATCCGGCTTCTTTGGCATGAACGTTGATTGGTTCTCGAACGACCCGTCAATCAAGTGGTAAGGAAGTCCCCAAAGCACTACGCCTCGTCGGAAACATTCTTACTAACCCTGGTTTGATTTGTGTTTAGGTACTTCATATCCGCGGCTGCATTCGTAAGTCGAAATATACGATGACTTTAGTCATTTTTCGATAAAAAATAAGCTGATAGGCGGCTATAGTTTGTGATTTTTTTCCTGGTTTGGTTGGTCTTCAGACTGTCCCACAGATTCAATCTTCGTCTCCGGAGCCCTTCGTTTGTGGTTTGATTGGGATTGGAGATCCTTAGGTTCTCTAGTGCTGCCTCCAAATTTAGGTTCTAATATTGGGAAGCAAATGAGTACTGCTGATTAGTTTTTGAAGTTTGCATGTGACGATTTAGGGAGTGTCCTGGGCTTGTTTTCGTGCCGGGCTAGTAGTTTTCTGTTCATGATTTATGAGTCTCATTATCCCGCTCACGTTTTCTCGTCTCAGAGCTCCGAAAGAAAGCATAAGTAACGATGGTAGAATTGTATTGGTGGCACAACATCAAATTGACCGTTTTTGAAGAAATACATTGTGAGAAGAATGGGAGACGCTATTCGAGATATCGTAGGTGGTATGGATATAGAAGTGCGCTTTTTGATCTGGTTTCTTGCTTGCTATTCTGCATGATATCGGGATACTGCCGAGTATGGAGTTTTAGTAGCGGTGAGAAAGAAGCTGCTTGCGGAAGTCGCTACGTGAATAGGTGTATGATCCTTGATAATAGAAAAAGAAGTCGATTTTTTATTGGCTGATTGAGTGGTGCAGAGGGTAATAACATGAAATCTGCGTCTGCCTGCGGCGACGGAGGCACTTTCCCCCCTTTTTACTGGGGAGAGCTGGGTTAGTAAAGCAGAATGGAAAAGGATGAGGCCTGGTGTAGACTCTCCTTTTGTTAGATTCTATTCACATATTTACATGCGCTAGCATTGGTGAACCCCACAAATTGAGAGAGATAGAGATTGATAGATGCCGCCGGGGTGTATGTAGATGATGAGTCCAAGTGATATAGCCATTGAACATCGACCTCCGAAAAATATACATAGAAAGCAACGACAAACCATTCCCCCCCTCACGCACCCCTCCTTCTCTCCCCCTCCTCCCTAATCGCACAAGTCTCCGCCAACCCCGGATGCGCCTTCGCAAACGCGACCCCCAAGCTCCAATTCCCCAAATCCCTCAAATGCCTCTCAAACACCGGATTGATGCCCAACTCCTCCGTCCCCGGCATCGTCAACAGCGTATCGCGGGCCTCGTACGGCCAATTCACGGAGAGCGTGGTCGTGTAGGGGATGAAGAATTCGTCGAAGGGGACGGAGGGAAAGGAGGAGATGAGGGTTTCGCGCATGAGGGGGAAGGGGAGGTAGTCGATCCAGGCGGGATGGGGGGTTAGGAGTTGGGAGGGGCGGGGGGTTATCCAGGGGGGGAGGCGGAGGTAGGTGGTGGGGGTGGGGGAGATTTGCCAGCGCATTAGGATGAACATTATGTAGCTGGGGGTGGGGGGGTTAGTGGTGGGTGTGGTTTTTTTGGGGGGGGAGGGATGCGTACAGGACGGCTACTTGCTCTGGGAGGGTGGATAGGTCGGGGAATGTGCCGAGCATGTCGGTGAACATCTTTGATAGTGGGTGAGATGTGTGGCTGCGCTTTGGTTGGAGTAAGGATGCTACGCTGGGGTAGGCTGGCCCGATGAGCTCTTTGCTTGGGACGCCCTTTTCTGCTTGTTGACGACGCTCGGCGAGAAAGTCTAAAAGTAGACCGTCTAAGGGGCACGTCGGTCTAATGTTGCGAACAGGCACTGTGTGAGCCAGCACTGAATTGCCGAAGCCGTCGTTCTGAAATGGACTGAGTGTGTGCATTGGTAAAGCCGAACATGAGGGCAGCGAAGGAGGGCTTTCATTGGAATATTGCCCCCTTCCATTTGAACTCTCCTGCCGGCTGTGGAGTAGATAGCCCAGATCTAGCTTTTCGTCTGATGTTCGAGAGAGCTGTCCACAGCTGCCTCGACGCTGCTCGAGAGGATTCACGGGCGAGAAGGGGTTTGGCTGTGACGTGTAGGGAGGGACCGAAGGAGGTGTGTGGGTTTGTTGTGGTATTGCATTTGTGTATGCACAAGTGGCCGAAGTGGCACTGCGGGGGTCACCATATGCGGAGGCCTGCGGTCCATTGTTGAGGCCGGAGGTGAGTATGGGGGTTGGTCGAAGAGCCTCGGGGCGGAGAGGTAGATCTGGGTCTGCAGGTGGTCAGCGGGCAATATTGCAGGTCTTATATTGGGACGTTCTACCAATTAAGCCATTGCCACCGAGTCCATGTTGCCCACCAACCAACGGCTGTAAGATAGCGAGGACGGAACTTAATCTCTTCTTGATCTCTTCATTCTCAGCCTCCACCAGCTCCTTCTGGCGCACAGCATGCTGCAATTCAACATAAGGTTGCTGGCTTGTCAATTCTTGAATCCTTCTCTCCAATCCCTCAATCTGCCCTTTCGTCCTCTCTCTAATGGCTCTCTGCGCCTCTCTGTCATTCGCCCGCTTCTTGGCCAATTGATCCGGAGTGAGGTTGGCTACACCTCTGGATCCGGAGGTGGAGTTGGAGGTGGAGTTGGAAGCCGTCCGACGTTTCTTGGAATTTGTACCCGTCCGCGAGACAGCCTCGTGAACGGAAGGAACGCTGGTGCTTGGGGCCGAATATTGCCGGGAACCAGGGCCAGTATCCATTCAATTGGGTTTCGATGCGCAATTAACGTGGGCGGGTTGGTCTGAAGGAATGCCGACCTGACTCAAGATGCTCAAAGGGCTGCAGCTCGCAGAGTCAAGACGGTCGAGTCCAATCTCCGATGTCGGCAGTTGCATGCTAGCATCAATGCCGTCTTCGATACTGATCACATAGACCTGTGTCAACGAACTCGACAATGATACTAGTAGATGGCTCCGCATAGACGTCTGGGGCTTGGTAAATATCCAAGATCTAATCTAGATGCAGCAACACAGTATATGTACAATCGAAGTGTCCGACGACACATGCTTCCTACAACGCCTCCGCTATGCTTAGATTTGGCTTATGTCGAAATCATTTTCATTCAAGCATATGCCCCATTTTACCGATTTTCGTCCGCAAATAGCCCTCGATCTCCTCGCTGTGAATCCCCCTTTTCCCGCCCGTTTTCCAAGCCAATGGCACCATAGCTACCCTTTCCTTGACAATAACTTCGCGATTGGGGCCTTCCACTGCACGCACTTTGTCCGGGTTGTTCGTGAGAAGCTTGATGCCTGTGTCGCCTCCGAATCCAAGGTCTTGAAGCATTGCAGTCGCAAGACCATAACTCCTTGCATCGGCCGGATGTCGTAGCAGGAGATTTGCCTCGACCGTATCGTTTCCTAGGTCTTGTAGATTGTAAGCCTTCAACTTTTCACCCAACCCTATTCCACGACCTTCCTGTCGCAAGTATACTATCACGCCCCCTGGCGATGAAGGCAAAGACATCAGCCTTGCGGCCTCGTCCAGTTGCTCTCCGCAGTCGCACCGTGCTGACCAAGCAGTCTCACCCGTGTAGCATTCGGAATGTATTCTGACAAGTGGAGGATCTTGAGCAATTGGACCTGATTCTAGCGACGTAGGTGCGTTGTTTCGAGGGTCAATGCGACTCGATGTCCTCCCCGGGTGTAATCTTCCGACATAAGCCCCTCGTATCATCCGATCCAATTCTGTCTCGCCGGGTCGCGGCGCATCTAATGATCTCGAGCGTATGTTGGGGCCAAATACGATAGCTAGATGTTCTTTATTATCTACATCGTTCTGATACAGATGCAAGAACATCTCTGAGCCTGTCACCGTTGGTATACGAGCTCGGACGACGCAATTGACTTCAGGCAAGGTATCGAGTAGCTTCGGAGGTTTCTGTGATGTGGTGTCGACTGGTACCGACCGCGGTTCCTTGCGTGATGGGGTCTCGGAGCCAGGTGTAGAGGGCGGTGTGAAGGCGGGACTGAGGAGTGTAGGAGGTGGAGGGGACTCGGAGGTGCCATGATCGAGGTTGAAATCTGATACCCGAGAAACTATATACGGTCGTGGTGAGTAGATAGGTGAGGCGTGTGAGGGTAAATCTGGCATTGCGCCGGTGAGACCAGGCATCTCATGGTTGTTCAAGAAATTTTGTGGAGCAACGGTTTGTGCTGTGGATGACGGAAGAAGGGCGGGGAGGATCGGCGAGTTTCTCCAAACATCACAGAGCCGGGCTTTCCATCATTTCCACGTACCCCCAGACCACCCTCTTAGATCATGATGGGATATACATTGGGTCAGACCTTCTTAATATGCTTTCTGAAGATCAACGTTGATAATGTCAATGTCATGATCTTATTCGGAAAATATGGTAGGGTCGTGGTTTAGTCCAGTTACCTTCTCCATTATTCTATTCTGTACAAAATCGCTACAAAAAGAAAACACAGTAACCTACAGTAGGTCACGAAGATAACGACTACCTGGTTTTGGTATCAAGAACCATCGGATGTCACTATGCTGGTTGTAGCACAATGTTCACCCTCTGCAGCAAACATTGGATCGGAATTCTGCCTTCATAGACTCTGGGTGCTGCTTTCGTAGCTACCCTTCAGACGTATCAAAGTCAGAAGCGAGACCCAGGGTGGACGCCGTCCATTTAAAGTTCTCCACAAGTCATGTACCCCACAGGAACCACTACTGCCTCGCTGAAATCTTTCGATCAAACTATAGCTCAGTAAGTTATTCCGTGTCCTAGCATGTTTCTTTGCACGGATTTTCGCCCAAAGTCCAACCGCTTCACGGGGTCCATAGGATAGCCTTATGTCAGACTCTCGGGGCGAATATCCTAAATACGCGCTCCTGCTGAGCGTTGTCCTTCATCTCAAGTGATGCCAAGGAAACGAAACACTACATAATGAGGTAAATGGGATGCAAGTCGGGGGGGAAGGTCAATTTTCTCGACTAGGCCTGGCAGCCTGCCTGCTCCCCGTTCTCATCTCTCTTAGCAAGGCTGTTCTCTACTTTCCAGACTTTTCATCTCCTGTCTGAAAACCCTGTTTCAATTGACTTCAGTGCTTCCTTGCAACATACATCCTATGTGCAAACTTGCATCTGAGTCCTGACAAGAAGCAAGGGTGAAGCAAAATATCACAAAGAATGGCAGATTCAACGATTCGGCCCTCGCCATTAAACCAGCTTAGAAATGCAGCTGCTGATTACGTGAAAGCGCCACAAGGACTGGGAGGGCGTCTATGCCATGACACCATCCGCTAGGGTGCTGATTTCTCAATATTTGGTAGAAGGATTCGAGAGTTGTGTCCTCGTCAGGTTTACCGCGGCTTTGTTTACTGAACATCACTTTATCCCTTTCAGTAAGACTTAGTAACGAATTCCACGCCTTCATATGAATTACGGGCCTGTCTGAGTACATCCAATTTCCTCGCCAAATCTATAGTTCGATCACATCACCCACAGATCCGCCATGAGTCCAGCAACACCCCTAACCAACATCCCCCTCCCCCCGCACATCACCTCAGAGCCCTACAGCGGCGTTCGCCTCACAGCCACCACCACAACCCCTTACGCCGCAATCCTCGCCCGTTTCCACACCCTGGTTCCCACCATCAACCTCGCCTCTCTCCTCAACATCTCCGACCGCGCCACCTTCGAATCCACCGTCTCGTCCCAGATCGGCCCGCACGGCTTTGCTCTCTTCTTCAATGTCGACCACACGAATTGGATCCAGTTCTACCCCGACGACTCCTCAGCCAACGGCCCCAACCACGGCCGCGCCCTAACGCGGTTTATCTTCGGCAATCCGCTGATTACAATCACGATGATCAGAGAGGATGTCGAGGCGGGGCTGCATGCACCGATTGAGATGTTGCTGGTGGAGACGGAGAGCGGTGGGTCGAACTATATGGCGTAATTACCGAGTTCGTTGATTGCGGGGCACGACGCAGGAACAAGGAACGAGGGGTTGGTAAAAGCAGTAGCGGAGTTGGACCGGAAGTTATTGGATTTGATTGAGGAATTGATGAAATAGGTGGAGGGATGAGGCTGTGGGAAGTGTGTGAAGAGCTGCTATGGTGAGATGCAAAAACAGATGTCCACACCAATTACGTAAAACTTTGCTGCGCCAGTGATCCTCTGCATCCAGCTTCTTCCCTAAAGTGCCCTTCTTCATCTTCTAAGGGTGGCTCAACCAGTCTTCATTCCGTTGGCGAGCGAAGGGTGGGGGCGTCCCTCGCATCGATGCTGGCAAGGTCACCCCGCTGTCGTTGTGAGTGTGATAACTGATCACGAAACACATTTCCACAGGTGCCTTATTGTGGTTCTTGGGCAGCAAGAAGATTGCCTGGCTGTCTTAATGGCTCCATGGCAATACTCTCCAGCTCACTCGGTGCCTTCAGCTCTTTACCCCATGTCCGAATGTGATATGCTCGTCCTTTGAGCCATGAATTAGCCACAGCCGGGAAGTATTGACGATTCGATCCCCAGGCCACGAGGACGCCCATAGCACTGCAAACAGGACGTCAAAGGGATGATGGCGAGCATCCATGATGCGGGAGATGGCGATGCATGAGGCTGCCAGACTAGGAATGAGAACAATAACGGTACGCCAGACTTCCCCACGCGGGTCGAGGACATGCAGCTTCCCGGCTAAATAGAGTGTTAGGTAGAACAGACCGGCGAAAGAGGAGCTGCTGTGTCCAGAGAGAAGCCTTCAGAATCCTAGACAGACATTAGTTGGCTCCTATTCGACTTACCGAAACAATTTACCACCCGTCAAAATAGCCATGCTTGTTTGGGTGCAGATTTCAACACTGGAAAGGCCAAAGACGGGAGGAGGATCAATGCTGCCAGCTCGTGGCTGACAGCGATCAATCAGATCTGGTGGTGGGGTTTCCCACCGGGTTTTTCATGGTGCCGGCGATGACAAAGGCAGCGCCCTGCGCGAGCAATAGCCCCAAAATATCACAACTGAGTTCCCACAGTCGGTCCTTGAACTTGTATGCATTTTAATAGCCCTCCACCTTCCGCCGGCGTGCAAATAGTCCGTCAATCACAAGTGTGTAGAGTGCGATGACGAGGAGAGGGCCGACGCCTGAGATTGCTAGGGCTAGGGCGATGGGTACTCGTTCGTGGACAGCGTAAGGATATTACAAGGTGTAATTCTGTAGGGCGAAGTGCTGATACAACGATGTCACGAGGGCGTCGATGACCGAGTAGAGAATTGCAGGGGCTCTACCAAGCGTCGCAGTTAGTGGGTTGGGCGAAGTAGGCAAGTGCTCGTGTGATTAGGTAGTCGAAGATGTATCTACCACGGTGCATCAGCGAAGCGCTATGCCCACTGACGCCATCCATTCACGACAAGATTGTCCTCGTGGACAGGCGGTGTTTGGAGAAAGGTAGCCTCACTGGGAGACGTAAGTGCTCCATGGGTAGGGTGAATCCTTGCAGATGGAGTTGCCTTGATATCATGAAAGGTTTGTTAGTTTGCAGAGTCAGTTCAAGCATCAGGTCATCGTTGAGTACAGCGCCAATCAAGCTCTCTCAAGCCTCTGCACGATGGCGGTAAGCAAAAGCAAGCTGTGGGCCTGAGGCGCCTCTCACTCATGGTGTAACGACTCGGCTTCCCACACCCCAGTGGTATTGAGTACCTCATACGCGCTGGGCCGCGTGTATACATATTGCGAGTCTCCAACACATTTGGCATCGATGCTGTGGAGCTCATTGCAACTGGCACGCTACTGAAGTGGAGCATCGTACGAATCCAAGTATGACGCCCAGTAAAAGATCGGAGTTGACCGAATTCCGAAGAGAAAAAGGTCGACGCCCGCGGTAAGAATTCGCTCTTCCGCCTTCGCCTCCGATCTAATGACTCACGATATTAGCAAGTGACTTGTCGCAGGAAGTTGGGATTACGGGCTTCCTTTTTTCCTTCCCATTCGTCTTCCTCAAGTCTTTCGTAGTCATTGCGTCGGTCTGCTTTTTCGTTCCGCATTTCGAAGCATAGCATGCCTGAAAACACAAAACACAGTCCACATGGAGCTCGACCAGATTCGAAGCCGAGATGTGGCAGCGCTTCCGCCACACGACCCACGAATAGACGACTTTAAGCTTCCAGACGCGTCCGCTACTGAGGACGGAGTACCAGTGTCCCGGAGCAAGTTCAGACTCTCTGCCATTATCGGAGCACTTTATTTGTCTCTTTTCATTGCAGCGTTGGACGCAACAGTCGTAAGCACGGCTATACCCACCATATCGGCTCATTTCCACTCTGCTTCTGGCTACACCTGGATTGGTGGTGCTTACCTCCTAGCCAATGCCGCTACTGGCCCAATCTGGGCTAAATTGTCTGACATCTGGGGACGGAAGCCGATCGTATTGGCGGCAATAGCCCTGTTTTTCTTGAGCTCCATTATTTGCGCTACATCTGTTAGTATGGGTATGCTCATTGCCGGACGTGCAGTCCAAGGTGCCGCAGCAGGAGGACTGATCCTGCTTCCCAATATCTGTGTCAGCGATCTATTCGATATGAGGTCTGTTCCCATAAAAATATGGAAAGCCCGTGACTGACATTTCCCAGGCGGCGAAGTCTTGTCCTTGGGTCCCTGGAGTGCGTCTGGGCCACAGCAGGCTCCGTTGGGCCCATCATAGGAGGCGCTCTGGCCGAGCTCGTGTCTTGGAGATGGATTTGGTATTTGAATCTTCCCCTAGCCGGGTTCGCCTTCCTGATGATCCTATTATTTCTGGACGTCCACAACCCAAAAACCAAGATCTGGGAGGGCGTGAAGGCTATCGACTGGTTCGGAACTGTCACCGTGCTCGGAGTCACACTCATGACGTTGATGGGCCTCGACTTTGGAGGCGAGACATTTCCTTGGAATTCGCCTAAAGTTATCTGCCTAATCGTTTTTGGCGTTCTGATGCTGGGCTTCTTCATCTTCAGCGAAGCGAAGTTGGCAAGATATCCTTTGATCCCGCTTCGTCTCTTTCGACAGCGTTCGAATGTCGCGGCGCTGGGGGTTTGCTTTGTCCATGGCTTTGTAAGTACTGCCCTGCATCACCAGGGCCGCGTGTAACAACTGATAATCCTTCGCAGGTCTTCCTCTCCGCAGAGTACTATCTGCCACTCTACTTTCAGTCCGTGCAAGACGCATCACCGCTACGCTCCGGCGTACTGATTTTGCCTATCATTGTCA
>JAABUI010002526.1_pt1 | contig 10077 bp, 7 predicted proteins | sample 5559111 | NCBI WGS metagenome assembly JAABUI01 (sample SAMN10711870, study PRJNA513365) | rock metagenome | isolation source: Antarctica rocks | place: Antarctica: Victoria Land, Buttleship Promontory
TATGTTTTGTTCGACTATGAATATATGTACCGCATATGAATTGTTATCTATTAAACATGAAGTCTCTGATAATTTTACATGGCTTTAGTAGCCAGCGCCTTCGCTATGCAAGTTTTTTCCGACGAAGTTTTTACAAGATATACACCTTAGCAGTAGCCGTCCATGCAACCCTATATTACACAAGAATGGAGTGGGGGTTTCCAACTAGGAAAAGAAGTATTGACTGTCTTTCAGTCTTTTCACGTCAAAGTCGCCCTATTTGATGATTAACATGTGAGTTGAGAGAACTTGGAGAAATTACGAAACCCACCTTTTTTGGTACGGGAGGAAAGGTTAGTGGCAGCCACACCCAAGTCTTTCGATATGAGTGTGCCTTTGCTTTTGTCTTTAATTCAGCTGGCGACTCGATTTCCTCATCTTCATCATCTAGCAGATCCTCGTTCGCTTCGCCTGCCGGACCTTTCTCCTCAAAGACCTCGACATCATCTTCTGCGGTTCCAGCGACATCTTCGTCATCTACCGGCTCGAGAGGCGAGGCATTATCCATGTCTCCGACGTCCAGCTGCTGATTGGCTTTGAGTTTGGCATCCCTGGTGCTTTGGGCCAGCCCAATTGTGGCAGAATCAGCAGTCACCGGTGCAAGATTTCTCTCATCAGCCGCTTCGTCGAAGATCTTTCCAGCACTATTCATCTGCTCGCCTTCTTCTCGCTCTTTGGAATCCTCAGACGCGAGTAGATTCAGACGCCGACGCTCGTGTAGGAGTTCGTCCCACTTTACGGCTTCTGAGTTTTGAGCAATCTTTTTTCCTGTGTCAGCAGCTCTGAGTTCTCTAGTCCGTTGTCTCCTCCATGCCATTATTTGCTGACCAACCGCAGTGTTGACAGACACGGTTGCTAGTTGCATGTAGCCTTTGTACCTAGTTTGAAATTCAGCTGAAAGGCGGCCTATGATATCCTCAGAATGCATCCGGATGAATGCATCGCGAATGATCCGATTCATAGTGTTGACATCGCCTGCGTGGGTCCAGAATGAATCATGGATTGCGGCAAAGGTCAGACCAACCTCATGGCACTTCAGAGCGGTAAGGAACATGTGGGTAGCATCGAGAGAATGGATGAAGTTTGGAGGGAAAGCCTGGATTTGCTTCGCTTTATGAACAGGGTCTGCCGCTGACCGGTCCACAATAGTGACCATCTGAAGATTGGTATCAATTCGTCGTTCGGACTTTTTGCGGTATGGTTGTACTACGGGCATCTTCATTGGAGTGGTCCATATTACGGTCGTCTTGAAGTCCGTCCTCTCGCTTTCACCTTGCCCTTTCACGGGTTTCTTCTTGTAAATGGTTTGAGGATACTCACCCTTTGCCATGTTCTCAACATGGTCAACCTGCTCAGGGGCGAGTGATTCCGATATTCTTCCCGCACAATTAGTCAACCAGTGTTGTATGTCATGTGCCCCGTTGAACATTGTCGAAAGAGATGCGAAGATTTTTCTCGTAATATAGGGAGCTGCAGTCCTTACGCTAACTTGGTGAGTGTCTGGAAAATCAACCAGGAGATCGTCCAATTGCTTTCGAACTTGTCGTTTAGCACCTGTGAACGTGACACCATAGACATTGGTCATGACTGTCTGCTTGACAATTTTCCTGGTCACTTTACCATCGAGCGCCTTTGCCAATTCACTACCCTGAATAGCATCCTTCGCAATCTCGGCTTTCACCAATTCGGCAACGCCTGTATAGATATCAGAGGGTCTCTGGCCTGGTTCAAGATTGACCTGCTGAGCACCAGCGACATCTCCGCCAAGCGCAGCATAATGCTGAAGACCATTACAAGTTCCGTCTTGATGTATTGCAAGTTGGCTAATATACTTTGATGGGTCCGAAAGATCAAGTGCGTTTTTCAATTCTTTACACGCTGCCAGGCACTGCCAGGGATCTTCGGCTTTCAACCACCACCTCTCGCCATCCAAGGGTTTATTGACGGAGTCTCGTATATCTGGAAGATGATTCTCGGTAAATTCAAGCCTCTCCGCGAAGCTGGCCTTATCATACCCATATACGTTGGCTAGATGAATCTTCAGCCACCAAAGCCCGTCAGAAGTGAGCTCTCTGCCTCGAGCAAACATCAATAGCCCACGCGCATTATCGGCGCCCATATGGTTCAAAAAGGGTGCCATTGGATATGCTCGCCCGCGAAAATCGCAATTATGGGGGAAATAGAACTTGTCGTTCAAGTACGCTCGAGCGACTTCTAGCTGGAAATTTTGAAAGCACCTCTGGCTCCTAAGACCCGAGCGATGATTCTCAATCTCTCGCATGCGCTTCCTCCATTTAGAGCGTTTTGAAGGGCTATCCGACGCAGCCGGCTCAGGAGGTAAGTCGATTGGAATAGTCTCTGCAGGGATCTTAGCTATTGCCTGTCCGCTATTCCACGCTTCAAGCATTGTGCCGAAAACGAATCGATTGATGACCCAGGGCGTCTTTGCCAGAACGTCAAGGCCAGCAAAGACTTGATCCATGTCTCCATTCTCGGCGGCAGTGATAGCGTATCGTTTAGATTGCTTGTCACCGGAAACAATACGCACAACGGGCACCGGATACTCAAGGAAGCCGCCTTCAGAGAACCCCACCCACGGTTTGGGCTCACAAACCATCGGAAGGTACTTAGCCAAAGCTGAGACGACAGGCACCTTGGCGAGTAATTCCGTGACCACAGAATTCAACCGCACAACACCCACACGCTTTCCCCCAACGTATTGGAATGTGTGGAAGAATACAGGGTGCTGTGCTTGGACCTCCAATCCTGTCTTGGGATCTTCTTTGGAGACAGTGACTTTAGCAATTTCCATAAGGTGGGCAAGAAGAGCGGCGCCAAGCTTCACCATGTGGCCTGCACTCCAGTGCAGTTGGTCATACTCTTTCAATCTTGAGCTGCGGATTAGCTTGGCTAGGGAATCATTTTTCGGTCTTGTTTTAAGGATAGCCTGACGTCGACGCCAGTGCTTATCCTTGTTATTCTTTCTTACTATTTCGGCTTTACTTTCATTTTGTATTCCTTCACCAATGGCGTAGACAACATGGTGAATCCTGACACCCCTCTCATCCATAGCATCAGTACTGGCGACTCTCATAGCGGTTAGGATGGCAATTGCAGAAATCTTCTCAGGTGAAAGTGACTGTAAACAAGGGGCCCAAACTAAGAGATCCTCGTCCGATTTGCTCCTCTTCTCCTTATGTTCAGCTTCGTTAGCCCGGCGTATGTCATCCTTGATCAGAGGGACTAGCTTTTCGTGCCATTTCCACATCATAGCGCCAATGGTTGATGTCGAGAGACCACTGTTGACGCCTATGCTTTTGAGATGGGCATCTTCTGCACGCCAACGGTCCACAGCAGCGTTGACAGTGTTAATCTCTAGCAAGCTCTGTCGCTCCGTCGGCGACAAGTCTTTACCGTCTGAAGCTCGACTGTTTGAGAAAATGGATAAAGACTTTTTGAGGGTCAAAAGCCCAACTCCCTTTTGTTCCGCTCCACGCACCTCATCTGTCTCCCTTGTAGGCTGATCAACATCTGTTTCAGGCATTGTAACCTCTGCCTCGATAGTATCAACCAATGGTGCGTCCGGCTGTGTTAAAAGATAAGCATTCAAACCCTAGAACATCTCAATTAGCTACCGCTCCAACTTCCTAGCCACCAAATATACATACCGGATCCCCCAAACCAATTACAGACAATACTTCTTTAGTTTCTTTAGTGAGTCCAGCTTCCTTAGCTAGATGAAAATATCTCCTGACTGTGCGATCTTTTCTGCCATCCGTTCTCTCTAGACTTGCATGGATCATCATAGCATACGTTGTCTGATCCGCTCTGACTCCAGCGTCCACCAGGTCCACTTGAAACCAATGCTGCAGGTGTTGCAGCAGTTGCTGATCTTTGTTCCGCACGATCCGGCGAGAGAGTTCAGCCACATATTGATTGTGTGCATCCAGAAGTCCTGGAGCATCCGGTTTGTAAATCTCACCAAGCCTACGCACTAAAGACGCTGCTCGCTCGAACAGACCTACTTGAAGGCAGGCGTGTAGTGTCCCGTGGATTTCATTGATGTTGCCGCCTACGGCATGTTTGGTCGAGCGGAATCGTCTTGGATGCACTGCTAGGGAATCCTTTATTATGATTGGCGACGAATCCGGATCGAATACGGGCGAAGAAGTCAGGTCTTGCCGGTTGAGGGCCTGCCGGTAGCTGTGATCTGTAGCTGTTGACTCTTCCCAAGGGACATAGCCGTCATACTGAAGTCTGTGCTCTATGGTAGCAGCGGAGGCGAGACTCCTGCGGTGCGGAGATTCGTTGGAGAGAGTCTGCTTGACAGGCCTTGTCCGAGAGTGGGTTGAACTCCGTCCCGCGCGGATCTGGGTTATCGACGACGTACTACGGGAGCAGATGGGCTGTCCAAACACAGCGGGGCAGAGGAAAGGGAGCTGTAAACCCTCGAGGCAGGAAAGCGATAGTCTGTATGCATCTTGTGGCGAGCTTCGCTTTGAGGCTTGCGCGAACATGCTCCCAGGCCAGCGACTTGAGCCCTTCCCTCCTTGATTTGTAGTGCAGCGACGAATTGTCGAGTACCACAAATGGAAAGATGGGAGCTTGATTGGAGAGGTGGGTGGATGGATAAGAGCGAATGCTCTCCAATTCCTGATATCATCTCCTTTGCACTTTTTTTTTGGCAAGGATCCTCAGAGTGGACTAGCGTGGAAAGCTTAATTCTAAGGCACGAGTGCACCTTGTCTCAATCTTTGTCAAGGGGTAAGGTACTGTACATAGGTATTTCAAAGAAATCCATGACTACTACTGTAGCTGTTGACCACCACGCGAGTCGTCGTTGATACCTAGCAGATCAATTGTCATGAAGATTCAGCCTCAGACGCCTTACCAATATGATACGTGGCATGTCAACGTCGAGTCATCCTCCTTTGTATTTAAGCAATTGTGCCCTACAACTGTGAGAAAGGGCAGACAATGTCCTTGTCAGTGGCTTTGTCCTTATTCCGTCTCTGACATATATATCTCCGTCCTGCCAATGGTCCTCTCTAGTGTACTGCATCTCCGATTTCTGCTTGTGATCAGCATCTACGATTACAATTTCCGCAATCTCCCGTCGGTACAGGAAGTATTGAGGAATAGAGAGCTGCTGAAATGATCATGGAAACGCGATTTGGAAAGCAGCAGGTGAAAGCAGCATTGCAGCAAATCATTGACGAGCGGGATCACTATGAAAAGGAGCTGTCGATCGCAGAACAAGCTATTCAAGAATTCCAATTCCAGATCATCGAATACGATAGGCTGCTTGCTGATGCTCACAGACAACTCTCCATACATGACCCAAAGCGGACCTCGAAAATCTCATTACCAAAGCATTGGATCGGGACGTGGCAAAGCTCTCCTGAAGAATTTGAAGCTTTGGTGTGTGTCGAGGATGCGTGGCTTAAAGGCAATCTTCAGGCAGCTCTCAATCTGATGCCCGGGATGTTAGAACGCATTGATCTTGGCCATCGCCATCGCGTTAATGCAATGCTACTTTACTCCGCCATGATCTCGTCGTCCGGAGCCAACTTAATGATTGCATTACGCTATACAGAGGAAGCCCTGACACTCGCGACTAGGCACCGCTTGCATGAGCTAGCAGGCAAGGCTCAGTTCCACCGCGGCCTTTGCTATTTCTATCTAGGCGAGCCTGCCAAAGCCAAATGGTGCTTCATCTTAGCGTCTCATTTGGAAGACCATGTTGAGACCGTTCGAGACTGTCAGGCCAGAGTTGAGGAACAATTGGAGGCATTACCAATCGATGACCCCAAAAGATCAATTTCATCAGACTTCAGATTCTTTTGTCATTCCGACACGGGAATCTTCGCTGGTCAGTCATTTGCAACAAATAAGCCTATTTATGCCTAAATAAATGACTCATTATCTCATCGTGCCCTTTGTTCCCAAAGTTTCCCCATGTGCTGTGTGTCAGATTTCCGTTTGCGGGAGCGCTGCAGCCTGAGTCTTCCTGCACCTTTCTTTGTTTCGGCTGGCTGCAGAGCCGGTCGAATGGTAAAAATATAAGTAGTAGCTGTACAACGATGTTCGCATCATTCTTCCAGAGTAGCAACATTTTGACCACTGACTAGAATTTTGGCTTTAAACTTCCGCGAACCCTCATCACTGGAATCTGAGAAGCAAAATTCAGCCGGAGGTTACGAAAGCCATCCAACTCTCCGCTCAAATGTCAGACCAGAGAAGCCACAATGGAGGGGATACTGCGCATGCGAATGGAATAGGGTCCGCTGGGATTTGCGGCCCACAACATAGTGGACATCCTAGCCAAGACGCACCGACGTTTGATCTTGATGTCCCGGCCGGTGAGGAACCTTCTATGCGTAATCCACATAGCCAGGACGTCTATAGGGGATGGTCTAACAGCGGTTCGACAGACGCTGCATTCTTACCTACGGGGGTGGCTCTTTCGACTTCTGAGGCTCAAAATGAAAGACCAAACCTTGAAAGCATGAACTCGCCTACTCGCCAAAGCTCTGACGGTCACGCAGCTTCAGTGGGGAGAAAAATTGGTGAGAAGAGTGAGGCTGTCGCCGATCTGCAGGCAGGTGAATTTGCTGCAGAACCCTTCCACGATGTCGACTTTGCCAGTCCAGACCTGAAAGGCCATGTAGCCAGACGAAATCCGCCAGAGCTACATCTGGAGCACAGCCGCCCCCCAAAGGATCTTCCAAATATTCCAGGAAGGCCTGAGGCTTTGCTACAAGACCAAAATCTCAGTCCTGACTCTCCTCCGCTCGGGCTTTCCAGAGCTTTGCCAGAGACTGCTGAGTATGGAGGCTACCTTCCAAGTTTTCCCATTAGAAGTCCCGACTTCCGATCTGATACTGCTGATGGGATGCCAAACCATCGTTCGGAAAGCCCCGATCCTGGCGATCTTTCGGATTTTATTCCAAGTTCTGACGATTCTGACGATTTCGGATCCCCGTCTTCTGAGAGCTCCTCTCCCCACAGCCTCGTTTCTTCACATCGCCAGCAGTCGCGTGATGGCGAAGACAGTAGTGCCAACACTGTCATGGAAGCTCCTCCCGGGGAGATACAAAGACTGAAAGCGGAAATAGACAGAATCAGACTCACGAATCTAGACCTCCACCAACAAATCTTGGAACAAAAAGTTGAATTCAGACGTCGTGCAAATGAGTCATCCGCTGATTCGAATTTCCAGCTTCAACGCCTGAAGACCGAGTTCAACAAAACCCTCCAAGCATTCAATATAACGCCACGGGCCAATGTGCAGCCAAAGTGGAGGGTGGACGCGGACGGGATAAGAACTGGACCGCTGTATGACGATATTCCAAACATCTATCGCGAATCTGCCGTCGAAGTTCTCATTTGTCGTGCTGCTTTCAAACTCATGCTAGGAGATGCCGGTGCAATGGTAATGATCGCCACAAAGGCTATTGAGGTTGCGGAAAAATTGAAATTCGTCCCTTTGACCTCGCGGTGCCATTTCGTCCATGGAATTGGCTTGTATCATCTAGAACGCTTCCGCGAAGCCGCGGAAGAATTCCACCTCTCGTTTGACTGCATTGATGAGTATGACATCCCCAACAAGTTGATTTGGGAATGGTGTCATGGATGTGCCAATAAACTTGGCATAACTCTGAATCTTTCCGTAGAGTTCAATGAGGAAAACCTTTGTAGGACCACTAGGACTACAAGGCGGTTCCGAGATTCTGCACCTGCTGAGAAAATCTGGGGAACTCCTGCTGCTACCGGATACCAGTCTCGATCTACTACCGCCACCAGAAATAATTCCGAAACTACAGCTGGTGCTGGAAATCGATCCAGGGTCGCCGCTCCTTTTGCAAGCCCCAGTCTCTTTGACGAACTCGCAGCTTTGGAAGGAAGTCGCAGGGCCAGTACTGTTGATTCGAATCCCTCCGAAGCAAGCTACACTGCTAGCAGCCCCAGTTCAGCCACTGCAGTTGGCAGCAACCAAGATCGCAGACCCTCCTATAATGAATATCAAGAGTCCATCGATAGTGTGTTCGGCAGAGGCAGGTCCGTCACTCAAAACCCTTCTGGACTCAACAGCACTGCCAGCAACCCTTCCGGATCCTCGACCACCAGACCTCGCCACAGAGCCACCACGGCCCTTACTGCTCCTCCTCCCCGTTCCGAAGTCCCGAGTGAATTCGACGGCGTTTTCGGAGCCCACTATCTGGGACGTATGGCTGGAAAGGAGCGGGACAAGTTCGCGAACGATCTAAGGGAACTCCGTAAACTGGATGAGATTGTCAAGGGGTATGATGAAAAAAATAAAAAGGAGAGAAAACGTCCGGAGCTGATTAAGCCTATGATGCCTACTGAATGGAAGCCACCAAAAGGTGAGGGCGAGGATGAGGAGGGTGGTGGTGATGGCGGTGGTGGTGGTGCAATGGGTCTTGCTGCCGACTGGCGAAGATGAAGATCATGGGAGGTGGTTCCGTACTTCACGCACTCGGCTTCACGCTTGTTCTGTCATTTGTCATTCGAGTGAGAATCTGACTCTCAAATCCCAGCTTGGGAGACAATGTCATCGTTATCATCATGCTAGGCTATGCCTAATTGGCGATATCTAGATCCTGCATTTATGAATTTCATTTGGGTCTGTTCTGTTGGATATGTATGTAATTATCCACTTAGTGCTATCAGGAAAACAATTCGTCAAAAGATAATTGCATGTTGAGATGCCATTATCAGAACAAATGCTTGCAAGGGCATGTTGAATTGCCAGTGGAAATAAAAGAAAATGTAAGAAGTTAGCAGACGGACCCCTTGAAGCGGCAGGCGATGGCATGTTGAGATGCCAATCGCGTCGGTCTCTCAAATAGCACTTCTCTTGACGTTCGATCCGCTTCCACAACCTGGCCACCGGAGCTTGTTGAGCTAATGTTGGAAGTCAATCCAGGGAGCATGGGCTTCTCGACAAGCCACCTCCAACGTTCACTATCATCAGAAGTCCTACCGTAATACTGTGCCCTCAGTTGGGCTTAGCAGACAGGACGCCCGGGATGTCCTCTGCATGCCAATTTGGCATAGCTTCGAGAGAAGCTGCATGGCTACCATGATTCTGCCAGTTAAGTAGAATTCCGTCTAATTAGACGTAGCTGATTATCCAGCTTATTCGAAAATGATCGAATCGTCCCATTCTCTGGGACGGTCCCGCATTGAGCGGGTCGTTCAGCCACTCCTGCCCTCTTTGAGAGGGAGGAAAATCTCATTCCAGAGATCACTTGCATCACCAAGGTAGTATGTCAGACTGACTTCTGCCATGCTGGCTACCGAACCTCCTGCCATGGCCTCTAGCTGGGAGATGACATTTTCCAGACCAAAAGCTTTGCCGACCGACTGCGTGTTAGTAGCTTCACACATGACATGCACGACGTGGATATGAAAATGGTAGTAAGTCGGTTGGTCTGGCTTGGTCAATTGCATTTCCTCCAAGCTTTAGGGCATGGCTGAACATACAGTGGATGTAAAGCTTCAACAGGTCCTTCTCCAGCCCAGGATACAGCTTCACCGTAGCGTCTAGGACCTTCTCTCGCATGTGCTTCAGCCATATAACATGCGCTTTCTTCAGGTCTCGTAGACTCCAGATATCTCGTCGTTCTACCAAGGCAAGCAGATGGAGGCTAGTCATGGTCTTCCGGTCCCAATTCAAGTCAGGTGTGAGGAGAAAGCTTTCCTCAGCACCCGAGGGTCCGGAGTCTCGCAGTATGACATCCTCCTGTTCAGCACGTCCTTCGATGATATTGAAGACCCAATTCAAGCGCCCTTCGTCCCTCATCTTCTGCATATATGGCCGTACGGATTCTCTGTATATCTCGGGCGTCTCTGTTACCATTCGAACAGTCTGTGGAGAATACTTCTTGATATGTTTCTCGGTGCAAGGATAGATCAGATTGAGCTTGAGATCAAAGGGCGCTCCTTCAGTGATACCTGAAGAGGCAAGATACCAGCGGTAGATGTCATTGTCTCCCAAGTTGTTGATCTTGG
>JAABUI010002528.1_pt1 | contig 10076 bp, 8 predicted proteins | sample 5559111 | NCBI WGS metagenome assembly JAABUI01 (sample SAMN10711870, study PRJNA513365) | rock metagenome | isolation source: Antarctica rocks | place: Antarctica: Victoria Land, Buttleship Promontory
CGTCCTGGCCGGGGGGGGGGGGGGGGTGACGAGCCGATGGCCGGTGCGATGACTGCTCGACGCGACTGGGCACGGGCGGTGACCAGACGCGGGGCGCTACGCGTGCCCCAGATCACCACCGCGTTCTGGATCACCAAAGGGCTCTCGACCGCGCTCGGTGAGTCGATGTCGGACTACTCGGTGCACGCCATCGCCCCGCAGGCGGCGGTCATCGGCGGCTTCGCCGCGTTCGTCCTCGCCTTGGTGATCCAGCTGCGGCAGCGCCGCTACCAGCGCTGGGCCTACTGGCTGGCCGTTGCCATGGTCGGCGTGTTCGGCACCATGGCCGCCGACGTGCTCCACGTCGGACTCGGTGTGCCGTACACGGCGTCCTCGCTGCTGTACGCGATCGTGCTCGCTGCCGTGTTCGCGACCTGGCGAGCGACCGAGCACACCCTGTCGATCCACACGATCGACACCACCCGACGCGAGCTCTTCTACTGGGCCACCGTGGTCGCGACCTTCGCCATGGGCACCGCCGTCGGCGACTACACCGCGGTCACCGTCAACCTCGGCTACTTCCCCTCCGCCGCGCTGTTCGCCGGCCTGATCCTCCTCCCCGCGATCGGCTACCGCTGGCTGCGCTGGAACCCGGTGGCCTGTTTCTGGACCGCGTACGTGCTCACCCGGCCACTGGGCGCATCGATCGCCGACGGCCTGGGCAAACCGCGCATCGATCACGGTCTGGGCTGGGGAGCCGGCCCGGTCACCGCCGGCGTGGCTGCCCTCATGGTCGTCATGGTTGGTTCCCTCACGCTCACCGGCCGTGACGTCCAGACCACCGCCGCCGACGCCGGCGGGAGCGCAGCGCGGCCGGCCGAGGCGGAGCGCGCGGAGGGCACTGCCTGACTGGACGGCGGGCAGGACCGGGACCGCGGTAGGACCCCACGCGGTGGATCTGTTCGCGAACAGTTCGTTTGCCGCGACGGCCGGGCCCGGGCACGGTGGGCTGATGGCCAAGATCGTCGAGCGGGTCGTGGTGTTCACCCAGGAGAACCACACCACCGACAACTACTTCACCGCCCTGCGGGCCTGGGGCGCGGACGTGGCCACCGGCTGGCCGACCCAGCCCAACCCCCCGGCCCACGACCACGCCCACACCCGGGCCGCCTACGCCAAGTGGCTGCACGCCCAGGCCACCGGCGCCCCCACGCCGGCGGTGCACACCCAGATCGACACCGACACGGTCCTGCCCTACTACGCCTGGCTGGCCAAGACCGGCGCGTTCCTGGAAAACCACTGCTCCGGTTTCGGGACGAACTCCACCCCGAACCATCTGCTGATCATCGGCGGGCAGAGCCCGACGCTGCGCAACCCACCCCGTAGCCACACCGACCCGGTCTGGGACATGCCTTCCCTGCCCGGGCACGCCGGCGACCACGGGCGCAGCTGGAAGGCCTACACCGGCTCCGGCGCCTACCCGGTGAACTTCTACCAGCAGCTGAAGGGCTCCCCGAACATCGCCCGGTCCGACCAGATCATCACCGACGCCTGGAACGGCGCCCTGCCCGAGCTGTCGATGGTCTGGCACGACAGCCCCTACGACGAACACCCCGTCGCGGATGTGACCAAAGGCCAGGACAAGATCTGGCAGGCCGTCGACGCCGTCGTCACCGCCGGGCTGTGGGACACCACCGTGTTCCTGCTCAGCTGGGACGACTGGGGCGGCTTCGATGACCACGTCGCCACCCCGAACCTGGAACACACCCCCGACGGGGTGCAACTCGCCTACGGCCCCCGCGTGCCGCTGCTGATGTTCGGCGGGCCCGTCAGCCCCGGGATCGACCCCCGCTGGAACGGGCACACCGCGATCGGCAAGACCGTCCTGGACCTGCTCGGCCTGCCCCCGCTGGGGGTGCCCCGCCTCGACGACGCCCCCACCCTCGCCGACCTCGTCGACACCACCGCCGCCACGGCCCCGACCCCACCGCCCTACGGGACCACCATCACCCAGCCCACGCCGCCATCCCCATCCCCCACCCCGGCACCCCCACCACCGCCACCAGCCCCGGGCTCAGTCCCCGTCGGACCGGTCATCCTGCGCGACGGGACCACCCTGCCCCCACCCAACGACCAGCCCGTCACCTGACCGGCACCCCGGCCCGCAGGCGACGCCGCGACCGGCCAGGACCTCGGGGCGGCGGCCTTGATCTTGGGGAAGTACTGGGGATGGGTTCCACGCGACGTAGTTTCATCGATGAGTACAAGGAGCAGGCGGTAGGATCAGTCCTCGCCGAGGGCCGGCCGGTCGCGGAGGTCGCTCGGAACATTGGCATTCATGAGATGACGTCGCCCGACAATGCCGTTCGACCCCTATTGCTCACGGGTCAGGTCGATGTCTGAGCTGCTATGAAGGCTCTTCACAGAGGAGGGTGTAGGTCGGCCCGGGGCGCGGTGACGGCGTTTCCGTCCGTTCAATTTCCCCGGGCCGCCTCCCGATCACTCCTCGAGAGCGGCGGATTCAGACCCCACCTACACCCTCATCTGTGAAGGCCCGCTTTGGCCTGCAAGCGGGCGTTGATCCAGACGGCGAGGATCGACCCTCCCACGGCGATCAGCGCCGCGCCGACCGTGGCCGCTGCTGAAACCTGGACCGTTCCCACGACCACCGGTGTACCGGTTCCACGCGCTGCACGCGGTGGCGGCGGAACCGAACAGTGCATTCACCCGTCGGCTCCGTCCCGCGGGGGACCGTCTTCGTGGTCTGCCGACCCCCGACGGTGTCTTCCGTCGTCCCAGCGACGGGGTCGACCCGCTCCGTGGATATGTAGCGTTATGCATGGTGTTTGGGGAGCGCCGACCAGTCCACCGACGCGAACGGCCGACCCCAACACCGAGCCGGCACTCGACAAATCTCGACGGCGCCGAGCGAGCGTGCGTTACTGCTCACCGAATCGGTCGATCTCGTAGAATTCGAACAATCCTTGGCCAAGGGTGAAGTCGTGTCGACTGTGCTGTAGTCGTCCAGCGACGATACCGGGGGGCACCGCGATCCGGTCGGCAAAATCTCTGATCTGACGGTTTGTAACCAGTGTCTGCAGCTCGGCGTCATGTCTTGCAGGAATGAGGATCTGTCCGGCGAACGTGTTGGCTACCTGTTCCTGGGCGAGCCGTCCGCCGTCGTGGCCGATGTCCGATTCGACGAAGACGTCGCGCTTTCCGTGGAGCAGGACGTGCGCAATCTCGTGGAATAGTGCAAACCAAAACTTATCGTTCCTCTTACCGCGGTTGCTCAATTGAACAATCGCTTTTGAGGGGGACAGCCACCGAGTCGCCCCACTGGCCCGCGCACCCGGGACTTCCGCTACGACGACCACCGCGACACCGGCGCTGGCGCACAGAGACTGCAATTCCGACCAGAAGGTCTGTCCTGATAAGAGGGTCAATTCCCGTAGTCTGGGTAGACACTCGCGGAGCGCGATCCGATTAAACGGCGCACTCGCCAGTCTCGACGCTTCGATCTCTCCGAGCCTCAGCCACGCTGCGACCGCTCCGGCGTCGGCAGTGAAGGCCGCTGACTGGAGAAACGCCGCTGACGGTTGGGCCCACACCTCCTCCCAGGCCTGAACACTCGACACCCCGAAGAACTGGAGCACTTGCTGGAGTTGGGTTCCTGGTTCGCGGTGTGCCGCAGTGACCGCACCAAGCTTGCGGAGTGCCGCGAGCGGCGTCTTCTGCAGCCACTCCTTCTGGGAGCTCAGCGCGTCGCGTTCCCGCTGCCGGGACTGATGGTCCCGGTACTGCGCTTCAAGGGCGTTCCAGAAGGAGGCTGGCACACCGGTGGTCCGCTCCAGGACGATCGCTGTGTCATGGGTGAGAGCCACCTGACCCTGCACGATCTGGTTGACGTGCTTGGTCGAGAGGCCGGTCCGTTGAGCCAGCTGGGTCTGGCTCAGGTCGAGGGCCTCGAGGGTCTCCCGGAGGGTGTCCCCCGGCGGTAGAACCTCGGTTAGGTCATAGCGGATCCAGGCAGGTGACGAGGGGGTTGGGGTGGTCTTCACGGCTACCACCTCCTACAGGTGATCGATGTGGGCGACTGGTCGAGCGTCAGTGCGGGTCGGTGACTTCGATGACGGTGATCTGGTGGACATGGTCGACGGCGACACCGCCATCGCTGAGTCTGGGTACGGGCTCGTCGGCGACCTCGAAGAGGAGTCGGTACGGGCCGTCGAGGTCGACGGTGAACTGGCCACCGCTCCCGGCGCTCCACGGATGGCACCGAGCCTGGGGCAACGTCATGAGCTCCCCGACGCTGGCGGCAGCGGTCATCTGGTTGAGGCGCAGAAGGATCTTCTTCGCCCGCTCGGTTCCGAACCTTCGTTGACGCGCCCGGTGGTCGCTACAGGCTTTCGCGAGCTGTGTCGTTCGGAAGCCGACCTCCATCGCCACCTTCGTCAGTCCAAACCATGCACCTCGGGGGTACAGTGTTCGAGGTACCGAGACGTGTACCTCGAAGGTACACAGTACGACCTGGGAGGAGCTGCCCGCACCCCGGAGGACGTCGACACGCTGGTCGGGAGATGCCGTCCGGCGGGTCGACCACGGCTGGAAGGTTCCGGAACCCCGACCGCTCCCGCATCGACATCGACTCAACAGAAGGAACCGACACCATGGGATCAGGCGACAGCATCGACACCGGCACGGTCGAGCAGGACCTCCAGGCCGTCATCGACGACGAACGGCGTCTCGGGCAGGACTCGGCCCGACTTGCGCGCGATCTGCGCGACGAGAACCGCGAGGTGGACGTCACGGTGAACAACAGGCCTGTGCTCCTGCCGCACCGCCATGTGACCGGCCTTGAGGTGAAGGAGGCCGCCGTCGTGCAGGGCGTTGCAATCGAGGTCAGCTTCCAGCTGTTCGAGGAGCTCGGAGGCGGTCGCGAGCGGCAGATCGGGGACCAGGACCGGATCGAGGTCCACAAGGAGGCGCGCTTCACCGCGATCGCGCCGGACGACAACTCATGACCACCGTTGCACCCGGCAATTGGTCTGCCCGCGCTGTGGACCGGACCGAGCTCGCGGCGGGGACCACCCCGCCTGTCCTGGCCGCAATCGACGACGTCCGACGGAGCTTCGCTGACGACCCCGTGACGGCATGGCCGGACGGGCAGGGCGGCGCGCTGGTCGTGATGGAGGAGGTCGACCTCGGGCCGACGTGGACGCCAGGACGGGCGTGGCTGGGGTTTGCCATCAGCTATCTGCACCCCGAGGCCGACTGCTACCCCCACTACCTGGCGGCCGAGGTCTGCAGGAGCGATGGTGTACCGCTTGCGGTGCCCTTCCACCCCGGCCAGGTGTTCACCGAAGTTCCCGCGGTCATGGTCAGCCGCCGCAGCCCCCGCCGTAGCGCGGCCCTCGACACGCCGGCCCGCAAGACCTTGTCGGTGTTGACCTACATCCGGACCTGCCCATGAGGGCGGAACCAGCGCCAGGGGTGGTCCCGCTCGCGGGGTCGAGCCCGGCGGTGACCTTCCGGACCGGCGACGACCTTTGGGAGACGGTCACCGCCCACGTGTTGTCTGGTGACGGCGAGGAGCACGGGGGCGCAGTGCTGTGCGGGATTGCCTCCACGTTGACCGGGATCCGCCTGCTCGGTCGGCGGTTCATTCCCGCCGTCGACGACGTCGATTATGTTCCTGGGATTTACGGCCACCGCGCCCTGACCCCCTCGTTCATCCGGCGCGTGCTCCGGTCCGCGGCCGACCAGAACCTGATCTGCCTGTTCGTCCACGGACATGGCCACGGTTCCTCAGTCGCGTTCTCCCGAACCGATCTCGCGTCCCACGAACGTGGTTACCCGGCGCTGCTCGATATCGCCGGCCAGCACGTCGGTGCCCTCGTCCTCGCTGACAACGCTGTCGCCGGTGACATCTGGCTCACCGAAGGCGGCCGGGCTGACATCGCCACGAGCCAAATCATTGGGACGAACGTCCGGTCCCTGACGCCGCGTCCGGTCGCGGCGCCCGCCGCCGATGGCGAGGACAGCCGCCAGGTCCAGCTGTTCGGGGACCGGGGCCGGCAGATTCTCCGGGCCGCGACGATCGGCGTCATCGGTGCTGGCGGAGCTGGCATGCTCGCCGTCCAGCTTCTGTCGCGGGTCGGCGTAGGCCACCTCGTGGTCATCGACCCCGACCGGGTAGAACCGTCGAATTTGCCGCGGCTGCCTGGCGCCACGCGTGCCGACGCCCGCCTGCCGCTCACCGCGGCCGGCCGCCCGCGATGGGTTCAGGACGTCGGCCGCCGACTAGCCACTAAAAAGACCCGGGTGGCCGCGCGCCTCACCCGCCAAGCCGGCCAAGGCACCCGCATCTCGGTGTTCCCGGTCGACGTACGAGACGCCGCCGCGGCCACCGCCCTGCTCGCCTGCGACTACCTCGTCCTCGCCGCTGACACCGCCACCGCCCGCCACCTCGTCAACGTCATCAGCTACCAGTACTTGATCCCGATGGTGCAGGTGGGCGTCAAGATCCCCGTCGACTCCGCTGGAACCGTTGGTGACCTCTTCGCCGTCACTCGACCCGTCACCCCTGACGGTGGATGCCTGCGCTGTGCCGGTCTAATCGACGCCACGGCGCTCGCGATCGAATCCCTACCCGACGCCCAACGCCGGCTCGCGGACTACGGCACCGGAGAGCCTGCCCCGAGCGTCATCACCCTTAACGCGATCGCAGTCAGCCATGCTGTCAACGACGTCATGTTCGCCCTGACCGGACTCCGGGACTCCTCCGAAGTACTCCACGTCCGCCACCACGCTCGCCGCGGGACCCAGGTGGCTGCTCAGGTCCGCTCCCGGGACCCCGGCTGCCCGGTCTGCGGAGACAACGGGCTCACCGCCCTTGGCGACCTCGCCCTTCTCCCGCTTCCTCGTAGCTGAGTAACTTGGGTGGACCGACTGATCCCGCCGGGCATGGACCAGCTGGGCACGCCGACTGCACTAGGACAATCCCGTGATGGGCGCGGCCGCTCGGCTGCGGGGGCGATGACCCGCCGGCTCCCGCACCCACCGCAAGCGACGCCTGGCCGAGCCTGACCTACTCCGTCACCGCCTCAACCAGGCTGCGCCCCGTCTCGGAATCCCCGTCCCCGCCTGGGGGACCGACTACCTATGATGGATAATAGGGATTATCCACCAACGCTCCCCATCCAGCACTAGATCACTGGGTAGACCCGCTGGACAAACCTTGCGAATCGGCGTGGCGTCTTATGACCTGCTGCTCGTGGTCCGTGGACCCAGCGGACGGGTTAAGGAAGCCGTCCGACTGCATGAGGACGGTCTGCTCGACGCTGGCGTACTCGAGTAGCCCCGCGGCGAGCAGCCGCGCAGCGCGTACCAAATGAGGACGGTCCAGGAGAATGACGAGTCTGCGGGACAGGGGCCCGGCGGTGGGCCAGTCCTCGTCCAGCGCCAACTCGCGAGATCCCACCGGGAGCTCCTCACCTGCCGAGTTACCCTCGGAATCCGAGTGCTCATCGAGGAAGCGCACACCGCGCCCTTTCAGGCCGTGAGTGAGTTCGACTTCGAGATGGTTTGGTAGCTCCAGCCTCGCAAGTGCCCAGACTGGCCCCAGCGGGTCGGCGCCCGCGGCCCGAACGTGGTCGACGAGCAGGTCGAGCATGGTGAGTAGCCACATCTCCAATCGCACCCGGCGGACAGGCAGGTAGGCCTCCGCCCCGAGGATGACCTCACCGGGATAACCCGGGAAGGCAACGACGCCAGTGCCTGGGACGAGGCGCGGATACTCCGCCACGTTCCCGGCAGCGATGCCGCTGCCGTCGTCGTACAGCTCGACCCGCCGGATGGAGGATCGGTGCGTCGAGGAGACCCCCTGCTGGGATTCGCCAGGGAAGATGACCCGCTTGGCGCCGCGGACCGCACCATAGGTCTCGATGGCCACCATCGGGGAAGTTCGGTTTTTCCAGTCTTCCACCTGCGTGACCCGTCGCACCCGCGCGCCGGGGTTGTCGTCCCGCCACGACTCGTGATCTTGGACGATCCCGCCAGGCACGATCGCGAGGGTCAGCCAGCACCGGTTCGTACGGACAAGGCCACCGGCGATGGAATCGAGGAGTCCGCCGAGCCGCTGGTCGATTGCAGACCGCTCGGCGGCCCGATCCGCCGAAGGCAACGGGCTTCGCTGATGCGCCGGCTCGTTCAGCAGCCGCTGCAACTGTGCTTGCATTCGGCGCCACTCCGGATACCACGGAAGCTGCGGCCCGTCCCTATTCCCGAAATCGGGAAACTGGCGAAGCGCGCTTTCCAAGACAGCGATGTCGACCTTTGCTGATTCTTCAGCGTCGACCTGTGGAACTGACGTCGCTGCAGCCGAGGTGGAGCGGCTTTTGGTCAGTCCGGAGACGAGATCAAGATTGTCAGGCCCCGAGAGGGGTCGGCGCTCGAACGCATCTAAGGTTCCCGGGGGCAGCAGCGGAAGCTCACCGAGGGGGGGCGGGAGATACTGCGGGCGCCCGGTCAGCCTACGGAGCAGGTCGGTGAACTCCGGGCTATCCGAATCGGCGAACGTGTAGCGCGGGATGCCCTTGAGCCGACCCGGCACGTCGCCGTCCTCAGCACCCGGAAGGACCACCAGTGCAAGACGAGTCCGGAAGGCCGCCTGGTCATCGTCGAATCGTCCCCGGAGTTCGGCCCCCTCAGCGGCCGCGCCAGCTCCCTGCGTCGGATCGTTCGTGCCCTCAAAGCGCTCTCGCCACGCCGCGTTGACGGCCACCACCGTGATGCCCCGCTCGGCGATCATCCGAGGACCCCACTGCGACCACTCGATGTCAGCGTCGTGCACGTGGTAAAGGTCTACCTCTGCGTCAATCCCTGATGCCCGCAGAGCTGCCGCGAACCGAAGGATCTGCCGCTTCCACTCTTCGTCCCCCACCCCGGGGTTGGCTCGATGCGCCCAAGACAGGAACACCGTTGGCGGGGGCGATGGCGACGAGCACGTCTTGCGTTCATCAGTGGCCACCGAGGCGGAAGTACGCTGCGCGCTGCTGTCAGCATCTGTGGCGGGTGACCGCGAAGGCTGGGTTCGTGCGGTTGGGTAGTTCGACTGGATCTCGCGCAACGCGGGTTCACATCCCGATGGGCAGTCGAACGCCACCACGTCCTCCCGCGTTGGGTAGTCCGCGCCCGACGACACGATCTGGTTCCAGGTAACTGCCGCGGGCTTCCCGCAGCGCGGGCACGGCCGAGTCGCGGTCTTGTCGGGCATCAGCTGTTCCAGGAAAGACACCACAAGGGCTTCGGCGGGGTGTCTACGTCGTCGATGAAGGACGTCACGCCTGGACGCTAGTCAACGACTCTGGGCGGGGCTCTTCCGTACCGACTGTCGCTGACCGCTCAGGGGTGCGGAGACGCCGCCCGTGGACCGTGGTGCTCGTACCGGCCGTCCGGAGCCAGCACCCTCGGCCCCGCCGACTCGGGGTCGATCTGGCCGGCGTGATCCTGTCCGCGACTCGGTACAACGCCCCGAGCGCGGCTCCCCCGGCCAGCGCCGCGGGTAACCGGACCGACCCCTCGGGATCGCGCTCCCAGCCCCGCAGAACCAGCAGCACCTCCTCCAACCCGCGACCGCGTCCATCAGCTCCCGGTCCAGGTCGGGCAGCACCACCGGGCGTCTCGAACCGATCACAGCCCCACCGTCTCGCCGAGGTCCGGGTCGCCGCAACGCATCCCCAAACAGAACGTCCCCGAGGGCGCGGGCCGGCCACGTCGAGGGGTGCGCGGGCGTGGGACACCGCCACCCCAGGCTCGTCCGTCACGCACCCCGGCCGGCACCGGGCCGTGGCCACCCGTTCACGGGCTCAAGGTCCGCGGCCTCGTCCACCGACCCACTCACGATCGGGACTTGTTCACCCGCGAGGCGCAGCAGGTGGCAGTCACTCCTGACGACCGTCACCGCACGCGGCGAGGGGTGGGCGCCAGGCCGGGTCGCACGGTCGTGCTGGTCGACTCGGCGGCCGCGGTGTTCCCGACGGGCGGGTGCCACCGGAGCGCGAGGGCCGCTGCGGTGTCGGCCGCACGGGAAAAGT
>JAABUI010002535.1_pt1 | contig 10045 bp, 10 predicted proteins | sample 5559111 | NCBI WGS metagenome assembly JAABUI01 (sample SAMN10711870, study PRJNA513365) | rock metagenome | isolation source: Antarctica rocks | place: Antarctica: Victoria Land, Buttleship Promontory
AAGCAAAGCTTCTGTGATGGCATGCTGGAGGTACATTCTTGCCGTGTGATACCTGTGACATTGGCTGTTGAAGCACATCATTTGTTCTCTGACTAGCTTCAAATGTGGAGGCCAGCATTTCTGCAACACTACATCTTTGTCAGGGCTCAGATTGGTTCCTGGCAGTGCTTGTCATAAGCACTTAACATCTCGACAGTGGTTTCAATTTCAAAAAGAGGTCACATCGCCATGCAAAGTGGTCATGCTTATCATGTTGTCAATGTGGATCTGCTTATTGAGTGAAAGCTTGTGTCTTGGTGTATGCAGTGCCTCTTGGCCACATCCCATCATACGGCAACATCTGCACCTGCAGGTTGTGGGGGTGTATGGCAGCTGGCATCTGGGGCAGCTGCAGGTGGGTCTTTCTAAGGCTAGGAGGCTGTGTCAATGCTCCTCAGCAACCATCACGACATTAGAGACGCTAGCCATGCAGATGGACGGCGAGCCATGGCTGCAGGCTCCGGCTAAACTCAACATAGAGCTGAAAGGACAAGCCCATATGCTCAGGAGACTGAACAGTGAACCTTTGGCTCGCATGGCTCACACAGTGGCAGGTATGCTTCATTGTCTGTCTGCGATAGTGTCTTTGTCTTTGGCATACTGCATCGGTGTTAGTTGTGGCAAAGTACCTGGCATGCAGATCTCACATGCTCAGTGCTCTCTGTTGCTGCCAGAGTAACATTGAGCTGCACAACATTCCCATGTTGACCAGTTGGCAGTGTCGTCTGAAGTTCATTTGTGGTATGTTCTGCAGAGGTTCTGGACCATTGTGAGCATACAGGAGTCATCACAGCTGCACAACGGCATGCGATCACCACAGAGCTGGCAGCCAAGCTGCATACAGATTAGTCCCAGTCGACAGTCAGCATTGCCACTTTCCAGCTTCAGCATGTTTGCGATGTCTGTCTGTTCAGTCAGCCTTGTCCATCTCAGTAGCCAAGGAAATGCTTACGTTTTAGATGGTGTTAGATTGCTAAGTTTTGGTAGAACTTTCTTAGCTAGATAGAGCTCTTTATTATCGCAAAACGAAATCTCTCATGTGTTTAAGCAGCAACTTGCACTGAATAGCATACTGTCACAAATCCAAATAGGGTATGAACACGAGATCCTAGCTACAGCTTTGCATGTGCTGTGAGTGGGATCAGCTTGGCTGCTGTTGCCATTCTTGAAACTGCTGAGTGGCATCGTCATACAGATACCACTTCTTGTCTGAATTGGAGTAATAGCCCCCGCTATTGCTGTCAAAGTACATCTGGGTGTCTGCACTGTAATGGTACCCTGCAGCATCACTACACCAAGTCTGTCACAATTCTCAGGCTCCTGAGATGTTGTTCAATCGGCAGCAACTATCAGGATGCTGCAGAGGTGATGTGCTTGGCATTCAGCACTCGGCCTCTCCATGCATATTGCATGTCTTGACACGATCTGCTGAAGGTGCAAGTCAAGGCAATCTGTGCAGCGCCGCCTTGACTTGTGCCTTAGCAGATCATGTCAAGACAAGGGAGAGCCCAATGTGCAGCGCATAGGTGACACACCTGAAAAGGCAATATGCGCATGTCAAGCTGAATGCTACATGTTTGTGCTTACCTGATGACGGATCAAAGGCGTAGCCAACAGGCACTGTGCTGGCTTGCCCTTCAGGACCTTGTGACGCGGCCGGCTTCACTTTTTCTGCCAGTTCACTCTTCTCAACTATGCCAGCATAGTCCTGCAGAACAAGGAAAATAGTGGGTGACATTGTGATCACACAAGCAGATGTTTCTCTTGAATTAACAGCAACTGACAATGTTGTGCACAGCATACTATATGGCCACATCACAAAACGCACAACATCAGAAGGGAGAAGCAGCATATGTGCCAGCGCTGGAGTCACAGCCAAAACTGCTGATGAAACCCAGCGTGACAGCCACTCACCAGTCCTCGCTCTGTAAGAAATCTCCTCAACTCCTTGATTGGCCATGAATGGTAATCAACTTCAGCCTCAGCTGCTGACAGGTGACCATTAGCTGGACGAGCAGCGTCCCCATTCTCAACTGCAGTGGAGTGCTCAGCTGCATCAGAGGTGTCAGCTGTCATCGAGGGCTCTGCTGCTGCTGATTCTGCTGGCTGGTGTGCCTGCCAAGGGCCGTCAGTCGGGCTAGCAGAATGCAACCGTGGGGTGCTGCCATTGCTGTCGCCCATGACTTCAGGGAAGGAGAAGGACACCCTGGGGGTTGTCAGTGCTGAGATTCGGCTAGGTGCTGTGCTGGTGGGCGCCTGCTGGGGCTCGTTCTCAGCATTCTCCGCGAACATGTCGTCATCATCGCCAAAGATGTCGGCTGCTGGAGCAAAGAGCGCTGCACATCTCTCCAGGTATTCCTGTATGTTGCAAGAACATGGCTTGCAAGGGTTGCAAGGCCGTTTACAGGAGCGACTTGACATGCCTTCAACTGGATACCTAAGCAAAACATGATGTACACTTTCATCTCTTATGTTCATAAAGCCGCAGAAATCATAGAAGACGTGTCCACTTCGATTTGGTGCAACCCAACTGATGAATTGTCTGAGCAGCTAAGAAAGTACTGCAAAAGTGCACAGATGGGTCGTAATCAATTGTGTGGATTTATGACAGACACTCTTCGCTTTTTGCAGTTGTTGCTGTAAGCAGGGCTTTTACTGTATGGCAGGGCAATTACCTTCTTCTGGCTGTATACATCCAACTCTCCGCTATCCATCAAAGAACTAGCTGCTTCAGTCAGCTTCTCAAATTGCTGCCTTGCAAGCTGCTTCTCTTCGGGGCTCAGCTCAATTTTGGGCTGCAAATCCTTGTTTCGTTTGCCTGCAGGGGTGCATCAGGCTGCAGACTGCTGGGTAGACACATACAGGAAGTCCTGGACTGACTTTTAAACCTGCACAGAAGCAGCTTAATGCAGAGGACTGGAATAATCCTGGACAATCAGAACAGATTTGTGCAAACTTTGTATATCATGCACAAGACAAACTTTAGCATGCGAAAAAATGTACATAAGCAACCTGTGTGCTTCTGATGTAAAGAAACTTTTGGTGAAGCGTCCAAGATGCTACACACCTGCTGGACGCTTATCTTGCTTGCCAAGTCTTTGTAGAGCCTTTGTGACTGATTCTCCTGGCAGCAGAATTGCAGCGATATCTCTTTGCAGAGCAGCTGTCTGTGGCTTTGACATCTCGGGAGCTTCTTCAGCTGCTGCCATGCGTTGCTGCCTGTCCAATATTTGCCTTTTCACAGTCTCACTCACAGGAGCAGCTGGAAGCAACACAAGCACAGTTATGTTTTGCACACATCCTGCAAAATGTTGCCTCCTGAGCCTGACAGAAAATCAACGCAAGCCATGTTTATGCCTGACAGTGTCAAAGATGTCGAACTTGGTTACCATCATCAGACCCCAGCCATGCATCGGTCTCCTCTGCATCATCTTTCTTGTTTTCTACATAATGACCAGATTCATCGAAATGGCCTTCAGCACGTTCCTGCGCCAGGTTGAATGGCTCAAGCTTGACGCCATCATCCTCTTCTCTGTCTAAAATCTCCTCTGCCTCCTCGACATGAGAAGGCATGTCTGTGTCTTCACCTGCAGGTAGCTCCAAGTTTTCATATAACTGCGTTCACACATATTCAGGTAAGGGCAGGGGGAGGGTACATGCAGATGTCGACCTGCGTTCTTTCCCTTGCGTTTTCGCTGTAAGGCTCGCTTATGCTGTGCAGCTGTCACCAGACCCTCTTTGACAGTTCCGCCTTCTGCGGCCTCCACCTCCGAAAGCGTCAAGCCTTTCTTTGCATTACCTGCATTGGTACTCTGCATCGATTGAGCCACAATACTGGGGCAGGAGTGCAGACGGTACAAAACGCTTATCGTTTTACCTTGCTGCCCGGGAGCTGTGCCCTTTTTCTGTTTTTTTCTTCCCTCCTCCTCTTTCATGGCTGTGGCAACGATCGCATCGGTGTCAAGCTTGCGTTTCCCATCCATAATGAACATACGCCAGCTGATGCAAGCACGCGTCCTTCACTCTGCCGGCCCGCTTCTGTTGTGCGCGAAGGTACCAGACATAAAGTTCAGGGAGATCAAACGGTGAAAGAAGTTGACTGAATTGGTTTCGGAGCACGCGCAAAAATTTCGTCGTGAGGCATATTGCAGATTCGGCCACAAGGCATCGAAGAGGCAACTGAAGCAGACTTTACGCATGGTCATGACGCAGACTTTGTGTGCCTTGTCGCAAGGCGCCCGCATTTGCTCCAGGTCGACGGGTCGGATCACCCAAGCCCCAACGTGCCTGTTCGGCTCTTCGCGCAACGCAAATAAAGCTGCAACGACACATGTTACAGGCGTGTCGCCTCATATGAGAAAGACACAAGCTAATGAAGCTACACGCAAAAGTATGTTATCATTTTTGTGACAAAGTGAACCTTTGCACTTGATGTTGCAGGGCTAAAGGGGGGGTTTTCCGGCACCAACATCCAGATTTACTCTCGTAAGGCTGAACCAAGTTGACCCACTACTGCTGATGTCGATCAATGGATGACTGGGCACTGAAGGAAAATCTGCACAGGGCGCTTTGTGAACACAGCCAGGAACGTGCTAAGGCAATCAGGAGGTGTTGGCGGTGGAGGTGGCATTGCTAGTAGTGGAGGGGGAGGCGGTGGTGGTGGTGCTGGAGGTGGGGGCCTCTGGCCCACATACCTGAGACTGCTGGAGAGATCACCGGTATTACAAAACAAATGGACTGCTGTTGCACTCATACATGCGTCAACATGCCATTGTTGGCTTGCATGATAGCAGATGTCGCAAGGTGGAGATACTGCTCATCTTGAAAATGCTGCTGCAGCTGTTAACCAAAGCCTGGACAGCAGGCCTGCTCAACGGACTTGGGGATGCTGTATCACAGAAGTTTGTGGAAAATAATTATGATCTTGACTTCAAACGCCTCGGCATCTTTACACTGCTGGTATGCTATACTAGTATGCTATACTTTGTGTCAATTTGGATGGCGCTGCAGCACATCTAGTGTCAAGAAGGCTCCTGTGGCCATCTGCTCAGTATCAGATGGCTTGCACTCTCAGATGCTGCTTCAGGCATTCCAGCCACACTGTTGTTTTGCATACAACAGCTTTTGGGGCATAGTCAGCGTGCTTATGCAGCATTTGATCTTCAGCGCCAGTTCCACAGACAACATAAGTCTGCAAAGCTGAGCTGTGGTGCATACTCCAGTGGTAGGGGTACTTTTGTGCTGCAGGGGTCTGTTCTGGTTGGACCTGGCCTCCACTTCTGGTATAGCTTCATAGGCAGAACAGTCACAGCAACTGGTACTGCAGGCAAGGTTCCAACCTGTAACAAGGCAATTATGACCCCTGACCTGCAGCAACTTGACAAACTGTATTGCTTATGTTTACTCTTTATATGCACAATGTACCAGCATGATGCACCAACATGATGTAGCTACCCATGATGTAGGATCTCATATATCCTTCAATCGCTGCGGGTCAGTCTCTGGTGATACATGATGCGTACCTTCCAAATGTTCTCAGCTTTTGCCTTCTGCAGGTGCTGTGATCCGCCTGGCTTTAGACCAACTGCTATGGGCACCTGTGTTCATATCCACCTTTCTTGCATCTTTGCTGACTCTTGAGGTATGACTCTGCGTCCTGCTGTCAACATGGCCTGTATAAGGGCATGCATTTGAGCCATGCAAAACATGCAGCTCTAACTCCGTGGAACATGGCTGTCTGCCGCACAGGGCAAGGGTCATGAAGTGAAGAGCAAGTTGAAAAGTGACCTCAAGCCTACTGTGATAGCCAACTGGAAGTTGTGGGTCCCTGCCCAGTTTATAAACTTCAGACTAGTACCACCCCATCTTCAGGCACGCTCAACACCCCAGCAATGCGCTCAGCTAACTCGCATCTTGTCATTGTGTGTTGTCCACTCACAGCATCAACATGCAAGACAAGTGTCAGTGGGGTTCTGCATTCACGCAGTGCAACTTCAGCAACATTCGTGAGCATTTTCATGCATGCAAGGGGCTTCATGTCCTGCATGACAGTGTACACATGCTGGTTCATGGGCTTCTTCTCTGACAATCTAAGGTACTGACACACGTTGCTATTGCATGCAGGTTGCCTTCTCAAATGTCATTGCAGTTGGTTGGAACACGTACTTGTCGTGGGCCAGCCATCATTCGCCGTCCACCAGCTCGCCTGTTGAGCCTTTGTGACCCCATTGTCATAGCACATGTACATAGGATGGGCTGTTGCGGCTCTTGTCACTGCAATCAAGCATTGGCGTTGTTCATTGTCTGCCACGGCTGATCAAGCCCACAGTTTTGCACTCATGTTGGATTACTCGATATGCACAACGTGTGCGGAAATACGCTGGCTACCAGTTATGTTTTAGCAGAACAATGTATGCGGACGTAACGCCTGCACACAGGATGGCACTGTTGAAATAAGCAAGTAAATGGATCGACCGTATTTACAAGGTGCTTGTTACAACTCGCTTAGATGTTAAGCAAAGAGTTCAGGTTGGCTTATAGAGCCTGCAGAGCCTAGCAAGGCAGCGGAGACGCGGATTACTAACACTATCAAACTTGGTCAATCATAAGTAAAGTGTCCTAAGCAGGCAACAGGTTCTAGAATGACTTGACCGTATAACATGTAATGGTCATTCTTTCAACACTCCCACGCGGGCAAATCATTTGCAGAACTGGTCAAACAGTAAAACCTAACATAAAGGTTCATCCACTGTTCAATGTATCTAAACTGTTCCAAGTCCTAGACTGTTCAAGGTTCCTAAACAATGCCCGTGCCCTTGCAGCAGAAAACAAACTTACTAGCTGCTAAGGCCTTGGTCATACAATCAGCAATCATCAAATCAGTGCTGATATACTCAAACTGGACTTCCTTGCGAGCAACTCTCTTTCTAGCAAAGTGCATCCAGCTTCTTCTTGAAGATCCATCTGACTGGAATGGACTTGACACCTTGAGGCTCGTCCACTAGAACCCAACTGCCGTTGGCTTGCAAGGATGCTATCTCCTCGTTCATAGCAAGGCTCCACTGCTCAGCATCAGAGGATTGCATTGCCTCTTCAAAGGTCTGAGGCTCCTCTGTAGGGCTGACTCTCTGAAGCGTACTGGTGCTTGCCTGTTTTCACGCTGGGGATACCGGTGCTCAGTAGCTGCTGCAGCTGATTCCTGACCTTCTTCTACAGCTGCTTCCTTAGCTACCACCTCAGGTGCAGCTGCAGCTTCTTCTTTGACTGCTGCAGCTTCTTCCTTGACTGCTGCAGGTAGCTCATCTGAGTCTGAGTCTGAAGGACTGGCTCTGAGGTGCCTGGGGTGTGCTGTTGCTTGACGTCCTCATCAAAGATGACGTCCCTGCTGATGCTCATCTTGCCGTTGTCCAGCAGCACTCTGTAGGCCTTGGAGGTAAGCTCATATCCAACAAAGATGCCCTTCTGACTGTGTGAGTCCAGCTTCTTCCTGAGTGGCTGAGGGACATGAACATATACTGTTGCTCCAAACACCCTCATGTTGGACACATCTGGCCTCTTGCCAGAGAATAGCTCCCACGGTGTCTTGGCATTCTGACTTGTGGGGGATCTGTTCCTGATGTAGTTGGCTGTTGTCACAGCCTCTGCCCACATGTTGTCACTCAACTTGGCATCCTTCAGCATTGCCCGGGTGCGCTCCATGAGTTTACGGTTGATGCGCTCTGCAGCTCCATTCTGCTGGGGTGTGTATGGAGCTGTAGTCTGGTGGGTGACTCCCTTGGCCCTGAAGAAAGCATTGGTGGCTTCATTCAGGTACTCACTGCCTCTGTCTGTGCGTACTGTCTGAAGCTTGTTGCCAGTGCGATTCTCCAGCATCTGGAGGACTTCTTGCACTGCTTGCGCCACGCCTGACTTCTGAGGAACGGTTCTGACAATGGAGAGCTTGGAGTAGTCATCCAGGAAGGTGGCAATGTACTTGGCACCGCCTCTGCTTGGAACTTGCAAGGGACCACACACATCCATATGGATCAGCTCCAGGGTCCTCTTGCTACTCCGTGTTGAGACTGGAAATGGGTCTCTGTGCTGTTTTGCCACTACACATGGCTCACACACCAGCTGCTGCTGCAGCTTCAGCTGTGCATCTGTGACTGAGATGCCATCAACCATTCCCTTGAGCTTGAGCAGGTTGTCATACCCTAGGTGACCGAAGCGTCTGTGCCACAGCTCTGCGGTCTGCTTGCTTGATGCTGTCATGGCCTGCTGTATGACTTTGTCTTCATTGATGACAAAGAGGTCTCCACGCTTGCTGCCTTCCAGCCAAGTTTGTCATCTTTCTTGATGTAGCAGCTATCTCCTTGAAAGATGACCTGTGCTCCTGCTTCTGTTGCTGTCCTGATGGAGAAGAAATTGGCACTGGCTTCTGGTACATGAAGCACATTCCTCAGCAGAATGTTTTGCTGAGCCTGAGTTCTGAGCACAAAGTCACCGACGCCCACAGCCTTGGCTTGATGGTTGTTCCCAAAGGTGACCACTGTAGCTGTCTCTGGGTCCAAGCTTCTGTAGTGCTGAAGCTTCTGGTTACTGAAAGTGATGTGCTTGGATGCTCCTGAACCTAGCACCCACTGCCCGCTGGCTGTCTGCTCCATGGTTGTGGCACTGAATGCTACTGTGTACTGAGTGCTAGCAGCATTCTTCTGGTCTTGATCACGCCTCATGCACTCATGCTTGAGGTGTCCAGGCTTCTTGCAGTAGAAGCAAAGCCTGTTGTCCTTGCCTGGACGGCTGGCAGAGTTCTGCCTGCCTGCTGGACCCCTTGACTGCCTTGCTTGTGGCTGCCGTCTGTCAGCTCTTGCCGTGTAGATTGGCACTGCTTCCTCACTGCTGAGCTCCTGTTCTATTTGCAGAAGACTGGGCAGGATGGCGTCCAAAGTGGGATCTTTGACGGTGGTGAGCAGCACTGTCTTCACCACAGCATAGTCTTTAGGTCGACCATTCAGCACTGCCAAGGTGATCTGTGCTTCTGGTATCTCCTGCTCAACTGCCTCCAAGTCACTCTGGATGGCTCTGGCTGTGGCAAAGTACTTGGTTAAGGGCTCTGCTGGGTCCTTCTTGATGGTGTTGAGGTTCTGGAGGAGAGTCATGAGCCTGGTGTTGCTCTTGGCCTTGTAGGTGGATTCGAAGTGGTCCCAGAGGACTTTTGCCGAGCCTGCTTTGCTAACTGCGTTGAGGTGGTGGTCCCTGACGTAGCGCGTGATCAAGGCCTTTGCCTTCCGATCGTTCTTGGTTGAGCGGACACCGGAATCTTCATCTTTACTGATACCGCGTTCAACGACTTCGTCCAAGTCCTTGCTGACGAGCTGTGCCATAACTCGCACGCTCCATGCTGGGTAGTTGTCGACGTCTAGCGGCTCGATGTGAGCGCTATCATCATGTCCTGCCATCTGTCTGCGGTTTGCTTCGCCTGCTGCTTGCAGTTAGCACCTTGAGACGGATGTCTGTACCGGACAGCTCAGGTCGATCCTGGTCACGACGTTGCACTCGTCGTCCCTCACTACGTGTGAGGCCCCATAACCTGTTGAAATAAGCAAGTAACTGGATCGATCGTATTTACAAGGTGCTTGTCACAAGTCGCTTAGATGTTAGGCAAAGAGTTCAGGTTGGCTTATATGCCTAGCAGGGCAGCGGAGACGCGGATTACTAACACTATCAAACTTAGTCAATCATAAGTAAAGTGTCCTAAGCAGGCAACAGGTTCTAGACCGTATAACATGTAATGGTCAATCTTTCAACAGGCACTGCGTCAATATATAACAATCCTCAGCAAGACTATTCAACAGCAAATTTACTACTCGCCACATCACCAGGCAGCTTGAGATCTGCGCTCATAGCGAAAGTCGAGCACAGCATGCTTGATGTCAGATCTCACGCTAGAATTCGTGAACGTCTTTTGTGAGTTTGTCGAGGCAGTCATCCATCAGATCCTTCACTTGAGACGCATATATAGGCCTGA
>JAABUI010002537.1_pt1 | contig 10043 bp, 8 predicted proteins | sample 5559111 | NCBI WGS metagenome assembly JAABUI01 (sample SAMN10711870, study PRJNA513365) | rock metagenome | isolation source: Antarctica rocks | place: Antarctica: Victoria Land, Buttleship Promontory
CCTGGACAGCGAGTGCCGCACCGCGGTCGGCGGCTGCCAAGCCGGCTCCGCCCAGGAAACCTGGCTGCGCAACGACCTCGCCGCCCACCGCTCGACGTGCACCCTCGCGTACTGGCACGAGCCACGCTGGTCAGCGATTTCCCCGCAGGGTGGCGGGCAGCCGTACGGCAATGAGTACGCGGCCTTCTGGAACGACCTTGTCGCCGCGCGCGCCACCCTGGTCCTCAACGCCCATGAACACATCTATGAACACCTCGGTCCCATGGACGCCGAGGGCAATCAGGCACCGGGCGGTCTCTCGCAATTCACGTGGGTACCGGGGGCGAAGACCACGAGGGTGTGGGCGTGTCCGGACCGAGCGTGATCTACCGCAACGATCATGCCTTCGGGGTACTGAAACTGACCCTGCACGCCGCGTTCGTCACCTACGCCTTCCAGGGCACAGACGGACTGACCGCCGACAAAGGATCGATCCACTGCCCTGCACTGTGATGCCGCCACGCCCGACGGGAAGCGCCCCGGTCGGGGTCAGCGTGTGTATCGCCATGGGTGTGTCCTGATTGCGGCCGGGGAAGGCGTGGGGGGTGCATGATCAGCAGGTGTCGCACCGCACGTCACTCGCTGCCCGGGTTGCCGCTGCACGCGTTGTCCCGGTACTGCTTGCCGTTGCGCTGCTCACGCTGTCCGGGTGCGGATCCCCGGACACCCCGCCTGCCCCGGCTACCGCCGTGGCCTCGGCGGTCCCGGTCGCCGCCGACCCGCAGCCGAGCAAGGTGTTGGTGGTGGTGGAGGAAAACCACACCGCGGCCTCGGCGCTGCACGACATGCCTTACCTCGCGGCGCTGGCCGGTGATTACGGCCAGACCACCGACTACCGCGCTGTCGCGCACCCGTCGCTGCCCAACTATCTGGCGCTGGCGGGGGGTTCGACGTTCGGGGTCACCGACGACGCAGACCCGTCCAGTCACCCCATCACCGGGAACAGCGTCTTCGACCAGGCGCTCGCCGCCGGCCGCACCGCCAAGACCTACGCCGAGGCCATGCCCGCACCGTGTGCCCTGACCCCAGACGAGCGCTACCGGGTCAAGCACAACGCGTGGGCCTACTTCTCCGACCCCACCTCGCGGAACAACTGCCAGCGTTTCGACGTGCCCGCTGGCACCACGACCAGTGGGCCGCTGCGGACGGACCTCGACGCGGGGGCGCTGCCCACCATTGGCGAGCTCATCCCGGACCTGTGCCACGACGGACACGACTGCTCCCTGACCACCGCCGACGACTGGCTGCGGCAGTGGTTACCGATGGTGATGTCCGGTCCGGACTACCGCTCCGGCCACCTCGCGATCGTGGTGACCTTCGACGAGGACGACGAGTCAGGACCCAACACCGTGCTCACCACGGTGGTGGCCCCGCACGTCACGCAGGTGCGCAGCACCAACAGCCTCACGCACTACTCGCTCAGCCGCTACTTCGCGGAACTCACCGCGACCACGCCACTGCACCAGGCGGCCGCCGCACCGTCCCTGCGCCAAGCCTTCGGCCTCTGAACGTCAACTGGCTGGTGAGGATCTACCGCAACGACCATCCGGCGGTCGCGGGCGGTGGCCTGGAGCGGTCCGCTGGGGTGTCGCATCATCGACCACACCGTGCAGACACGGAGCCGGCCCTCCCACTCAATCCGGTACCCCCGGCCTGCGTCATAGCCGACCGCCTCGCTGCCGTGGCGACGATCGGGGTCGCGATCTCTCGCTTCCGGAATCAGGCTCGTCCTTCATGTGCACCCGAGGCTGCCCCGGTTGATTCATGCTGACGGCCGAGGCCCGCTAAAGGTGTGCGGGTCCAGTTCGTAAAGGAGCAGCTGACGTTCACTGGTGAGGACACCGCGATGGCGAACTTGCTGCTGTCGGTGATGGGGGCTTTCGCCGAGTTTGAGCGGTCGCTCATCGGTGAGCGTCAGCGGGAGGGCATTTGCCCTGGCCAAGGCGCGCGGGGGGTACCGCGGTCGGAAGAAGTCTCTCAGCGAGGACCTGGCATGTCAGCTGCGCGAGCGAGCACGCGCTGGGGAAGCGAAGGCCACGCTGGCCCGCGAGTTCGGCATCAGCCGCGCGACGGTCTACCAGTACCTGCGTACCGCACTCTGTTCGAGGGACTGCTCGGCGCGGTAGGGCCATCTGCCCCTCGGTGTTGGGTGAGGTAGTGGTCGTCGGTACAGGGGGAGGGCGGCGAGTCGACACCGATGCTTCCGAGCTGTTCAGATGGTCAGCATTTGGGCGAGCATGTGCCGTACCTCGTCAAGCTCGTCCCCGGTGAGGGTGATCTCCGGGGCGTACCGGCGAAACCGGGTGATGGAGACGGTGCGGACTTGTTCGGTGATGACCCACCCTCCGCCTGCGGCTACGGGGGTTCGATGCATCCAGCCGCGTCGTTCCACGCTGGTCAAGGGCAGCACACTGACCAGCTGCCCCAGGGTGATGCCAAGGTGGAAGTGCGAGGAGACCACCAATGCTGGCCGGTCCTTGCTTTGCTCACGACCGCGTGCGGGATCGAAGTCGACGAACCACACCTGCCCCGGCTCGGCCGGTCGCCGAGGCGATGGCGGGCTCACCCGCTGTTCACCGTCCATTCATCGCTGATCGGGGCGTCGGCGCCCGACCATTCCTCGGCGTCGGCAAGGTAGTCAGACCACCCCTGGGGGTCGGAGTCGCGGGATCGGTGGACGGCGGCGATCGCGGCGGCCTGCCAATGCTCGTTGACGAGGCGCCGGACGGTCTCATCGGCCGAGGCGCCACCAAACTCTTCCCGACCGATCCGGAGGACCCGCTCCCGGGTCTCGTCGCTGACTCGCATCATAAACGTAGTATACGTTGGAGTTAACACGATTGTAAACGTATCCGCGCATGCTCCAGCCTGCCGCCTCCAGACCAGACCATGGTCTTGCGCGGCAGGGCTGTGTTGACTGCAGTCCCTCTGCGGGGGTCGCCTGTCTGGTCAGCCCCAGAAGATACCGGGCGGGTCGCGCTCAGTCTCGGCGATGAGCTCGTCGATGTTGGTGGTCGGTGGGTGGTGTTCGTAGGCGTGGAAGTGCTGGTTGCGGTCGCGCCAGTACAGCGTCCACGCGTTGGTGGTCTTGGTGTAGTGCAGTCGGGCGATCGGGAAGCGGGTCGAGCTGGCGCACGTGCCCGAAGGTGAACAACCGCAAGAACGTGACCAGCGTCGAGGGCGCCCGGCTGCCGGTGAACAACTTGCCCATCCCACCGTGGCGCAGCATGTCCATCTGATCAATGCTGTGCGCGCCGGCGACCATCCCGCCACCAACGCCGGCACCTTGCACGCCGCGTTGGCCGACCCTCACCGGACAGGGGTCAACCGCTCGGCCAACCTGCGCCGCTGCGCCAACGACACCACCGGCGTCAACCACCACACGACACTAGGTTCGGGTCGTCGAAAACAGCAGACACATCCGACGGCCTATGAGAAACTCTCATTTAACGGGTGCTCCTTTGCGCGGATGAACGTAGCTCTCGACAAGCCACATTCTCCCGCTCAAAGGAGCATTCGTCCGTTACGACCCGCTACCGCAACAAATTACGTCGTGGATCCAGGCTGAGTCAGCAGGCCATCTTCGATTTGTCAGTCGCGTTGTGGGCTCACAAGTTCACGGTATAAGATGCGCTCATCGAACCTTGGACGCGGGTTCGGCCGACGACCGCGCGTAACGGTTGTTCGGCGTGGCCGGGTCCCACAAGGTTGGGGGGTCCCGTGAAGGACAGCTCAGTCTGCCGGTGTGGCCATACGCACGAGGCCCACCAGCATTACCGGCGGGGAACTGACTGCAGCCTCTGTCGGGCATCTTCGTGCCAACGTTTTCGCCCCACGGCCGCCGCGGTGTCTTCGTTGTGGACCTCGATCACCTCCGCGGCAAAAGGGGAAAGTCATCACCTGGCTCTAGGTCAGCGCACAAGCTGACCGGCAGTCGCCCTGGCGCTTGGTTAGGCGACCAAACCAAGCCACCTACCTGGAGACGTCGATTCGCGCGCCGGTGGCGCCCGGAATGTGGCCTGCGTTCTGGCTCCTGGGCAGCAACTACTCGGACGTCGGTTGGCCAGCTTCCGCTGGGGCCAGACTTCGGCTAACGTTTGCCGAACGTTCAACGATAAGCACACAACACATCGGCAACTGTGGGTCTGCAGAAGCGGAGTCCACGGACCGCGGGTAGCGATGATCCGCCGGGCATATTGGTCGCCTTAGCCCGGCGGTGAGCAGAGGCGAAACCGACCCCGCACGACGCGGCAGGGGTTTCGCATGGTGCTTGAGGCTCGCGATTTCATATCCACAACACACGACTCGGTGACGGGCGACTGTCTGGTGTCACACGTGATACCAGAGACCGGCACTCCGGCGTCCTTAACCACACTCGTAGCGTCCGGGACCGTGCGAGTCAGTGTTGTCATTCCGACGTACAACGAGGCCGCTAACCTGCCACTCGTCTTTGACCGGCTCCCCGCTGATCTTTACGAGGTCATCGTGGTCGACGGCCACAGCGTCGACGGCACGGTCGACGTAGCGCGCGCGCTGCGCCCAGAAGCGAAGATCGTTCTGCAGAACCGACGGGGCAAGGGTAACGCCATGGCTTGCGGGTTTGCGGCGGTGACCGGCGACGTCGTCATCATGCTGGACGCCGACGGCTCTGCTGATCCGCTGGAAATCCCGCGCTTCGTCGCCGCGCTCACCGCGGGCGCCGACTTCGCCAAAGGAACCCGGTTCGCCGTTGGCGGTGGGAGCTCGGACATCACGCCCCTGCGGGCGTGGGGCAACCGCCGGCTCAACGGCATGGCCAATGTGCTCTTTGCCACGCGCTACACCGACCTTTGCTACGGGTACAACGCGTTCTGGGCACGGTGTCTTCCCACGCTCGGTCTCAGCGCCGAGGGCCCCGGCCGCGATGTGAAGCTATGGGGTGACGGCTTCGAGATCGAGACGATCATCAACACGCGGATCGCCAAAGCACACCTGAAGATCGTCGAGGTCCCCAGCTACGAGTCCACCCGCGTCTACGGCGCGAGCAACTTGAACACGTGGCGGGACGGGTTGCGGGTGCTGCGTGCCCTCGCCGTCGAGCGCGTCAACGGCAGCTGGTTTGTTCCAGCCCGACGTCGTCCAGGAGCCGCTGCCGCGGCATCCCAGTCGTGCCAGATCGTCCCCGCGGAGCGTGACGACGCGACGAACGTGGTGCACCGCCACGCCAATGAGACCCACAAGAAGCTACGTGCTACGGCACCGCTCACCTGGGTCATCGGCGCGGTGCCGGCCACCACCTCCACAACGGGTGCCTGGTCGTCGCTGTACCCTCTTCGTGTCCGCTGGCGGCGGACCCTCGCGACCGAAGACTCCTTGACTGCAACACAATCCTGAAGGAGCCTCGTCGGGCGGTATGGACCGCAGGGCGCACCGCCCGACCTACCTCACGATGCTGCGGCTGGTGAAGCGCGAATGAGCCACAGCATCAGCGAAGAGCTGGCGGCGAGCCAAGTCCGATGAGGTGCCCGCCGCGCGGCCCACAACGACAACCATGCGACTCTGGCTCTCCGCGGCGAGGCTGCTCTCCTTGGCCGCAGGCCTGCTGGGCCTCGTGACGGCGCTGACGTCGTGTGCACGGTCGGGCTGTTCCTTGGTTGGAACGTCATCGGAGCCACCTGGGTCCTCCACGTCGAGACCCAGTCGCTGGCGACCGGGATTCAACAACAGATCGGCGGAAGCACCCACCCGGCGGCCTAGGGCCACCGGGTTCCGTGGTCGCGCGTCAGCCGCGCCTTCGACCTTATCTAGCCGACGATGCAGCTGACCAGCCTCCTCAAAGTCACTTCGCCGGACTCACAGCCGTGCGGTCGGCAGTGTCAAGCCGTGCAAGCCAACAGTGAGGGTGCCCTGGGGCAGCCCGCCGAGCAGCCCTGGTGGAGTTGCACAGCAACCCTGTGGGAACGGCGACCGGTGGTCTCCAGTCATGAACGATCCATCCAACCCTTGATGGAGAGGCTGCCGCGCCGGTCATCGTCTGGACAGGGGCGGCATCCATTCGCCGAGCAACTGCTTTATCGAATGTCAAGGGCTCGGCGTCGCTGAGAAAGACCCGGTCCCAAACTCTAGTCAACCAACTGCCGCCGGGGGTGACCAACGCGGCGAACGACTACTTCAGCTACGACATCCCCGTGAACGGCGGTACCTGGCACATCATCGCCCTGGACAGCGAGTGCCGCACCGCGGTCGGCGGCTGCCAAGCCGGCTCCGCCCAGGAAACCTGGCTGCGCAACGACCTCGCCGCCCACCGCTCGACGTGCACCCTCGCGTACTGGCACGAGCCACGCTGGTCAGCGATTTCCCCGCAGGGTGGCGGGCAGCCGTACGGCAATGAGTACGCGGCCTTCTGGAACGACCTTGTCGCCGCGCGCGCCACCCTGGTCCTCAACGCCCATGAACACATCTATGAACACCTCGGTCCCATGGACGCCGAGGGCAATCAGGCACCGGGCGGTCTCTCGCAATTCACGTGGGTACCGGGGGCGAAGACCACGAGGGTGTGGGCGTGTCCGGACCGAGCGTGATCTACCGCAACGATCATGCCTTCGGGGTACTGAAACTGACCCTGCACGCCGCGTTCGTCACCTACGCCTTCCAGGGCACAGACGGACTGACCGCCGACAAAGGATCGATCCACTGCCCTGCACTGTGATGCCGCCACGCCCGACGGGAAGCGCCCCGGTCGGGGTCAGCGTGTGTATCGCCATGGGTGTGTCCTGATTGCGGCCGGGGAAGGCGTGGGGGGTGCATGATCAGCAGGTGTCGCACCGCACGTCACTCGCTGCCCGGGTTGCCGCTGCACGCGTTGTCCCGGTACTGCTTGCCGTTGCGCTGCTCACGCTGTCCGGGTGCGGATCCCCGGACACCCCGCCTGCCCCGGCTACCGCCGTGGCCTCGGCGGTCCCGGTCGCCGCCGACCCGCAGCCGAGCAAGGTGTTGGTGGTGGTGGAGGAAAACCACACCGCGGCCTCGGCGCTGCACGACATGCCTTACCTCGCGGCGCTGGCCGGTGATTACGGCCAGACCACCGACTACCGCGCTGTCGCGCACCCGTCGCTGCCCAACTATCTGGCGCTGGCGGGGGGTTCGACGTTCGGGGTCACCGACGACGCAGACCCGTCCAGTCACCCCATCACCGGGAACAGCGTCTTCGACCAGGCGCTCGCCGCCGGCCGCACCGCCAAGACCTACGCCGAGGCCATGCCCGCACCGTGTGCCCTGACCCCAGACGAGCGCTACCGGGTCAAGCACAACGCGTGGGCCTACTTCTCCGACCCCACCTCGCGGAACAACTGCCAGCGTTTCGACGTGCCCGCTGGCACCACGACCAGTGGGCCGCTGCGGACGGACCTCGACGCGGGGGCGCTGCCCACCATTGGCGAGCTCATCCCGGACCTGTGCCACGACGGACACGACTGCTCCCTGACCACCGCCGACGACTGGCTGCGGCAGTGGTTACCGATGGTGATGTCCGGTCCGGACTACCGCTCCGGCCACCTCGCGATCGTGGTGACCTTCGACGAGGACGACGAGTCAGGACCCAACACCGTGCTCACCACGGTGGTGGCCCCGCACGTCACGCAGGTGCGCAGCACCAACAGCCTCACGCACTACTCGCTCAGCCGCTACTTCGCGGAACTCACCGCGACCACGCCACTGCACCAGGCGGCCGCCGCACCGTCCCTGCGCCAAGCCTTCGGCCTCTGAACGTCAACTGGCTGGTGAGGATCTACCGCAACGACCATCCGGCGGTCGCGGGCGGTGGCCTGGAGCGGTCCGCTGGGGTGTCGCATCATCGACCACACCGTGCAGACACGGAGCCGGCCCTCCCACTCAATCCGGTACCCCCGGCCTGCGTCATAGCCGACCGCCTCGCTGCCGTGGCGACGATCGGGGTCGCGATCTCTCGCTTCCGGAATCAGGCTCGTCCTTCATGTGCACCCGAGGCTGCCCCGGTTGATTCATGCTGACGGCCGAGGCCCGCTAAAGGTGTGCGGGTCCAGTTCGTAAAGGAGCAGCTGACGTTCACTGGTGAGGACACCGCGATGGCGAACTTGCTGCTGTCGGTGATGGGGGCTTTCGCCGAGTTTGAGCGGTCGCTCATCGGTGAGCGTCAGCGGGAGGGCATTTGCCCTGGCCAAGGCGCGCGGGGGGTACCGCGGTCGGAAGAAGTCTCTCAGCGAGGACCTGGCATGTCAGCTGCGCGAGCGAGCACGCGCTGGGGAAGCGAAGGCCACGCTGGCCCGCGAGTTCGGCATCAGCCGCGCGACGGTCTACCAGTACCTGCGTACCGCACTCTGTTCGAGGGACTGCTCGGCGCGGTAGGGCCATCTGCCCCTCGGTGTTGGGTGAGGTAGTGGTCGTCGGTACAGGGGGAGGGCGGCGAGTCGACACCGATGCTTCCGAGCTGTTCAGATGGTCAGCATTTGGGCGAGCATGTGCCGTACCTCGTCAAGCTCGTCCCCGGTGAGGGTGATCTCCGGGGCGTACCGGCGAAACCGGGTGATGGAGACGGTGCGGACTTGTTCGGTGATGACCCACCCTCCGCCTGCGGCTACGGGGGTTCGATGCATCCAGCCGCGTCGTTCCACGCTGGTCAAGGGCAGCACACTGACCAGCTGCCCCAGGGTGATGCCAAGGTGGAAGTGCGAGGAGACCACCAATGCTGGCCGGTCCTTGCTTTGCTCACGACCGCGTGCGGGATCGAAGTCGACGAACCACACCTGCCCCGGCTCGGCCGGTCGCCGAGGCGATGGCGGGCTCACCCGCTGTTCACCGTCCATTCATCGCTGATCGGGGCGTCGGCGCCCGGGGGCCGCCGGCTGACACCCTGCGGGTCGCTGTGGTGCGGGGCCGGTCGTCGCGGCCGGGCGCCCGGGGTCAGGGGTAGGTGAGCATGTTCGGGGTGAGGGCGGCGGTGGTGTCGGGTATTCCGGTGTGTCGGGCGTGGCGGTCGGCGAGGGCGAGCAGCCGTCGGATCCGTCCGGCGACGGCGTCTTTGGTCATGGGTGGGTTCATCATCTGGCCGAGTGCCTCCAGGGACACCTCACGGTGGGTGATCCGCAAAGCGGCCACGGCCGCCAAATTGTCGGGCACCTGGTCACCGAGGATGACCAAGGCGCGCTCTGCCCGGGCGGCGGCGGCCGCCGCGGCGTGGGTGGCGCGGGTGTGGTTGGCGTCGTCGAAGCCGGGCAGCCGGGGGCCGGGGGTGTGCTCGCGGTGGTGGGTGCGGTCGCGCACCCAGGTGGCCGCGGTATCGGGGGCACCGATGGTGGTGAGCAGTGCGGTGATGGCGTCGGGTTCGCGGACGGTAACCCGGTCGACGTCACGGAGGTGTTTGGTGCGGGCGGTGATGCCCAGGCGGCGGGCGGCTCCGACCAGGGCCATCGCGGTTTCCAGGCTGGGGCAGACGATGTCGAGTGCGGGGAACCGGTGGGGTTCGGTCAACGACCCGGCCACCAGGAACGCCCCCCGCCAGATCGCGGCGGCGTCGCACACCCCACCGGCGACGATCGGGGCGGGCAAACCGTGGATCAGCCGACCCCGCGGGTCGGCCAGTCCGGTGCGCCGGACCAGGGCTACGGCGTCGGCGGGGGCGGTCACCTGTAGCCGGTGACGGGTGGCGGCGGGGTACCCGGACGTAGCAAGGACCTGCAGTTGGGTGGGGTAGCCGTACAGGGCCCGGATCGCGATTCCGAGGCGGCGGGCCACCAGGGTGGTGTCCAGGTCCACCTCGATGCTCCACCGCCCCGGTTCCTGGCGTACCGCCCCGGCGAAGCGGAGCAGGGCGATGGTTTCCGCGCGCCGACAACAAGCATTGGTGAGGGGGAGCCTGCTCAGCTCGTCGGTGAGGGCGGCCGTCATCAACACAGGTGCACTCTCCTCTCCTGGGCTCGGGACGGGCCGCAGTGGCGCTCACTCGGGCTGACTGCGGGTGCTCGCTCGGCAGGGTTCCGAGTCCGATGGCG
>JAABUI010002538.1_pt1 | contig 10042 bp, 5 predicted proteins | sample 5559111 | NCBI WGS metagenome assembly JAABUI01 (sample SAMN10711870, study PRJNA513365) | rock metagenome | isolation source: Antarctica rocks | place: Antarctica: Victoria Land, Buttleship Promontory
TGAAAGCCAGACATACTCTTTTCGAGTGGTTTTAGGTATCGAAATCGAGATTTGATCCGTGAAGCGCTGTTGCTGGACCCGCTCAGTAAAGTACGCATGCAAAGCGATGGGTTCTGTCCAATAAATGTGCATGCTGATGAAGAAGCCAACCCCGTTCCCAAAATACAGATCCGTGCTATGCAAAATCTTCTGGGATTTAAGTGTGGGTGAATATGTACCGAGAAGAGAAGTTCGCCTAGTTTACTCGATCGATGTAGCCCGATTAGCTGGAACGCAGCACGTCACATGTCTCGTCATCCAATACAATACAAACCCCCGCTCCGCTCAGCAAAGCACGCATTCAAGCGGGCGTCTCCTGTGCTGCTGGCTGCGCATCAGCCCGCTCGGCATAGATCTTCTCCTTCGACTTCTGGGCGCCCTCGAGACAGTCGATGTAGGTTCTGAATTTCACGATTTCGCGCAGTAGATAGGAGGATTTCCGCTCCCAGTTTGTCATTGCTTTTGTGCTGTTGGGGTGGCGAGGGGAGAACTGGGGGGGTTGTTAGTTTGATCGTGTTTGTACGCATAGGATGATGGAACGAGTAAGGGATGCTTACGGCTAGGCCCATCGCCACCCTCAATTCATTGTGCCGTTCTAGCTCATCTTCGATATTCTTCACGTAAGTGGTCAATCCCTTGAGCTGATCCACTTCCATCAAAACGCTGGCGACCATGCTTTGCTGCGGCGGTGTCCAATCCGTGATTACGATTTTGTCGCCCGGTAGTCTCGGTCTGTAGGCGCCTTGATCGACAGAGCTTCGTGCACTCCTGATTGAGCTCTGCAGGCTTGGTCGTGCACCAGCGCCGCCGGTACCGGCGGAGGATGTGTTGCGATCGGCGTTTATGATTGCGGTGTTGATTACTGAATCGCCCCATCCGTACTCGATGTTGCTGATGCCTCCTACCATTGGCTCTTTGGAAAGACGGGCACTCCAGTAGTTCGCTGTGGCGACAAACTCCTTTACGATCTCTGGAGTCCCGCATTGGAAGAGATGGACGGCTCCAGTAGGTAAGCTGAGAGCCCACACATGGGGTCTTGCTTTTGAGTAGCCTGGTGGTGGCAATGCGCTCGCTATTGTCTGGCGAAGCAGGAACGTGCCAAGCGTTTCGGCGCTGTCAGCCCAGTTGCCACCTCCTACCACGCCACCTGCTGCTCGTTGATTTTTGGCTTTATTACGAAGAGACTTGGCGTTCATGTTGAACGAGAAGAGTCGTATGTAGCCCTTCTCGATCACGGCGAAGCTTTCAGCCCAATTTCTGTCCTTGGCTTTCTTGTCGACAGCCTCAAGGTGGTGCTTGTGCTTCAAGTTGCCTTCCTTTGCCCAAGGAGCACCAGCCAACTCGAGGCTCTCATCTTCTAGTAGAGAAGCCGCGTGAAGACTCTGTTCGTCTCCCCCCGTACCTTCTTCTCGAATGATGGCCTGACTCAGGGCATTGGCGAAGCCGATGGATTGTTGGTAGTCGCCTTGAGGATAGTTGGAAGCCAAAGAGTCAATGGAAAGCGAAGTTTGAGTCTTGCCGAGGGAAGAAAATCTGCTCCAAGCGCTTGTCACTGACGGACTGGTTATGGACGATTGCTCGTCAAAACTCGATCTTCGACTTGTAGCTACGGATGATGCTGGATACAGCCTAGGCCTGGATCGGTTCTTTGACTGCCATCTGCCTGTACCTAGACGATTCTCATTCAGCCGTCCCCTGCTATAGCTCAAGTTCTCGGAACCTGCTTTGCTAAGCATGCTAGGTGTTCGTCGAAGCATGCTATTTGTCATAGCCGCCAAGCTGTTCGACGTTTGAGATGTCAAAGGAGCAGGGTCGTGAGTCTCTGTACCATGAAGTGGAAGTGGCTGCTGGCGTATCGAATTGTAGAAATCTTTGAGAATGAGCTCTACTTGATTCTCCCAAGTGCTCAGCCTTCCATGGAAAGGCGTCTTCACCAATGGCCCGCAGTCTCCGAGAGAATTGTTGAAGTCGAGTGGTGTATGTGGCGAAGTTGATGTGTAAACTGTCTGATCTGAAGGCCTTTGTAACAATTTGTAGATTGGCCTGTCACTTTCGAAAGAGCGCCGATGCTCCAAAGAATCTCGAGGAGTTGGTGGTTTGACGCTCGCCCGCGATGACTCTGCCCATGGTTTTTGATGGGGAAGAGTCGAGGCGCGCGGGTTTACAAAAGCATCCGGAGCTGCATCTGTCACAACACGACGAACAGTTGGTAGGATGTTCTTGAGAAACTGCGTCCTTGTCATCTTCGTTTCTATCTCCACCTGATGCAAGTCTGTATTGAGGAGCAGGACTGAGTAGCAAATGGTATGCACGACATCGGTAGCTTTGAATCCATGATTAGGATTGCAAGCACACCAGCGCGTGGAGAAGGCATCAAGGACACGATCGACTTGTTGAGCCTCACCCTTAAGGTAGAGCTTGGCGCATAAGCCTCGTAAGGCAGCCAGAATGGTAAGATCTTTCCAGTCGAATAGCTCCATATATGCTTGACGGACCCGCGTTCGTGCAGGATCCGGCTCACCGAGCCAAGCCGCTGCCACTGACTTTGTTACCAGAGATTCGTCCCCAGAAAAGAGCTGTTTGGCTTGTACGCGATCAAATTCATTCGGCTGAGTAGGGTCAATATCAACGCTCAGTTTGTGCGCTGCGTCTTCAGCAGTCGGTTCGGGAAAGTGAATATCGTCCTTGACCTTCAAAACATGTAATGAAGACGAAGCAGAATAATAGTCACTAACGGGAGAGAGTTCAGGGTTCTCTAAGGATAATTCCTGCTTGCGAACGTTCTTATCAGAGATTTCTGGTTGCAACCATACACGATCGACGTCCTTCACGGAAGCAGACGGGGACGTTTGTGAAGGGATTAACCATTCTCTCGCCTCTGTTTTTGCAGGTGTTGTCCGCGGTGATGGGGGCACATTGCCGTTGCGAGCTGACAAGATGTCTTGATGTCTTGAGTCTATCGAAGGTTTCCCTGCCCGTTCGTAAACTGGTTCTCGGCCTCCTCTCGGCTTTGCAGGTCGTTCTATATTTTCTTTGCGGCCTTTGTTGTCTGTCAGGCTATTCGTCGGTGCTTGTTCGAGGCTCACGGTATCCCGCCGCGAGCGACCAGAGTCGTCAGCAACTCCAGGCATCCTGGTCTCATTACTACTATCATCATGAAAAAAGGAATTGTCGTGAGGCTTGGAGGAATACGTTTCATCAGGTTTCAGGCGGGTTCGCTCTGTCGAGGATTCCTGCTGAGATGAGGAAAGATCGCGAGTTTGACGTGCGGAGTTGTGGACGCCAGAACTTTGCTTAAGGTTGTGGCTGTGATCGTGGCCGACAGGATCCACAGATCCTTTGGCTTGCAAAGTATAAATTTGCGAGGGTGCACTATCATGCCCGAGTGTGCCTGCAAATTGTCGGGCATCAGAACGCATGGGATTGTCAAGATATGGGTTCATCACTTGACGTAGACTGCTTGTTGGACTTCGCTGGCCCGAGTCAACGACTGGAGGTGCGTTGGCAGACAGCTGTGGTGGAAGCACCGGAGGCGGCGCATGCTCCGTGACAGACTTCTTCCGCCTCCTGAAAAAAGACGAAGGCTTCTTCATAAGCGGAGGCTGGGCTGCTTCTTGGGCAGGATGCGAAGGACCTTCTGATGTACTAGGCTTTACCAATTTCTGAGTAGACGCAAACCCTTCTCTGCTACTCGCTCTTATAGTATTCCTAGTAGATTGCGACTGGGGGATTTGCGGCTCATTCCTCGAAGAACCAAACACTCTCCTAAAGAAGCCCGGTCGGTCTTTTGTTGAGTCCTTGCCCGTGACATTTGATTCTAGCCTATGCGACATCATCGGTTCCGAATATTGCCTGATGGGACTCTGGTTCCGAGACCTCAAGAACCCCGGGGTAGGACCCATCTGCTTGGAAGCGCGCCTCGAGCCGACAACAAAGGTGTTGGCTGGTGGAGGTATGGGTGGGTCCCAAATGTCGGCCTCGGCCTTCTTTTTCCTGCTCACTTGACTCCTCGAAGATTTGTTGCTGTTCCTGCGTTGCAGTGAAGGAGGTCCTGTGTGGGGTGGGAATAACGTTGAGCGGTCTTTGCGGGGTCCTCCTGGCACTGTAGGAGTAGGGGCGGCCTCAATGTCATCATAGAGGGTCGGTTGTGAGCGGCTGGCTGGCTGATTCGTGCTCGAGCTGGTAGTAGACTGTAGCGCTCGGCGTCTGTCGCTGTAATCAAAGCTCGCCGACCGTCTGGCCTTTCCGACTTGGTTCCGTAACTGTCCCATGTGCCCCAGATCTATGCTCGATGATCCACTGCTTTTCCCACTTTTTCTGCCTGTCCGTAACGGCGCTTCTGCGCGCCCAGCCCCCGATCCCTGTGCCCGGCTGAGCCTTGCCTTTGAAGAGTCGCTGGCTTCCTCCTCGACGTGAATACTATCTATTCGTTGAAGGGCGGAGGGGAAGTTGGAACTGCTATTACTGCGGCGCCCCCGGGGCAGGTGATTGGAGAAGCGCTGGGGTGAATCGTCCGAGGGAAAGCTGAGATCGGAATTGAGGGAGGAGGAGTGTAGATGACGCTGTGAACTCCTTGGGGGCGCGGTTGATTCGGAGCCGGAGGAGAGAGGCGGGCGATCCCGTAGTGGTGAGAAGAGCTTGGGCTGATCCGGGTTGAGGGACATCAACATGTTATCGACGACGGAGTGGCGTCCATTGGGCAACGAGAGGTCATGGGAGATTCTTTCGTCCCGACTGTCCTCATACGGATGGCCCCTTGCGTTACCTGCGATGTATGTTTCACGTGGGGTGGGCCCATGCAGCTTCGACGCACGCTTGGTCCTAATCTTGTTCTTGGGCGTCTGTGGTGTTTGGGGGGTGGTGTCGTTGAGTCTGCTCTGCGCCGCAGGTTTGAGGCTCCGAGGTCGTGTAGGATTTGAGTGTTCCGTGAAAGGCGCCGGCGTATCCTTTCGGTCTATCATCATGCTGGCTGTGGGTTGTGTTGGCCCCTATGCAATGATGCCGGCAGGAGGAGTCCGTGCGATGCTCTCCGTCCCGACGCCCATGGGAGAGAGAGAGTAACGGCACGGTTGCGAGTGTGTGACGACTGACGAAGGTCAATAATAATAATCATAGCAGTTCCGCCCAAGGCCGTAGAATTGCTAGACAGAGGATCTCTCGAATGCTTCGCGAAGCGTCGAGTGTGGATTGGCTGAGCGCAGTGGGACGTGGGGTCGAGATTAAAAGGGGGGTGGGCAGCCAAGTTGGTGGAAGGGCCAACGTTCCCGGGCGGGCTGCAGGGATCTTGACGTCTACCAAGGTCACTTTCGCTAAGGGGTGCAGGTACCAAGACCGCCACTCGACCCTGGAGCTATTTCTGGTTCCCCCTGAATGGATGCCCCTTCTAGGGCTAGCTCATGCTTTAGCCGGAGCCGGTCTAACGCTGTCCTTCCCCTAATATTTCTTCTTCTCCTACTCCGCGGACTCTCTTGAAGACCCGCCTGACTTCATTCCACTCTTGGGCGAGCCATCATGCTTCACAAAAGAATCCTTGCGAGTCCCTGGGCGGTGGCCGCAGCATGTTGACGCGCCAGCCTCGGAGCCTTTTCAAGCAAAGTCTCTGGTTGAGGTAAGATGTGGAGACACTATGCGATATGACACTGTTTTTATTGGATGAAGATGCTGCCATGAAGTTTGCATGGCGACTGTCTCTCGTACATAGGCTGAGAAGGCTGCGAGGCTTTCTTGCCATTGCTCTGGAAGCTCTGGCTCAATGACGGAGTTCAACTGCTAGTGGTGCAGCCTTGTCTAAGCCGCTTTCTCTCAGCTTTCCCAACCCCACTTTCACGACAGCTTCGCCTGTGATTTGATTGACATGAATGTTCTTCTGATGACAGCTGCAGTCGGTTTTTGCTCTCTTGTCTTATCGTCGTGGAGAAATCAGATACTCGCGACTTCGGTTCCATGAAGCGTAGCCTGACCGAAAAGAATATTACCTGAAGAAGGCGTGGTCGCTTTCAGTAAGCGCTCTCTAGGCACTCTGGCTGTCCAGCAATACTGTTCATCCTAGATACTTGTATAAAGTTATCCCATTCGAAGCAAACTTTCCATACGTCGAATCAGTACAGTGCAAAGATTCCGTAAATATGGACCCAGCCTCACTCGTCGCACTCATCGAGGGCTCTGTGGGGCTAGTAATACAGTGCGGTGGTATTGTCAAGACACTGAGTGATATTGCTGCGAGGTACAAGGCCTCGGAATTATCCATCATGTCAATGGCTCAAAGCCTGGATGTCATACAGCTGGCCTGGAGCCGGATCAAGGATTGGTCTCAAGCTCAATGGTTCTCCCTGCATTTGAATTCGGATGACGATGCTTTCATTCAACGGCTGAATCGATCGCTGGACATCGGGAAAATGGTCATGGCCGGGCTGCAGGAGGACCTTCGCCCCTACCAAAGCGACTCGGACGTTTTGACTTTCAAGCAACGTTCGAAAGCGGTGTGGAATCAAGACGCACTTAGAAACCACCAAGACCGTATCAGGGATCAAGCAGCCTCGATGACTCTGTTATTACAAGCAATTCAACTGTGAGTGCGGCAGTGATTCAATGTGTACACATGACCAGTGTCGGGTCTGTCAGTAGACCGAGTGCATGCCAATGCTTCTTACGCACTTTGAACCTTTCTGTATGTTCCCATAATTCCTTGAGCTTGAATGTGTATCCTATCCTCGATGTTGTCATGAGATGGCAAAAATGGATTATTGTAATTGATTGTCTTTTAATTCCATTCGGATCTCAATCATGGTGGCGGGATCTTAAATTATTGGTAGGCTAATGCGCCTCAGGAATTCGCCAGTCGATCGTAAAGAGTTTCTCCACGAAGCCACACCAATTCTACGCAAATCAGACGAGAGTGCAATTACCATAGTACCGTCCGAGCCCTCTAATCTGTCAATCTCAACACAGAGTACTGCTAGTCTAGTTTATCCCACGATGAAATTAGTGTACCATCCTTTAAGCTTTGAAGACGAGCTGTTCACGGCAAGAGTGTACAAGAGAAATTATGGACATTCTCTTCTGCACCAGCTCCTTAAACCGAAAGTACCGACGTCCCAATGGACTCAAGATGAGAGCGCATCAGCTGTATCGTCTGTCGCGACTGATAGACCCAGACGCATCACTGGTGGTAATGACGATCTTCCTATTGCCATCAAAGCGCCTATGCGTGTATTAGGGACATCCCCTCGACGTCCCTCTCACCGAGAAGCTTTTAGTCCCCCAGGTGAGCTGCCTGATTTCCAAGACTTTAATGGCAAGGATTGGGCGGAGCAGGAAAAGTCGTCTAAAGGTCAAAAGTACAACAAGACCTGCGGCGGCCCCGGAGGGCCCCTGCTCCTCACAAATTGGGAAGCCCCAACGACGCCACTCATTGAAGCATGTAAGGGCCGTGGCAGCCTTTCCTTAGAGTCGGTTATTGAGCGCGGTGAGAGCGTACATACTCAATTACAGGGAAAGATAGTGATACTTACTGCAATCCATGTTGCCACGATTTATGGTCAATTCCAAGCTTTATATACGCTTCTACACCATGGAGCTAACGTTGACGAATTGGCCGAAGCGACTGAAGAGAATTTCGTCTATGCTGGTTGGCGTCCGCTTCACTTTGCTACAAGAGGTGATCAATCTATGTGTCTACTTGAGCATGGTGCCAATGTCTCCGCCAAAAGCCTTTGTGGTCACCAGCCGATACACATTGCGGCGTTCAATTGTGATGTCGGAATTCTGCACATTCTCTTGAACCACTCAGCACAGATAAATGCCAAGGCGAATTGTGGGAGGACACCTCTGCATTTGGCTCGAGCAAACAGCAGAGTAAATATAGCTCGCGACTTCCCTAGTTGGACAGGTAAGTTAGACGTGGAACCATTGATGAAGCCAGCCTTCATCGAAGCCATCGTGTCATGGAACCAAGCCGTGCGGCAGAAATTTTCTAGCCCGAACACCCAAAGACCACGAAATGACACCATGCCTGCGCAATCTGTCCTCCTGACATTGGACTATCATGGAGGCCCTCCTCTTTCATCGCTCGACATAGCTTTCTTTCGGCTGTTCCTGACATCCGAGGAAGCAGAACATAGAGTGTCTTTCAAGATAGTTTCCCGATGGTATGTAAAGTCCGAAGCAACAAATAGCCTGGCGTCTGGGATGAAACTATTGTCGCCTAAGAGCGTTCATTTCCTCGATTCTGTTGCAACCTTCTATGGGACGGCCCCAGTATATGAAAGAAAGATAATAAGTGCAAAGAATCGCGATTCCAGAGAAAAGGGAAAAGGTATCTATATGCTGTACTTTACCATCATTCGTGAGGAATATAAGATACGGACAATTCTATCGCGAATGCGACTCGGTTTCTTAAAGACTTGAATCCATCAGCCCTGGTTAATGATCGACAACGACTAGAAAGAGCGGAAATCCTCGACTTCCAATCTTATTGGACTTGTCGAGCTGCCCAAGGGGCGTCATGTTCGACCGTCACACAAGCAGAGCGTCACATTCGGCAAAGTTGCCTGATTACCTATTTTTATGTGTGCGCCACGCCTGAAAACATGTACTTACGCAACTTGATAGCACACCTTGCCGCCGCCACCTCACCGCCTCACTCTGGCACACATTGATCCACTAATACGCAAGGGGAGTTACGTTGCCAGGGTACCTAGATTCGATGGAGTTCTCCACCTGGATATAGTTACCCTAGTAATTTAGTTATATACCTGCTCCGACAGCTCCCCCGCTCCCCCTCGCTACGCGCACACACACGGTAGAACCACTTAAGAGCCGGGCGGGGGGTAGAACCTAATCTAGAGCGGGGCCCCGGGCGACCTCGCTAGCGAGGTCACTAGAGATGTATGAAAAGGATGGAAGGAAAGGAGGTGAGAAGTCCTTTTATAGACGTGCTCACGGGGCTATGTCCGATCGGAATAGGTGCGATGATAGTCAGTCTATCGTAGCTAGCATACGCATTAACGCTTGCTCCTACTCATTGCGTCATATATCACGAGTTTCATAGCGGCGATGAGCATAAAGTATGCGTGAGACATTTCGGTGGTAGTATTTAAAGTTGGCGAGGTACATATATTTATGCTATGGCGCACACCTAAATTAGGTACCCGGGCAAGTTAACCGAATGTGCTGCTCTGCATAAGTGACGGTCAGATGCCCGAACACATCAAGGTTCATCTGTGTTTTTGTCTGATGGTATTTTCAGTATGTAATTTCAGTATGGACAGAGGAGTTGATTTCATGATGCTCTCGTTTACAACGGCCAGCCTTGCCCATGATACAACAGTGTGTAGGAATGACTTTCACTCGCTACTTAGAGAAGAATGTTTCGCTTTCTTAAACATGAAATCGGTCTTTGATTCACACAATTCCTCTCATAATGGCGTTCAAGACTTGTGTGACAAAAAACACAAGGGACTATGGGCTTTTAGCCTCAAGGTTCTCCTGTTCTTAACTCAAGCGGCAGCGCTTAGTGCTCCAATCAACGCAAATCAACACGCGGCGCTAACAAGGCGGCCACTGTGCAGCGGGTATCACCGTTGCCAAGCCCATAGAGCTGCTCTGAGCTACTAAAGCAGTAGTACTTATCAACAGACGCATTAAATGCAGGTTACACTCCATCTCGACTGACAAGCAGTGACTTCTTATCTCGTACTGTCCCCAAATGAACCCGACCATCACCATACCTCGCCAGCATGGAGGGACTCCGAATTTCGGCGGGACAACACCTGCAGCTCGATCGGAGGGTCTGCGAATGCCACGCTTCTTCAAAAGGTGGGTCTGATGCATTTAAGAACGATGGAGTCGTGACATACTGTCGTCGAAAGCGCGAAAATCGCGACGCTGTTCATGTAAGTAGAAATTCGAAAGCTAATCTCGAAGTGGGAATTCGCAGGCTATTCAAATTCCCCCAGATGGATTTCGAGATGGCAATATGGGAGATGACGAGCCTCTTGATCGC
>JAABUI010002540.1_pt1 | contig 10042 bp, 6 predicted proteins | sample 5559111 | NCBI WGS metagenome assembly JAABUI01 (sample SAMN10711870, study PRJNA513365) | rock metagenome | isolation source: Antarctica rocks | place: Antarctica: Victoria Land, Buttleship Promontory
ATCTAGTCTTAGCTTAGGCATATATACTCTCCTCTCGATAGGTAGAAATTCTTAAGGCGGGAGGCGAAAAGGCTTCGATGAGCTAGAGCGCGAGCATTAATAGAGAGGACTTTTAGGAGGTGGTAATGCATAGCCATTGGCGCGCCACCGTGACCCGTAGTAATAAAACTTTCTATACTCCATGGTGCATGGAGCGGGGCTATGCGACCGTTAAGTAAGCTCGTCCGATTCCACGAATTTATATGCTTACGTCCTTAGTGCAAAGCGAACGAAAGCGATACTAACCTTACTTCACGCATTCTAATCTCTAGAAGATTTCTGTCTATTAATAAGAGTCTCGAAAGAATGCACTGCTATAGCGCTTACGGTGGTCCTAATGTTACCGGGACATGGACCTAAGCCGATAAAGCTTCTAGTTTAGCGGTTATCCCAAGATCTTAAATGCTTCACTAACGTCGAAGATGAGTTCTATAAGAGGTTATCTAAGTGTCTCGGCCGATATATAACGCTAAGCTACTCTGACGAAGGTATCGTCTCCCTCTTATACAGTTCACTTTTCGAGCCTAAAGTACCCTGCAATAATGCCGCAATCCTGATCGGAAAGCTCAGCCACCAGGATTGCGAAACAGAAATGGATGCAATGTTATCAAGTTTCGGATACTTAAACGGAGCTGTACCTAGGGGAGAAACTTCCCTACCACTATTTTAGTGCAATATTTCATGTTACTAACGACTATAGGATTTTACTTAGTATGAAGCTACGGTCAGCCCTAGGACCTTGGGATTCAGGGGAAGTCTACGTTTACTAGCCCATAAAGGAGACTAGCCCAATAAAACCGCTATGCTGGGACTTAATGCTTTTATTCTACTATGTTTCTCTTAAAAGAGATCAGATACTCTAGTCAGAGCTAGTCCCCCTCTAGCGCTAAACTCGCTCGTCTTTAGATGCCTCGAGCTCCAGCTCCCTAAAGTTTAGATCCGTCCGAAGCGCTAGCTAATTATCGAAACGTTTGTAGGAAGATGATTCGGCCCATCCGAATTAGGTATAGTTCTTCATCCCGTCCAGTACTTCTTAGACGGTTTGACCGATGTCAGGGAGATCTTTTACGTAGGTGTACGAGCATCCACCTGCGAGCACTATGTTCGGGTGCTGTGGATGTCGCGTGATGATCGGCTTCTAATCCTCAGTTACGCCGTCCCTGTAATGATCAGCCACAATATCGGGAGAGGTATATAGCGCATATTCTTACCACCATAAATGCACTGACTGGATTCGCGCATCGTTTTCCTGGAGGTCCGGTATTCCCCTACCGCATCTAATCACGAGCCTCCAACATTGATCTTATCGCTAGATCAGTATTCGAAGCATCCTATGGCATAGATATTGCCTTTTCTCTAGACGGATTTCGGAAGGGCTTAATCCATATAAGCTTAGCAGAACCTACGATCTTCGGGTGACAAAGGAATTCACCTTTCGAGGAGTTAGCCAGATACTTGTATATTTTAAATACGTACTAACGCCAATATCTGATTTTACTGGCAGATCGCTATATCTCTTCCACTGCTCGTTATTCAACTTAACAGAAAAGCTGAATATCCCGGTAGCTATCGGCGCCCTTGAAGGCGGAGGCTGTTATATGGAAGAGGCTTCGAGTAGTTGCATGATCTAGGGCCTAGCAGCGAGGATAGTTTCAGTGTTCTCGGTATTTATGGATTTAGTCGAAGTCACCACGGTTTAGACCTTTCCAACTTGGGTTAACTTCCATGCGAACCACCCGATCATCTCGAAATTTTGCTCCTTTTCTAAGGCAATCCTCTTTCACGCTCTTCATCGCTCTAGTCTAATCCACGACGCCATCATCTTCGTTATAGACTACTGCTAAGTCCGAGGTGGCTTGCGCCGAGTAAAACAAATCTACTAGAAGCTGAACCCTCTAACGTACTCGGGGAGGTAAGCCCAGTTAAGATCGAGCAAGGTCAATGCTAAGGAGGGTTTCAATATAGGCTTTTAAATAAGTAACGACTCGACCTGTGCGTTTGTAGTAGCCATTAAACATAGGGTCGTTCTCCCAAAGGGACTTCGATCTTATCACCTCTTTTATCCGCTCGGGACTAGGGTAGTCAATCCGTAGAATCTTAGAAACATCTCGACTTAGTGCCACGTCATCTTGGTGGTCACAAACTGTGACGTCATTACGTTCATCATTAAGAAGATGCCAGGCCGTCGACAGTCCCATTACTCCTCCTCTAATGATAAGGATATCTCTACCAGCATCACTGCCCGATCTAGAAGATATGAGTGGATGGTTCTAAAGTGCAGGTTAGATGGATTAAAGTAGTAACAAATAGTAAATGTTGCGCGCAGCATGTAACCTTCGATAACACCGGCGCCCCACCATTAGCGCAAGGGATTAGCCTTAAATTAAATGCTTCGCGTACTCCCTTTCTATTATTGTGCAACTTGACCTACCTTACCTTCGAGGCATAGCGCACAGGAGCCACTTATGCTCCAATATAATTATGAGATGGAGCAAACACTAGCTCTTTGCCCGCACTATGACTTGAATTCAGGTCAACACTAGGATTTTGATCACCTTCCGGCACCAATCCATTAATCGGTCCAAACCGGGATTCCTACTACCGAGAATAAAACAGGGTCTTTGGGAGGAGAAGATATTGACCCTCTTCGTCAAGAAACGGCCCGAAACGGACGCGAGCTTTCTAAGTAAGCGCACCTGATCGTGTCCGTTATTAAGGGGAGTAACTGGGCTTTAGAGATCCAGCTGTACTTTAATAGATATCTACGCCCTCTAATAATGGCAGCCCACCCCTGCAGATTTCAGTCCTCCTAAATATGACGCTCTGCTCCAAATTCGGCCGCTCTCCACCTTAAATCTTGGCTATCACGCTACTAGTATATCCTGCCCGCCGAAGAAGCGTAACATCATTCACATCAGGAGTAACTTAGACACCGCATATATTTGGTTAGTATTCGAAAGAAGAACGATAGGCCGACGCGGTGTTGTGATTCTTTATAGTTCCTAGGATTTTACACATTCGCCACAGCCACAAAGCTATTTCTGTCTATACGTGAAGTGAAGGTCCACGGTAAGGGTCACGATCGCATGACATATTCTATAAGCTAAAGCACCCTAGATCGCTGCCGATTGTATAAGGTATCTTTGCTAGGGGTTTAAATTATCTATGTAGGTGTTAATGTAGAAGGCGTCTAGAGTGTATAGTAAGAAGAATATGCCGATATGAAATGCGCGTGGTTATGCTTAGTAATCATCATCCTCCTCATTTATATATCTGAACTTATTAACCGTTAGTCGCGGCTAACCGTCCGAGCGAGTAGGGTCATAACGTCTCGGACTCTCTTAGCAGCTTCTTACATCCTGGTCTGTTCGCCTCTTTGTCCTCTCTGCCCCTTTTTATGTGGGCTCATCGAGATACTGAGGGGTGTAACAGCGGGTGCTTGAAGGTAGGACGAAGCTGACGCGGCAACGATGGTTCTATAGATTGCTTGTCTGTTTGTTGACGCTAAATATTCGAAATAAAGGGTGGCAATAAGGTTAAGGCTCTTCTCGACTCCAGCCTCCGTAGATCCCGTACTCGTCGTTATCCTAACCATAGACAATCACCTCCATACCGGGTCTTCTACCTCAGATTTTGCCGCTTCTTCTACCTCGCGTTTAGCAAATTTCGCCTCCTTTCCCGGACTTAGAGCTTCTGGCGGTGTGGCTTCCCGACGCCTCTTCCTGTAGTTGAGCGGAAGGCCAATTTGTGCACCTTGTTACGCTCGCTTGATCTTATCTCTGGTCTCCGCATCGTGTAGGAAAGAAGAAAGTTGCTTATATGTGATCTAAACGACAGTCACGCTCTATATATCTTAAGGCATATTGGCGAAGCGAGTCCTTGGCGCAAAGTTATAGAGCTGGAGCGATAATCTATGACCTTAAACCGTAGTTCCGTCGTCGGCTCGAAACGGCTGCTAAATGCGAGATTAATCAGTATTAATATAGCGAAGACCTTACTAAAGGATGGGGAGGCAGGCATTATATCGGCTTCCGGAACGCCAACCATCTCCAGAAGCATGCCTTCCTTGTTTTCCGGATCCGGCGCTAATCGAGGTCGCCAGATGGAAACCGATACCCTCTTAGACCCAACGCCGTATTTAATATCGAGCCCCAGTACTATGCTAATGTTTCCATTAGAACCGCATATATAATTATCAGCTAGCTTGGCCAAGTCTTTGTGTCGCTGTGGGTATAAGGTCTCGATAACTATAAAGGGATATTAAGAATCGGCGTGTGCAAGGGAGGCGTCTAGTGGGTGCTTAGGATATCTGTTATTAATGGAACCATATCCATACAGATAGACGTCTAAGGTTGCCTCTGATCTAACCAGATCAACAATAGCTGCAACTTCTTTATCCCCACGAGTAACATTTTCTAGCTGCGACTAGATCTCCCGAACAATAAGCTCTATAAATATATCGTAGGTAGATGTTAGCATTCTGATAATAAATGAAGATATATGTGGAGACCAGTCGAACCTTACGCCCATAATAATCATGATCAGTGCTTATACCTTTACAAGAATGGGAGGGACCTATTCGCTTACCGGAGCTTACCTAACACGTAGTCATATAGTAATCTCCTTCTCTCCAGCATCGACCATAGTATCTCGTTTTCTTCCAGCGTTAATTCGAACACCGTGAAAAGTTCCACCTCCAGCCCTTTATGACATGAGATCAGAAAGACAAGGAGGCTTTTAACCCTCTTCGACGGTGCGTTTATCCGATTTGATGGGCTTAATCGAGGACTCTGATTTAAGGACGAGATAGCCTATAGTGTTTCCCTGCTAGGTTAAGATAGCCTGCAGGAAAACCGAGACGAGGTGAGCCTCCTCCGTTCAGGCATAGTAGGAACCGAACGAGCTATCATATTCGCTTCACAGTTAGGGGCGGCGTTTATGCTAGACCAAGAGGTTTAAAGCCTAGATGTTCCTCCGGGCCTCCGGGCCTAGACTAGAAAGGAGTTAGGATTGCTCGCAAAAGAGAAAATCCGAACGTCGGATCCAGCCACGTAGTATAAGCACACCGTCTATATTAACTATAAGCAGCGTAATCATTCCACCTACACTCTATATATACCGTAAATCTAAGAAAGAGGCTCTAGAAATACATCACCATATAAGCCTTAAAATTAGACGAACGTCTCCGTCGACACTCTTTACATCCGATTTCCATCTTAGACTTCTACAGAGGCTAAACGAGCCGTTATCTACCTGTCGTTACGGAATATAGCATTATGTCAGCAGTGACGAGCTATCGCACTTGGCCAGAGTACGCTAAAGATACGTGCATGGCTAGATTAGTCTATGGCCACGGCTAATGAGAGCAGCAAGATTTGGAGGATCCGCTAAAGCCTTCAGCATGAGAGCCCCGGGATGACAGTGCCATAATTAGGATCAAGTTAGATCTATTAGTCTTAATTCGGTCACTAATCTCGATCACTCTAGGGCACTTCAGTCTCCCTCAAGTCACCGCAAGGACTACGGTTCGGTATATAATAATCGGGCTCAAGAGCGCTACTAGTGTCAAGATGCTTATTAATTAAAGAACTTCGAGCTCGGCCGGTCTTAAGATTTTATAGGGCCCTTAGCCCAGTGTGCTTACCCACCCTAATGCAGCCTAACCTTACTTCAGCCTAGTGCATACATTTAATCGGCACTAGCCCAGCTGTCTTATATAAGAAGCAGGGCTCTCCCCCCAAGTTCCTTTAACCTTTTCTTTCAGCATTCGGCAAAACTTAACTAATAATTTCGAAACGTCCCGGCCATGTCTAAAGGTAAGATTACTCGAAAGAAATTGCCGCCTAGACGACCACCTACAGCGATGTCGCCACGAATCACAAGATTAAAGAAGAGAACCTCTCACCCACCTCCCATCGATACTTATCGTCCCTTTAGCAGCGACGAATTCGCACAATTGGCAGCACTAAGGTCAAAAATACAGGCCACGAAAAGATTAGTTATAGTTAGCGGGGCTGGAATCTCTATAAATATAGGCAGTGAGTACCCATGCCATTTAAGTCCCCTGTGAAGCTGGCGTGACTAACGATATAGTTCCTGACTTTAGAACGATGCCGAAGTCGAGCCTAAATACGTTACACATATCTGCCTACGACACTTCGGAAGCCACAGGCCGTTTTCATACTTTGATTCGAAACATATCACGCCTCTCGGCTTTAGCCAAACCGACCGAATTTCACATATTCCTAGACAGACTCGCTCTTAGTAGCCACCTCCTTCGACATTACACGCAAAACATCGATTGCCTAGAAGGCCATCTGCCTGAACTTTAGGCGAAGACCGTATAGCTTCACGGCCGGATCGATCAAGCCGTATACCAATCCTGCAGATAGACCGTACCGTTCTTAGTCGATTCATTCCGCGGGCCACATTTGCCTAATTACCAGCGATGCGAGGAGCTAGCTCTCGGAAGAGAAAGGATGGGGAAACGACATCGAGGGATCGGTAGGCTCCGTCCGAACGTAGTCCTCTACGGTGAAGAGAACCCGAACGGCGACACGATTAGAAAGATTGCGGAGCGAGATCTACGAACGGGTCTAGACATGGTGATTGTGGTAGGGATAGGCTTAAAAGTCCCTAGGGCGAGAAGATTGGTCAAAGAGTTCTATCGCAGTGTTAAGAGCCGGGGAGGGCAAGCTGTTTAGATTAATAAGGACCCATTTCCGTCTAGTCTAAAGGGTTACTTTGGCTCTACTTTTCAAAGGGACTGCGACGATATAGTGTCTTTACTTTCCGTATAAACATTTCTTCCTTTAACTGAGTTCGGACAGCTTCCGAAACTCCTTAATAGAGTTTCAATATTGTACTAAATCATAGATACTACCATGATGCAATCGTGCTGAAAAGCTTCGTTTTACGGCAGATGCAATCGATCATTACACCGAAGACCCTAAGGATGGAGTCTCGTTTAAGCCTATAACGACAGCGATAAGAACATGCTTAGAACATATTTATTGCGAACGGGCGAGTCATTGTGTCGTTGCAATACTTGCTAACTGCCGAACGAGCGGTCGCAGTCGTGGCAGTTGAGTGGTGGGTTATAAGCATAACAATTAAGGTGCTAGGCCAGAAAATTCACCAGCATTCGATGAGAAGTACACTCAAGAACTTGTTCTGCTTCGCCATATTTAAGGGATACCTTTTATCTGGATATCTTCCCATAAACACCGCCAACTCCCGTCTAGACTGAAAATGGTGCGGGATTCTTCTAGCTTTCTTCGCGTCGAGAAAATAGAAGATGTTGATATATATGCTTTTCAGTGCCTAATGAAATGGAAGGAGATGTTAGCACGGGTAGACCGACAAAATTTCTATCGAGTGTATAGCGGGCAGGAGCTGCACCTTTTTACATTGGTTAATAGATGGTGGTACCGGGTTGACTCCGCAATCCTAGCAAAGCGCCTGCCATTTCTCCCTAATACCGGCGTCGCTACCGTAATGTGAGGCAAATTCCGGCCTAACCCTTTAAATTCTTCCTTTCCTCTTAGTTATTCCTCCTTTAAGGTCGAGGCTCTAAAGGCTGCGTAGTATAGAGAAAAATTCGTCATCATCCGTGCCATGCTAAGCTCTAGTACGACTTTCCCTCCGGTCGATATTACAGCCGACAGGAACCTCTGGACTAAAATAGTAGTCCCAAGCCTTCTCGAATATCTTGCTATTCGACCCTTATTTCCAATTACGATTTGTCGCTAAACGACGAAATTCGGCGTGGAGCGTGGCGTAAGGGTCAAACGGAAAATCGTATTATTAGAAGAACGCCGATCTTATCGAGGCCAGTATAAGTGCCATAACAGTTGCGGCAACTTCTCAGGAAATTTAAATGTCCGACTATCGTAGCTACGAATCCAGACTTCTTAGATCCTCGATAAGGGGGAGCCGAGAGAAACAAGGTTAGTGGAACCCTGGGTCGACGCGGCCGAAGTCGTTATATATTAGAAATAAAGCGTCCTAACTTCTATGGCGAAGGAACATTAGGAGGACCAGTCTATAAGCAATTCGGGCGGCGAACATACATCGCCATATTCATTCCAAGACAGGGGCTTCACAAACAACCACATGATGTTTATTAGATGACTGCAAATCTAATGACTTTGCTTTAGATCGAAGATTGAGATCGCGATAAGACGATAAGCCTTTTGCTCTACACACCAGCCTGCATAACCCTAGTACAACTCGCCCAGTAAAGAGGTTCGATTGCTATAAATTAGGCTGTTATTCAGGAACACCCAGCTACGAGCATTTAGTCCTACTCGTTTTAGAACTCGTAAAGCACCTCTATCTAATCAATTGTAATTGATATAGAACACATAGTCTGTCTCATTCATTTAAATGGCTCGTCCCTCAGATTCGATTAATTCTTATAGAAGCAGATATCTACCCGCCAGTGCCTCGTTAGATATAAACTAGAGCCGAGGACATAGGTGTAAAGTCTACCCGCAAGTGTTCCGCGGATACAGGATTCCGTAAGCCGGGGCTTATATATCATTACATGCAGGACTTCACGTTAGGCACCTTTACTAATTTTAGCGAGTCGTCTACTACGCTGGCAACACAAGTAAATGGAGCTATTCACATAAGCAGATCCAGCTTTTCATTGTCCTACTCGATCATGAAATGCCGTTGAAACTTTAGGCCGTTTTGCAGGTTCTTAGCTTTACCAAGAGGCGGATAGGAATCGCAGTGGATTAATAAGGTCTCTCCAGGACTTGTCATGCATAATGATGCACTCAATTATAAGAAGTCTACCTTGCTTCAGGCAAAGCGTTTCTTCTGGATACCTCGCCGGCGGGTACATATTGCTTAGTTAGGTTCTTTGCATCCGTGATTCACAGCACAGCCTATTTAAATATCGTTACTCCTCTCGTGGCTTATTTCTATTACCAACCGGTCCGAGGATTTATCTCGTTATAACTATTTCCGAATTACCACAGCCTCGTTTTTTATCATATCTCTATCATGCTCGGAGTCCGACTCGCCATATCGAGATTTCTCGACTAGGTCTCCTAGCAAGTGCTCACGCCTATGTATTTACTTGCATCACGAGTGGTCTACTAACATCCGGACAAATCAGATGACCTCTCCGACGTTAACAGTTTCGTAGAACCTGAGAATAGCCATCCGCCTTAAGCGTTAGAGACGACTTCGTCTCTTAAAGGTCTTTAAAGCGCCGAACAACGGAACGTACTTAACATCGTCGATCAGCTCCGCCAATGTGGTCTCGAGAGCACGCTGTCCCTACCCCAGCTCGTAGTTTGCGGTGATTAGTCAGCCGGCAAAAGCTCCGTTCTCGAAGCCCTTACGGAAATCCCATTCCCCAGGAATAATAATCTCTGCACGCGATTCGCCACAGAAATCATCTTACGCCGTGCGACGAACGACGTGATTACGGTTAAAGTAATACCGGACGATTAAAGGCCCCCTGAAGAAAGAGCTTCCATCGAAGCTTTCAAAGAATCCATCTCGGATTTCGAAGAGCTTCCGTTATTAATGGACAAGGCAACGGCTCTTATAGGTATTAATAACAAATCTACTTCCAAGTCTAGAGCCTTCGCTAAAGACGTCCTAAGTATCGAAATCGGAGGCCGTTCCCGACCTCAACTAACACTGGTCGATCTACCAGGCCTCGTCCAGACTGAGACCAAAGGGGTGACCGAAGAGGACATCCAGCTGGTCACCGAGATCACCGACCATTACATTTCCCAACCCCGGACGATTTGCCTAGCTGTGGTCTCGGCATCTAATGACTATGCCAATCAAGGGATCCTAAAGAAGGTCAGAAAAGTCGACCCCGAAGGAGATCGCACGCTTAGTATCATCACTAAGCCCGATCGATTATCTCCCGGTTCCGGGAGCGAATAAGCCTTCCTCGGTCTAGCCCGTAACGAGGACATATTCTTTAAATTAGGCTAGCACGTACTAAAGAACCGAAGTTTCGAAGAGGGTT
>JAABUI010002544.1_pt1 | contig 10029 bp, 3 predicted proteins | sample 5559111 | NCBI WGS metagenome assembly JAABUI01 (sample SAMN10711870, study PRJNA513365) | rock metagenome | isolation source: Antarctica rocks | place: Antarctica: Victoria Land, Buttleship Promontory
TGCCGAGTCGAATGCGCCAGTACGCTGCATTCGAACATATACAGTCAGTCCTTCGACAATTTCTAAAAGTCAATCCACTTCTCTCGGACATGAAATCGGAAGCAGTCCGCGAGCGTCATTGGAACAAAATTTACAAAGCTTTGAAGCCTGGGAAGAGATACTCGCCTGTCTCAATGAGTCTAGGCGATGTTTGGGATCTTCAGCTTGCCTCCAGCGAAGCGGTCATCCGAGACATTGTTACTCAAGCACAGGGGGAAATGGCACTCGAAGAATTCCTGAAGCAGGCACGCGACACGTGGCAGAACTATTCCTTAGATCTTGTCAATTACCAAAACAAGTGCCGCCTCATACGAGGTTGGGATGATCTCTTCGCAAAGTGCAGTGAGAATCTTAATTCTTTACAAGCTATGAGACATTCGCCGTATTACAAGGAATTTGAGGAGGAGGCTTCCTCCTGGGAAGACAAGCTTAATCGAGTGCATGTCCTTTTCGATGTATGGATTGACGTTCAGAGGCAATGGGTCTACCTAGAGGGTGTCTTCACAGGCAATGCGGACATCAAACATTTGCTTCCTGTCGAGTCTTCTCGTTTTCAAAACATCAATTCAGAGTTCTTCGCGGTGCTCAAGAAGGTCTATAAATCCCCATTCGTTCTTGACGTGCTCAATATATCTGGCGTACAGAAGTCACTTGAGCGTCTTGCGGAGCTCCTCAACAAGATCCAAAAAGCCTTAGGAGAGTATCTTGAGCGAGAACGCATCAGCTTTCCCAGATTTTATTTCGTGGGTGACGAGGACTTGCTAGAGATTATTGGCAACAGCAATGACACTTTGAGGATCTCGAAGCATTTTCGAAAGATGTTCGCTGGCTTGTCTGGCCTCCTGATTGATGATGAATCCACGATAACGGGTTTCACCTCCAAGGAAGGTGAGCAAGTCCAGCTCAAACGACCCATCTCCCTAGTAAAGACTCCGAAAATCAATGACTGGCTCGCTGCGCTGGAGAGCAATATGAAATTGTCGTTAGCGGAGCTGCTCGGAGAAGCATTGCAATCGTTTCAAGCGCTGTTGAACGGTTTGCAAGAAATTGACATTACATCATTCCTGGACTATCTCACAAAGTTCCCTTCTCAAATCGTCGTGCTTGCCACTCAGGCATCATGGACTGCCTCCGTCGATGCTGCTCTGGCCTCTGGCGGTGACGGATTGCAAGCCCTGCATGAGCTGTGTGTTCGGTTACTCGAAATTCTGGCCTCCACTGTCCTCAGTGATTTGGAACTTCTCATGAGAAAGAAATGCGAGCAGCTCATCACCGAATTTGTCCACCAACGAGACATCATTGCGAAGTTGATTAACGCTAATGCTAACACTCAAAACCACTACATGTGGCTTTTACAGATGCGCTATGTCTACCAGCCTGACGGCGATCTTGCTGATCGTCTGCGTATAAAGATGGCAAATGCAGATCTTGCTTATGGATTCGAATATCTAGGAGTACCCGACAGACTTGTGAGAACCCCATTGACTGACCGCTGCTTCCTTACATGCACACAAGCAATGGCGCAGCGCCTAGGGGGATCTCCTTATGGTCCAGCTGGAACGGGTAAGACAGAGTCAGTCAAAGCTCTAGGTGTGCAACTCGGAAGATTTACACTGGTATTCAATTGTGATGATACCTTCGATTTTCAAGCTATGGGCCGCATCTTCCTCGGTATCTGTCAAGTCGGTGCCTGGGGGTGCTTTGATGAATTCAACCGTTTGGAGGAGCGTATTCTTTCCGCAGTCTCCCAGCAGATACAAAATATTCAACTTGGCCTGAAGAATGGGATCGAATCAGGCAACTCTGAGATTGAACTTGCAGGAAGGCAATTCTCCGTGAACTCGAATACTGGAATATTCATAACCATGAATCCAGGCTACGCCGGGCGGTCTAATCTACCAGATAATCTGAAAAAGTTGTTCCGAAGTGTGGCGATGTCGAAGCCTGACAAGGAACTCATTGCCGAAGTCATGCTGTTTTCTCAAGGCTTCAAGCAGGCCAAACGGCTCTCCAAGCAAACTGTGCCGTTTTTCGATGGATGTGCCGGCCAATTGACCAAGCAAGCACATTATGACTTTGGTTTGCGGGCGTTGAAAAGTGTGCTTATTAGTTCTGGTGGTCTCAAACGCAACCGAATGATCCGTAAGACGGAAAGTCAAGACAATGAGGAGGATCTTGAACCTCAAATCATCGTTCAAAGCATCCGAGAGACGATTGCACCCAAATTGATTCGGGAAGACGTGGACACCATGAAGCGCGTTGAACAAGAAGCATTTCCAGGTGTCCATTACATACCCGCAAACTTAAAGGCATTAGAAAGCGCGATTCGAACTGAAGCTACAGAGAAGAATCTCGTCATAAATGACGTTTGGATGACAAAGATACTTCAACTCTACCAGATTCAAGGCATACACCACGGAGTCATGATGGTGGGGGATTCTGGCTCGGGTAAATCGGCGATCTGGAAAACTCTCCTCAAAGCGCTCCAGCGTACAGAAGGTATCGAAGGTGTCTGCCATGTGATAGACTCCAAAGTAATGTCAAAGGAAGCTCTGTATGGCAGTCTGGATAGCACAACCCGGGAGTGGACGGACGGCTTGTTCACTAGTATCTTGCGGAAGATAGTGGACAACCTACGAGGAGAAGACTCGAAGCGACACTGGATTGTCTTTGACGGCGATGTTGATCCTGAATGGGTGGAAAATTTAAACAGCGTTCTAGATGACAACAAGTTGCTCACCCTGCCCAACGGAGAGCGACTCAGCCTTCCGCCGAATGTGCGAATCTTGTTTGAGGTAGAGACACTCAAGTATGCGACTCTCGCGACGGTTAGTCGATGCGGCATGGTATGGTTCAGCGATGATACTGTCACTTCAGATATGCTAGTCACGAACTACCTTCAGGGCCTGCGGAACACGACTTTCGAAGAGCTCGATGAGGACACCGCTGGTCAAAACTCAGCAAAAGCCATCATGCAACAAGAACACATTGCAGATCTGCTCCAGCACTTTTTTGGAACTGAGCATCTTTTACACAATGCATTAAAAGAAGCTCGGGACTATACCCATATTATGCAGTTTACGGAGATCAGAGTGCTCAGCACTCTGTTCTCGCTATTGAATAAGTCGTGCAGATCTATCATCGAATATAACATTCAACACGAGGAGTTCCCCTTAGATCCGGAGCAGGTTGAATCTTACACCTCAAAGAAGATGCTTTTGGCGCTGGTTTGGGCGTTAGTGGGAGATTGCCCTATCAAGGAACGGCAAACTTTCGGCGAATACATTGCAAATCTAACGACGTTTGAGGCGCCCCTCCTCAGCGAGTCGTCATCACTAATCGACTTTGATGTTTCGCTTCCGGGGGCACAATGGACCCCTTGGCAGTCACAAGTACCCAGCATTGAGGTCAATACACATTCAATCACGCAAACTGATATGGTCATACCAACGTTGGATACGGTCCGTCATGAAGACATTCTCTATTCCTGGCTCGCCGAACACAAGCCTCTTCTTCTTTGTGGTCCACCGGGGTCTGGCAAAACCATGACGCTGTTCAGCGCTTTGAGAAAATTGCCGGCTATGGAAGTTGTTGGGCTCAATTTTTCAAGCGCAACTACACCGGACTTACTCATCAAGACCTTCGATCAATATTGCGAATATCGTAAGACTCTCAATGGTGTAGTAATGTCTCCTACTCAGATTGGAAGATGGCTGGTATTCTTCTGCGATGAGATCAATCTTCCTGCTCCTGACAGGTACGGTACACAAAGAGCTATATCTTTCCTTCGACAATTGGTAGAGCAGAACGGCTTTTGGAGAACATCAGATAAGACCTGGGTGACTCTTGAGCGAATCCAATTTGTTGGAGCTTGTAATCCTCCAACCGACGCTGGCCGATCTCCATTGGGTGCTAGATTCCTGCGACATGCTCCTTTGGTCATGGTCGACTATCCCGGCGAATTGTCTCTGCAGCAAATATACGGCACGTTCAACAGCGCTGTCTTGAAGATCATCCCGAATCTTCGTGGCTATTCTGAACCACTCACAAAGGCAATGGTGCAATTCTACGTGGAATCACAAACGCGGTTCACACCTAAGATTCAACCCCACTATGTCTACTCTCCTCGGGAATTGACAAGGTGGGTGCGTGGGCTGTACGAGGCTATAAGGCCCCTTGAGAATCTCTCGGTGGAAGGGCTCGTTCGAATTTGGGCCCATGAAGCTCTCCGTCTGTTCCAGGATAGACTCGTGGAGGACGTAGAGCGACGATGGACTTACGATAATGTCCGACGGATTGCCTTGGAGCATTTCCCGACTATCGATGATCATGCGGCATTGCAAGGACCAATACTGTACTCAAACTGGCTATCCAAGAATTACGTGCCTGTAGAACGTGAGCAGCTTCGGGAATTCGTCAAAGCGAGATTGAAGACTTTCTGTGAAGAAGAGGTCGACACACCTATCATACTCTTCAATGACGTTCTTGAGCATGTGCTCCGTATTGACCGAGTGTTCCGTCAGCCTCAAGGGCATCTTATCCTCATCGGTGTCAGCGGTAGCGGTAAAACAACCTTGTCTCGGTTCGTGGCCTGGATGAATGGGCTTAAGGTGTTTCAAATCAAGGTCCATGGTAAATACTCAGCAAATGACTTTGATGACGATCTTCGGGATGTCCTTCGTCGCACAGGATGTAAAGGAGAGAAACTTTGCTTTATCATGGACGAATCCAACGTTCTGGACTCGGGGTTCCTGGAGCGCATGAATACACTATTGGCCAACGCCGAGGTGCCGGGTCTTTTCGAGGGTGACGAGTTCGCTGCACTTATGACTGCCTGTAAGGAAGGTGCACAGCGTCAAGGACTTCTGCTAGACTCGCAGGAAGAGCTGTACAAGTGGTTCACCCAGCAGATTGTCAAAAATCTGCATATCGTATTTACAATGAATCCTCCAGAAGACGGACTCTCTTCCAAGGCTGCAACAAGTCCAGCTCTGTTCAATCGTTGCGTCCTCAATTGGTTTGGGGACTGGTCCGACCAGGCTCTCTTCCAGGTCGGCTCCGAGTTGACTCAATCTGTTGACATTGACCGTCCCAATTTTGTAGCGCCTGACAGCATTCCTGTGGCCTACCGTGACTTGTCCCTTCCTGCGTCTCACAGAGACGCCGTGGTCAACTCAATGGTCTACGTCCACCATTCATTCCGCCAATTCAACCAGCGCCTTCTCAATCAGCAAGGTAGGAAAACGTTCCTTACCCCCAGGCACTTCCTAGATTTCGTAGATCAATACGTACGGCTATTCAATGAGAAGCGCGAAGACCTCGAAGAGCAACAGCGCCATCTCAATGTCGGTTTGGAGAAATTGCGGGATACTGTCGATAAAGTTCGGGACCTGCGAACCAATTTGGCGCAAAAGAAAGGCCAATTAGAGAAGAAAGATGCGGAAGCGAATGAAAAGTTGCAGGGAATGGTTGCTGATCAGCGTGAAGCCGAGCACCGAAAGGCCACCTCTTTGAAAATACAAGCCAATCTCGACAAACAAGAAGAAGAGGTCGCAAGACGTAAGGAGGTTGTGAATGCAGACCTAGCAAAGGCAGAACCAGCTGTGATAAGTGCTCAAGAGGCGGTTGGTAATATCAAGCGTCAACATCTGACAGAAGTGCGATCAATGGCCAACCCTCCTAGCGGTGTCAAGCTTGCCCTTGAAGCAGTGTGCACACTGCTGGGGCACAAAATTGATAGTTGGAGGACGATACAGGCCCTTGTGCGTCGAGACGATTTCATCGCTAGTATCGTCGGCTACGACAATGAGCGACAAATGACACGGGGTCACCGCACTAGGATGCAGAACGAGTTCCTATCAAAAGAGGACTTCACCTACGAGAAAGTGAACCGAGCCAGCAAAGCTTGTGGCCCCCTTGTCCAATGGGTAGAGGCACAGGTCAATTTCTCTGCTATCCTAGACCGCATTGGCCCTCTACGTGAAGAGGCAGAGCAGCTTGAGGAGGATGCCCTACAGACCAAGGCTGAGGCTAAGGCTATTGAGAACAACATTGCTGAACTTGAGAACAGCATTGCGACCTACAAATCAGAGTACGCTGCGCTTATCAGTGAGACGCAGTCCATCAAATCGGAGATGTCGCGCGTTGAGCACAAAGTCACGAGAAGTGTAAAACTACTTGATAGCCTGTCATCAGAACGAGTACGTTGGGAGTCAGGGAGCAAGTCATTTGAGACTCAGATTGGCACCATTGTTGGTGATGTCCTGGTCGCGGCAGCTTTCCTCGCTTATAGCGGTCTTTACGATCAACAGTTGCGCAAATCCATGCTCGATGATTGGCTCGGTCAATTAGGACTTTCAGGTATTGGGTACAAGATGCACAACCCAGTGACAGAATACCTCTCGAGTGCAGACGAGCGGCTGAAGTGGCAAGAGAACGCCTTGCCTGTCGATGATCTTTGCACGGAGAATGCCATCATTCTAAAACGCTTCAATCGATACCCTCTGATCATTGATCCATCTGGACGCGCGACCGAGTTTCTGCAAAACGAGAGCAAAGAGCGCCGACTTACGGTGACGAGTTTCCTGGACGACTCATTTATCAAGCAGCTAGAGAGCTCCCTTCGTTTTGGCAATCCCATCTTGATACAGGACGCCGAGCACTTGGACCCAGTACTGAATCATGTACTGAATAAGGAGTATCAAAAAACAGGTGGTCGTGTACTGATCCAGCTTGGTAACCAGGAGATCGACTTCTCACCAGCATTCAAGCTCTACCTATCGACAAGAGATCCCTCAGCCGTATTTCCACCTGACATCTGCAGTCGCACCACTTTCGTCAATTTCACGGTGACTCGAAGCAGCCTCCAAACACAAACACTGAATGATGTATTAAAGTCAGAACGGCCAGATATCGACAAAAGGCGGACCAATCTTGTCAAGATGCAAGGGGAGTTCAGCACCCACCTCCGAGGTCTTGAAAAGCGTCTACTTCAAGCTCTCAACCAATCTCGAGGCAATATCCTTGATGATGATGTTGTCATTGAAACTCTCGAAACTTTAAAAAAGGAATCCGCGGAAATAACAAAGAAGGTGGCGGAAACAGATGGAGTCATGAGTGAAGTCGAGACAATCACGCAACAATATAACACTATCGCTTGTGCCTGCAGTGCGGTCTTTGCAGCTCTCGAACAGCTCCACCACCTGAACCACTTCTATCAATTCTCTTTGCAATACTTTACCAACATCTTTGATACTGTGCTGCACAGCAACCCCAACCTCGGAGAGGCCAAAAGTTATTCCGCGAGAGGAGACGTCATCCTTCGAGACCTTTTCATCAATACCTACCGTAGAACATCTCTCAGTCTACTCCAAAAGGATCGCGTTACCTTTGCCGTACTTCTCGCTCAGGCTTCCCCGTATCCCATGGAAAAGGAGTTATTCGACAGTATTTTGAATCCAGCGGTCGATGGAGCGGATGTTTCAACAGATAGCAGCCTCCGGGCAGAGGCTCAAGCTAAAGCCTCTTATGTACCCGCATTCAAAAAACACATCTCCGAGCTCCCCACTAAAGATCTAGATCGATTTTGTGCTGAGGAACTCGCAGAAGACTTCGTGCCTGTTGTCTGGGATCAAAATACGAGCGACCTGAACAAGCAACTTCGGTCTATGTTGCTAGTCAAAATCTTAAGGCTTGACCGTTTTGTACCAGCAGCGGAGAAATTTGTCGCAGCTACCTTTGGCAAATCTCTATCGGAAAGTTCTGATGACCTTCAACAAGTTGTGACCCAAGTATCGCCTACAACTCCTATCGCCTTGTGTTCCAGCCCGGGATTTGATGCTAGCTACAAGGTTGAGAACCTTGTCGAGAAGAGGAAAGCCCGATGTTCATACATTGCTATGGGTTCCAATGAGGGTGTCGCCAGTGCAGACAAAGCAATCAGCAATGCTGCGGCCACGGGATCATGGGTCCTCATTAAGAACGTACACCTGGCACCATTATGGCTTCAGAGCTTGGAAAAGCGTCTCGGTTCTTTGAAGCCGCATTCCGAATTTCGGATTTTCCTTTCAATGGAGACCAGCCCCAAGATTCCAGTCAATTTACTCCGAGCTTCAAGAGTCTTGATGTACGAGCAGCCGGCTGGTGTACGAGCTAACATGAGAGATTCTCTGTCAACTCTGTCTGTCCGCGCAGTGCAACAACCTCGGGAGAAAGCACGATTATATTTGCTACTTTCATTTTTGCACGCTGTGATCCAAGAGCGGCTGAGATACGCGCCAACTCTGGGATGGAAGGGCTTTTGGGAGTTCAATGATAGCGACGTAAGTTATTTCATTAAATTTCTGGTCAAACATGTGACTGACGTGAGTGCAGTATGAATGTGCAGCTTATATCATCGACACCTGGATGGACGCTGTAGCCAACGGAAGAACAAACGTCGCGCCTATCAAAATCCCTTGGGATCTCATTCGAACTCTCATCACAGAGACATATGGCGGTAAGATCGACAATGAAGGCGACTTCGAGCAACTTTCCGAGCTAGTCAATAGCTTCATGACACCAAGCGCCTTCGAGAACGACCACAAGCTTGTCAAAGGTGCTCCAAAAGAGGAAGCCGAATTATACACGGAAGGAGATGGAAGTCTGACGGTCCCTGAAGGCACTGAGATGAAAGACTTTATGCAATGGGTCAACCGCTTGCCCGAGCGAGAACCACCCACGTACCTCGGCCTTCCAGCAAATGCGGAGAAGTTGCTATTGGTAGGATACGGGAAGAGTACCATTGAGAACATAGCGAAGATCAGAGAGATACTGGACGAGAGTGAGCAGCTCGGCGCGGAAAATGAAGAGGAGAAGTGAGATTGAGCAACTTGCGTCCATCATTCAGCATATCGTTTCCTTTTGTCACACATTGTTTCTTTTTTTCAAAGCAAACATCACAGCGTCTTGGCGAGCATTGTGACCGGCGTTTGGTACATGCGAGGCCTGAGAATGATACGTGTGCATTTTTGTGGAGGCGTCGGTGGGATTTTTCATTTGGGATTCGGCGGATTATACCCCTTGCGTTCGCTGCTGCTGTATATCGTCTTGAGTGCTTTCGCTTCTGGCATATAGATCATACATGAGACACCTTTTTCCAATTCATGAGACTCATTATTATGGTTTCGTGTGTCATAAAGCCCACAGCTTCAAGCTATTGTCTGACGTCTCTACCGGCTGATTTGCACCCTCGCCATCGTCAGTATCTAACCCCCAATGTCGCTGCCCCGAACAAGTCGCCAGCACAGATCCCGTCGAATGCAACCCAGCGGAAGAAACCACATCATCATGAGCCCGGAATCCCCACGTCGGCTCCACAACCCCTTCTCTCATCCCTACCCCCTCCCAAACCCTCACCACCCCATCCGTACCTCCGGCCCACACCTCCTGCCCCAGCACATCCACGCCAAGCCGCTGCTGTGTCATCGCTTTCCTGCCTGTGAGCCACGCTAGTTGTTTTCCTGCATTGCGGACGTCGAGGACGCTGATGCCATTGCTGATCCGTTCGGTGATGAGGAGGTAGTGGGAGTCGGGGGTCCAGTGCAGTTGCGTTATTCCTTGGCCGGCTTGTGAAGTGGGGGTGGTGGGCAGGGGGAAGGTGGTGATGAGGGAGTTGTGGCTTTGGGTGTCGTAGAGGCCGATGTGGCGGGAGAATGTGCCGGCTGCTAGGACGCCTGAATCGTTTGTGGCTAGGGCGCTGATGAGGCCTTTCATTCCTGGGCTGGTGGCGTTGTGGTGGCGCTTTGTGTAGATGCGGGTTATTGGGCCGGAACCGTTGCGATTGATGTCGAAGAGGCTGATGCTGGAGTCGGAGCCGGCGAGGAAGTGGGATGGGTTGTTGTGGGTGAAGAGCAGGGAGTGCGGGGTTATGTAGGCTTCTGTTGTGGGGGAGATGAGGGGGTAGGAGGATAGGATTCCTGGGGCGAAGGGGGAGAAGAGGCGGATGGGGAG
>JAABUI010002547.1_pt1 | contig 10026 bp, 10 predicted proteins | sample 5559111 | NCBI WGS metagenome assembly JAABUI01 (sample SAMN10711870, study PRJNA513365) | rock metagenome | isolation source: Antarctica rocks | place: Antarctica: Victoria Land, Buttleship Promontory
AGCAGGCTCTGGCAAGCCCGGTGTCGGCAAAAAAGTTTGACTGAGACGGAACACTGAGTTTGACCCAGTCCTCCCTTTCGAGCGAGGAGCTTCTTGCATTTAGCTGTTAGTAACCCCCGGTGTTCTTCTTCACATATTCATATGCCAAAAGTCTTCTTGGCTTGAACGGTCTCTGAGACGACTGCGGATCGCATAGAGACTCGACCACTCCTCATTGGTGATGTGCCGAAGATCAATGCGATGAACTGCTTGGATAGCGATGCTGTTTTAAACATGTGTTCACTGCCATAAAGATACTCTCACCTAGTTCCAAGGGTCGCAGCTCGACTCTTGACGTTTTTGCGCCAGTTCTGATCAAAATAGGATGCAGAGAGGCAAAGTAAACAATCAAACAGCAGACAGGACAGAACAGATGGCCAAGCCCGTTTGGTTCTCCCGAGTTCGGGTGCTACAGTTCACAGGCACCATGATGGTGTTGTGCCTGGCTGCCGCGCTGCTTCAAAGCACATCCGTATGCTGGGTGGTCTGGTACTGTGCTGTTGCCGGGGTGAGCAATACCGAGACGCCTTGGCCTTCCCTTCCCTATCTGCTTGCGACATATCCAACTGCTGACACGGCAAGCGTTTAGTCTGTTCAAACTAACAGAAGGCGACCTACTTGCAGGCCTACTACACCTCAGCCTTCATTTTGTCTGCCGGACTACAGATAAATGCTGTTTTGTGGCCTATGGGATGGTAAGCTGACAATTCATAGACCTGCTGAGCCAACTGAAGCCACAAGCAAGATTACTCAGACACCCTGTGTGCTTGCAGTCTGTTGATTGGGAAATTGACGATTTATGGAAAAGCCCTTGAGGACATAATTGTCGCCACAGCCGTGTGCAGCCCAAATACCGACCTGCATATGCAAGGCATGAAGGGGCTCTCCACTGGACCAGCCTCTGTTGCCTGGGATATGTTCCAGTCTGCAACAAAGTATGCGTGTCTGCCGCAGCACAGCAGCAAGCTGCAGAGGTACAGGCTTTGTTTGTACGTAGCCTTGACCATGAATTTCTGCTGGTACAGGGCTGCGTTACAGTGGACTACTGTGTACGGCAGAAGCGTCACAGGGTCCTATGTCCAAGGCGGATCTCATAGACTTGCGCAGGGTAAGTACTCCACAAGATGACCAGCTGATTGCAGCTCAATGTGCCCAAAGTAGTCTGGTCTGCTTGCAGTGCGCTCACTTCATTTGCGTTTCTGCAGGGCTGTCCTGGTCAGACGAGACTCCATTCTGTACAGTCTTGAGCACAAGGTGAACAGCGCCAAGTTTGAATGCTTGCTTAAATCTGAACACCTATTTTTCTGCTGTTTTGACCTTCCTGTCTTGCTCTCTGGGTATTGCTAGTCATGTCAGAACTGCAAAGCGACCTTGAACTTTGTTGTTGCAGGGCTTATCAGTATGCTTGGCTGCTAGAAGGGCATGCCGTGTCACCTTCAGCTGTAGGCAAGTCCCCCCTGCTCACTCTTCTCTTGCACTGCTTACTGTTGTCTTGTACTGCTCATCAACAGAACATCCTACACCACTGGAACATAGCTATGCAAGCACTTGGTGCAGCAGCATACTGACACTGCTTTGCACGCGACCTTCCATGAAGCAGATCCCTCTCATGTCTTTCGGCATCTAATGTGAAATAAGCAGTGCAGTCAATCTTGCTGCGTCTTGCTGCAATGTTGCTGCATTTCAGTGGTCACTTATGCAGGCTGGGTGCATAGCATAACAGTCCACCGCTGGCCTTCCTGCAGCAGCAAGAACATGGATCCCCTGTGTTTCACCCACTGCTCATTGCTGACTGTGAGCTGTGGTCGTGCAGGCTTGGGTGGCCTCATCCTGGTGGCAGCTGTCATGATGTGGATGTGGACCCTGTGGCGACAACTGTCATCCATCCAGAAACAGCTGGCATCTGAGATTGAAGGTCTACGCAACATGCAGGTAACAATATGTCACCACACATGCACTTTCATGAAACTCGACTGTACATAGAGACATTCCGACTTCTGGTGCCAATTTAGATGCCGTTAGGCACTTTGCGCACCAATTGCAGCTGATTTTTGTCACAGCACCACCCATGTGCACTTGTCGGTGCTGTTCTGACTGCTTCTTGAGGATGTAGGAATCGGCCCGTAGCGTGTAGCAGCCGACTCAGCGCATTGTCAACTGCTGGGGCTCCTTTTGCCCTGTCTGTGCTTGATTGCACATAATTAGCACCCACTCAGGCACATCTTTGCTGGAAACATGCTTGGAAAGCTGGTGACAGCTGCACTATATTGTGTGCCTCAATCAGACATCTTGATTCTGTATGCACCATGCTCGAAAGTATCATGCTTGCTTCCACGTGTTCCTGCCTCAAGATTGCAAGCATCCAAATCAAGACCAGATGCTTCTGTGTGCAACAGCTTTTGTGTGCAACAGCTCTGCAACATGTTGGCTGATGTCCTTGTGTTTTTCCTGCAGAAAGAGAGCCAGCCGTATGCTGCCAAGCTTGTAAAGCATGCTGGTGGACACTACCCATTGGACACAGGCATGTCTGGTCCATTTGGGACTGGCTCTGGCATCTCCGCTGACTATGGCAATTCTGCTGATGGTGCCAATTCAAGCCCCAAGGCCCCTTCAAGGCCTACCCCTGCTCCTGCCGGATCCATTGGAGACGCTCCCCCAGGCGCCAACAGCCCTGCGGGCATCAGGGATGATGCTGTCCCCGCTAACCGCTCATCTGGGGACAACAACCACATGGCTGGGAATGTATCGACCTCCACCATCCACACCCTTGGACAAGCTGCTGTCAACACTCCTACCTCTCAGGAGCAAGCAGCAGCCCCGACCCATCCTTTTCGGGATTATGATGCCTCAACCCAGGCACCTGAGGATGGTAGGGTCCCCATGTCCCAGTCCCCTGGGAACACCCCTTCCGCCAGCCCCATTAGCAAGACACCCAAGGATGTTCCTGCCAACCCCATCACCTATGCCCCCAACAGCGCTCCTGATGCCTCAAGTGGCCTCAATGTTGAAGAAGCAAGAGGAGAGGTGGTGGAAGAGATCAACAAAGAAGTGAACTGTGAGAGCAGGCTGACTGTCTGCATCCAGCAGTTGCTGAAGACGGTGGAGGCTGCTGTCAACCCTGCCCAGGGTATTCCTCACCTCAAGCGCGGGGGTGTCAACATCATCAACTGCATGCTGCCCGGTGACAGGGGGGCCCAGCTTGGTGGGCTGCTCATTGATGGCTTCCTGATTTCTGTGGATGTCTTCCAGCAGGAGGGCAAATTCACAGCAGCCATCACCCTCATGGCCAAGGTGAGACTCACCTGTTGGTGGTCACTAGATAACGCATGCATGCATGCAGGAGCCTTGTAAGTAAGGTGGTGTTGCAAATGCTTTGGCAAGCGGAGCTCAGGTGCTCATGGTGGCTTGAGATATTCAATACTTCAACATGATCTCAGTGTCAGCTGTCTTTCAAAGCCTTGTGGCTATCAGCGCAATTGGGCCAGTCTACACCTTTGTCTGCTAGTCTGGTTCGCGCAGCTACTGCTGCACAGATGTGAGCTAACCGTGAGTGTACACCTTGAGTCAAGGTGTGCTGTTACTTGCAGGTGCTGGATGTGGCCCACTCGGCCTCTCTGCCTTCTGAAAAGCAGGCAGAGTTGTATGGCAGGCGTGCCTTGGTGTCCAGAGCTGCCAACCAGCCTGTAGCCTCCTTTGCGGACTGGCTGCATGCAGCACAGGTACTGCCTTTGCTGCAGCATGCTGTCTCTGAAAAGCATCCGGCAACAGTTGGAGGGCAACAGGGTGTTACTGAGCTGGCATGCATTGCAGTCCGCTTGAATGTTTGTATTCGACCAGACTTTCTGTAGCAGAGTGAGGTGCTGCAGAATGTAATAACCTTCTTGGATCACAGACTGGGATATTCTGAATTGCAGATTGGTACACCCTTTATCTGCCTCTGCTGCATCTGTCTGTATGTCTATATATACGTGTGCATGCATGCGAGCTTTTGAATGATGACTTCGTTGTGCAAATCTGCTGTTGCTGATTGGTGTGGTGCTGCGCAGCTGCACCCTTCCTCTTCAGCTGCTGTGGAGGTGGTGAACCAGCTGGGGCACTGGGGCAACTTTGCATCCATGTGCCTCTTCTTCCAAGGCATTCAGGGCTGCCTGAGGGATGGTGGTGTGGCATCCTGTGATGGTTTGGAGGACAGGTTGCGCTTTTGGCTGTCTGCTGGAGGCTGCATTGCTCGGGTAAGCATCAAAATGAAGTGTATGGAGCTATCCAGCTTGCAAAAGCAAGCCTGTGTAGTTGGCCACAAGCTGCCTCTTACGCAACACCACTAACACCATATACATTATAGGTGCTGACATGCACAGCCGAGGGTCAGAAAATCGCGTCCTATTGGGCAGCCCGTATGGTGCTGCAAAACATGTGATGCATATGCTGCAAGTCAGACAACATAGCTTTCAACAAACATTCTCTGTTTTCGTTCAACATTCTGAGCGCATGTTGTGTGTAAAGCTCGTGTTCTTCTGTTTGCTGTTACCATTGTAGAGCGCTGCCTCAGGACCTGCTTGGGTACTGGTATAGTGCATTGAAATGCGTCAGGGATACAGATCTGTCAAACTCTTGTTGACCTAAAATTTGACAGAAGGGCAGGTCCTGGGGCTACCTGAAAAAGCCCTCAGGGCTGACTGGAACTGGATTGGTCCAAGGGTTTCTCCTGACAGCCCAAGGCAGAGCTCCACACCTGCGACATAAAGCAGGAGTGCATGGGTGATGAGCAAGTGAGCTCCTTCAGCAATAAAATCTGCACTCTGATCCAGGTCACCCTGCAGACACAAAAAATGTCTGTAAACCCAAATCCAGGCTTTGATGCGTTCATCCCATCAAGCATATCTCACATGTGCATCATCAATGCACTGCTGCTCTGTTTTGCAGGTCCTGAACACGGACCTCAGCCCAGGGCTGCCTGGAGAAGCCCTCCTGGATGAGATGTCCCCCTTGGTGCGTCGCTTCCCCCAGAACCAGGCCCTCATGTGCCTGCAAGCCCGGCAGCAGATGCAGCTGGGCAGGCTCCAGGATGTCCTGCAGACAGTGGCTGCCTTCCTGGGTTGCAGCAATGACATGGCTGCCTCCAGATGGGCCCTCCACCTGACCGTGCATGTGCACTGGCTCACTGGAGAGCTCAATGAGGTGCTGATCTACATTTCCCTTCTTGATTTGCCAGATGTGTTGATGCGCTGCGTGAACATTAAACCAAGCTTCGGGGCCTGGCACGCTGATTACAGTGTTGTTTGCAATGAAGTCGACAGTTTTGCACCTAACACAATAAAGGGTTTTGTCAGTACTTCTGTCATGTTGTTTTCAGATTTGGTCTTTTGCTTATGTACCAGTTCCAATTGAGCTCCATCCAGGTTGGCGCTAACATGCCCGCTTGTCCTTTCTTCATGCTTTCGATTTATGCTTTGACAGCTATCAGTGTTGGAAGTGTTGGGTCCTGGCAGTTTGCGATATGGAAGCGTTAAATATTGGAAGATCCCAGCCCTGATTCTTGTCTTTTGAGATTGTCACAAGCCTTGCTTGCGGGTTTTGCAGATGGTGGCGGCTCTCAGACTGCTGCTACAGACAGACAGAAGCCCCCTGGAGGCCGGTGTGAACTTGGAATATACCTCCTATGCAGAGTACATTGTGCCGGAGAACAGCCTTCTGGCGCCACTTCTGACTCAACTGGAGGGCGTTCAGGGTCTGTGGGAGACGTTCCGCAGGTACAAAAACCTGCAGCTGTCGCCGACTGTTCGTGTCTACTCATTCTGCCCTGCTGTCAGGTGCATCTGTCTACTACCTAGAACCTGCCACTGTTGTCTGACATTCATTCAAGCATTCAGATTCAGATGTGTGACATGCATCAAGGTTGGTGTATTCTGCTCCGGCTGTCAAGTCTGCCTGCGTTCTTCAAGGTTCTTCCCTTTCGGCTTGTTTGCTCATGCTCTCTTGCAGAGAAGAGTCATTCATCACAGCATCAGCCGTTGTTCAACAGCCAAGACAGAACCTTGAAGCTTCATACCAATTGTGCTGCAGGTTGTTCACAGGGGACCTGAGTGCTGCTGAGGCAGTGCTGCAGCAGGTGGACGACACATCAGTAGGGCTCATGTCGCCTGCCCTTCGCTCCCGCCAGTTCCTTCTATGGGCAGGCGTCCACTATGCAAGGACATGCCATGCCATGAGCACTGGGCAGCCGGCAGCTGAGTTTGTGGTGAAGACTCTGGCTTGCTGTGAGCGTGCAAGGGCTCTGAATCCCCTCTGCTGGCGAAAGGTAAGGCTTTCTCTGGACGCATGAATTGCCCTGATGTATGCCGTGATGTGGCTGTGTCTGTCTGTGTCTTTGTCTGCGGCTGTGTCTGTGTCTGTCTGCAAGTGTGAGTGCATCTGTCACTATGCCTGTGAGTAAAGATGCAAATGGGATGTGGTTGCAACCACTGGCAAGGAGCAGAGCCATGCCAGCGATGATATCACTGGCATACATTCTGACATTGGCTTTTCAACATAGGCACATCCACACATTGTGCTCTGAAGAGGTGCATGTGGCGTCAAGTGTGCTTGTGCACGTACACATGCAGTGTCAGCTGCTGACAAGACAGGGTGTGTGTGTGCTTGCAGGCAGTGCAGATGCAGGCGTACCTGCTGAGGATGTTGGGGTCTGGAGGGGCGCTGTATGAGCTGTACAGTGGCGTTCTGACAGAGCCTGATTGCACTGCTGAGGAACTGGTGGATTACAGTGCATTGCAGTCTACAGCAGATGCCATTCCGGCCTTCTGTGACCAGTGGGATGCCATGCACAAGCCCCCCCTGAACCCTGCCCAGTTGCTGGGGGTCTCCTTTGATGCCAGCCGTGAGCAGGTGAGTCTGTGTCTGGTATTGGCATGCAAGCTCAGCTCTGTCTGGACTGTGGCATGGCAGCATTTCAGAAACAAAACAAGAAAAGAACAGAAGAAAGGCAAGAAAGGAACCACTTCCATGTACTTAGCACAAATTCATCTCCCATGAGGGTCACAGTGTTCACAAAATCTTCTTCTTAGGTTCTGAGTAGGATGTCCACAACAATTTGCCTTTCTATAGCTGATGACAGCATCAGGAGTCGGCATGGCTTTTGACTGTCAGAAGGGTTTTTTGTAGCCGTTGATGAAGCTGTGAGTTATGCTCACAATGCCACACCTTTGAACCCAGCCCAGTTGCTGGGGGTCGCTTTTGCAGCTAGTAGAGAGGAGGTGAGTTTGTGCCAAATGCTGCAATGCTTGCCAAGCTGCCTGTTGAGAGTATTTTTGCATCTTGTGATTTTGGCAACGCCACCACTTGAAGAATTTGGTGTATGTACATATTTCAATGTCTTTTTAGAAACCTCACACAGAACCTTACTTGGGGACATGTGTGATTAGGCACATGTGACTACACAAGCAGTCAGGACATATGCATGACAAACAGGCTAAACAAATAGTCAGGAGATATGCATGTTGAACAGGCTAGACCTCTGTGGAGTGAAGAGGTTGCAGAGTAGAACCTGCAAGATGTGATTAGCATGCATAGTTCAGTGCCCCACAATTTCCGCCTATCATGACATAACTTTCCTGATATTGCTTCATGGAATCACGCGACCTTTAACACGCACCCACAATAGAGTGAGAGGTCTCTATTGACACATGCATGTCACAGCTTTGTATATTCATTAGTAAACTCATTCATTGAAAAAAATGCACATGCAAGACAGTGACCCGCTGAGCAAAAAGTCTGTTTCATAATCCAGTGATGAGGTGCATCACGCTGCAAGCAGGGCAAAAGCGTTGGGGCTGGGCTGGATCACATGCAGCACCAAAGTAGATCTCTTGTTTGAACAGCAACCATTAAGGTGTTGTAAACAATTCCGCTTAACACTCTGATCACTGCATTGCACAGGTGAGCACGGCCAGGGCCAAGCTGGTGTCTTTCTGTCACCCTGACAAGGCGTGTCTGCCCAAGAACAGCTTTGTGACAAAGCTGGAGGGGGTGGGTACCCTCATGGGCCCCCAGGCACGGAAGGTATGCCTACCTTGCTACCTCTACCTGATTGCAGAGCAAGTCATGTTCCTACCTGTGCTGGTTCATGTGAAGTCCCCAGCGTTTGGTGAGGACATGCATGCATGCCCTCACACTGCTTTTGCTGCATAGGATGGCCAGCCAGCTTGGACTATCAATGCTCTTGTTCATGCAGCAATTCTAACTTTTGCATAGGTTATGATGTGAATGTTTTGGCGGTAAGATCTATTCTGTATCGCTGTCTCAGGATCACTGAAATGCTTCATCTTGTTTGAAGTGCACATGATTTGTTGCAGGCCATGGACCGTTTGCAGAGTGCAAGAGTCACCATCAGCCTAGTGAACCTGGCTGCAGATACACTTACCAACAGATTCAAAAAAGCTCATGCGGAAGCTTGGTTTGTCTTCAAGTACACCAATGACGATCAGTGCGGCATTCCTGTTCCACCCAACTTTGTTGGCATGGTCATGCCCAGCATTGAATTTGTGGGTTTTGTTCGGGAGAGGCGGGGAAGGCTAGCGGGTGAGCAGGAGTTTCAGGATGTAGCACCAGATCCGCTAGATGCACAGCAGAGCTCAGATGAGAGGTCAGAGGAAGACCCTGAGGAAAGCTCAGAGGAGGACTCGGAGGATGCATACAGTGATGAAGACGACTTGCCTGAGTGTCAGTCAGATTAACAGACTTAGACTGAGCCTGGGCAAGTCAGTATAGGCAGTCTGTTCTGCAAAAGCATGCGCACTAGCTGCTACTGTAACAGTAACGCGCCTGGTTGTGTCTTTGTGGATGGATCATACAACACCGTCATTTTTTTGGTCGCTGCACCTGTACATGTGGTACGTGGGGTACTGTGACACGTGCTCACTAGATTTTCAGTCAGGGATGTTACATGGGCAGTTACCAAATTGTCACAATTAACAAAAGCATGACAGCTGTTGTTCACAAAGATGGTCGGATGGTGTGGAATCCAATGCAATCAAGAAAAAGTCTTCAAACGAAAAAATACTCGTAGATAATGACCATACTACTACTACCGTCGTGCAGTGTTTCTTATCTTTACGGTAGAAGCCAATCTGCATTTGTATTTAACGTTGCAGTGGCTACCTTTTCAAGTAATTGTCCAGAGCTGTAAAGAGTGCATGTACCAACTAGCCATAGCGGCAATCACACGGAAAGAATAAACAGCAACAAACATGTAAGCACCTATTGATACAAGTCGTGTTTGCCAGCTTGCAAAGCAGCTGGTCATCAGTATTGCCAACATCAGAAGCAGCACAAATGCAGTGCATGCACATCTCTAGTAGAATGCATTGTAGATCAGACAAGAGATTGTTCATTTAGTACATGTATTGACCAGCTACAGTGATAGCCTCATGGGCAGAATAAACACCAGAACATGTCCAAGCGTCTACATACGACTATTCTAGGTCAGCCTGCAAGGCAATTCGAAGGCAGCGGAAGAATTGAAGGCTGTAATCTCAGGAAGGCTCCGAGAACCAAATGTAGCGTTCAGCCGTATTCCAGTGAGATAGCCGTGTCAGTTAAAACACAAGTTGATTGTTCACGGATCACAGCAGGGACTTAACCAGTGATCCAGGAATCTGGATGCACAACTGGCCCGCTGGCATACACGTCAGACAGACGTTACTCATTGCATGCCAGCAGTGCTGATATGTGTTGTCTTACGGTGTAAGAGATAGTGTGACGTAGTCAGGATGGGATGTTACAATTCCTCCCCACTTAAGTACTGAACCTCCAGGTCAGTCAACTCAAGTCAAAGGGACACTGCAGATAGCAGAGGATTGGCACATGCCAAAGCAGCGTTTACTTAGCACAGGATGGGTGATCAGTCCACCAAATACTTGTAAACATCAAACACGGCTGCCCCGCTCAAAGTGCATCATGCACAGGTGCATACAAGCAAAGTGCACTCAGGCA
>JAABUI010002550.1_pt1 | contig 10017 bp, 17 predicted proteins | sample 5559111 | NCBI WGS metagenome assembly JAABUI01 (sample SAMN10711870, study PRJNA513365) | rock metagenome | isolation source: Antarctica rocks | place: Antarctica: Victoria Land, Buttleship Promontory
TCATTCGTCCACCTTCGTCCTTCGTAAGTATCTGGCCGAACAAGTCAGCACGTCCGGCCATAGCAATCTGGTAGACTCACGTAGATCTGCGCCTTGAACTTCTTGATGGCTTTGATGGAACCGGGAATGACCAGGACCTGACCGCGTCGCACTTGATCTCGCTTGATACCGCGAAGTAGTGCGCCCATGTTGTCACCTGCCTCTCCTCGCTCGAGCTCCTTGTGGAACATCTCTGTGGCATATGTCAACAAAGAGCATTCGGATATTAGCGCGTAGACGCACCTATGCCGGTAAGAATCGTCTTGAAGTTGTTGCCGAGACCAACACATTCCACTTCTGATCCCTTCGTAATGGTGCCTCGCTCGACTTTTCCAGTGACGACCGTTCCTCGGCCGGAAATCGAGAATACGTCCTCGACAGACATCAAGAAGGGTTTGTCGAGATCGCCTAGATTTATGTCAGCTGAGCACAATCCTCGGACTGTGACTCACGCTGTGGCACATCCAACCACTCGTCGCATCGGTCCATCAACTCCTGAATCTTCACGGCGCCTCTTGCCGAGTCTTTCCCTTCGAGTGCGGCCAATGCTGTTCCCATGACAATTGGCGTCTGCTCTCCGTCGTACCCATACTGCCCTAGCAGATCCCTCATCTCCATCTCGACGAGCTCCAACATCTCCTCGTCATCGACTTGGTCGACCTTGTTGATGAACACCACGAGCTTCTTGATTCCCACCTGTCGGGCGAGGAGCAGGTGTTCTCGCGTCTGAGGCATCTGTCCGTCGGTGGCGGAGACGACGATTATGGCGCCGTCAAGCTGAGCAGCACCGGTGATCATGTTCTTGATGTAATCGGCGTGACCGGGACAGTCGATGTGTGCGTAATGTCGTTTCTTCGTCTCGTATTCAACGTGCTACACCGCTCTTGTCAGATCCATGCATGAAGTAACAGTTTCACGCAACTTACAGCTGTACTGATGGTGATACCTCTTGCCTTCTCCTCCGGCGCCTTGTCAATCTGGCTATAATCCATAAACTTCCCACCTCCTTGTTCCGCCATCAGCTTGGTGATTGCCGCAGTCAGAGTAGTTTTGCCGTGATCGACGTGCTACATCACGCCATCAGCTCGAGCCTTCTCCCTTTTTCGCTTTTCGTAGACGTACACCGATGGTACCGATGCTGATACGGACATCAGCCTGTCGGTGACTAGGGATAAGTAAGCTCACTTGAAGTGTGGCTTGGATCGTAAGAATCTTCCGGCAGCCTCGCTAGCATATGTCCGAGTAGACTGAGGCATTCGTGGCGGGAGCATTGCGGATCGAGGAGCACGAGTGACGGGGCGAAGGGGTTTTGAAGAGACATTACGGAGTAGGGGAAAGGTGGACGGTCCAGCGAGAGGTCGCACCGCAGCTACATTGATCAAGCGGTATTAGTCGTCTCTTTGATGCCAGGACCGATGACCGCTTGTGGAATCGATCGAAGTAAGACTCACCTCGAGAAACCTGGCCACCCCTCACCGCCGACGCCAACGAGCTCTGCAGTCTTGTCATGAACATGTTGGAAAATCCTGTTGCCACTGACAAGTATCAGATTCCAGAATGCGATGGACAAATAGCTTGCGGAATCTGATAAAATCCTGGAAACGCCGCTTGATTCTGCCTGTGGCTATGTGATATCTCTTCAGGCACGATGGCGGCCGATCTCCAACTTTCAGCCTACAAACATCCCATCTTCGACCTGCTCAACCTACCATCGTGGCAACTCCCATAATACTCGAATAGATCGTCCTCTAGCTCGTTGCCGTGATGGCCGATCCCGACGTCCTCCCTTCGACAGCCCGGAATCCTCCTACTCCCCGAAGAGCTCTCCTTGTGCGCATCTACTCAAATGTCCACTAGTACGACTGATGATCAAGGCAGTCAGGCGCTGTATCCGGTATAGCCGTCGATTTCCTGCTCTTTCCCCTGGATACGGTCAAGACACGGATACAGTCCTCACAAGGGTTCTGGAAGGCGGGCGGGTTCAAGGGTGTGTACAGCGGTGTAGGAAGCGTAGGGTTGGGCAGTGCACCGGGAGGTAAGACTCTTTCGATGAGAATCGGAAGATCGCTGACAGCCTGTCCCAAGGGTAGCCGCGTCCTTTTTCGTCACTTACGAAGCTTTGAAAGCACGATTACCTGAAATGTCAACCTTCCTCAAGTCTCAACCCGGGCTGAATCACATGGTTTCCGCCTCTGGAGCAGAGTTCGTCAGTCCTTGACTCTCCCCAACTTCCGCAGTCCACTGCTTGTTACTGAGCCTGGCTGTCAGGTATCATGCCTCATCCGAGTCCCTACGGAAGTCGTCAAATCCCGCACCCAAACAGGATCATACGGCGCGAACCGATCGTCAATACACTCGGCACTAATGACCGCACGGAACGAGGGTGTGCGAGGCTTCTATCGGGGTTTCGGAATCACCATTGCACGGGAGGTAATGTATTCATCTCTTCGACGGTCAAATATCTAGAATGATATTGGACGATAGCTCCCATTCACATCCATTCAATTCCCATTGTACGAATACCTAAAATCACTGCTATCGCGGCGATACCTTTCAGGTCGAAGACCTTCACCGGGGCAAGCTGCGGTGTGCGGGATGATCGCGGGTGGAGTAGCGGCAATAGCGACGACTCCTCTGGACGTGGTAAAAACCCGGGTGATGCTGGAAACACTGGTATGTCAACCACTCAAGCCAAGCTCTTCATGCTTGAAGATGACAATGGTACGCTTCAGCCCACAACATCACCAGCTGCTGCCCAAGGCCCTCCCCCTCCTCGTCCGCCCTCGCCCTCCGTGTTCTCCTTCCCTCCTCGACTCATGGCGATACTACGGAATGAGGGACCACGAGCACTGTTGGGTGGATGGGTGCCACGGACATTAGCAATCTCCTTTGGTGGGGCTGTTTTCTTGGGTATCTATGACTTTGCAATGAACTTCGGGAAAGAAAACAAGCCAACCCATGAGGGCGATGATGCACCATGAGTAGCGAGAATAGCAATTCACGGAATACATGAAAGTTGGGTGTGGGCAATGGAATGCATGGGCGCCATTCCACCCTATGAATCCGCAAAGGCTTGAATGCCCGTGATAGCCTTTCCGATAATGAGGGCTGGAGGAGAACAAGCATAGACAATCAGTACGATTGCATGACCAGGCATGTGGCAAACCGAGAGCTTACCATGAATATCCTGAAGGAGGGAGGACATGTCAATCCTGCTGGGTCTCATCATTGGCCACTCACATGAGTTCCTTCATACGTGTTGGCAACCTGCAGGTTCACAACATGTCTTCCGATGTGGTAGCTAACATCAGCACAGCTTCGAGATCGAAACGCACTCATCCGAGCACGCATTACCACCAAGGATGTCAAGCAGCACTCGAGAATGCTCCAGCGCCATCCCGCAATTATTCCTCTTCATCATCGAAACCATGTCCGGCGCCCATTTGCCTTGATCCTTCAGTCGACCTAGTTGAAGGGAAGCAAGCAGGCCGACGGTGACAGCGGTGAGGGCATCCGCAAGCTTCTTCTGGACTAGCTGGAATGATGCAAGCGGTCGACCGAATTGTTTTCTGCACATCCCGTTGGCCAAGCATTGCGGAATCAGTAACGTGACCTACCGCTCGAGAGCGTAGTCCCGGGCTCGGGCAATGCAATCCTCCAAAGCGCCCATAACTCCCCATGATATTCCATACCTCGCATTGTTGAGGCAAGAGAAAGGTGAGCCCAGTCCTCCAGATTTCGGCAAGATGGCGTCGGTCGGCACCTTCACGTCTGAGAGGTAAATGGACCCGGTGATGGACGCCCGGAGAGCCAACTTGTTCTTTATGGCTGGCGCCTCGAGACCCGGGGTGCCCTTAGGGTTGTCAGCCAGCGACTCGATAATACAGTAGGAGCGATGGTGTGTCTCGTCCCACTTTCAGTGACTGACCTTCTCAACCAGGAATCCTCGAATTTTGCCCTTCTCCCCTGATTCGGATATCTCTCGAGCCCACACCACAAAAAGATCGGCGACTGGTGAGTTGGAGATCCACGTCTTGCTTCCGTTCAGCGTCCAGCCATCTGCGGTCTTTCTCGCGTTCGTCTCCATCGAGGACGGGTCGGACCCATGATTGGGCTCGGTAAGGCCCTATCATTGAGCATGAGCGCGTGAGAAGGGTACTCTCAAGGCGATAGCCGCTCACGAAACATCCAATCATCTTGGCGGTCGCTTTTTCCAGGGAGCTTCAGCTCTATGTTCGGGCGGGGTAAATTGACTTACCTAATTGAGGTAGATACTTCTCCTTTTGCTCCTCACTACCAAACTACATGGGCCAAGCTCATCAGCCAGTAGCGCTGGGCGCCTCCCCGTCGTCGACAGGAGCGGGAATTCCGGACGAACCTCATTGATAGGATGCATGACCACTATGGACTGGCGTCAGCATTGCTCCGTAAGGAATGTGACAACGATGAGCGCACATGACGACTGCACACTCATCGCTGATCGATACCCGGAATCAACCCTACATTGATTCATCAGTCACCCATTTGACCGACACCAGCGAAGCGAGGACTCGAGAGACTGGGAGCGCTGCTGGAGAGACAGAAAGCACCTCTCCACCTCCCGAGCGATCAAGCCATACGCCACACTACTTGCCCCGGCACATCCATATCCCTGTATAGTCGCGCCCAACAATCCGAGCTCGCCCATCTCGCGGAGAATCTCGGGCTCAAAGTTCTCCTGCACAGGTCATTCAGCTTCTGAAAACGCCATTAACGGGTGGGTGAAAGCAAACATTTCGGTATGCGTCAACGATGCGAGGCATGAGCTTCGTCTGACAGTACGACTTGGCTGTTTCACTGACATTGTCATCAGTGGGGGAGAACAGAAGCAGGTATTGTTATGAGTACTGACTGGATCGCGAGTTCCTCGTCTGTCAAAAGAGACTTCATTCCGAGCGGATCCTGGGCAGATGACTCAGAATCCGTCATTGATCAGAAACGAGGATAAATCTCTTACTTCCCAGTCATACTGAGCGAAATCTAATCGTGGTTGAAAAGAGGGTGATCAGCGATCGATGAAAAACTTGGACCCTTGGACTGGACTCACTGGAGGCGTACCGGCCAGCTACTCTTCTGGGTATGATGTTTCGTGAACCGGAGATGAGAGGACGTAGAGACTGGAGGCGAGACATGCTGGAGATAGGTTGCGATTGAAGATGGCTTCTCTCCGCATATAGCAACATAACCGGAGGTGATCGAGCCGAGATGCCGCTTACGTAAAGCAGCTGGATACCATGCTCATGCTCATTTGCTGGCAGAACTTACATCCTTTCTGCTCATAATCGACATGTCAAGCGGCTCTCCTACCGCCTCGAGATCATCCGTTGTATCTCGTAGCAAGCTTGTTGTACGACGACTCCCGCCTACACTGCCGGAAGAGCTGTTTTGGAAGTCGGTCTCAACCTGGGTCACTGATGAGACTTGCTCCTGGAAGCGGTACGTCAAAGGAAAGGATGGCAATGGGTGAGTCCAGTCCGGGACTTTAGCGATATCAGCAATCAGCGGTTCATATCCTGATGGGACCTGACGCTGATTCCGCTACAGACAGGATGGTCATCTCATCCATTCCAGAGCGTATTGCCTCATGTCGAGTCCTGAAGCTCTGGTCAACTTCCATCGAGGATTTGACGGGCATGTCTTCCGGTCCAAGACTGGTGAGCTCCCTGCGCCATTGAAGTGATGGTGAGGCTGAGCTGATGCTCCGGTAGGAGGCGAGCACCAAGCTGTAGTAGAATACTCGCCGCTGCAGAAAACACCGTACAAGGCAAAGGTCAAGGTTGATGCGCGGCAGGGGACGATTGATGATGGTGAATTACATCCATTCCCATGAGACTCGAAGCTGAGGCGACTCTATAGATCCCGATTATCTCTCCTTCCTAGAGTCGCTCAACGCAGCTCCCACCAAACCAGTTATCGAAGTTTCCGGTAGGTTTCCTCCCAATACTATAGACTTCCCGCTGAGAGTCCCCAGTTCCCGCTCCTCAGCCTCTGATCACACCCTTGATCGAACATCTGCGAGCCGCTAAGACCAGCAAATCCCAAGCAAAGTCCGCCTCGAAGCTAGCCCAATCCTCTTCGGCCGAGGATGCCCGACGGTCCGCCGCGTTGGCAGCCGTCAACAAGGCTGCGGCCCGACGTGGACCACCGGCGCAAGGTGGACCGACGATGGTGGCGGGAAAGGGACGAGAGGTCATGATCACCCCAACAAGCAGTACCGACATGGCAGGAAATGCGGGCGGGGAAGGGAAGAAGAAGAAGGGGAAGCGGGAGCGAGGAGGATCACCTGCTCGAGGGGTTTCACCTGTACGAGGGAGTCAGGCATCAGTCGGACCGCACGGATCAAGCACCCTGGCTCCGGCTGCTTCGATTGCCTCCAACGGTATGAGAGCACCAAGCCCCGCTTTGGTTGGAGGAGAGAGTCGCGGAGGCGGGAGAGGCAGAGGCGGACGAGGTGGAAGAGGGAGGGGAATAGGAGATGGTGGCGGTGGCGGTGGTGGACGTGGACGTGGCCGCGGCGGGCCAGAACGGACGGCACATGAAGCGGTGCTTCAAATCCTGACGACGAATTCCTATGCAGAGAGGGGACGCGGGCGCGGAGGCGGGAGGGGCGGTGGCAGCGGAGGGAGAGGAGGTGCTGTTTCCGATGCCGGCACTAGCGAGGCCAGGATTGACATGTGATTGTCGGCCTTGTCATTCCCGGAATACTCCTACGTACATTCCTGCCTCATCTCGGTCCGCAAAATATTCTCGGCGCCACTCTCAAATCTCGTCCGGCCCGGAACCACCGCGATCAAAGTGGAGGTGACCGCTCCACCTGAATCCTGAGATTTGTCCAATCGCACTCTTTCCCTCGTTCTCAAATTCGCACCGAAGGAAAAGGAGAAGAAACAGTCATCAACCGCGAAACACCTTAGAAGGAACGATATTAGTCATCATGGCTTCTCCAATCGCATCATTCACCAAGACCGAGTCGATGGGCGAACGCCGACTGCTCGATCCCAAGCAGGCGGCTGAGCAGAGGAAAAAGCGGGTGATTGTCACCGGAGGATCCGGGAAACTTGGGCGATGGGTGGTCAGGGAGATGGTCGAGCATGGCTGGGAGGTCTTCAACGGTTCGTCCTACCTTTTCAGACAGTAGACCATATTCACCTTTCGTAGTGGACGTCGTTGCGCCTGCTCCTTCCGAGGCTGCCGTCAACGCAAGGTACATCTATGCCGACCTGAAGGATTATGGTCAAGTGCTCGGGCTCCTCACGGACGTCGACTCTGGCTACCGCGGGATTGACGCGATCATCCACCTCGCAGCCATCCCTGCACCTGGCAAAGCGGTGAGCCATCTTCTCTCTATCTCTTGCCCTGACTGAAGTGCTCGTGGCTAGCCCAACGCGCTGGTGTTCCACACCAACATCCTCCAGACGTACAACGTTCTCGAAGCCTGCCGTGTCATCGGGATGACCAATATAGCCCTCGCCTCCTCCGAGACGGTCTTCGGGATCCCTCTCCACCCGCACCCACCCTCAAAGTTCCCAATCACAGAGGAAGTCGAGCGACCAGAGTCGTCATACTCGCTCTCCAAGCTTTTGGGCGAGAAGATGAGCGAGCAATTCTGTCGATGGGATCCGACGGCCAAGATCGTCAATATCAGGTTGAGCAACGTCATGGCCCCCGAGGACTATGCCAGGTTCCCTACCTGGCAGGACGACCCGTACTCCCGCTCATGGAAGTGAGTGGTCGAGTTCCATTCCTACCTTGTTAGATAGAGGACTGACGTATGACACAGCGGGTTCTGCTACATCGACGCCCGTGACTGCGCTCAGGCTTTCCGCCTGTCTGTCGAGAGCGATCTCAAAGGCAAACATGTCTTCAATATCGCAAACGCCGATATCGCTTTCACCAAGACCACCAAGGAGCTTGCCGACCAAGTATTCCCAGGCGTCAAGTACACGCCCGACACCAGCGATCCTCACGAGGCATTGATCAGCATCAAGAAGGCCAGGGAAGTCTTGGGATACGACCCGAAGTATGACTGGCAGAGCGAGGTGAAGAAGCTCCAGGCGGGCAAGCAGGGGTAATGGGGCAGTGCTAAGGGAGCAATTGAAGATATGATATGTATTGGCACTGCATGCACTCGTCTAAGGCTGTATATGCCTCAGGAACGTCCGGAGGTACAGAAATGGAGATGTATTCTATTCGACACTCTATCCTATTCATCCCTTGTTCCGATTCCGTTCGGCTTCTGCCGCCATGGTTTTGAGGTTCTTGAATTCTGACCGACCAGTCGACTTGCACAGCTGCAGATGCGGTCAGCATCGCTTTCAAAAACCTCATGTCAAGGTCAAATTTACCGCATAAAACATGGACTTGTGATCTCGGAGAAGCTCGGCCGGGCTCGCAAATTCCGCTATCCGGCCCTGATCCATGACTACGTTACATGAGCCACTGGCCTTTCCGCGGGCACCATATTTACCTATCACTTTGTCAAAGTCGATCTGCATGGCATTCCATCAGCGCGATATTGAAGTTGAAAATGAGCAGCTCACGATTGTATGGATGCGATGGGCGATTGTTAGAATCGTAGAATCGGAAAATTCTTCGCGAATGGTTTTCGAGACTGTCGATAAATCAGCGAATGAGCTAGAAATCGAATGGGAGGCTCACTCAGCTCATCCGTCTCGTCTACAATGCCATCAGTGACAACTCATACAGGGGTCTTTCAATCTCACAATCAATCGACGCTGTCGCTTCGTCCATAAACAAAACTCGATTTCGCCGCAAAATCGCTCGCGCCATGCCATGCAAAATGAGTCACAAGGATCAAGCTGGAATGAGGTCGCGCACCATACGAGCTGCTTTTCGCCGCTGGACATGTTCTCACCCCCTTCACTGACCTGACTGCCCAAATCTCGGAAGACGTTCTTATTCCGGCTCAACTCATCCTCTTCCGCGGCAGCCTCCTCGTCTTTCAAGAGATGAACGCGTCTCAGAGCTGCAAAAATGTCGGCATCATCGTACTCGTCGAATATGTCGAGGGTAGAGCGGAGAGTCCCGGATAAGATAGTGGGATCCTGCGGGATGATGGTGACGCGGCTTCGAAGATCGGTCAGGCCGATTTTGGCGATGTCTGACATGGTCAGTCTCGATTGGTAAGATCGCTACCCACCGATGCCATCGATGATGATCCGGCCCTGAGTGGCTTCGACAAAACGAAAGAAGCTCAGGGCGAGAGTGGATTTGCCACAACCAGTCGCACCGACTATGCCAATTTTTTCGCAAGGCTGAACCTCAAAGGAGATGCCGTGCAGAACATTGGGCAGGTCGGGCTGCAGCGCGTATCAGTGGCTCATGATATTGATCGACAGGTGATGGACTGACAGCATAGCGGATGATGAGCTTCTGAACAGAAATGGCTCCGCAATCTGGCCAAGAGGCGGACGGGCGGGGATCCGTGAACTCCGCTGCCTCCTTCTGCAGCTCCGAGAACCTGCCAGACTTTCAGCGAATTGCAACGTTGAGCGTGGAGGATTTACTCCTTGATGCGCTCAAGTGCCACCATACTCTGCTCGAGCTGGACAAATCGTCTCACCTGCATCCGATTTGAGGTACAATATCGTTGTGTTGAAACGCACTTACGACGAAGAGGAGGTCATGCGAGATGGTATTCGCGAAAGCCAATGCGAACCCAGCCATTGCCGCGGTCACGCCGGGCGCCACAAGTACAGTCACAGCAGTGATCCCGACCACGACAGCGGAAAGCAGGTTGAAACGGGCTGCGTAAATATGTCAGCTCAAGACCTAGTATCAACAGCGACCACTGACCAGACAACCATCGATTGACAGTCCTGCGGCATGATGAGGTTGATCAAACGGAAAACTCAGGTCACTCACCATGACCATACGAAGGCGAGCAAGTTTGTGTCCGCTAGTTGCATCATGTGCTGG
>JAABUI010002551.1_pt1 | contig 10014 bp, 21 predicted proteins | sample 5559111 | NCBI WGS metagenome assembly JAABUI01 (sample SAMN10711870, study PRJNA513365) | rock metagenome | isolation source: Antarctica rocks | place: Antarctica: Victoria Land, Buttleship Promontory
ACGGTATTTGTGAACGCCGGCCGTTGCTCGCTCGCGAGAGACAGCGAGGAGAAATCGCACTACAACCTCGTCGGACTCGATCAGCGGTCCTTTTGGATTCTGGTGAGCCATTTTCAGGAAAGGTCCCATTCTTCGTCATCTGCATCTTCCTAGCCCGACGCTACATCCGCTACACCTCGCCTGCCCAGGCCGAAAGTCCCCACACCTTCCTCGGGATCATTCGTCGGATCGACCTCCCGGGCTGCATCCTCCTGGCAAGCTGGATCGACTTCGCCCTCACCGCCGTCTCGCTCGTGACCAATTCGACAACAGGCTCGCCCACCTGGTCCTGCCCCGAGGTCATCGGCCTCTTCGTTGGGTCTGGCGTGGTTTTCCTCTTCTTCCTGGTTTGGGAGTTGAAGATCGTCGAGTACCCCGTCGTCCCCGTGGAGATCCTGAATCGGAGAACTCCCATAGCTGTTGCTATCAACAACTTCGTACTGTCCGTGGTTACCTTTGCGCTCGTGAGAATCTCCTCCCACGACTCATCTCTAAGATCCATATCGCTGACGAGAGCTGTAGATGTACTCGGTCCCCCTGTTCTGTGCACCTTATGACTCCCGCCAGTGCCGGACGCCATCTCACCACCGTACCCCCCGTCGGCATGCTCACCTCCTTCGGCAGCGGCTATTACGTTCGCTTGACTGGGAAATACTACTCTCTTGTTCATCGGCGGCATGGCCGGGATAGCATCTTCAATTCTGTTGTCCACCTGGACCGTTCAGACGGCCGAGTAAGTCGCCCAGCCTCCCTCAACGACGGTCCGGCTGAAGAGGAATAGATGGCGTATGTGGACCGATTTCGCTCTGTATAACTTGTGCGGGTCGTCGGACAATCACGATCGATACCAAGGATCGGTACCAGGTCTCAACCCAGGGAGACGTTCGACACCTGAACATGAGATGGGAGAGCGAGTTTATTTCCCGTCTCGTGACGTCGGATTCCCCACTCCGGGCTTCAGTGCCGTCACCATCTTCGAACCTGATGGAGCGCGGAAGGCATTCCCTTGCTTTGACGAGCCCTCCCCAAATTGGATTGGACGGTGACCATGACTTCAGCAAGCTTCGGAATGAGACCATTCCTACGGCAGTATGTGGTGAACGGACACCGGGGTACGCTCTATCCAGGATATATGCTGAAACCCTACCATGGTGTTGTCCAGCGAATGACGCGGTTCCTTCCAGTCAGGCTTGGGCCCTCGACGTCATTACCCGCATCACTCCGATCTACGGGAAACTCTTCGATCTCGCCTTCCCCCTCCCCAAGCTGTATTGGATGGCCACTCCCGCTTTGGGAGGCGGCATGGAGCACTGGGAATTGATCACCGGCGGATCGGAAGCGACGAAGTGGAACGAGGGAAAGGGGTCGAGCAATCGAAGTGCCAAGTTATGTCGCCGGTGGCCCATGAGGTTGCTCACCAATGGTCGGTCAGGTTGCGAAGATACTCCCGACAGGCTGCTAATCCCTTTCTTTCAGGTTCGCCAATATCGTCACCATGGTCTGGTGGACCGACCTTTGGCTTAATGTAGCGAATGTAGCCTTCGCGACTTACGCTCCCGGCTTGATGGGAGCAATCACCCTGCCGAGACAAAGAGATCTGGCTCCCGTTTCAGCATCTTCAGGTCGACGCATCGAAGCCTCTCGACGTGACCGATAGCCACCCGGTCGCGACGTCCATCGTCTACGAGGGACAGTTCTACACCGCCTTTGACATCATAATGTACTCGAAAGGCTGCAGCGGTGAGCGATATTGTCGAGGCGAAGCCCAAAGGTACTAAACCACGTCTGACGTGCAATCCTACGGATGATCGCCAAAACCGTCGGGGGCGAAACAACCTTCCTCAAGGGGGTCTCGAGCTATCTGAAGGGATTCTCATACGGCAATGCCGATGGACAAGACCGTGAGTTGTCCTGGCCATAACGCCACAACATGCTCATCGTCATGATCGATATCGTCTAGCCTGGAATGAGGTAGGCTCCTATGTCGACGGGCTGGACGTCGCCATCTTTGCGGACGGTTGGACCAAACAAGCAGGCTTCCCCGTCGTCCTAATCGAGAAACTCTCGAACGACGAACATCCCTGACTCAGGAACGCTACTTTGTCAAGGGACGAGAGGCGAGTGAGGGAAATGATCAAACAAGAGCCAAGATGCAGTCCGAGTACTTTGCTGGATCAATGCCCCTTGCCGATAAGGCCTCTTGCTCTATTCACCGAGAGGTCCACCAGGCTTCCTCGATGACCCAAAACATGAGTAGCACCTCGATGGAGCATTCCGCTCCGGGTCATGAACAGCTCGTTCTCAACCGGGGGAGAATTGGGTACTACCGAGTGGAGTATGGCAATGCGGGATATGCGTGGATGCGGCGTCAATTCCACTCGCAATCAGCTCAGCTGCCAGGTATCGATCTTCCGTTCCGACGTGGACGCCTTCGCCAATCTGGCCGAGCAGCCACTATCGAGGTCCTGGACTTGTTGCAATCAGTCTCCGCCGAGACAGATGTCAGCGTGTGGGATATCGCGACGTCATTTCTGCTTGACCTCGAAAGCCTGCTCTGGGAGCAAGCCGACGAGGAACAACAAACGCTCAGGGATTTGGCAGCCAGCATCATCGGCGAAACCTACAGGGAGGTGGGAGTGGTCACTCGCGTCAACGAAACGGCATGAATCGGCAAGATCAGACAGCTGATTCTGCCTGTGGCCGGTATGGCCCGCGTACCGGCATTCGTCAACGAGTCGATCGAGATTCTGGAGAATGCCTGCGATGAGAGATATGGTCAGCCTGGTCACTTTGAGCCGAAATTGTCAGACTTGGCATCCGGGAGGTGATGGCCACCGTGAGTCAGAACGAGTCGGTCATCGGCTTGTCGTTGACAATCGTGCAGGCTGTGCGGTATGGTGGCAAATCTGACTGGGAACTTGTTCGACACGTTTGGAACAGGGACAGGCGCGGGCCTTTGGCGAAGCACGCGTTGAGAGCTCTCGGGGAGAGTCAAGGTGATGCCTACCATGAAGATTCCGAGCGCTCGGGGTCTGATGGCTGATTTGACATCAGACTCCAGCGATCATCGCAAGATTGCTTGGATTGCTCGACGATGGCACCCTTGTAGAGGACTTTCGGTCTCGACTACGGATTCTGAAATCAATGGTGGACAACCCCTCTGCCCGCCGTTCGACCCTGAATCGGGCGATGGAGAACTTTGACAAGGTGAGAGCTAAGCGTGTTGTTGGTTTATCTGACTTACTCACCGTTCCGACAGATGTTCGGGCAAGCGATCAAGTATCGCGACACTATGTGTTCTCCGAGCTATTCCCGACCTTATCAATCGAGGCAGGCTTGAAGATCTTGAAATTCGCGTTCAAGGATTATTCAGCCGGGCAGGGGGGGATTTGAAACCTGTTTACGAGGCAATCGAAGAGTCGATCAGGTGGTCGGCGAGGGATGGTGAGGAGATTGCAAAGTGGCTTGCTCGGCAGGAGTCCGTTGTTTGGGGACGTATGATCTTTGGATCACCGGAATCCTTTTGAACCTTCCAACCATACAGAACATCCTCAAAGTCCGCTGGAATGCCAAGGCTTGAGAGCGGGCGGATGAAAGCGCCTACGGGTTCCTTGCCACTAGGCGTGCAAACGTCCAATCGAAACTGCCACGTGCCGCCGGCAAGCGCGATTCGCAGCGATTGCGAAACGAAATCTTCGATCTTTCTCGATGGAGGTGGCAGCATCGGGATGAGGGCAGGATGACGGAATGGACAGGGATCATCCTATATCTAGACTTTTCATCGATCATGCTTCGAGTATCCTGGCAACGATTCCCGTTCCCCCATTTCCTCTTCCACCATGTCTGCCAATCTCATTCGGCGATCGTTATCCACCGTCTCTCGTCGATCGATCCTCACTCGCAGCACACTCTCCAGATCTCGCACCGCCATCCGGTCACCCACATTCGCCACGATGAACCCGGATCATGTGTCGGAGCTTGCCAAACAGGAAGGAGGGTCGAGCAAAGGGAGTCCCGCTGCTCAGGCTCAGTCACAGATGACCAAGGAGATCAAGTCTGGGTGAGTGCACATCGCCCGAGCGTTCTGTGGTCCCGCCATCCGTCCAATCACCTCGCATCGTCCTCTCTCTCTCCAGTCCATCCACAGGCCCGATCTGATCCCTATCAGTCAACAAGCGCCTAACCTCCGATCCGGAGGCGCTCCAGCCAATACTCAAAGTCAAGGGACCCGCGACGCCAACTTCCAAGAGGCCGTCGATAACGTGGTACCCAAGATGGAGAATGAGCCGCAGAAGGTCACGCAAGCAGAGTAAGCCTCTACCCGCTGGTGACCCAATGTAGTCCTGATGACGGTTATCAGTGCTAGCCACGTGTCTTCCGCTGAGACCAAGGCTACGGGCGGGAGGGAGAAGGGAGGGGTCGCTGCTCAGGCAGAGAGTCTCGCCGATAAGAACAAGGTTGGCAGTGTTTAGGCACTCGAGACCTGCATCATGGGGACCTGAAGGGAAGCATGGAGTCGGGACCGGAATTTGAATAGCATAGTGAAAGCTTGGATCTTGACGAGATTGGTAACCCAACCTCGACCAACTACTGCATCAGATGCCTCGAGAGACACTTGCGATATGCCCTGGTTCTCTCGTCCGAAACGAGCGTCGATCGCATGGTGTTTCCTCTTCGTCTTCGGGAACGCGGTCATGCGCAGTAGATTACGCATCAACCTGCTGCTCTATAACGTAGTATGTGATACACCGAAAACGAGACAACGGGGAGCAAGAGCGGTTGAATCAAGCTTGCGTACACAATCATACCTCCCCGCAATCGCTCTTCCCTCCCGCCTCGAGGTCAAGCTCTGAACCTCCTTTCGACTTCGACAATGGGCGTCATGGCGGTCTACCCTGACGTCAGTCCATGCTTTTGAGTCGACAGTGAGCGCCGTTTGCTCACCGTTTCATATGCTTCAGTCTCAATAACAATTTGATCGAGCTTGCTAGCGGTCTGTGCCTCGAGTTTGTACCTAATGCAGATACGGATCCCCTCTAATTCACCTCGGTCAGTCTGTTTTGGTCTCAAGGCGTATGAATGGTGGCGACTCACTGGGTTATACCCGATCACAGTATCGGTCCTCGCACGGAGGGATTCTCTAGAATTGAGAACCGCTGCCAGGGGTTCAGCTTTCATCTCGTGCGGACACAAAGTGGCTCACCGAGCAAGTTCACGACGTAAACCTTGGTGTAGAAGAAACTGTTTTCGGTTGCCGCATGAGCTTGTCTAAAACGCGTAGCATTTGTTACGCACTGCCAAAAGTAGAGGAGAAAAGAGTGCGGGCGGAGTCCATAGGTGATCATGATGGCGACCGCACTATGGATTTCAGCGTCCAGACTGGAACAATGGGATGGCAGAGTCATCTCACGCAAGGGTCGGCGGGAGCGAGGACTCGATGGTGACCCTGACCTCAATCATCAGTCTGTCTTCCTCAAAGGTCCGTCACGGCTCACCTCATCATACGGGTAAGCAAAACATCTGTCGAACCCCAGCCCGTCCTATTTTTTCGAAGACCGTAGCTGATCAACAGAGTGATGATAGCATCGACTACAAAGGTCGCAGCGTGCTGAGCATTCGGTCAGCCATAGTCACCCTGCGAACCGTTGGGAAGGGACGTGACGAACCCAAAAGTAGCAGCTTGATCTGCCGATTCTCTCATCTCATGTCTGCCTTACATCGCTCTGTGTGAAACTTTGCAATCTCGCAAGCCGTCCGAAGACCACCAACGAAGATGCTAGCGCCAGCAACCTACTTGTATGTCGCTTCACCTCTCCAGGAAACCTGAGCTGAAGGTTTTCCCGCCGCAGGATTGGGAACCAAGGGCGAAAGAGCTTGGAGTGATGGAGACTGAATTCATGATTCACCGATCGACGCCCCATGAAGTTCTGCGTCCACATGCGCTGAGCCTCCCGAACGTCCACCTTCACCTCGCTGACGGAATCACCGCTGTTGAAAGTGAAAACGCTACCATCACCTTGGAAGATGGATCGGTAGTCCAAGGCGATTTGATTGTCTCTGCTTGCCCAAGCGGATGATGTCGGTCTGGATCTGGTTCCGAGGACGATCCCTCGGAAGGTCTATCGCTATATGATCCCCACTTCCGTCGCCATGGCCGACCCACTCGTTCGACCCTTTCTCGAGGATTTCGATGGACGACACACCCTTCACCAGCTTCACCCACCCTGTCACACGCAGAAGACTCGGACTCTACCCATGTCGAGTAAACTGCGCGACGAAGGTCGACAGCTCCGAGTTGGAAAGAAGGGTCTTGGAACTCGTCCGGGTCGGTGAAAGACCTGTTGAAGGCTATCGAACGTTTCCCCACAACATTTCGTCAGGTTCCTCAAACTCGCCGGGAAAGATGTCAAAACACTTGGTACCGGTCGATCGCGATTCGGGATTGCCCAAAGACTTTTGAGAAAGGACGACTATGCTCGATTGGGGATGCAGATCACCCGATGCAAACCACTCACGTGGCTGGCGCCTCCACCGGTCTCGAGGAAGCGGCGGTCCTCGTCGTGTCGTTCGATCGAGGGGTGAAGAAGGAGGAGGAGGGGGGAGCGGTTGAAGCTGTATCAGGAGTTGAGGTAACGAGCGTGGGATCATTCTCAAAAACGCTTCCGATGTCAACGACCCGTCTATGATGGACGAGAAGGAGAAATTGAACCGACATTTGCCAGGAGCAAAGTTCCCTGAAGACATCGTCAAGTATATGTGGACGGTGGACCCTGTGGAGGAGGCTCAGAGGGCTCTGCATGCGCGGGCTTGAGGCATGCCCGCTAGCATACGGAACGTATATAGCTTCAGAAGATGGCGATGTGCCCAACCTATATGTGACACGCTCTTGAAAGTGGTCAGGCGCGCAACTCGCCCATTCCCTCTCCTCTTTCTCCTTCTCATGAGCTCGATGAGTTCCGTAATCATGCACGTAGTGAAGTCGTCCAATCTGTGACTCTCCAGATCCCCATGATGGGGTCTCATCTCCCCGTGGAAGCGGTCTTCCCGGCCTGCGCGTACATGGTCCTCTCGAAGTCCTCGATCAGAGCGATCGAAATCGGGTCGTCCGCCGGTTTCAGCTGGCAAGCGTACAAGCAGCAAATTCCCGCTTCCGGGTCGATAGTCTGAGTCGGTCAGCCCCGCATTGTACTCTGACGACACGATTGACCCACCCAGTGGAGATTCGGTAGACCGTACCAGACCATCGAGCCCTTCCTCCTCCACCCGCCCGGTAGGACATCCTCCATAGCCAATAACCCACCGAGACCGAAATTCGCCTTGATCCCTCCAGGGACTAGTCGACCGAAGAAGATACCGTATGGTGGCGCGATCAAGAGGCGATTCATCTCCTCCGCGGTTTCGTCGTTCAGCTGAGGTCGGAACATCTCCTCCACAAGAGCGGGGGAGAGGAGCCGGCCGTCATTGAGTAAGATGGCGTGCAGCAATTGCATGAAATCGTTCGGAGTGGTCTTCAGTGTCATACCGCCGAACCCCACGGGGGTATCTTCGTGCCAGTATTTCTCGTCGTTGAACTCGAGTCTGCCAGTCTCCTTGTTCCGAAGTGTCATATCGACTCTTTTCGCGATCATGTCAGGTCGTTTCTGGAGGAAGAACGTGGTCGTCCGCATCCCCAACGGCTCGAAGATATTCTTGATCATGAACTCCTCGAGAGTCCCGCCGGTCAGACGTTCGACGAGGAGACCGGCCCAGTCGACTGCGGGGGAGTATCGCCATTGGGTACCGGGCTCGGTTATAAGTGGGTAGAGGAAGCGGGAGGGGACGTCAGGGTATGCGTTACCGTCGGGTTGAAGGGGTTGATTGTGCACTGCGCGCCATTTGTGGAGGAGCGGTGACATTTCGTCATAGCACCAGCCAGCGGAATGACTCAGCATGCGCCTGAGGGGACCGTCATCGCTGTTTCTCGACGCAGATTTGGGCAGTCGGCATGATGCGCGAAGAGGCATTGTGAACTCACCTCACGGTGATCCTCCCCCTCTTCTCCTCAAGAACGGGTTCATCCCCCTCCCATCCCTTGATGATCCTGATCCCACGCAGCTCCTCGACCTGCTCCTCGACATCATCGTCCAGCCCGATGAGACCTTGATCCACACATTGCATCACCGCGACGGTCGTCACGATCTTGGTCGCGCTCGCCAGCCGTACGACCGTGTCGAGCTCCATCGGTGGACGGGACGTGGGGTCTTTGATGGACCTGGTGCCGAATGCCCTGGCATAGTCGAGTGTGCCTATCAGGCCAGGACGTCAACGATCGTTTCAAGAATTGGATAGGGGAAGAGAGTGGGAGAGGGTGAGATGACTTGCCAGATTGATCCCTTACCAGCAAGGCGACACCAGGAATCTCACCCTTCTCGCACGCCGCAGTGAATCTCTCCTCCATGCTCTGCATTGTGAAGACTCTACGGGCATAGAGGAAGATGGGATGTCAGAATAGTTCTCCGGCCGACCGGGCGTAGGAATGAACACGTCATTGATAAGGATAAGGAAGGGAAGGCTCTTTATCCACATCACCACCCGCCGGGCCGGATTCAACCGAAAGCGCTCAGGCATCAGCGCACCTCCCGGTTTTGGTTCTCTCCCTCCCGCTCCAAAAACCCACAGCTGAGAAATCCAAAACTCACAACCATCAAATGCCCTTCCCCTCCATCCTGCTCAACGACGGGCGTAAGATCCCCCAGATCGGGTTTGGGACGTGGAAAATCCCGAAAGAGGTTTGTATCTCCCAGGTGGATCAGGCGATCGACCTTGGTTTCGACCACATCGATTCGGCACAAGGTCGGTCTTACCACTCTCCCTCAAGACACTCCTCTCCCGCTGTCATTTCGAGTATGCTCATGGGTAACAGGGTACCGGAACGAGGAGGAGGTCGGTCAGGCGTTCAAGGAGAGCGGTCTCTCCCGCGACCAAGTCTGGATCACCACCAAATGGAGTACCGCGGACAAATCCGCTCGTCAGTCATGTGAAGAGAGTCTTGCCAAGATCGGCGTAGATTACCTCGATTTATACCTCATCCATGGACCGTGGGTGTTTAGGGATGATATCGTGGGGACTTGGAGGCAGATGGAGGAGTTGCACCGGGAGGGCAAAGTCAAGTCCGTCGGCGTATCCAAGTGAGTCGAGTCGAGCCCGGGTTTCTCTGGGTGATTTTGAGTGTAGCTGATAAGCCTAGCTATTCCGTGGATAACCTCAAGGAACTACTCGCGTCGTGCTCTATCAAACCCGTCGTCAACCAGATCCTTCTCCACCCCTACGTCATCCGCTCGACGGTCCCTTTACTTGACTTCATGGCCCAGCAGCACATCGTTCCTGAGGGTTACTCGACGCTGATCCCGCTCACGTCCAAGCCAGGCGGACCGGTGGATAAGCCGGTCAACAAGATCGCGAAGAGGTTCGGTGTGAAGCCGGAGCAGGTATTGCTCGCTTGGTCAAAGGCGAAGCGGTGGGTCCCCTCGCTCAATCACCCATGACATACTGATAAAAAGATCAGAGCAATTATCGTTACCACTTCGTCCAAGAAGGAGCGACTCGAAGGCTACCTCGCGGTCGGAGATTTTGACCTCACAGACGACGACGTCGCGGCAATCGATAGGGCCGGGGCGAAAGGCGAGCTCTGGGAGGAGAGGAAGACGAAGGCGGTCAGTGTGGGCAAATGGGCGGTGGTGGTTGGATTGCTGGGTTACGTTGTCGTCAAGACGATGTTGTTGAAGTAGGGTGTTGAAAAAGGCTTTGTATTTTGGGCCAAAGTTGATCGGAATGCATTCGGTGTATCGGCTGGAGACGCTCGAAGTACGGTGAGACGGGCGGGGGAGATGAGGAAAGCTGTTAATGAGCGGACGAGGGAGAAGGGGGGATTGAGCTTCGAGGCGGTTAACGAGCTGGCTAGGGCGTTCTGATGGGGATCACGATACCGCGGTCTTC
>JAABUI010002552.1_pt1 | contig 10010 bp, 14 predicted proteins | sample 5559111 | NCBI WGS metagenome assembly JAABUI01 (sample SAMN10711870, study PRJNA513365) | rock metagenome | isolation source: Antarctica rocks | place: Antarctica: Victoria Land, Buttleship Promontory
GAACGACGAGCAGCAGCAGCAACTCCTGGGTCATCCAGATCCACATCAATTGAAATCCGCGGGCCTGCGGAAACCCGTTGCAGGTCCACAGCAGAGCCGCCAATCCCGCAGCGAAGACGACGTCCCGACGACGCCGGCAGAGCAGGTGAAAGCGGGACGCTGTCCGCCTCATCCGTACATAAGCCACGGCAGTGAGAACGAGAACCACTGCCACCACATAGTCCGGACGCCACTCGGTGAGCAAACTGAGCTCGGTCGGAGCGAAGGCGTAGGACATCGGCCCATCCTGCCCGTTCCTTCACTCGGCTCACCACCGCCGGCGCCTCGCTGTGCTCGCTGTCACCCCGATGCTCGAACTGGTCCCGACCTAGGAGGAATTGCCCAACTGGTTGGCGCTTCCTGACCGGGCTGTGTGGTCCTGCTGGGAGCGTGGCGGGGAGGAGCTGTCGGCGTGCCGTAGCCCCCACTTCACCACTGCTCGGTCGAGCGCAACGCATTCTCGTTGATCGAGCAAGTGCCCGGCCCCGGCCGGTATTGCGCGACTCGGACCAGACCGCTGGCCTTGAGCGCCTGCATGTGCTGGACGACCGCGGGAGGCGTCATCTCCAGCGGTCGGGCCAGCTCGCTGACCGACGCCGACCCCTCGGCGTGCCGGTGGAGCATCTGTCGGCGGCTGGGGTTGGACAGTGCACGGCCGGACGATCAAGCACCTGCTTCCGCCGGCGGTGTCGCTCCGGTCTGTCCAGGCAGCTCCCGGCCGGAAAGGGTAGGCGCAGCCGAACGGGCTGCCCTGCCCTACGGTGAGGCTGTGACTTCTTCCGCTGACCGTGTCGATGTGCGCCGCCGAGCTGGCTGGTTTCCGCAGAATCAGGACGATTTGGAGTCGGTTGGCGGGCCACCGCGAGAGGGTAAATGCCCGGGGACAGGACATTAGCTATGACTGATCTCCTGGTTCCCCCCACTGAGGCATCTACCGACCTGATGACCGAGCGTTGGGAGGTGGAGACGAGCGTACCGGTTACTGTCACCGGCCGCGACGCGGACTTCCTACTTATCAGTCACGCCGAACAGGCCCTCGGCGACTTCCCGATAACTTTGGGCGACCCGGCGGCGCTGTTTACGCAACTGCAAAACCATGCTCGAGACGAACTCGGTATGCTTAACGTAGTAGACGGCCTGCTCATATGGAATGGTCGGCCCGTACTGAGCCAACCAATTATCAGCGAAAGTTCGAATAGTACTGCAAACCAGGCGCTTCGTGCGTTGCTCGCAAGCTTCATAAGTGGGGCGACTGGAATAGTGCGAATGGAACAACGAAGAATTGTCGAAGAGCTTATGGAGCGGTTCCCAGTCCCGATCTTCGGTTCACCGCCGAACGCTTGGACTGCCTTGACTCAACTTGCTGGCACTGGATCGTGCGCCGCCTTCGCGGGCTATGCGGCTTGGTCAGATCAACCTGTCTTAGCGGTCATTGGTGTCGGCACTTCATTGGTGATGTGGTTCGCCAAGCCGTCGGCGAAGGTTGTCCGGCGTTCAATGGCCGAACGACTGGCGCTCAAATTGGGTACTGATTTCCGGTCAGAAGATGAGGCCTGACCTTACCAATAGCCAAATTATGTGGCTTACTGTGTGACTCGCTGAGTTAAGTTGTTAATCGTCAGGACCGACCGGTCACGCGTTCGTAGGTGGGGCTCGGCGGACTGAACCGACTTCCAGGACATCCCGCTGTGCCCCCTCGGTATCGCTCCCGCTCGGCTGTCAACGGCGCACCTGGTTAAGCGTTCCGCCATGCCCGCTGCGACTGTCAGTTCCCCACCGGGAGATGTGTCGGTGTCGCAAGTCGCACCGGCGCCCCACCTGGAGGTGCAGACAGGCGCGTGTTGTTGGCGGCGGAGGGATCGGCGGGGATTCGGATCGTTGATCAGCAATCGTCAGAGCTTCGCGGCGTGATCGACGTCGTCGCAGTCGCCGCCGACGACGAACGTTTTCACCAGTTTGACCACCGAGCCGGAATCTTCCCCGATGCCCGCGGCGCCGCGGAGAGATTGTTCATGAAGTCGGCGGAGCCGGTGATCCATCCGGCCCAACATCGGCCAGGTAGGCACTTTTCGGTCCGCTGGCGGCGATTTAGATCGGGACCGGTCGAAACGGCAGATCCAGAGCCGCACTGACCGGGTGTGATAGGGCCGGCCGCCGTGGTGTACGCACGCCCGTATGGCACTCAATGAGCTATCTTCGCAGGTTAGAACTGCGGCGAAAACGGAGGAAACAAATGACGTCGGATACATCGGCAATATTGCAGCAAGTCGTACCTGGGGTGTGTTTCGGTACGCAGATCCTCTAGTAAATGTGTGGATCGTTCAGGAGTCGGACCGGTTGACGGTCATCGACGCCGGGATGCCCAGACTGCTGCCTCGATCCCGAGCCGGCCTTGATCAGATCGGCTGTTCACTGCAGGACATCGATGCGGTGTTGATCACCCACGGCCACCCCGATCACATCGGCATGGCCGAAAACGCTACGCAGAACATCAGGTGGCGCCGTGTGGGTCCACACATTGGACGAGCCGATACTGGCCGCGCCTCGACGTGCCCTGCAACTCGCCAAACCGGAATAGTCACTTCTGCGGTATCTGCTGCGCCGGCCTGCGGCCATCGGCGTGCCGCTGCGCCTGGCCCGCATGGGCGGATTCAACGAACCGGCCGTCACAGTGCACTCCACCTTCGACAGCCGACGAGCATTGGACGTGCCGGGACGACCAACAGCTCACCCCACACCCGGGCACACCCCCGGTAGCGTCTCCTACCACTTCCCTAACCATGGCGTGCTGTTCACCGGAGACGCGCTGGTCACCGCCGACAGCATGACAGGATCGCTGGGACCAAGAACCGTTTCCCGCGCCTTCACCCATGACAGCGCCCGGTTGGTCACCGCACCAGATGGGCGAGATCGAATGCATCGACGTACCGAGGCATCCGGGACTTGCACGACGCCGCGTCGCGTTCCATCGAACGGATCAGCGATGCTGGGGACTGCGACCTTGAAGCGCCGGCGGGGCGGAAGGGGCTGAGAAAAATCTACAGGCCCCTATGTCCACCCCCCCTGATCACCTCACCGCCGGGGTTCGAGCAGCGAACGCGGCTACGTCCGGTGACGGCGCAGACCGCTTCTGTTCGCCGCTCCCTCGGCGTGGGAGGTCAAAGCGGGCAGTTGGTGTGCATCGACGTGGTGGTGGGTCCGCATGCCGTGCGTGGTGACCCAAATACTTAAAGGCTTGTAACGGGGCGGGCCCGTGCGCCGTTGCGTAGTCCTGGGACGCTTCGGTTATTCGCAGAACTGTTTCACGCGTCATTCGCAACGGCGGCCAGAACAACAACATGGCGCGGTGCAGCATACATCTGCTCGGTCTTGGCCAGGTATTCTCGGTAAAAAGGTAAGGCTAGATATTCATTCAAGTATTCGTTACCATTACGCCAACGCTCGGTGAGAATGAACATCGCCGGCGTCCCGACGCTTTCGCCGGCTTCCAGGAACAGGCACCCCTCCAGTGCACGCGCTTGCGGTAGTACTTTTCGCAATTCTTCCAAATACGCCGACCGAAACTCAGGGCGTACCATTAAGGTATTGCTCATGATAAGCTCGCCGTCGCTCACCTGGGGCATTGATTCCGTCATGATCTCCCATTTCATACTAGACTGTCATCCGGAACTGCGTGTCACGGTGATCTTAGCAGCCTTGTGTGATTCAGCCTGGGCCCACTGCGTAAATTACGTACTTTCGGTGCAGCGGAATAGAGCTGCCGGCCTCTGTCCGGGTGGTGCCGCGCGAACAGATGGCTCACTTCGGCATCCTCATCAAGCTACCCACCGATCACACTGTGAGCTCAGGGCGGCCCAGGGTGATGATGATGCGGTTCGACCCGTCGGCGTTGAGCCGGCTCGGGGTTCTGCGAACCGTCCACTTGCTGGGCCCTTCCCCTAATTCGGCGTATTTCCGGGTGTGCTCACGCGGTAACCGATCCTTGGGCCGCAGGTACGCGGAGGGAGGCAAGGAAGGGCAGCTTTTCGTAGCTGTCGGTGTCGGGTGGAGGGTGGTAGATCACGAGCATGACGCCATCTGTTCCGGTCACCGCCAACTTCTCGCGGTCGAGTTTGATCTCGCCGACTTGTGGGTGGTCAAGGGTGAGCGCCGCCCCAGTTCGTGGCCCGACGTCGTGGCGGGCCCACATCATCCGAAATTCTGGGCTGGCCAGGGAAAGTTCCCCGACGAGTTCGATGACGCGGGGGTTGTCGATGTCGGTACCGACCGATCGGCGGAATCCGGCCAGCAGCGCCTGGGCGGCGCGTTCCCAGGTCCGGAAAAGTGCCTGCTCCGCGGGGTCCAGGAACACGTCGCGCAGCCGGTTTCTGCCAGGGATCAGAGTTGGTGAAAGCGCGGCCGCGAGGCAGTTCGAGGCCAGGACATCTAGGTAGCGGCCTTCGATGAAGGCCGGGAACGGCAGGCCGTTGATGAGTCGGGCGGTGCTCGCCGGTACCGGTTCGCGACGTGATCGACTCCGGGAACGTTGGGGTCGGGCCATGGCCAGGCCAAGCAGGTAGGTGTCATCCTCCAGTTGCAGGACGCGGGCTATCGAGTGCAGCACCTGCGTCGAGGGGTTGCGGTCCCGGCCCTGTTCGAGCCGCAGGTAGTACTCCGCGCTGATACCGGACAGCATCGCGACTTCCTCCCGGCGAAGTCCAGGAACACGGCGGGTCTTCAACACGGGCAGTCCTACCTGGTCCGGGGTGACCAATTCCCGGCGCGCCCGGAGGTAATCGCCCAGCGCGTTGCGTTCATCGGTCATACCGCACCGTAGGTGCGGCCGGTCGGATCTGGGTACTCCCTGCCAGTACCGGTATCACCGGGGACCTGTTTACACCGAGCCCGTCTGGGAAGAATCGATGCTGGCTGACCTCAGCCCCCCGAGAGTAGGAACATGTCGTGTCAATGCAGAAAAGCATCCTTGTCACAGGTGGATCCGGCTTCATCGCTGGCCACATCATCCTCCAACTGCTCGATGCCGGCTACACCGTTCGGACCACCGTCCGCTCACTGGAACGCGAAGCCGATGTTCGGGTGGTCCTTGGCGAAGCGGGCATGAAACGCGGCGGCGCTCTCACCTTCGTCGAAGCCGACCTGACCAGCGACACCGGATGGGCCACCGCCGCGAAGGGCATCGACTACGTCCTGCACGTGGCCTCACCCATCCACACCGAAATGTCAAAGACGAGAACCAGGTCATCGGCCCCGCCCGCGACGGCGCCCTGCGGGTCCTTCGCGCCGCGCGCGACGCCGGCGTCAGCCGGGTCGTGCTCACCTCGGCTTTCCATGCCGTCGGTTTCGGGCACGGAAAAGTCGATCGCACGTTCACCGAAGCCGATTGGTCCGTTGTTGATGGTCCCGGCGTCGACGCCTACGGCAAGAGCAAGATCCTGGCCGAACGGGCCGCCTGGGACTTCATCGGCACTGAAGGCGGGTCGATGGAACTGACGACCATCCTGCCCGTCGCGGTGATGGGGCCGGTGATGGGCAGAGATGTCTCCGGGGCGAATCAGATCATCCAACGCAGCCTGGCCGGGCAGATGCCCGGCTACCCGAACATGTTCGTCCCCATCGTCGACGTCCGCGATGTTGCCGCCGCCCACATCGCCGCGATGACGGCGCCCGCCGCCGCCGGCGAACGCTTCCTGGTGACCAGCGGGGGACCAGCGATCGCGATGAAACAGATCGGCGCCATCTTGAAAGATCACTTCGGTGAGGCTGCGAAACGTGTCCCCACCCGTTCCATCCCCAACGCCGTGGTGCGCATCGCTGCGCTGTTCAAAACCGAGTTCCGCTCTGTCGCTGCCGATTTGAACTACCAGAAGAAAGTTTCCGGTGACAAGGCTTCTCGCCTGTTGGGTCTCCAGCCCCGGGACCCCGAAGATGCCATCATCGCCGCCGCCCAGAGCATGATCGCCCACTCGCTCGTGAAAGCCTGACTGAGCACACCTCCACTCCACACCTCCACTCCGGGCACGTCAGCCGGCATTGCAAAAGTTGGGTACCTATCCCTGGCCACTCGAGCCGATCCGCAACCCGTCGCCCACCAGGCGCCCCGACCGCGGACGCGGCTTTCTCAACGAGCACCCACCATCGCCGGCACTCCCCCCAGTCGCAGTCCACCACCCCCGAAGGAGCAGCATGTCCCCCCTGGCTTTGATCACCGGCGCCTCATCAGGGATCGGCGCAGCATTCGCGCATCGCCTGGCCGCCGACGGCTACGACCTCATCGTCGTTGCGCGACGCCGCGACCGTCTGGAATCCCTCGCGGCGTCGCTGCCCGATGTCACAGTCCAGGTCGTCGTGGCCGATCTGGCCACCGACGCAGGTGTGCATCTCGTCGCCGGCCTCGCCGCACACCAACCCATCAGCATGCTGGTCAACAACGCCGGGGTCGCGCATTACATGCCCCTGCCAGAGCTGCCCGAAGAAAAAGTACGGGAACTCACCCACGTAAAAATCGTTGCGCCGACGATGCTGACCCGAGCCGCTCTGCCCGGCATGATCGCCCGCAGAGCAGGGACGATCATCAATGTTGCCGGCATGCTCGCATTCTCCGGCCCCGCCCCGGCGGCGCCGCCGCAGGGCCGCCGCGCGGTCTACACCGGAACGCTTGCCTACACCTTGGCCATGACCCAGACGCTGCACGCCGAACTGGCAGACACCGGCGTGAACGTTCATGTCGTGTGCCCAGGCCTGGTCGCCACAGAATTTCACGAAGTCCAGGGGTTGGACCTCTCGGCGGTTCCGCGGATGTCGGCGCCGGACGTCGTCAACGCCGCGTTGGCGGGCATCACGCTCGGCGAAGTGGTCAGCGCCCCCGGCGTCCAGGACTACAGCCTTCTAGAGCGTGTGTTCGGCGCCGACCTGGACGCATTCCACGGGCAGAGCGCGCAACTGGCCACGCGTTACCAGGACCACTGAACCCGCACCTCTGATGCCCTTCGCGTAGGGCAGGGGGCGACGCTTCTCCTGCTGGGCCCGCCACCCATCAACACGTCAGCCACCCAGAAGGAGGCAATGAGCGAGCTTTAGTGCTCACCGTCGTTCCTGGGTCCAGGGTGGGGGCCAAGCTTGCCTTGGTGCTGGAGTCGAATCGCCCGCGGGCGGTCTGGACCTGCGGCAGGTTGTCCAACCCCCATTGGGTGAGGTCGGCGAACAGGCCGGCCAGGCCGCCGCCGAGTTCGCTGATCTCGTACTCGACCCGCGGCGGCACCTCGGCGTACTAGGTGCGCACGATAAGCCCATCGCGTTCGAGCTGCCGTAGACGCTGAGTGTGGTCTGCACTCGGCTCGGATCGTTTTGGCGTCGGTGGACTTCGCCGATATCGAGGCGCTGCAGGTCGCCGGGCGGTGGGACGAGGCTGGACAGATGCTCGCCGAGGCTGCCAAGGGACTCGAGGCCGCCGGTGCGGAGCTGCTGGTGATCTGCATCAACACCATGCACAAGGTCGCCGACCGGGTCCAAGCCGCCGTCGAGATCCCGGTATTGCACCTGGGTGATGCCACCGCACAGGCAGTGACCCGGACGGGGCTGGTCACGGTCGGGCTGCTGGGTACCGCGTTCACCATGGAGCAGGACTTCTACCGCGACCGGCTCACCAGCCACGGTCTGCATGTGCTCATCCCGCCGCCGGATGATCGGGCTGAGATTCATCGCATCATCTACGACGAGCTGTGCGTGGGGGTGATCCGTGAGGAGTCCCGGCAGGTCTACCGCGACGTCATCGTGCGGCTGGTCGAATCCGGCGCCGAGGGTGTCGTGCTGGGCTGCACCGAGATCGAACTGCTGATCTCCGACACGGACAGTTCCGTACCCGTCTTTCCTACCACCCGACTGCACGTCGAAGCCGCCGTCGCCGCTTCGTTGACCACACGCGGGAGCGTCTGACGCCCCGCAACTGTGAACTGAGCTACGGCTCCAAGACCAGGAGTCCGCCGTATTCGTCCTTCAGTGCCGCCAGCCCCGCCGGGAGGCTGAAGGAATCTCCGGACAGATCTGCGACCGCCCGCGGAATGTTCACCACGTCGCGCTCCGGACAACCCCAATTTCGCCATTCCTGGGTGGCCCGTCGCGCACGAATCGCAGCCGGATCAAGCGGTCGGCCGGCGAGTACTTCAGCTGCCAGGGTCAGGATCCAATCGAGATAGCGCCGCGTGCTGTCGATCAGTTCTGCGCCCCCGATGTTGCCGTGCCCCGGGACGACTGTCGTAAGCGGCCATCGGGCTATTGTGTCCATTTGCGCCAGCCAGCCGGTCACCGACCCGACCGCCGCCAGCGGGGTGACCTGACCCCACACCATGTCGCCGGCGAACAAAACCCCTTCAGCGGGCAACCTCACCAGCACATCACCCGCCGTGTGTGCCGCACTGGGTAACACGGTCAACTCGGCTTCGACGCCCCCGAGGTCGAACACGGTGGTGCCGATGAGCGGGGTGACCGCGCTCGGCGGCGCCACCGCCCCCCAGGACGGCGGCGCGATCAGGGTAGGGAAGGTCTGGATCCCCAAGCTGAGCAGCTCGTCGGCGGCTTCGGCCGAGGCGAACACTGTCGCCCCCGCCGCCTCGAACATGCCGGCGCCGTTGGCGTGATCGCCATGCGCGTGCGTCAGTACCAGCTGCAACGCCGAATTCGGCCGGTCGGCCTGTCTCTGCGCTGCATGCAGCGCGGTGAGCAGCTCGCCCACCCGGCTTTCGCTGGCGAAAGTGTCGATCGCCAACGTGGTGTGATCCCCGATCACCCAGCCGGCGTTACTCACCCACCATCCGCCGTCGGGCCGGACTGCAGTTCCGATTCGATCGGTCAGGCTGCCGAAAACGATGTCGCTCCCCGCTTGCTCCACGCGGTGATCCCACCGATCTTTAGACGACGCTGCACATAAAAGCATGACCTGCGCAGCCTCGTCGGCGACCATCGGGGGTGTCTTTTCGTCGACGGCCAGCCTGGTCGTCGCCACGTTCACGGGCACCCACCCATCGCGCCCGACGAACCGGACGGTGGTGAACGATGCGCCTTCATCGATGGTCAGCAGGATTGTTCTGGTGTGCCCCTGGAAGGCTTGTTCCTCTGGCGCACGAATATTCGAATTACTTGGTTCTCCAGCTTCTTCCGTGGGTCATTTACTGCTCGGAAGGGTGGGGCGGTGACCGGTCCGGCCGCGGATGCGCGTGGTTGTTGCCGCTGGGCTCTGCGTGGGTTTGGGCACGATCACGCGGTCGGTGCGGCGTTGGTGGTCCTGGACCTTTCCGCCTTGTCGGCAAGTGCGGTGAGGGCGCCTGCGATGGCGGTGTGGACGGCGGGCTCCTGGGCAGGGTGGTGGCCCCGTAGCGTCTTGAGGTTGATCTGACGGTCGGAGGTGGACACGATGGTGGCGCCCGCGGCGCGCAGGATTTGTTCGAGGTGGGTCTCGGCCGTGGCTGGGGACCAACCCGCGACGATCAGGGCCGCGGGTTTGTCGTGCAGGGCGGCGTTTTCGCGGGGACGGGAAAGCCAGTCGATGGCGTTCTTCAACACCGCTGAGACGCTGCCGTTGTTCGCCGGTGTCACCAACAGCACGGCGTCGGCGGCGTCGACCTGCGCGCGCAGCCTGGCTACCGGTGGCGGTGGTTGAGCTGTATCGAGGTCCTGGTTGTAGAACGGCAGGGCGTCGAGGCCTTCGGCGTTCTGCACGGTCACACCGGCAGGCGCGGCGCGTGGGGCGAGGGCAGCGATCTGCGTGCTGATGGACGCGGCCCGAAGGCTGCCGAACAGAACTAGCACAGTCATGGTCATACAAGTGCCTTCCCAGGCTTGGCAATGGAGTTCATCAGGTACCCGCGGGTGGGGTGTCAAGTTGGGTCAGGCGGGTTGGGCGAGGAGCTGATTGGTGCGGGCCATCAGGCCGGTGGCGTCGCCGCGCTCCCTGCGCAGCTGCCACGTCACCATCTGCA
>JAABUI010002553.1_pt1 | contig 10007 bp, 9 predicted proteins | sample 5559111 | NCBI WGS metagenome assembly JAABUI01 (sample SAMN10711870, study PRJNA513365) | rock metagenome | isolation source: Antarctica rocks | place: Antarctica: Victoria Land, Buttleship Promontory
GGTCTTCAGTGTTTGGTGGTAAGACTGAGGAGATAGAGGACAAGCTGGAATTGCTAATCGACGCGTCAAAAGCGGGAGAGAGGTTCGTCGAGGGCGTAGCAGTGGATGACAGATGGTTGGGTACGTCCTCCATGATATCCTGCATAGACATAGCATCAATATGATCGTCTCCGACAAATTCATCTTCATCGTCATCGTCAATCACATCAGAAACACCTGCAGCGTCCTTCGAGTCCTCTGCAAGCGCAAGTTCTCGTGCCTTTCTTTCTCTCTTCGCATGTGACTTCGCAGCTTTAGCCGCCTCTTTGGCTTTCTTTAGCACCCTCTTTTCCTTCTTCTTTTGCGCTTTTTCTCTTGCTAATGCGGCCTCGTCTTTCCCTGGTTGTTCCATACTCGGCTTCTTATTTTGTTTGTGCTTCTTGTCCCCGGTGCGTCCTTCTTTATCTTCCCGTTTCAACTTCTTCGTTTGCTTTCCTTTCTTCGTGATATTTGATATTGGGTTTTCAGTCTCGATACCTTCAACATCTGAGACATCCTCGTCATCTTCTCGCTTTCTTTTTCTTGCATGTGCGGCTTGCTTGTCTAACACGTCCTTCGCACTCTTCACATTGTCAGGGTCAAGCTTAGCCTTTTTGGCAGCTCGTGCCTCTTCTTTCGTTTGCTTTTTCCTCCGCCATTGATCCTAGGGGGTCAACAGGGGTCAGCGGGAGCTCATCGTGACTTCAACTGGAACAGCTAGCTCATACGCTTGTGTCTTCTCCATAGTATATCTTGGCGGGAATCAGCGAGAGAAGGCTATTGAAGGAATCCGAATGGCTTTTGAGTCGTGCCTATAATGATCTTCAATACGTATAAAATGGGTGGGGTCGATCTCGACGAACCTCGAGACTGTCGATTGGAGCTTCCTCTGCCATAGCGCTAGAGTAGGGAAGTGACAGATTCTGCGGATGTGTTCGCAAAAGCTCTATGTCCGTTTAGAGCTAGAGCCCGAACCAAGGCGTTGGGTGAGTGAGTGGGTTTATTGTGTACAGTGGCATTGAAATTCAAAAATGTTCCAGTGGGTGATCCGCTGTGAAATCTTGGCGTTGACCGGGCTATTCAAGTTCTAACCATGTTTGTCGATAGTGTTGAACAACCTATGTAGCCCATGCGCAGCATCTAAACTCTTCACCAAGTGAAAGCACAAGTAAAAACTCTCATCGATAGATTCTGTGTTTGTATACTGTATCCTGATTGCTAAATACGGCTAGCTTTACAAGTTTTATCTTGAGGTATAACTATACACAATCGCCCAAGCTGTCTCTTCGCTGTGGACACAACCGATTCCGTATCGCTCCAATAATGCTGGGCATGATGCATAACGCCGTGGTATCTTTCCCCGATCAAATGCAGTAAAACAGAGCTGGCAATCTTTAGTGCGAAGAGGAGCACTTGGGATCATCAGTTCCTCTATGTAGATCTTCCCCCCGAATATGCTGCATACCAAGATTCTACTGAGCTTGGGGAACACCCTCAAATTCTCGTGGAAATTGGCGGTTTCTTACCCAATCGTTGAGTCCCAGTTTCTTACGCGTGTCCAGGATGTGGTCAACATTGTAAGGCGACTTCTCGAGCCAACATTCGAGGGCAGCTCGATCAGGAAGCTCATCGAGGACTGCAAGGTAGATTGTAGGGACTCGTTCATGAATACCGCGAGTTTGAAAAAGTCTTTGTGATAACGGTATCACCAGGCGGCCGTGGCGTCCTCTCTTGTGGAATTGTCCCAACCCGCGTAATCTCTGTTCAAAGAGTGATTTTGGTAAGATTCCGCGACCTCATAGTTTTGCGAAGTGTTGACCGGCATGTAACTGTTTGCTTCGGTTGCTGGGAGCTCTAGTACCTGGCTAGATTCCCCCATGGCTGTGTCTTGTTCTTGTGTTGGAGGTTCAATAGGCTTACGGCATACTGAATCAACAAGTGCCTCTTTCGTTTCGTCTTTCACATAGACGAGAAAGTATGGAGTTGGGGGTCTGTCTCCAGGTTCCTGCACAAAGATCTCACTCGTATCCGCGATTTCGGTGACGTACCCATCGTTGTACTTTCGCCACATTTTCTTTGCGAAATCGTAGATGTATATCCAGTAATGACCAGAATTGTGGTATCCCCTATGAACAAAGACTGATTGCAATTGATATGGAATTTTCTGCATGTCATTGAATTGACTAACAATATTGGCGTTGAGATCTTTAATCTGGTTCTCGAGGGCTAACTCATGTCAGCTCAATTCGCGGACTTGCGGGTAGAGCAAGGCTTACCCTCCTGTTCCTTCTCGGCTGCTTGTGCAGCCACCTCGAGATCTCGTATCAGGTCTGGACGGAACTTGATTACCTCGGCGTCTGCCAGAGATGAAACTTGCCGCAGGTAGCCTGGCAAAGCCCTCAAAGTCGCTGGTACACCAGTTCCATCCTGGTTTAAGACATTAGTAATGGAACATTTGTCGCTGACTGCTACCACTTACGGCTGACTCTGCAAGCTGGTCTTTCCGCTTCTCTAGTACGCGTACTTCGTTCTTCCACTGCCAGGATTGCCGACGTCTCTCTAGAAGATCGGGATCATCGGAGTCCATATACCTATCCATGAAAATAACCTGTTTCAGTTCTAGATGATTAGTCGACTTGAAAGCAGCCTTTTTCTCTCGATCGTAAAGTGACCGTTGAACGTGCACCTGCAGTACTGGTGGAAGTAGACTGATAGACGTGTATTGCGGTTCGACGCCTCCACCTACCTCGACATCCTGGACGTCGTAAGCACCGTCTAGGGCAGCATATATGTCCCGCGAGCCAGTGGCCACATCAATCTTGATATCAGACATGTATTCCTCCTTGGTCCTCGTCTTTCCTTGTTTGTCGGTGGTGTATGACTTTTGCTTTCCAAAGAAGAGATCTTTCACCTGGTCGACCTGCTCACCGGACTCGTCAATCGACTCGGCCTTGATAGCACATTGCAGCTGGAAAAGGAAATTCGCTATGACCTCAGTGACATCTTGTTGAGCTCCAACTTCAGCTTCCTGCAACGCGTTTGCAGCGGTCAGATCTATCTGCTTTGGTCGTGGCGGCAGAGGCGGCGATCGCTTTGGTGGTGCAGTAACAGGAGGACTTAGTTGGTCTTCTCTAATTGTATCGGGTGAATCTTGGACGTCCTCCATCAGGTCCATGACATCCTTTTGAGTTTCTCTAAAGGGACTTGGTGAGCCGCCCTGCTCGTTTATACGAGAGGGAGACGTTTCTCCCAGGGGAATAAGTTCCACGTCCGGCGCACTATTCTTAACAGGCTCTTCCGTAGGAGTGAGGTTTTCTTTGTCCTCATACGCCTTCTGTTGCCCCATTTTCTTCCTCTCGTTCACGGGAATCACATCATGACCAGACATAGGGTTATCTACCAGAGTAACGTCACTAGAGCCTTCGTCTTCAGTATCGTGTCCACCGTTGTTGTCTTTCTCTTCTTTTTCATTGGATGAATCATCATCAGGCATGTCAGTGTCAACGATTGCTTCAGGGGGCGGAGGTCCTAAAGGGCCGAACAAAGGCTCGCCTCCAATCTCTCCAAGAGACGGACGGGTCGGACTGAGTATTGAGTGGCGACGGATATATTCCGCTTTGTCTGAGCTCACAAGGGTCAGACGAGCAAGTTCTGGCTCTGGTGTTACAGACGCCTTGGAGGAAGCAATCATATTCTCGAAGAGCTTGCGTAATTCGTCGACGACTGTACGAGTCAGTACCTACCAAGAGCCGACTATGGACAGACTCACAGTTTTGTGCTCGAGTGACTTCCTTCTCTGATACATTTCTGGACCCCACTCGTTTGGAATTGAGGCTCGCTTCATCGGTTGGCGTTTTAAAGTCATCGATCTTCAACACCAGATCCCTCAATGGCTTGATGGTAAAGTAAAATTGCAGCAAGCTGTTCAAATAGCAGGTGTTGCCGATATTCTCAAGTCCTACGGGCCACTCAGATAGCGAGTAGTTAGATGAAATCATACCAGAATTGAGGAAGTCATTGATGCGCCGCGAATTCCTTGCTTTTGCAATTGCAGTAAGGGCATTTCTGAGGATGCCCATTTGTGAAGGATCATCGGAAATACGAGAATTGTAGATGACTAGAACGAGTTCATCGTCAACATTTCGCTCGCCAATGTCCAGACGGGCATAAGCTGTGTCGACGTCCATTTCGACCTCACACGTCTCGCCAGTATTGAGAAAGTTCTTCAGGGCTTGACTATTGCGATGGCTTGCAATTAGAACAACGGCACGTCGAGCTGCAGACTCATCTGAGGGTCTTTCAATTTTCTGCACATTCACGAGACAATTAGCCTAGGATCTCGCGTAGAATTAATTTCAAAACAAATTCAGAACTAAGTTCCAGTCAAGGAATATGGTTTTATCAAAGTGTGTGTTGAAGAGGAACTGAAAATGTTACCCTGAGAGTGAACATCGATGGAATAAATTCATCGGAGGTCTCGTTCGTGGCACCAAGAAATGATAGCGCTTGCTCATAGTTAGTGACAGCTATGACGCAATTAGTCATGATGGCTCTAAGAGAGATTTCAATGCAGTTCCATATCACCTTGAGACGCAACAATTTGGATCCTTCCGCTTGATCGATCCTGCCCAATGACTTTCAAAGCTCTCCGCATCTCAGGTTCGTGCTTAGGTGCATCAGTGATCCGCGAGTTGAAAATCCCGATTATGGTGTCGTCTTCATGGGTTTCTTTTGCGTCTAGACCGAGCTCCCTGTACGCAGCTCTGACGTCCCTTCGGCTGATTTTGTCACTAGTGGCCTCTATCGCAACCTTAAATTGGAGTTGCTCGCTATTCCTGCCCTCTGCAATACCCTGAAGGCATTCTAGGTAGTAGGAAGTATTCAAGTCGTCGGACGCAATCTGCTGCTCATAAGAGATGATCAAGAGGTCGTCATGGAAATCTTCAACAGCGCCTAACCCAGCATAGAACCTACAAAGACACCGTCTCAGTACAGAAACACGATCTCCAACGTTTTCGATCCGTAGACTTACGGATGCTCTCGGGTGTTCTGCGTCAGGTCGACTGTCCGAGAACGTAGGCTTTTCTGGTCTGCGGCCGGTTTCAGCGTGACCGAGGAAGGACCGCGATCTAGAGAAATGACACTTACAGTCTAGACAACCAAGGATGCTTTTAAGGTCCTTGGTGGCCGACTCGGGGGTCCACACGTGTTTCGCTTTACGTTGGTCTTCGTCGGATGCTTGGGAAATGAGGACGAATAGCTCCTTTTCGACATCATCTATACGTACTCTACTCTGGTCTGTGAAAGGCAACTTTGTCGCAGGCTCGAGCTGTGGAGGCAACCAGTCTTCTCCCTGTGATTAAAGTAGTCAGCTTAGCTATGTCTAAGTCCCACGCGGTATAATTACCTCGCGTGTGAACCCGAAGTATTCAAGTAAGTCAGCACACGGCTCTCCCATACTGAGAACAAATCGTTTGTTCCGTCCTTGGATCTTTTTGCTCTTCTCAGGACTGAACAAAGGGTTTGTGATATAATGCTTTGAGTGCAAGAGGATATCTATTGGTGGAGGTACAGCAAATCCCTCGAACCGTTCCGGATCATCTGCAATTGCTCGTTCAGCTCGTGTCTTGATTATATGTTTATCGGTCAGAAGGTCCACCCAGTCTCGTGTGAGCCTAGGTGGCTTGAATTCAATTCTTAGTTCCGCATGACATTCCCAAGAAGAACACTGGAATACGTGAGAATCCCTCCATCCAAACTCGTCCTCTGTTCGTGCAATTTTTTTTGCCGGATTTCCAGGCGATGATACTTCAGGATGATAAACAAAATGATGTAGTGGCTGCTTTTCGGTTGGACAAGGTTTCATACAAGTGCCGCCTTCTCGAAAATCCAGGCGCAAGTCTAAATGTGATCGACAGACTGCACAACAAGCAGCAAGCGTCCATGCAGTCTGGTCATCGGCATTGTACCCGTCCTGAGGAAGGACGCATTGGTTCCGTTTCAACGACCACTGGTGCCGACAACTACCTTTGCCGATCCGAGGCGGCGGTTGTAGTCGACCATCCTGTTCCTCATCATGGACGGGTATGTCAGTAAGGACGTTGAAGCCACTCGGAGGAAGCCTTCGCGGATCGTAAAGACAAAGATCTTGGAAAAGACGCGGCGCAGTTTTGCCTGGGACGAAATAGTTAGCAGAGCGGTCGGCAGAGACTATGGAGGCGAAGAAACGAACCTCCTTTCAAAGCTGTCCCGCCGGCCATCATTTTTTGAGCGTCAAGCAACCGGACATGGTTGAGCGGTGAACAATGCCAGGTCAAGAAGGGGTGTTCGGAAAGTCGACATAAGCTTCAAGTGAGACCTAATACTGCGAAGGAATCCCAAGTGCGTTGAGAAGTCATTGAAGGAAGTTGGCGTGCTTTTTGAAATACGACTTGGTGAACATGTGTGATGGTATTTGGTTGCACGGCGCGCAGGATGCGACAAGTTGTAATACTGATCTTAGCTCAAATATGCTAATAAAGTAGGCACTATTGGACAGGGACCTTTGTGTGTGGGTAGAGGGAAATACACATGCGATCTTGATGTATGCTTCGTGTCAGCTCTTGAAGAATATTAGGACTGAAGACTTGTGGGCTCTGGGGCCTCTAATTACATGGAGTTGATGCAGTCTAACGGACTTTAGCAGGCAGTATAATGAGCTTCAATCAAAAGACAGCTTGTTCGGACAAGACCAAGCTAGGGTTTGGAGTCAACGGAGCTGTCAAGCATATCTACAAACATTCGCGCGCCCCGCGGAGCGGAGCTTTGGAGGTCAAGTTCCGCGCTCAACTCTCAAGCGCCTAGATAAATCGCTTCTATTCATCGAAGACTAAGCCTCCATCTACCTCCCGTATGCTTTGATGAATAGAAGTACATGAGCGACCCTGGTACCACTGGGCTCCTTCACTACATGGTACCATGGCTGCAGAAGGGGAGGCAGCATATCAACCAAAAGATGCTGTCGGCATTGCAATTCAATCGACCTTGATCACTGGCGGGGCTGGGCTTACTGTCTCTGCTATCCAAAACACTCTTACGAAGCGGAATGTCACAGGCTGGGGAGTATTCACTCGGACAGGCGGTATAATTGCAATGTTCGGTACGTCGCTGTTAAACAATCGAGCTACAGGAATCGTGTCATCTGATCGGAAGGACAGCTGCTGCGGGAGGAGCTTATGGATTCTCAAAAGCTGCAGCCGCAAATTTGCGTGAGAAAGATGATAGCTGGAATTCGACCATAGGAGGATTTCTCGGGGGGGCAATATTGGGACTGCGATGTCAGCTCAACTTACCACCATGAGGGACGTTTTCACTGATACAATACAGACCGAACCTTTCCCGCTGTACTAGGATTCGGTGCTGGTTTAGCCACGCTACAAGGTGTGTTCGACTACACCGGTGGGAAATTTTCGGGATATACCAAAGATCCTCTTGTCGATGAATATGAGCAGAAGGAGGACATCAGGAAGAATAGGAGGAGACCTATACAAGAGACTTTAGAACAATTGGGCGAGGGCAGAGGCAAGTAGTATGATATCTCTAGAATTGCAGTCTGTTAACATTTTTGGTGCAGGCATTTATGGTCCAGGCTACAGAGAAAGAAGGGCGGATAGGATAAAGGCAAACTACGGAATCGATGTACCCCGGGATTGATGACTGCTTTCATAGTTGAGGAGTCAGTGTGTCTCGATTATGCTGAGAAGGGAGGATTGTGAAGCATGTCTCAGAAAAAATCTCCCACGGGCTCGGTATGTAAGGTCATGTGACAGGCCGAATGGATTTCGCGCATTGTACATAGAAGCTTCTTCAAATTCTTTCCACCCTTGTGCAACTTAGGCTATCTGCGTAAAGCGCATCAAAGCGGTCGACATTAGGATCGCAACATTTTGCTTCTAAATTCAAGAGATGTTCCAAAGGCGACAACATGCCGAAAATTGAGTGGTTAACGACAGTTTTCTTTACTCAGCTGCCTTACTAGTAGATCTGACCAAATCAATCAGCAGCAGCCTTCGATGTGGGCGAAGTTGTGGGATGTCAGCAGTGAACACAGACACCAACCAGACTCTGCCTAGATACTTAAGCCTTAGTACGTATGCCAATATCTGAGTCTTTCCCGTTCTCATTCTAGACTGCTGTCTGACTGCTACGCTTTCAAATTTCAAGGATGTCCGAGCAGACTGTTAATGTTGGCGCAGAAGGAAATTCTGCCAATGAAGCCTTCTTTGATCGTTTCAAGAATTCGCAAATTTGTGAGCAAACCACCCAATAATCTTGAGCATCGAGCTAATCGCCCCACGTAGCATTGCAACAGCGGATAGACCATCTTATAGATACTACGCTGTCTGACTCCGAGCGCACAAGCCTGGTGGCCAAATGCTTGTCTGAAATATCGCGCCTTTCTAATGAAGTTCAAGCCGTCTCTAGCCATCTACCCGCGCACGATCAACGCACGTACTCTACAGTACGTCCTAGACTGCTCACATTGGGATGAACATATCATTGAATCTTTGGTTCATTAGGCAGTCAAGGGCATGACCGAAAAATTGCAGGCAGCTCGCTCTCTATCAGCGCCGAGGCGCAAATTTGCATTCAAAAAGTCCGAGACCCAGAAAAACTCTTCCAGAGAACATACCGCGAATCCGGCCGCTCAAGCCCCCAAAACTCCGTCTGGAAGCTATGATGCCAGATCTGAACTCTCCAAAAACAGCTCTGAAGTCTCGGAGCCAGGATTCTGGGCTGATTCCGCTGGCAGTCCCTCAGTATTCGACCTTTTCTCCCTTTCGTCTCAATGTTACATCCTCCCCGAATCTGCCTTGAAACCAGCAGCTTCAATAAGGAATGTTGATCACAGTTTCATCGATCTTTCAATTTCCGCAAAACTTGCCCGGCCTTTCTCTACGCTGGCGATCAAAGGTGCCTCCAAAAGTCTACTGATCGGCACCCGTGTCTCTGGCGCCGCTCATATTACTGGCGTAGAGAACAGCACCCTTGTTGTTTGGAGTCGACAAGTGCGTATGCATGACTGTAAGGACTGTGTGCTGTATCTACGATGTAGCAGCAGGCCCATTATTGAAGATTGCTCTGGAATGAAATTTGCGCCTTTGCCGGATTTCATCGTATATTAATCCGACTACTTAGCATTGGAAATTTCAACGGCTAACCCTGGCTTTAGCATGCGTCATCAGAAACTCCGTGTGCCGCAATTTCCCAGAATTTTTGGGATCAGATTGATGATTTCAAATGGCTGAAAGCAGAGCATAGCCCGAATTGGGGTGTGTTACAGCCTGAGGATGAGCGTGCTATAGAAAGCGAGGGATGGGCGAAGATCCAAAACGCTGAAGAATTGCACCTTGAGCTGCATGAGTTGCTGAGGGTCGGGAAAATCATACAATAGAGCAGTAGTAGACAATCATATCAAGGGGTAGTATTCTATCGTTTCCCTCGTTTATCTGCTCCATTACTTTCATAGTTTCATATCTACTCCGAGGCTGTGCCGCTTGCATTACAGACGATGTCCAGTCTCTGATGATCAAGATCTTAGGAACTGAATTGAAGACCCCTACGAACAATGGAAGTTTGATATACTCGCCTTTGCCAAGAATGTGAGAAACGTTTCAACGGCGACAAGTAGCAAACGACTCGTTTAGCAAAGGAAATTTCGTTCGCCTGCAGAATCGGTCTATGGGTCGTAATAGACAAGTGTCTTGTAGGAAGTTTGCCCAGCTGAGTTTCTTGGGGCCGATGCTGGTGACGTGAGGATCTGTTTTGGAAGGATGCCATATATTAATCAAAATTAATGGTATTACACTACATACGATCATAGACTGAAGAACACTCGGCATCCCGTCCGCTCTGCCATCGACAAGCTTCAGATCGGCTAATTAGTAGTTGGGTCGGTGACGACCAGCGAATACTAGCTGTTGTATGTTTTGCCTTTTTGGTCATGTACT
>JAABUI010002554.1_pt1 | contig 10007 bp, 15 predicted proteins | sample 5559111 | NCBI WGS metagenome assembly JAABUI01 (sample SAMN10711870, study PRJNA513365) | rock metagenome | isolation source: Antarctica rocks | place: Antarctica: Victoria Land, Buttleship Promontory
GGATTGAATCGTGGTTCATCCCGCCTATGATTCATTAGCTGGTGAAGAGAGATGAGATTAGGGGAGACCGACCATTGCGTAACGGATTGATGCAGAAACCATATTCGTCGAGGGGGCGGGAGGACGGTCTCGCCCAATGGAGTGACGGCCCGGTCAAGCGAGGCGTATGTCCGCCATGATCCGAGCAGCAGCTCTGCGGCAAAGTGATAGTAGTGATCGATAACTAGGCCGGTCAGCTCAGAGATCTGCGGACGATTGAAGCACATACACTGCCCATCGTTGAAGAGCCACGTTGTGCCCTCCATCTTGTATACCCTTTGTCCCCACAGCTGAACCGCCTCGTACGGTTTGATAAATATGATCTGGTCATGTCAGCTTAGAGTCGTGATACAGGATACTGAGGGACGGACCTCGTTACCCTTTGGTTCTCGTGCTTCGGAGTTCCCCGGTTCATCGTACGCTGGCAGACCCGTCGAAGTCATCATCCTCAACTCTGGCCAGTCCGCTCGCTCATCGCTGCTTTCATCTCAGCAATTTCAAGGCCCAGCTTGAGATTGGACTCACGTGACGACGTAGAAAGACCCATTGAACACATACAACCTCTCCATCATCGTCCAACCCGGCTGATGTCCAGCCAAGACAGTGAAAACACTCCCCAGCTCATCATCTTCTGCCTCTTCCTCACCCTCCTCCCACGGTCTCCCATTACTTGTCCGCCGGAACTCGTCTCCCTCAACCCCCATAGCCACTTGCGGTCCAATCATCTTGACGCTCTCGCCAAATGTCGTTTCCCCGCTCGACGGGACAGGCGGACATCCGAGTTCGGTAGTGAAGATCTTCGACCATCCCGGTATTCGATATCCGCCGGATGAGGCTTGTGAGCGATTGCGCAATCCAAGTGGCTCAGAGGTGGGTGGTGGGGAGAAGAGGAGGTAGGAGAAGGAGAGTGTGAGTAGACAGAGAATTATATCGCGTCGTGATGGTTGTAAAGCGAAGTTTGAGTGTCGCGAAGAGGCTGGAGGGATAGGGTTGGACATGCTGGAGAAGTACGAGCCGAGGAAGGTGGGCTTCGCGACGTGAGGGGAGCGAAGTGGAGAGCCGTTTGAGATAAACCCAAGAAGGTGCAACGCCGTTCGAGGCGACATAGTCGGGGTCATTCAATAACAGATAGAGATCTGCTGTGATCATAGCGCATTCATAGGAGGAATCGAGTTTGTGGGACAGTGTATGGGGAAACCGATTCATGCGACACACCTTGCCGTGATGGGTCCTTCAGGCACGCGTCGAGCCCGATCTATTTTGCTTTCCGTCCCCTCGGCATGATGAACTCCTAGGATCCGCCGCTGCCGCTGCACTGCAAAGCTGATAGTATACATAAAGCCATCGTGTAGAGCAGGGTGAATGAATCCAGGAGACACAACAAGAGGTCCCAACAGGTAACGCCGTCTTTCCTCATAGGCCGTACCGCCACTCTCCGCAACGCATATAGTCTATCTACCCCAGATCATGCTCAGTGCTTGGGTAGTTCCTTGTCTTTGTAGACTTTCCCGCCCCATCTATCAAACCTTATCAGATAATCACAAGACAGAGACTTTTCAAGCTTACCCTTCCAATCCGCTCAAACCGAGAAGGCCAACAGAGACAGCAGAGATGACCCGCCTGTCCCAAGGCTGGTTCCAGTTCTTGTAGCTGAAGTATCCGACTGTTCCCAAAACACCAAGGTTGACTAGACAACATCTGTCAGAAATCACAGATACTGAGGATCCGAGCAAGTACTCACAGGCTCCTACGAGGCCACCCGCAACACCTGGACGAAGAACCAACTCTTTCGCCTGCAGGTAAAGCCTCGATCCCTCCTTCTTGGCCCGCTCCGCCTCCTGCTTTCCCTCGTCCGTCTGCAGGTAAGACTCGGTAACGTATCTAAACGGGAATGTCAGCTTCCTAGTCTTCAGGTAAGCGGATCGCCGTACCCCTCAGCGCTGAAAAGCGCTAGAGTGCCGGCTACAGCACCGCCGACGATTCGTCTGTCCCATGGCTGATCCCTACGTGTATACGCGAAGTAACCAATAGTACTCAAGAGACCGACATTGACTGACAGAGGCATCAAACATCAGCGGTATTCAGGCTGGATGTCTCAAAACTCACTGACGCCCATAAGGCCACCAAGTGAGCCTGGGCGCAGAACCACGTCCTTCGTCTTCTCCCAGTATGGACCAACGGCGGTCTCCGCCTCGTCGAGCTCCTCCTATCATCTCTGCGTGAGCGCCTGACACAGATTTTGAGTAGGATGAACTCACCTTGGCCTTCTTCTTAAACTCCTTGCCCTTCTTCTCCGCCTTGTCAACCCCCTTCTTCACATCCTTCTCCGCTGCCTTGGTCTTCTTCTCCCATTCCTCCCCGCTTTGAGGGATGTGGACGCTACCCTTCGGGGGTGCATTGGCAGGCTTGGGCGCGACGTCGGAGACATGTGGTTCAAGAGCCCCGATGGGGCGAAGGTGGACGGGTTCGGGGTGAGGCGCGCCGTGCGGGTGGACATCGGGGTGCTTAGGGTCGGATCCGGCTGGAAGAACGTTGATCTATGAAGGAGACATGGTCAGCTCAAGCAAGAGATAGCTCAGTGAGAAATACCTTTGAGTCCACGTCCACCTGAGAGTCGGTTTCGCCATTAAAATGACCGTCCGCGAGGTTCTGGTCCGGCTTGGGCATCTCGCCAAACGGAACTGAAAGAGAATCAGCTTCTCACAAGGAAGAACTAACGATGAGAGGCATGCTTACTGTTGTGTGAGGCGACAGATGCGTAGGACATAATGATGTATGACTCAAGGGTATGAATGGGTTCCGGATCGTTCAGAGATGAGGTCGAGAAGAGATCAGACGCAACTCAACGGGAGGGCGTTATCAGCCAACTTGCCGAGCCCTGATGTCATAAACACGACCTGTCTTCCAACAGCGCAAAACGCCGAGATTCCCGTGGGTACAAGGGGTTACGCGGCGACTGTGGCACCTAATGTACGCAGATATAGAAATCATTCACGCGGGGTTGACTTTGTTTGTTGAACCTTTCATTACCTCCTAGGCATTTGCGTGCCGCCCATTGAAATCCCTCAAGGCATGCAGGCAGCAGGCGATGTCTCTATCGCCGGTGAAACGTGCTCAGCCAGCTGCACCCCCTTCCCAGCGGAGCTACTTCGACAAATTCCGCGATCATGTACCGCCCACACCAGCGTCTTCCTCTCGTCCCTCACCAAACAAAGATGTCCTCGCTCCAGAACCTCGCGTCGTCGCACCATGCACTCGGATCGGGCGGAATATGCATCCTTCACTCGCGAAGAACAGAGGAAGTGGCTGTGGAGTGACGGATCCTATCATTGTATCGGACACCGAAGATAAGGACGACATCTCCGAATTCAGCAATTCCTTGCAGAGCAGCGGGAGGGATCAACAGGTCTCAAAAGGACAGACGTTCAGGGAGAGGACTGTGGACAGAAGTCCGCGGCGACATATAAGGGAGGGAGGGCATCAAGGAGGCAACACTTCCCCGCCTTCCAACACGTCTGCTGCTCGACCACGCACAGAATCCCCCGTCAAGCGAAGCTACCACTCAGGGCACGGCCTTACATCGAGCAGCCAGGCCGCCGTTCCTTGGGCAGCTGTCGGCGTCATTGACCAGATTAAAGGGTCCGCTCGGCGGTCCTCGAAAACTCATACATCACCTTCCCGTCGGGAGAAGAGCATGATTGATTCCGTAACGGACGCTGTCCCGATACGTTCGGACCCTCGGCGGACAACGGTAGCAAAGGATCTTCACTCTGCCCGGCCGCCTGGGACCAGCTGGCCTGGAAGAGCTCCGCCATACCGTCCGAGGCAGTCCGAACCTGGTCCATCCGTCATCACAACATTTAAGAACGTGGCGGTCGCGATGCATGAGCCTAGACGGCGTGGGGCTGAGACCGCTGCCGTTTATCCCGAAGCTCCGATCGATCTATGCTCCACCAGTGGCTCCTCGACCGCCTCCCGCATATCCTCAATATCTATACCTACACCTCGCGCACTATCTCACCTTAGCCCTACTAAGATACGTAGCTCGGCGTTTGGGTCTCACGCGAAGAAGCTGAAGCCTGCAACGCCAGTCACCGAAGTTGAGACATCGCCGTTCCCTTTGATCGATATTGCAACTCCGCTTGCATCTCCTATCAGCAAGAAAAATGTGCTTCTGCGACCATCTAAGCTGGAAACGAAGGATGACGGTGTGCCGAGGGAAGGAGTTGGATCAAGCGTATCTACGGCCTCGCATGAATCGACAAGCCAAATGTCTGGTCCCTTCGCATCAGCCGCAACAGCGCCGGAATCAGCAACAGACACACAACCCTCCTCGACCCCTAGAGTTCGACAGCCTTTCCCACTCTCAGTCCGAGCTCGAGAACTGGCATCTCCATCCAAGCCTTCAGCGGATGCTATGCATCTCCAAGCGAAGATTGGCGAGGCGTTCCTAGTAAGGCCGTCCCTCGATGCGCTTACAGCCTGTCCCACGAAGGTGACATCTACACAACAGCACTCGACAGTCGATCTCGATACGCAGTATCCGCCAAGGAGCCGCTTGACTCACGCGGAAGCCAATCTGACCAGAAGACCAAGTCGAGTTCGTCCTGAGCCTGGAAAGTATACGCTGCTTCCGGTGGACACCCCAATCCACCTGTGGACCACTAAAGACTCTTCCCATGCGACAGACAAGCGGCGATTGTCTGGGAAGGAGACGTCAGCCGCGTTCGCAAGGGCGGAAACGGAGACTTTGCTTGCCCCGAAGGTGACCGCGATGGACCCATCATACGGGGTCGAGCTGTCCGCTCAGCGCTCGGAAACGCTAACGAGGGGACCGTCGACGAGATCGAGTACCCTCACATCACTCTCGACATCGGCGAGCCCGCAAAAGGTTATCCTTGTCATGGAGCCCATGATGCAGGACAAACCGGAGGTGCAAGTAGTGGAGGAGCAGGAAGAGGCGGAGGAGATAGTAGAGCAAACCCCCAGTACGGAATCTGCTGACGTCGTAAGCGTCTCTCTCCTGGCATCATGTCAGCTAATCTCTTTATAGCTTGCGCAGTTTGCGGACTACGACTTCTCGGCCGGACCTGACGTGCCCCCAACTCCATCGAAGTCGACCGCTGGGGAAGGTCCTGTCCCTCCGAGGCCCCCACGATCTTCGACGGAAACGCGACATCATCCGTTGTTGGCTCATGGCAAGCCTGATGACCTGCTGTCACCACATCCACGAACTCCTTCCTCAACCTCCCTCAAGGCGATCGGCACTTCGGCGAAGCGGCAAGGGTCTCCCTTGCAGAGTCTTCGACAGAAGGTGATATCACCGATCAAGCCCAGCTTCGCGAGTCCATCGAAACGAGCAGCTTCGGCACGGCTCGTCGACAGCCTACTCGCAGATGCGAACAACATCCGCAGTGCTTTCTTGAGGGATGCGCAGCAGAAGAGAGAGGAGCGACGGTATCGCATCGACGCTATCGAAAACGAGGATGAGCCCGAAGAAGACTTGGAGGACGCGTTGGATTCACTCAGGTGAGCTCTGTTTTGTAGATTGGACGTTGGATCCGACGATGGCCGATCAGCCTACCTTCGAACACGCCGCCGCAGACCTCGCTGGAACCTCTTCGCCGCTCAACCCGGCCTCGAGCTGCTCCACATTGCCACCAGGAATATCCCGCTCCCCAAGCCAAACAATTCAGACCTGCTCCTCCGGAATTCGACAAACTCGTTGCGGGAGAGCGTCGCGATCGGTGGAAAGGAATCGACGGCGACACGGCCGAGTGCGTGCTCGAATCGCTCCGTCGGTCGAGTATTGTCCAGAAGGAAGGCCAGAACCCGTATCCTACACCTGATTCAGGCAGGGAAGCATCGAGTCAGGTCGAAGAGGATGTACTACTCAGCATGGACCTCGGTAAATTCGGTTCGGCGAATTTGGACGGAACTATGATCGGGGGAATGCTAGCAGACGCGAGAAAGTCGAAAAGGGAGGGAAGGAGGAGCCTTTCGAGGAGGAGCGCAGGGCTTGTCGGCTATCAAGGATTCTGGAATGGATCCGAGTCTCCCACTGTGCGTTGATCTCCTTTATAGATGCAGCTCTGACGTGTTTGCCAGCTGGACGAGTGTGACAGGATCAAAGTGGAGCTCACAGGGCATCATCCACGACTCGAGGTGATCGAACGCGCTACTTACTATGGTTGTGCGTGAACGGTTACGCTTGTATCGTATCATATAGCTGATGCAATCCTCAGCAAAAATAAGCGTGATGTCGATCATGCTCGCGGCCGGCTTCTTGGAACCTCTCATTCGAGACTTTTCCAATTTCATTTCTCTAGCAAATCACTTTCTATTCGCCGGTGAGTCCATTGTCCAGACAGCGGCAGCTGCCTAACTCGACGAAACAGCCCTCACCTATACTAGCCCTACTTCCAGCGCAACCGCAAGACAAGAGCTTCTGCACCTCGTGCGCACGACGGAGTCTCACCCTTTCTCCTGCTCAGGACTCCTTCTCTCGACCATCAACTCTATCTGGCGAAGTCTTGGTGTCCGCGAGACTGTCGTACCGCCCCTCACAGCGCTGGACCAAGCAATAGAGGTCCTTGCTGACCGGCAGACTGCATGTGAGCTTATATGTTGTCTCACTCAGAGCTCGGTCGAGTAAGCTCTCCATAACTTGGTTCACTATGAATAATTTCTGAGTCGCGGTCTGGCCAGGAAAGGATGGCTACTGTCTCCCGAAGCGCGTTCTCTCGCTTCGACACTGCTCCTTCTGGCCGTGGATTCAAGCACTTCGTCACCTCTCCGGCGAAGCATCGATGAGACTCTAGTCACCCTTTGGCCGCTTTGTCTGTCCGAAGCGGTGAGTCTTTCTCTCACCTCTTGCAGACGATCTGACTCGGTCCAGACCGCCATCGCAGTCGCTACTGATCTGTGCGCGATCGCCGAATCGTGTCCCCAGCCGATAAAGGTTGAGCTACTTCTTGCTGTCGGCCAACGAAGCGCGGAAGCTCGGGAGATCACTCGGTGGATGGCCATCGGCCTGCTCGTTACCGGAGCTCTTCAGGATCTCAGCCACGTACGTCATTTCTGAGGAGATCCTGTCGTCGTCCAAGACTGACAACAATGTAGGACCTTGTGCACATCGTACCGGACGTGGCACTCCTGACCAAGGGCGCTGAGGTCATCTATGAGATGCTCGTTTCCGATACGCCGGATCATGAGGACGTCAGCGATCTACTTACCTTCTTGTGCGAGGCGGTTCCCGATGTCGATACGCTCGTGCAAAACACCTCTGAAGTTTCTGAGCTTGTGGACTTCCGCGAAGCCCTGCGGAGTGCCGCGAATCGCATACGTAAGTCCATTCTGAAGACCACCATTCGTACTGACATCGTGCAAAGATATCAAGCTGTCCATGTCACTGGAAGGGCAGAACAAGTTTCGCTTGTCACAGCTGGAGATCGCTGTGCGGATGCAGACGGAGGCCGCTGTCATGCGGTGGTCGAAGATGCAACGGCAGGCGATGAGGAATCTCGCCGTGGAAGAAGGGCAAGGTGGGCAAACGACGTTGTCGTTTGGCCGGAAGGAGGTGCAATGAGGGGATCGCACTCTGGGTAGATTGTATCATATCATTTTACATTAGATATCGCATTAGCATGATTGTATATAAGTGCATGGGTTTCAGCAGAGAATGGGCAATTGTAACAAGCGATCCATACGGGACATTCATTCTCTCCAGGCGATCTTTCTAAACAGCAGGCAATATGCTGGTCGACGCTCCCAAGCTTGACGTCTGCCGCAGGATATTATTGATCCCATCGGCTTGGCGTAGGTCTCCGACTGGGTATAGCCTCGCCGAAAATCGCTTGTTAGTCAAGGTGTTATGCGGCACGAAGGAAGGCTGGCCCAGCAGCTCCGGCGGTTCAGGCTCTTTCGCGAGCTGATCGTTTGAATCGCACCACCTCGCATGTTTGCCTACGTCTTGTCCCCGCCCTTGATAGCCTCCCACATCTTCACCACCTCCCCCATGCCCCGTCCCTCATGTACCCGCACGATCCCCACCCCAGCCTGACAGCACCAAGCCGTAATCGCCGCATCCCCATATCCCCTCTCATCAGCTTTCTCCCGTCCAGTCGTCCTCCCCACAAAACCTTTCCTGCTTCCACCGACGAGCAAGGGGTATCCAAACTCTAGTTGTGAGAGGTTCCGAAGGAGTGTCAGGTTGTCGGACTGGGATTTGGCGAAGCCGAGACCGGGATCGAGCATGATATTCCAGGCTTTCACTCCCGCTTTCTGAGCTTTAGCCACTGTCTCGCCTAGCTCCGTCCGGACACCGGCCACTACGCCGCCGAGGGTGGAGTAGTCTTGCATTTCCGCTTCCATCATGGTGGTCGAGTCGCCGCGGGAGTGCATAAGTATGACTGGGACGTCGAGCTCCGCCATCGTCTCCAGCATGCCTGGCTCTCGGCCACCTCGGACATCGTTGACACAGCTTGCCCCAGCTTTGACAGCAGCACGAGCGACATTCGGTCGGTAGGTATCGATGGAGATTGGGATTGCCCTCAATCGACCGTCCGGACTTGAGCGGAGTGCGGATATCAATGGTACGACTCGGTTGAGCTCCTCTTCCTCCGAGCAAGGTACGGAATTAGGCCGTGTGGACATGCCACCGATGTCGAGGATTGCGGGCGGCACAGGTGTATCCAGGAGATTTCGTATTTGCTCGAGGGCCAGCGGGACGGAAAGGTGAGAAGTGTCACCATCGGAGAAGGAGTCGGGAGTCGCATTGAAGATCTGCATGATCTTGGGAGAGCCAACTAGTCGGAGGGGGAGAGCAGGGTGGGAAAAGGGCATGATGTTGGCGAGCTGTGATGGAGTGGTCTTACGCAGTTCAGAGAGGAGTTGGGACGTGGAGACGCTCATCGATGGGTGGACGAAATCGGGTGCGATGCTGTCTCGATCAGCAACAATCCTTCAGGGACCGGGATAGCTCACTCTGCAAAAGGTCGAAGGACAAACTCTCTCTCCGCTATTCGTGGATGCGGGCATTCCAACCATCCTGCACCATCGGGATCTCCGTTTATTCCGATAGAGACGATTTGCACTCCGTAGAACAAGAGATCAAGATCCACAACACGTGGGCCGTTTGAATACGTCTTCGTCCGGCCGACTGCCCTCTCGGTGCGCTTCAGCAGTCTTAGCAACTCCAGCGGAGAGAGCTGAGTTTCAATCTGATGATGTCAGCTTCCGATCAGAGTTATCTGTACTCACCTCGATGACTGAGTTGATGAAACGTGCTTGGTCTTCAACGTACATCGGCTCGCTTTCGTACATTCGCCCACACCCTTTGATGCGGCAGTCTGCATCCTCGAGCATCCGGACTGCTGATTTAATATTCATTACATGGTCACCGAGATTCGATCCAAGGGCGATGAAGACTCTCTGAGATGCTGAGCTGCTTGTCCGCATCGATTCCGATTCTGCCTGAAGAGATGACGGTCGTGAGGAGTCACCATTGAGCGCTGCCGATTTGACTGGGAGACTCCGCGCTCGTGATGTGTAGCCCACGATGGTCCTTTCGATTGTGATGCTAGGAACAGCGAATGGCACGGCGCTCGGCTTGCGAATCGTTACCTCCAGCCTGGACTCTTCCCCGGTACCACTGCGGGGGCATGACGAGGTTGAAAGTAGGTGTCCCGCCAAATTATCGGCGAGGGCTTCAAGAGTTCCCGAGGATCCTTTCTCCATGTACTATATCCCGATCAGTCGGTAAAGACAGCTGAGACCATATATCGTACCTCGACCACCTCGTTGGTAAAATCTCGATGACTCCATGCTCCGATATCGTACCCGTGTATCGAAACATCCACTTCGAGTCTCTGTCTCTCCTGTCTTTCATGCGGATGCAGGCCAACCACGCAGCTCAGCCGTATTTCTCTAATTTCACAGCTCCATTCCCCGCCCTGCTCGTACACGAA
>JAABUI010002557.1_pt1 | contig 9991 bp, 9 predicted proteins | sample 5559111 | NCBI WGS metagenome assembly JAABUI01 (sample SAMN10711870, study PRJNA513365) | rock metagenome | isolation source: Antarctica rocks | place: Antarctica: Victoria Land, Buttleship Promontory
CGGATGTACTTCATTTGAACCGCAAAAATAATGTTTTAAAGGGAGAATTTTTTGTTATTTGTCGGGAGGATTTGAACGTTTTAAAATGAAGGATTTTCTATTAGAATTGAAGAAATTGTTTTTACAGAGGAAAAATTAAAGATAGTGTTTTTGATGCTTCTTTTATCGGTAAAAAATTAATGTTTGATTTGGGGGGTTTTGTACTTAGGAAGGTGAGGAATGCGTTGAACAAGTTTATTTAATCTTCAAAATACAACTCCAAAGCTTCCTGCAGATTAGTTAAAGCTTCTTCTTTAGATTCACCGAAGCTGGAAACTTCAACGTTTAAACATTGGGCAACAAAGTATTTGTCTTCTTTCCTGACAATGTTTTCTAACTTAATTGTTTTCATTGTTTTTTTATTTGAAGATAGTAATAGTGATTTGCAATAAAAGCGCACTTTAACTACAAAGTTGTTTAAACTTAATTAGTTAAATGGGTTGAAACCCATTTCTACAATATGTACGGAGCCTACGGATCTTCAAAAAACCCTTCAATCCGGAAAATCTACCTATCGGTTTAACTCTGGCCCGGCATAAGCTTAAACAACTTCTGATTTAAACTTTTGTTGTGTTACCTCAAACAAAAAAGGCTTTACGAAATTTCGTAAAACCTTTATTTTCAAAGTGGAGAATATCGGAGTCGAACCGATGACCTCTTGCATGCCATGCTTTAATTTTGGCCTATTTGAGCATTTTTTAATTTTATTAAATATGTTTATATTCTTTATTATCAGTTACTTACATCAGTTTCTTTAAGTTTGTCTAAGTTTGTTTAGACAAGAAATGTTGGACTAATGTTGGACTAAATTTTTTTAGTCCAACAAATTTTAGTGCTGATTTACAATTTAGAAATGGGTTAATGAGTGGACTTAAATATTAGAACAGAACCTGTCCTAATTATACCTTTATATCTAATTACACAGAAAATAGAGTGAATTTATAAAATCAATTGCATGTATCTTAATTTCTTTCTTTGTCCAATAGGAATGTCTTTTTTGCTGTAATCATCTTTAAATTTTCTGAGGGATAATCAAAGACGAATTTTAAGTCATAATGGTCATAATAGAAAGTATTAATGGCGGTGTACTCCAAAAACAAAGGTCGTTTATCGTCAGAAAATTGTGCCACTAATTGAACCCCTGCTTTACTAAACAAAACTTTAAATTCAACATCTTTACTGGAATAAGAACCTATATATTTTTCTAAATCGCTTGGCTCCAGCTGTATAGTTGTGAAAGTGGGCAATTGGAAAGGTTTATTCAAGTAGATGCTTAATACGCCTTCCATCATTTTATTTAAAGAAGTATTGACGCCATTGGCGGTATAAGCTGTGGCCAGCTTTAGTTGCGGATAGTAGACGACCTGTGACTCAAATCCGTCTATACCACCGTTATGTCCGTATCCCTTTTCATCCTGAAAATTAAGTGATACTAAGTCCATACCATATCCCCCATCTATAGTGGTCATCTGTTTTAAGCTGATTTTATTAATTAATTTGCCTTTAAATAAAGCGGTCATAAAACGGGTTAGTTCCACAGGTGTGGATACCACGGCCCCTGCGCCTGCAGGTATAGACATATCAGTTTCCGTGTCAGCTATCCAGCTATTTTGCCATTTGTAAGATCGAGCCTCGCCGGAAGAGATATTAATCTTTCCGCCATAATAAGTCTGCCGAAGTCCGATTTTGTTTAAAATCCGATATTTTAAAGCCTGACTATAACTTTTATGGTCTAACCTTTCAACGATATAGCCTAACAAAATGAAATTTGTATTGCTATATTGGTGTTTCGTTCCGGGTTGGAAGTCTGATTTTTGCAGCGCAAATTTCTTCAACATTGCTGCTTCTGTTACTTTTTGGCTCAATGTGGCGGCATAACTGGAATCATTGGTAAAATTATATAGGCCGCTGCTGTGATTCAGAAGGTTAGCTATTGTAATTTTGTCCGCATTGGGAAGGTTGGGGAAGTAACGGGACAGTGGTGTAGTTAACTTCAACCTATCTTCTTCAATCAACTGAAATATCATGACCGATGTGAAAATTTTTGTTATTGAGCCAATTCGGTAACGGGTATGGGTAGTGGCGGGCGTTTGGTGTTGATTGTTGACTTCACGATACCCTATAGCCCTATTGTATACAATTTTTCCGTTTTGGGATAAGGCTATACTGAGCATCGCCTTGTTTTTGGATGCGATAATCGTCATCATACTATCCATTTTCACTTTATCAAAGTTTTGAGCATGGCTATTTTGTATGAGTATAATTGTGAGTATAAAAAGAATAATAAACTTGGATTTCATAAACCTGTGTTTTAATTTGGTCACTAATTCTGTAGTTCCGGTAAAGTTTTTACCACCGAACCGAACAGTGTTTACCACGACCTGTAGTGATTATATCTATTTCAGCTCAATATTGAGAATAGCCTCGCCATCATCTTTGAGGTAGGCCTTTATTAAATCAATATAGAGTTTGGTTCCGTTTTCTGAATTGGTAAAAATAATGATACCCTGACCCGATTTGGGCATAAGAAAACAAATGGAATGTGCGCCCGGATCATCCCCGCCATGAGAAATTGCATAATTTCCATCGCCCGGTAAATCGTAAATAAACCAGCCTAATCCAATATAACGATTGTCTTTGGTCTTAGTATTATGGCTTACCATCTGCCTGGCAATAGATTCAGATATCCCATCATGGTTCATTACAGAAATCATAAACTTAGCATAGTCTGTTACAGTTGTTTTCAGTTGGTCGGCTCCACTTGGAACCTGATTTTTCTCAAGTGGTAAAGCAAGGCCATTGGCATCATGCTGAATGGCAAACCTTGATTCTTCCATTCTGGCATCCCAGGTATAATGGCTGTCAGTCATACCCAGCGGTTTAAAGATTATTTCGTCAGCTAAAACGTTTAAAGGTTTATGAAATTTAGCTTCTAATGCGCGGCGCAAATACTCAAACCCTTCTCCCGAATACTCATATTTAGCTCCTGGGTCAAACTGAAAAGCCAGCTTCTTATCTTTTAATTGCCAGCGCCAGTTAGGAAAACCGCTTTGCTGGGTAAGTATGTGTCTGGTAGTTAGAATTTTACTGCGAGGGTCAGATTTTATATCAGGGTCAGTCCAATAATGATAAAGAGGTTCATCCAAACTCCATTTACCTGCACTTACTAATCGCAAAGTGAGCATGGTAGTTACCGTTTTAGTAAACGATGCCACATTGAAAATAGAGTTATAAGAAGCGGGTCGGCCTTTATCCAACTCACCATATACCTTTACCTCCTGCAATTTGCCATTATTGATCAGCCCAAGCGCAAGCGCCGGTACTTTATTTTGCTTCAGCCAGGCTTCAACACCGGCTGCATCTTCGAGGTTGGGAGCCCCGGCTTCCGTTTCCTGATGATCATAACTTAAACTTCTGATTAGTTTCCATTCCTTATTTTCCAATTTCCACACATTGCTGAATTTGGCTCGACTGGTAAAATACTGGGGTTTGCCCTGTTCCAAAGCGTAAAAGCGGTGTATACCGGTTTGTATAGCGCCATACAACACCCCGTTTTTTTCCAGCGGATACACTTGCATGCTACCTGGTTCCAGTACCCGGCTTGCTTTGTAATTGAGGCTGCATACATTGTTTTTTACACTGTTGATGAATGCAGCTTTCGAGAGCATCGTACCAGCCTGATCATGATAGAACTCAAAGTTGTCGCTGACTAATGTTTCAAACGTAGGTATACTGCATGTATTAAATCCAACATCGAATAAAAGACTATCCTGTATTTTAATAGCCTGATAGAGAGGGGAAGATTTACTAACTTGTGCCTTGGTTGAGAGGGTGGATACGACAATTAAGCCTAAAAGAACAGCATGGCTGATTGTATACTGAAATCTAAAAATGCTTTTACCAAAATTTTTGAGTGATAGTTTCATAGTACGAAATAATTATTTTTTACCTAATATTTTTTGGTATCCGAAAGAAAAGCATGTGCCAAAATCATGATTATCTTATTACTAAATACTTGTATAATAACCCCATAACAGCATTGTATCACAATCGAACAATGCATGTTCATTTATGAACATATCTAGTTATAAAGCAGGCAAACACCATCCCATTTTCAACGCTTGGGCACTAAAGGCGAAAGGCGAATGATATGTCAAGGCCGAAGCACCGCTAAAAAATAAAAGCTTCGCTTGTATTATGCATCACGTTTCATTCGCCGGCGTTCAACCGTTTATCCAAACCAAAACGTTTCGGACAAGAAGTTTTGACTAAAAAATCTTACAGTTTTAGGTTTTCGCGCGGATTGTAATGAAGAAAACATAGTAAACACCAAGGAAAATGTTGGACTAATGTTGGACTAAAATAAATCAGGCTTTCAGAAGTTACTCTAAAAGCCTGATTATCAGGTGGAGAATATCGGAGTCGAACCGATGACCTCTTGCATGCCATGCAAACGCTCTAGCCAGCTGAGCTAATCCCCCCGTTGAAGCCGCAAACTTAATAAAATTTTTTCGTCATCAAATTTTGGGTAGGTAAAAACAGTATGCTTTTTGCGTAAAAAATTCTGTACGTACAGTTCGAGGTGCCGCTTCATTGTTGAAAATTTTCCCCGTAAAGCAACCGCCGATGCTCTTTTTTAGGATGTTTTTCTACATTAACCCTGCTTTAGGTTCAGATTTCAGGCTGAAAAATTATAGGATCAAAATTTGATAAGTTGATTGCACACCCATCAAAAACTTATATCATGAATACTGCTATCCAAAATCAACCAGTTGATGCCGCAGCAATTGCTGTTCATCTTTATGCCGTATCTGAAGTTAAATGTTGCAGCAATTGCAGCAATGAGCTTACGGTTAATGAGGACATCAGGCATACTAGTTTTGGATTGGAATTGTGCGAAGATTGCCTTTATATGTAGCAATTTTTTGGATAATTTTTTGCTGTTGATAATTTTTTTAGCAGTAATTTTATCCCGGAAATGATTGACCAGAATATAAATTCAGTTTTTTTAAATAGTTATCGGCTAATATTGGTACTGGTCTCAGTTTTAATTTTAGGTTCCTGCGGAAATGGTAACCTAAGCAATAACCCGCCGGCCAACCCAACTTCGGTCAGTTATGGCGGCAATTATCAAATAGCCCAAAATATTACCGAAGATTTTGAACAGGGCCATAAGGATGCTTATATGTCTGGAAACGTGGCATTTAAAACAGGGGCCTGGTTGTTGGAAGATGCGCTGACCGGTAACAGCGAAGCAGATTATAAAACCGGCAAGCAAGCTGTCCGTATCAAAAATAACGGTAAAATCAGTATGCTTTTTGACGTGGAAGGCACTGCCACGGTAACCGTAAAACATGCAGCTTATGGGAAGGACGGTGCCTCTGCCTGGGGATTGTTTGCAGCGGCAAATGGCAATCATCATTTTAGCCAAACTGGTGCGATTATCAACAGCAGCAGCCATCAACTGCAAACGGTTACCTTCAACATCAATAAAACCGGCCGCCTGCGTTTTGAAATACGGAAGTTATCCGGCGGAAAAAACAGGATCGATATAGATGATTTTACCATTACCGGTACGCAGGATGTACAAACGGCTGGTAGCACTTCTGTGAGTACCGGCGATACAATTATTGCTCCGAAGCCAATCGGTACAGATTCGGTCACTACCGGCGACAACGATAATTTATTATGCGGAAACCTAAGCGGTGCCACTTCGGATGAAGCCAATTATAACAATTACCTCATCAACCAAAAATATTATACCGAAAGCTACAGCCGCGACCGCTGCGGGCCGAACTGGGTTTGCTGGCATTTGGGAGCAACTGATTTGGGCAGCACCAACCGGCTGAATGATTTTCGTGCAGACACAAAATTGCCTGCCGGTTGGTACGAGGTGCAGGATTACAGTTATAAAAGTTCAGGTTTTGATAAAGGCCACAATTGTCCGTCCGGCGACCGTACCAATAGTTCGGATGCCAATTCGGCTACTTTTTTGATGGACAACATTGTGCCGCAGGCTCCGTATAATAATCAGCGCACTTGGGAACATTTGGAAAGTTATTGCAGGGGCCAGGTGCAATTGGGCAATGAGGTTTATGTGATAATGGGAAGTTACGGCACCGGCGGAACCGGATCAAAAGGTTTTGCCGCCACAATAGATGAGGGCCGGGTAAACGTACCGGCGCACATTTGGAAAGTGGTAATCATCATCCCAAACGGAAACAATGATTTGAAAAGGATAAACAGCAATGCCACACTAATTGCCATCGATACGCCGAACGACAACAGCATCAACCCAAGCTGGATGCAATACATATGCACCGTTCGGGATATTGAAAAAAACACGGGCTACAACCTGCTTTCCAATTTACCCGTAGCACTACAGGATTCGATAGAGGTTGCCCGATATGGCGGAACACCCAAACTAAAGCGTAGAAACTATTGATGCTTCTTTTATTACCCTAAAATTTAGTTGGTAAAAACAGTATCAGGATGCTATGATGAAGAAGTAAAAACCGGGACAATGCGCTATATTTATCCAAAAGAAGTTGAAACACATAATTATAACCCATGTATTTAAAACACGTTTACTAAAATCAAAAATGAATAAAATCAGCCGTTATACATCTCTTACTTTGCTGTCCTTATTAGTTCTGCTGGCTATCAATGGATGCATGAAAAAAAAGCATTCCGATATGGGTAAAGCCCTCAGCATAAAATTTAAAAACAAGGTTTTCGCCCAATTGGACCCGGAAGAGTTTTCAGCAGTTTTTCAGCAGGTGCTTTTGGAGAAAAAATCTTTGATGACCAATCCCAAGCTTATTGCTGCTTATTACGAACAACATAATTTTGAGCCGGTTTTCGTGCTGCAGCATTTGCCTAAAGATGAAATCCAGGTAGCAGAAGCTTATTATCTGCGTGCTGCCGAACATGGCCTCGACCCAAAAATGTTTCAAGCTGCACAAATAGAGGAGCTGCTACAAAAAATAGCCGATAAAAACAGTATCAAAACCAAGGAGCAAGCTTATCAAACGATGGCAGAACTGGAAATTGTAACGGCAAATTCTCTGATCAATTACAATAATGCCCTGCAATTTGGCGTAGTTAGCCCAAAAAAAATCTATGCCCGGTATTTTACGGAGACGAAGAGGCCGGATAGTTTGAGCATGACTAATGTATTGAGCGTGAAAGATGTCAAAAGCTTTTTGGATAGCATCCAGCCTAAAAATGCACAATATCTGGCTTTGCAAAAGGCGTTGGTTATGGGCGAAACTGCCCCGGGAATGACTAAAACAGAAACAGAACGCATCCTAAAAGTGAACCTGGAACGCTTGCGGTGGAAAAATAAGCCAACAGAAGCGCGTTATGTGATGGTGAATATTGCAAATTTTGGTTTGAATGTGATGGACCATGATTCCTCTGTTTTAAGTATGAAAGTTTGTGTAGGCGAAGGCAGGAACAAAGCCAATACAGAAAACCTGGCAACAGAATATAGTGAAGACGATAAAGTACGCGATGTACCCTTCAGCCGGGAAACGCCGCAATTGAACAGTGAAATTTACAGTGTTCAGGTGAATCCGGTTTGGAATATTCCGCAAAGCATTGCCTCCAATGAAATCATTAAAGAAGCTGCTGCCGATCCTTATTATCTGTCGAACAAAAACATAGAGGTGTATGAAAATGACAAAAAGATAGAAAACCCGGAGACGATCAACTGGTCTTCTATATCAAAAGACAACCTGCATTATTCATTTAAGCAGCAATCCGGAGAAGGAAATGCGCTGGGGAAAATTAAGTTTTTATTTCCCAACAAAAGCAGTGTTTACCTGCATGATACGCCTGCAAAGGCAGCTTTCAACCAAACGATGCGTGCTGTAAGCCATGGTTGCGTAAGGCTGGAGCGGCCGCTTGAACTGGCGCACACCTTATTTGGCGACGGAAGCAAATACGAGCAGATTGAAAAGGATATGCAGGAAACAGACCCGAAAGCAAACAATCTTTCTTTGCCCAAAAAAGTGCCGGTTTATATTACTTATGTGACTTGCTGGTCAGAAAACGGGAAATTAGTTTATCGCCCTGATGTTTACGGTTTGGACATTGTGCTTTACACGCATATCCAAAAAATGTTGTCGTAAAAGAAGTATCGTTTAAAGCAAGTCCTGCAACAGCGGGTCTTGCAAATCAGCATTCGGAAACAGGTAATTGGCCGCAAATTCCTGATCTAAAAATTTGGAATTGTACCTGCTGCTATCGGGACCGTTGATAAACAAAACTGTTTTATCTTTTATCAAGTTGATGATTGCAGGGGCAAGGTCCCGGGAAACCGCCGGGCAACCAAAGCTTCTGCCCAAACGGCCGGTACTGCTGATTACATTTTGGCTGACATAATCTGCCGCATGGATTACAATATCGCGTGGGCGGGCATTAGAGTTAAAGTCAGCATCCATGCCGTCCAACCGAAGTGAACGGCCGTGTTTACCGTTATAAATTTCTCCGGTGAGGTAAAAACCAAGGCTGCTTTGGTGCGAGCTGTCGCTGTTGGAAAACTGGCTGGCCATGTCTTCGCCGCTTCCCTGTCCGTGCGCTACCCAAGTATTCATTAATAGTGTAGCCGACTGAAGGTCAATGATCCACATGCGCTTGCTGCAACTGGACTTATTGAAATCGACAATTGTGATGATGGATTTATCAACGTTTAAATGTCCGGATTTTTTTAGGTTGAGATAACCCGTAACTGCTTTGGCAAAAACATCTGCGTTTAAACCGGAATCATACAAATTGACTGTTTGATAAAGGTTTGTGAGATAAGCAGCATATAAATTTGCAGATGCCGACAAAAAATCATTGTTTTTAACAGGCTTAAAAATACTTTCCTCTTTCAAACCAAGTATGGATTTTGGGTCAGAACCGATGATGGTAACAGAAAGTGCAACTGAAAGTAAAATTGATTTTTTAAAAAAATTTTTATTCATGTATTTTCTTTTTTCCGAATGTTAGGTTTAATATACGTAAATAGACGGATCAGGTTGTATTTCTAAAATAAATATAGGTACTATAACTTCAATCAACAAAATTTGTTGTAGAAAAATCTATTTGAATTGCTCAGGGCTTGTTTAGATTGATACAAGATCCTTCGATATGCTCACGATTGATGCCAATGCTTCTTTTACCCTATAAAAGTTGGTGCCTGTCTTAATTTAAATACTGAGGTTGTTTAAACTTATTTAGGGATTAAGAAGGAGGTTCCCGGAAAGAGTTAGAGTTTTGTGGTGCTAAATCATAAAACAGAAAACTTTCAGGGGAACCGTGGATAAAGATACGATAGAGAAAATAATTGTGCCACATTTAAGCAAAGGAAAACGTGGTTTTAAGTCTAAAACACCTGTTTTTCAAATAGTAAGGGCAATATTATACAGGTTAAAAACAGGTTGCCAGTGGTGGGAGTTGCCATTGAAGCAGTTTATAGATCATACCCCAATGAGCTGGCAAAGCGTTTATTATTATTTTAATAAATGGTGCAGGGACGGGTCATGGCGTAATTTATGGATAGCACTTTTACGTAGCTACCGAAGTTACTTAGACCTTTCTTCGGTTCAACTCGATGGCAGCCATACACCTGCAAAACGGGGTGGCCAGGCAGTAGGTTATCAAGGCAGGAAGGCATCGAAGACCAGCAACGCCTTGTTTTTGGCAGACAACACCGGTCAGATGCTTGCCCTGTCGGAGCCGCAGCCGGGCCAGCACCATGACCTGTATGAAATAAAGGTGCTGTTTGCAGAACTCTGTGGGGTGTTAAAAGAAGCAGCTATTGACATCAAAGGCATTTTTCTGAATGCTGATGCCGGTTTTGACGGCCAGGAACTCAGGTCTGCCTGCGTAGAAAAAGAAATCGAGGCCAACATCAAACCAAACCCGCGTAACAATAAAGGCAACGATACATAAGATCATTTTT
>JAABUI010001587.1_pt1 | contig 9984 bp, 8 predicted proteins | sample 5559111 | NCBI WGS metagenome assembly JAABUI01 (sample SAMN10711870, study PRJNA513365) | rock metagenome | isolation source: Antarctica rocks | place: Antarctica: Victoria Land, Buttleship Promontory
TCTGTTCAAATCGTAGGTGATGCATTTCGTGAGTTCGAATTTCTGACTAACAGATTACTAGAGGCTGGGTTCAAATTTAATTGACATTTTTTTGCTTTGCGCGCTCTCTCGTTATTACAGCTTGACGGGTCGGGAATTTTCATAATCTCATTTCAAGACGGGCACTGTCATGTCACAGGAACAGCTGGGATACCACAGTGGCAGCTCAGGCTGGCCGAAGTCACGTGACAATATATATTGTAGAATGCCATCGCTGATGGAAGGAGTTCCCTTCCCTTAGCGACCAGTCGATATTACTAGGTAGCTTATTCGATTCGTACACTACTCGCATACGTCCCGCATCACCCCGTACACCTGAGTCTGATCTTTTCCTGTCCTGAGTCCGGCAAAACCTGATAGGCACGTAGTTCGAAATGCAACTCAGCTGTGATTTTTGTAAACAGTATATTCCCTTGTGGATAGTATACCTCATCAATATCAGGTGCGCTTTTTGGCTCCTTCGAACTTGGCAATAGTTGTTCTAGAAGAAGTCTTTGCAAAGTGATATTGTAACGACTGAAAAGCGTCACGAAGTTTCTCAACCTCTTTGGATATATCGACCTGATGCTTTCGCTTATCGGGATAAATCTGCCAGATTGCCCGTACTTTTCTTTGCAAAAGAGACATATTGGTTCTCGTTCGACATAGAGAAGGTTTCCTGCTCCACCGGTCCACCTTGGAAAGATATCAACGTACTTGTTTCCTCCTCCAGAAGTTCTCGTGCGTTCCTTGCATCGGATGCACCAGCTCTCCACAAAAATGTCAGTGTCCTTAGGCTGTGTCAAGAATGGCCGTAAATCGACAGTTGACAGTCTGGCCTCGGTCTGCAATAGTTGCGAGCAATACCTAGATTTGGCACTGAGGTAGGGTATATCTGGACCAACCGGCATTCCAAACCTCTGCGCTCCGTTGCAAGTCTTTGAATGGCACCTTACCAATTTCATGTAATAGTAGTTTGGTCGGTTGGTTGCCCATCTTGGAGAATCATCCGTTGGAAACGGCTCTGCACACTTCTGACACTTGATGCTGACCTCAGATGCTTCAAGTCTCACAAAGAAGAGGTTTGGATAGTTCCCGCTTGTCGCCTGAAGCTGTTCCTGTTGTGCCAACATCAGTTTAAGGATGGCTTTCTTGTTTGACAGATTGCCATTCCCATGAACGTTTGACTTGAAGAGTGTCTGATCTAGCGCCTTTGAAATGTCCTCTAACTCTATGATTTCGAAATTCGGGAATACCGACTGCTTGACGCCCTCCAACCATTTCAGTACGTCTGCTGGTACATCCGAGAAGTGTTTCCATTCACTCTTGTCACTTCGTAGTGCCTGAATAGCTGAGGGAAGAACCTCGTCCAGTGAGGTTTTGACGCTGTGTGGGCGCTCGCTGAATGTGAGAACAGGACGCAAGAGAGAGGACGACCGTCTCGTCGACTCACGTCCCGTGGTACTGGTTGAAAGTGATGGATCTTGCAGACAAGTCATTTCATCCAACGGAATGTCGGTGTCGATTTGTGCAAACGACTTCAATGTCGTCACATTGTTGGATAGCCATTTCTTCTTGCTGTAATACTTCTCGATTACGGGTACGGCGCCTGGTACCATTTCCGTGGCAATGCCAATTATTTTGTCTTGCATTTGTGCGATTGGACTGTCTTGCGGCTCGTAGAACAAACGTTGAGGATGACTAGCAAACAGCCCAATTCGGCGAATTTTGTGACCTGGCTCAGCGTTGCTAAAGCTTCCCTCGTGGAACAGGACGAGAAAAACACCGTCTGCTCGATCCCAGAGAGGGAATATGGTGTGCTCGATTTGCAGGTGGCGCAATACTCTTTCTTGCACCGTCTGCCCGTAGATAATGACTACCGGGCTTGCCATAGATTCATAGATCTGTCGCGTGAAACCTTCGTGGCATTGCAAGATCTCGTGGGGGTAGGTTTTCACTCCATCTGACTTCTTGGAGCGTCGGTGGAGATGATCAAATATCAGAGTTTCTCCCTAGTCCCTACTTGTACCCGTTGTTCATTATCATTCTGATGCAGCCATTGCTACTATCTGCGGTTGCTCCGTCTTTCAGTTTGGTTGTCGTCATAGAGGGTTGATGCAGATGATGGGCAAGAAGGCTGTCGAGCATTCCCGAAGGTCGGACGAAGTATTCCCTGGCACCAGGCTGTCGGCAAATGTCTGTCCAAGTTCGCACCTCAAGAGCTTGAAATTCTTTGAATGCCCGGTTCAAATCAACTAATGGCTTCTGGATGGTTGAGAAATCACGGTCGTTGAAATTCTTGAATGCTTGTTCCCAATCCAATGCTAGATCTTGTAATACCTCTGGTAATTCGAGATTGGAAGGATGCGGTAGAGCAAAATCGCCAAAGATGTGGTACTCCTTGACTGGCTTCAGCGTCCTAGAGATTGTCACTGAAGGTCTCAGTTTATTATCAACTTGCTGGTGTCTTGGGCGTTTTAAGGGAGGAAACGAAGCTTCGATCGACAATACCTCCTTTGGTACATTGCTTTCCTGGTTTTTTCGCTTCTCTGCCGGTGTCGAGAAGGGACCTATAGCTTGCTGGGATGGAGTAAATAACGCTCCGTCCTCCGCTTCATTGACGGACGTGTCGAGGAATGCTTGCTTGGAAGGTAAATTGTATTGTTGTGAAGATCGTACTCGCCCTGAGGGGACAGTTAGCAGCGTTCATCGCACGAATTTTTCTGAACTTGCCTTTGGCGAATTCACAGCAAGATCTCGAATAATAACAATTTGCACATTTGTTTGTAAGCTGCCCTGGCAAGACAATACATTCTGTGAAGGGCCCCTCGCCTACCATACAGGTAGCGCATGATTTCGACCTCGGCTGGCCACGCCTCTGTGCAAGCGCAGCAACCTTTGCCGTTATCTTCTTAAGCGCAAGACTGATCCCAGGTCGCAATTGTATGTCTCTTCGAATTTTCAATCGTCGAATGTCCACTGTGAGTGTTGCGCCCGTTGAGATGGCCGTCTTTTCGACCCGTTCCTGCAGATCTTCGGATGGCTTCGAGACAAACCCTGACATGGCTCCACAACTCAAATAGCGTAGGCTAGCACGTACCCTAGACTGCCCTACACTAGTGCGCTAAGTAAGCCGGATGTGGGGGGGTATACATGCATCAAAAGGGGGTGTACACCTATCCGTTCCCTTAAATATTGGTGCACAACCTCCCTAATAGAACTTACCTTAACACATGCGACTCCGCTCCACCCACCACTATATGTGTATACGATTCCGCTCTACCTTCCGCTCCACCTCTATAGCTGCTGAGGCGACGGCGACCTATGGTGTAGGGGGTGTAGGGGGTGTAGGTGTATATGGACGTGGATGACGTTGATAGGTTGTGTGGCTGGGATGATTAATAATCCAAATGGGACTGTGGCCTGGGGACTGTCCCGAAACGAGTGGGTCTTCAAGCCCAGACAGCAGCCTAAATAATCTCTCTCGGCCATTGTTTTTGGCCGCTGCTGAGGGTAAAGTCCCCTGCTGGTCCACAGCACCAACCCAGGCACCTCGATTGACAAGAAGTTCAACCATAGCCTCTCCATCTTCGTCTGGTAGTGTGGCAGCCTTATGTAGTGCTGTCTCGTCTCTTGGACCCCTGGCATTTGGGTCAGCAGCGTTGTCTAGCAAGGCCTCGACAATGTGATATTGATTGTCCCATACAGCCAAAGCTAACAGCGGGAACCCCTGGCGCAATTCCGCGTACTCATAATAATCAAGCCCAATCAAATTCACATCAATAGCAATGTTTCTTGCCAAAATTTCGCGGATCATGTTCCAATTCCTGTTTTCCGCAGCAAAAAGAAAGGGTGTATATCCACGGACATCCTGAGTGTTTGGGTTGGCGCCGTGGTCCAGTAACATACTTACCAATTGCACGGCTGAAGACACAGAAATGTCAGTTCGGCTATTTGCTGATGCAACGATGTGTAATGCTGCACGCCCAATAGCGTCTTGAATGTTTGGATCAGCGCGCATGCTCAGCAGATATCTCGTGGTTTCAATATCTCCAGCACCAACAGTCACAAAGAGGGCCGTTGAGCCATGATCTAATTGCAGGTTTATGCATTCCGGCAACATGAGCAATTTCAGTAGCTCAATATGGCCCAACGAAATGGCTTGACTCAGAGGCGTCCTAAAACGTCTGTTCGTCCTGTTTCTATCTGCACCAGCCTCAAGTAGAACCTTGATAATATGATACCTAGGGTAGTGCTCTCCTTTTCCGGATATTGCCGCTTCAAGTACAGTCTTGCTGCTTTCGGGAGGTCCGTATGTTCTTTCTAGATCCTGTCTAACTCCTGGATCTCGTAGGAGCTCCTCAACCACGGTTGTAAAGCCTCTCGAGACCGCATACCACAACGGAGACTTACCCATGTCATCACGACCATTGACATCGGCACCATGTTTCATGAGGGTTCTTGCAATTAGTTGACTACTCTCGTCCACTTTGAGACCAGACTCCATTGCTGCTTGTGGTAGCTCGGATAGTTGTCGAGGCTTCTGATACCCCGATAGTCCACATATAAGGACGAAGATAGGGGTCCTAGCGTATCTAATAGCCCGATTGACATCGGCACCAAATTCAAGCAGCAGGTCCACTGTGTAATGTTGGGCGAGAGCCACCGCCTGCGTGAACGGCGAATACGAGTCGTTTGCCGTGACATTGGCGTCAGCACCGTTTTCTAAGAGTTGTCATACCGTTCGCTCACTGCCCGAGACAACCGCGTAACGAAGCGGGGTCCAGCCTCTAGCATCATGAATGTGAATACTCGCTCCAGCGGCGACTAGCACCTCGGATAAATCTTCGTGTCCTTTGAGAAGAGCGACATGAATTTGAGTTCTACCCAACAAGGACTCCTTAAGATTTGGTACTGCTCCCCGCCCCAGAAGGAGACAGCAGGCGTTTGTATGCCCTTTCGCGGCTGCGCCATGAAGGGGGGTGGACCCTTTTCGGTCCACACAATTCACAGATAAGCCTTGGTCAAGTAGAAAGCTCATGAACAGCTCTTGGTTCTTAGATGCTGCAATATGCAAAAGGGATTGTCCGGTAGGTGTCAAAGAATTGATGATTGCTGGGTTTTCTTGCAGAATCTTTGCCGCTTCCTCAATATTGCCTTGTGATGCTGCATCAAAGATAGTCAGTTTCTTTTGCTGCCGCCTAGGGTATTCCATTGGGTCGTCGTCCATGCGTCCGTGAAACGTACACGTGTGTTTTTTGAGTTCTCTCGCTGAGGCGATCCCGATGTCTGCCAAGTGACATGGACGGTAGGGACAAGCAAATGGTCTTGAGTGCTTTTTATGGTGTAGATCACGCGCTGTCGTATCTTTGAATCCTTCATGAAAGTAGAAACAATTCCTTCTCTGACATATGTACAAAGCAGGGCCATAGTACACTTCGAAATCGTCTTTAGATGACATACTATCGAGTGAACGGTATTGACTCTCAATTCAGGCTCGAACTCGTTGGATGTGTGTTGTAAAGCCGAGTGGGTCGTCTGTACTGCCATCATTGCCAGCTCCTAATAGAGTAGAATTTGCAGCATGAACGAGTCGGTCATATGTATCCAAGGAGCGCAAAGACTTCAGAGCTCCGCTTCCCTTTTCCGTATAAGCATGTGATGGATTGATACTCTTAATCCAACGCCTTCCAAACAAGTCGCTTAGTAGTGTTAGGATATGATTCAGGAATTCGCTTTTAGATGTCTCTAATTCTACAACGCTATCTTCGACATGGTTGTACCAATTTTGCAGCGCGTAATCCTGGAAGGAGTAAAACCCATTTCTAGCGTAATCACGAAGGCAAAGTTCCGAAATTGTAGGATCGAAGCAATCAAAGTTGAGATAGCTTAGGCAGATCTTTGTCAAGCTATGATTCTCTTCGGCGATCGAGAAATAGCCAAAGTCTGTCAGAAATCTTTGGCAGAGGATGATCAGAAATCATTATGACCTGGGAGGGTCTGCAGCTTACTGTCGTGCCGTCATGTGTACGAGCTCTACGCTCCCGTTGGTACGTATTTGCACAAGGGAACCACAGAGATCCTTCGCATTCACACGTAGACGCCGTGAGCGGAAATCGACGACGCAATTTCCAGGATCAATTGAGATAGCGCCTTGAATCTCGTGCCATTTCAGTGTACGTTTTGCCGCAAGCACCAAGCCAAGGATCGTCTTCGCGGATTCGCGCTGCGCGCTGATTGGACTCTGAAGTACAAGATCGACAGTTCGTATATATCTGTTGATTGTTGCGTATTAGTCTCAAAGGCATTCATGGCTGAGAACTCTCCTACGCTTGATCGAGACCTTGGGGGAAGACTGAGGGTTCAAGCTCGTTCATGAAGCCATCTCGGGTCGTTTGTGATTCCAAATTATAGAGAACCAAATAAGCATAGAGGAACATGCCTATCACTTATGTCAGAAGCGATGATTTCTAAATTCTTCCTGTCTACTCACCTTTCGCTCGCTTTGTAATTATAGCAATCAGCTCATCACTCTGGTTCTCTGTTATGTCGAATTTTTGGATGAGCCCAGATAGCTGAGACTTTGCAAAGCTCTGAATGTCAATTTCGTTGTCTCTTGCTTCTATCGTTCTTGTAATTGCTTTTGAAAGCAGGTTTCGAATGTCCCCTTCGTCCCTGCTTACGAACAGACCTCTTAGAGTATTCTTCTGGTCCTCATTTGCTTCGCTGATAAGTTGAGGAAGGTACGTAAGCAGCTTCCTTCTTTCTGGGATACTGCATTCATCAGGACCGTCAACAATGATGAATCCGTCTTCAACCCCTTTGCATGTAGTTTTAAGTAAGTCACGTATCTGCTTCTCGGACTCTAAGACAACCTGACCATTGGAAGCACACTCTTCATATAGAAATGGTAGTAAATTCCGATTTTGCTGAACAAACTGCGCTAAAGGAGCCCTTGTAACAGATTTGAAATTATCTCTGCCAGGGTCTTGGTACTTGCAGTAGAAGTACGTAACGGTGGAAGCCCCTGAATTAACAGCATCGTCAACGATCATCGACGTTAGTATTGTCTTCCCTTCAATTTGTGAGCACTCGTTTCTTTTATCGTCTCAGTTAGATCAAAGTCATACCTGCTCCTGGAATGCCACGTAGCCACAGGATTGGACACAATCTTCTACTTATTATCTGTCTCCCTTGAATGAAACCGGAAGATCTTATTTAACCATGTAATACGAGGCATGTCAGCCTGCCTTGTCGCCGGAGAGTCAGCCGCAATGGCGGAGCAAGGCAACGGCGAAGATCCTCATTTATGCAGGCCAAGCCTCAGCCACAATGGCTAAAATATCTCTCTTCAAATTCACAAAGAAGAGCCTTGCGTCCGCAGATATGGTAAGATTTGATACCAATAGCCTTATGTTAAAACCCCCTAAGATCGTACCGGGACCGTTTCTCCTAACATCTTTTCGCCTCGATTCGGCGCTATGGCTTTCCACTATCGGGAGTCTCCAAAGCCGTCCAAGCGACTTTGCCTGAGGAAAAGTCCCCAGGCTGAGGAAAATAGGTGTGTGGTGCATACTTCCTTCTATCCGTCCGATTGGATTACTCAATGTATTTGTCATAGTGTGTATGCGACAATGAAGGCCGGTCAGAGTATTCTGGATAACGGATGTTCACCTATCCAGGGAATTGGACAACGTTCTGTCCACTCGCTGGGTAGGTCTTTCCGTGAGAGCGAGAGCTCTCGCTAATTGACCATAAATAGAGAGCTCGATAGATGGAGGTACGAATGGGGAGAGCGCTCAAAGGGGACAAATGTCCAATAGCCCTGCTGGTCTAGGCTTAGGACCGCAAAGATCTGCCCCAGAAGCTCCCCATGACCTAGCGCAGTCAGAGATCTGCTTTGGGATGGTAAGGTTCCCAATTCTCCAGGTGACCCCAAAACTGAATGTGACAGGTATGTGATGCAAAGGTGTCGTTTCGCCCAGACTTCAATATGAAGGCCCCCAGATTGTCGGATCTTCCAAGGAGTGGTCCGCTCTTTTTTTGCGATTTAGTTCAGAAACATGAGGTTTTCCTTGTCGTGACATCTCAAGATCGGTCTATATTCGTGCTTCATACCCAAACGGCTAAAATTCTCCAGCACCTTGAGAACATCCATGCTTTGAGATATCAAATCACTCTTAAACCAAATGATTTGTTGCAAGGAGCGGAACCACGGCACGGCCAGTGTAAGGAAGGAGATATTTCCACCAATGTTTATATATATGGTGATAGATCATTGGCCTCTTCCGTTGGAGTTACGTTGTCCAAGATGAGGGTCTTCCTGCAAGACCCCGAAAATCTTCCCGCCAGTATCCTGTACGAAAATCCTCATTACTATGATGTGCCACGGCCAAAATTACTTCTCTCAGAGCCTACGTCAACCGAGGTCATATCTACCAAAACTGGTAGTCCAGGATTAGAGCAAGACGTACTCACGATCCTAGACTCTCTAGACTCATCCGACAAGCTAGAAGAGGCGGTAGTAAGCGTTGAAATCATGACTGACTTGCTCAGGTTAGTGAAACTTCCCTCCTCCGACAGTCTTCCCGCTGAAGCACTTCCGCAGCCACCAAAAGCAGGCGTTGGACTTCATGAAACAGAGACAATCAAGCAGTTTTGGTAATCAATTTTCACTGTGGAGAGAGGAAGGGAAAGGCAGCAATTTCAGGTGAGCTTGGTTACTCTTGCCTGGTCTCCAAACTCGAAGCTTTAACTTGAACCTCTAGATTCGAGCACAAGATCACTGGCGAGTGTGTGTACAAGCAGCCCTTGGATCCTAGAGGCGGCATCTTAGCGGACGACATGGGCTTGGGAAAAACTCTTACTTGCCTCGCACTGGTTGTAGCCTCAATACCTGCAGCTCAAAGGTTCGGGATTGGAAAAGGCTGCCAAGCTTATCAAGTAAATCAAAGGCCTCCAGTCAAGGCGACTCTAGTCATTGCCCCACTTTCTTGTGAGAATACCAACATGCATGGACTCGACCCAAATTAATGAAAGTGCTTAGTGCTGAATTCTTGGATCGATGAAATAGAGAAGTAAGAACCCTCAAAAGCGCCTCTGAGATGACAAATACTCAGAGATACAACCAGACACGTCGATCGAGGCTCTCTCAGCGTTCACAAATATCATGGTCCAGGCAGGGAGAGGCAGCAAAACAAACTCGCAACTTATGACATAGTTCTTACCACCTACTCAACGGCTGCGAGTGAATTCATGCGTAATTCGAAAAGTCCTCTCCATCAGATTGAGTGGTATCGGGTAGTCTTGGATGAGGGTCAGTCTCTTCTAAACCTGATGATACATGTCAATGCTCAGACTCAAACAGCTCATGTCATTCGCCATCGACTCACACGCCAATATCAAGCAGTCATGTCTCTTTCTTCGTGTATTCGCTGGTGTTTGACGGGTACGCCCATACAGAACAGCATTGATGATGCTCAGAAACTCGTGCAATTCCTCCGTACGCCACCACTTGATAGCCTGAGTGTATGGAGACGACTGGTTACTGATCCACTGCGAAATGGAGAGATCTCTGGTCTGAACACGCTCCGCCAGCTACTTGGGTGCCTTTGTTTGCGACGTACGAGGGACATTCTAGTTCTTCCGAACTTATCCTTGCAGATACGCTCTTTGACCCTGTCCCAGCAAGAATCGATGGCCTATAACCAAATCAAGTCAGACTTGAAAGAAAGAATTGAGATAGCTCTCTCGGGACCTGGCCAAGATCATACTGTATCTAGTGTGCTCCAAGGCATCCTGCGTCTAAGATCGCTTTGCAATCACGGACTCTGCACTAGATATCATATGAATTCGATCACAGATGGCTCATCGTCGAGCAAGGAAGAGTCATTTGCCCTGCTGCAACTTATAGGTGAGACCAGCTGTGTGAGATGTACATCTCGCGTCGATACTCTTGATGAAGGC
>JAABUI010002561.1_pt1 | contig 9980 bp, 13 predicted proteins | sample 5559111 | NCBI WGS metagenome assembly JAABUI01 (sample SAMN10711870, study PRJNA513365) | rock metagenome | isolation source: Antarctica rocks | place: Antarctica: Victoria Land, Buttleship Promontory
ACCATTCCTTGGAGAAGAGGTAGCCGGTCATCGTGACCATCGCTCGAATGACGTCCAAAAGGCGGTCCGACTGGGCGATTGCCAGTTGGATTTGCTGCTCGGCGACCGCGTGGAATGTCTTTTCAAGCTGCAACAGACGAGGCTGGGTGGACCGGCCGGCGCCAACCAGATACATTGTATAGAGTAGTGAGGGATGGGGTCTTTCACTTGGCGGCAACGTGAGTCGGGCGTAAAAACGAGGCACATGAAATGCGGCATTGAAGGGTGTCTACTGAAGTATAAATCGAGTCTGGACGTCAGTCATGCTTTGTGAAGTCAACATACAGGTGGTCCCGAACCGCAGGGGGAACGTCATTAGGATCGAACCACCCGCCCACGATGTCTCCAGCGGAGCTTTTCACGTCAAGGATGGACGCCATTTGCAAGTTGAGAGCGGAAGGGACGGGAGGCTCCACCACAAGATCCGCCCGCATGGAGTTGAGGGATGGCGTGAAGGTCATGGCATTGGAAACATCCATGATATTCGAGTCTAGCGAGCCAAAGTCAAACTCAAAAGCGGGGTCGGGTGGTTGAAGCGGTCTAGGATTGGTGCTTCTGGCCTGGGAGAGCGGAATCGTTGCTGAGAGAGAAGGCTCGGCGTGGTAGGAATAGGCCGAGGCCGATATTGCGGTCGGAGCCGACGGTACAGAGGGACCGGAGGTAGCATCAAGGTATGCTGGTGTTGACAAAGTCTCGTTCACCGGGCTGATCACCGCATGATAAGAGGACGACGAGATGGGACGGGCAGAAGAGCTGAGGTCGATTCCGGACGATGTTCCAGAGATGAGTAAGGGGTCGACCGCGTCGGTCGAAGGGGTGCCAGGTGACTGTCCGCCTCGAAGGTCAACGATGCGATTCTCCAGCTGAGCTGTGACGCTGTTTAGGGACAATCCAGATTTTCAAGCCCACCTATGTGATCCTTGAGCTTCTTCAACCGGCTTGTCGAGCTATCGTAGACGCATTGCTTTTCAAGGCGAGTGCAGGTCGTGCATGAATTCGGTTTCTCACCCTCGCATCGCTTGGATCGGTCATTTAAAACGGTGAGACCGTATCGATAGGAACTACTGACTATCCTTCGACGTCGACATGCCAGACAAGCGTCACCTCTGATCCGTCTTCAGCTTGATTCATGCGACATCTCATTTCTCTATCAACGCACGTACCTCTTCAGCGCTGAAGTCAGGCAATCCTGTTCAGCGGACGGACAAGGTGGCTAATTTGGTTACGCACCGCGTCCGTGAGTCGAGTCGACGTCTGCCATGACGATCTAGACGCCAGGGATTGTCGCAAGAGCTCGACATCTACTGAAGGAGACAAAAAACAGCAGCGCAAGCGTTAAGTCAGCCGAATGACACAGGCTTCAATACCAAATCAGGAACCGGAATTAGGTTTTGTTCGACAAGAACCTCCCAAGGAATTTCTCAGCTTCTTTGTGATCATTATTGACGACAAGGGTTTCAGGATGTCTCAGGGAAAAGCATGGGTGACGCTTATCACCAGCTCAGATTATGTCCCAGGTAAGGGTCGAACCCTTCGATGTTGGAATAGGCTCAACTCCTACAAGGTCTACTTACCCTTCATCGAACCCTCGTCGCCGTTTCATCATACCCTCTTGTCGTCGCCGCCACCAACCGCTTGCCTGAATCGAGCCGTCATATTATCCAGCATGCCGGTCTCACCATTGTTGAGGTCGATCATCTTGAACCTGCGATCGGTAGACATGCCGGTTTCGACCAAAGGTTCACCCGCTTCCAAGATACCTGGACAAAGCTTCAGGTGTTTGGTCTAGTCGATTACGAGCGAGTGATTCTGATCGACTCAGATATGATCTTCCTTCGATCGATGGATGAATTGTTTGAGATGGCACTGCAGGGACGAGATTGGATCGCTGCCGCCCCGGCCTGTGTTTGCAATCCGCTCAAGCTTGTGTCCTACCCCGAAGACTGGTGCGTCTTGCATAATAATAGTATCGCTTACTTCCAGGATCCCTGCGAATTGTGCTTGGTCCAAGCAAGATCGCTTCGCGTCGCTATACTCCCCACCAATGCCTGCAGAGAATGGTTCGCGGACCAGTCACCTCCTCAATTCCGGTCTAGTCGTTCTACATCCATCACAAGCGGCCATGGACTCCATAGTTCACTTCATAAACACATCCCCAACTATCGGCTCTGTGAAGCATCCGGATCAAGATGTTCTCGCCCAGCTGTTTCATGGCCGTTGGCGACCATTGCCATGGTGGACCAACGCGCTGAAGCCGGCACGGGCAGTCCACTCTGACGTCTGGGCTGATACAGAGGTCCGACTGATACATTATATGTGAGTGTATGTGATGTGTAGAGCTGATCTTCAGTCTCGACAAACCTTGGAAGAAAAAACCGGCGATTCTCAATACAGCACCGACGAAAGAATCACCTATACTTCCTCCTACGCCCGTATCTCCCCCTACGTCAAAGCCGACTCGATCCCTTCCACCGGGACTCGCCGAGCTCGTTCAGAACTCGCCAAAACAAGAAAATGTCACCAATTATGACGCGGTTCATGCATGGTGGTGGATCGCATACGATGATATGTTGGCAGATATGAAGGAGAAGGGAGATTCAAGCGGATGGCGGGAGATTGAGCAGACAGTCAGAGAGTCATAGCATGCCTCGATCGGAAGCAGACGGTGAGGATAGCATACAGAGGCACCTCGCCAGTAGTTTGTGGTTGAAACATGCAGCATTATGTGAGATACAAGACTCCTTTGCTCGCATCACGTGATGTGACGATTTCGTGAATCCGAACCGCAATCTTGGCCATCAAGGCATATCATTTTGGCTACCCGATTTTCAGGGATTGCACTGGAGAAGACAAGTTCCTCACAGCCAAGCTCTAGTCGTCTTGATGTCCGCTGAGCCTGTCGTTGACCTCAAGAAGCCGGTCGAGTCGGCGGAGAAGCAGCCGGACAAGGAGGAGGAAAGAGGACTGGGCAATGATGCGTGAGCGGATAGCCTTCCTTGTTGTGGAAGGCGCCTGAAGGCTGATCCAGATGCCTAGTCTGACGAAGTATACTTCGGCCGGTCAGGTCTTGGGGGAAGTTCTCAAGAAATTAATCCCCCAGGTGGTCGCCAGCAAGAACGCCTTGGACTTGTGCATTGAGTACATTTCCGCTCTAGCTGTTTCGAGGTCCCGACTAAGCATTTGGACAGAGGAGACAAGCTCATCTCAGAAGCTGTCGCACCTTTGTGGAACAAGAGCAAAAACGGCGTCAAGATCAGCAAAGGTGAGCGACAGTCGCTCATTTCCCGCTGATCCGTATCAGGCTTAGCATTTCCCACCGCCATTTCCGTCAACAACATCGTTTCCCATTTCTCGCCCCTGCCGTCCGACCCAGAGGTTATTCTGAAGGACGATGATGTGGTGAAGGTCATGCTCGGGGTCCAGCTCGATGGTTTCGCCGTCACGCATGCGGAGACGATCCATCTTTCTTCGAAATGCGATGGACTTGCAGCAGACGTCATCCGCTCGGCCTACGAGGCAGCGCAGCTCGCGATGCGGACAATCAAGATTGGCGCGAAGAACTGGGATGTCACCGAGGTGGTAGAGAAGGTCGCCAGGGACTACGGTTGTAGCGGAGTAGAAGGCATGCTCAGCTGTCAACATGAAAGGAACATCACGGACGGGAAGAAGAGGATATTGCTCAATCCTACACCAGAATTCAAGAGGGAACATGAGTCCTGCTCTTTTGAGGAGGGCGAGGTCTACGGGGTGGACATTCTTGTTGTCACGGGGAATGACGGCAAGGTGACTGTCTTTCTCTGGGCTTTTCTCACCCCTGACTGACCTGTCTCAGGCCAAACCCGACCCTTCTAGGACCTCGATCTACAAACGCTCTTCCGATATCAACTATCAGCTGAAGATGAAGACTTCACGTGCTGTGTTTTCGGAAATCCAGAAGAAGGCTGGAGCCTTCCCCTTTACACTTCGAGCCTTGGACGATGAGAAGCGGGCGCGGATGGGTGTGGCGGAGGCGGTGACCCACGGTGAGTCAACCTCAATTGTCGTCGCTCATTTGCAGGTTTGTTGAAACCGTACGAAATCGTCCAAACCGCACCTGGAACCCTTGTTGCGGAATTCTTCTTCACGCGTGCGTTATTCATCTAGTAATACAGCTGACCTTCAGTCGCCCTTCTCCCCGCTGGACCTCTGCTTCTATCCCCAAATCCTGTATGGTACTCGGCGTAAGCATTCGGTCTTTCGAGTCAATCAAGCTGATGCCTCGTACAGCGAAAACGTGTCGTCCTCGAAATCGCTTCAAAGCGAAGAACTTAAGAACCTTCTCTCCCAACCATTGCGAGCGTCGAAGAAGAAGAAGGCAAAGACTTCTGGAACGAATGGGGAAGCGACAGAGGAAAGCAAAGCTTAAGAAAGCTTAAGGATGCTTGTTGAGAATAACGGAAGCATATAAATCCTGAGTAAATGGGAAGATCGGTGCCTCGCCTGAAGACGTCAGCGATTCTTGCTATATCTTTACGAGTTTCATCCATCTCGGTTTCCAAGCATCATCAACCGTCCATCAACACAATTTCAGGTGATTGGAAGCGTAGCGAAGACCATGGCGTCCACCGGGAAAGATGTTCACCTCGTCGTTTTGATTCACGGACTATGGGGTACGTCAATCCTAACGGGGATAGTATACTGGCCGACCGTCGTCGAGGTTCTCCGGCCCACCTGGCCGCCGCCAAAGAAGAGCTAGAGAACGCATGGTCCAGCAAGCAGAATATCAAGGTGAATACGGCGGTCTCTGGATCGAGCGAGGACCCTACCGTTACTACTACGGTCAACGATGGAGGTTCAGAGGAATTGGTGATGGTAGTCGCTGGAGGCATGACCTCGCAGCTGACTTATGACGGGGTGGATGTGTGTGCGAGTAGAGTAGCCTGGGAGGTGAGGATGGACGTCCTTTGGGGATCATCTGGGTCTCATACCTTTCAAGGTGGATCAGCAGATGGAGCGGCTTGAAGAGGAACGGAAGAGGGTTACCAAAATCAGCGTAGTGAGCAGTGGGTCCCCTTCCGCAAGAGTTCCAACTGACAGAAGTCGAGACTGGCTACTCTCTCGGTGGTCGTGAGTCCCAAGTTGATGTTGGACGAAGCTCAACAAGATCTGCAGTGGTAGCTCGCTACCTGATTGGCCTACTGCACTCCCGAACGCCATCATTCTTCGACACCCATCGACCCGTGTCCTTCTCCACTATTGCTACACCAGTACATCCCCTCTCTGATGATGGAAGCACAAGCTGACAGAGTCAGCACCTCGGCATCCCGCGATACAGTACGTCTTGGCTCGGGACTCTCGCTCACCCGTAGATACCTTTCTGTCCTCAACTCTCTGTTGGCTCGGGGCAAGAATGCTGTCGCGATCTGGTGAACAGCTGTACGTTGCCGATAGATATTCCGACGGCGATCCCAGACCCCTGTTGGAGATCATGGCAGATCCAGGTTAGTTTCATGATTGATATCTCTCGCTGATGTCAGAGCTCGTCTTCATGCAGGCTCTCAAACGATTTCACCGAGTTCAAGTCTTCGCAAATGGGTGAGGCTCCTCATCGACGGCCAGTTGACGCGTAGTGTCAAAGATCGTACCGTCCCCTATCCCACGGCCGCCATCGACACAAGCGACCACTTCATCGAGTGGGAGGAAAAGGGCCTCGAAGTCGATGCGGACGAGGAGGGGATTATACGATCTTGGGAGAAGTCCATTCAGCCAAAGTCAGAATTTGGCGACGGCATGCCAACGAAGAAGAGGCGATGGCAAAATCCCATTAACGGCCTGCCGCCTGTGCTCCGGTATCGGTTCCCATTCAATTATGTGAGCTGATCTCGCCGAGTGAGACTGATGACCAGATCATTTTCGTGCTCTTCCCAGTGCTGCTCCCGGTCGTCATATGCTTGATGTGAGCGGGCCAATAAACACCAGGGTATGAGCTGAATGCCGACAGGGTGACTCGATTGACCCTCGATACGAGAAGATCGTGAGTGGTCAATCCGAATGGTGATTGACCAGTAGACAAAAACGGCTGCAGATGCTCGCTCGCACATCGAAATCGGGTACCAGTACTGGGACAGTGACGCCCCGCTCCCCTATCCCATCTGCGTCCGGCCTGTCCGTGCAAGGTCTTCGCGAAGCGATTCGGCGTGTTGAACGCGGCATCGAAGCTGACCTGCTCTATGCTGGCGACGCACCAATGATGGACGCAGAGTCGACGCCACTATTTGCGAAGTCGACCTCAAGCGAGCCTTACGAGGCGGCGTCGAGATTACGGCTGAGCGATAGTCAACTACGCATGGCGCAGTGGCTGAATGCTCTACCGATCTCGAAGTATGTGACATGGTATCCAGAAGTCCCAAATTCACATGCAGTGATCATCGTCAGGTGAGTCTCGCAGCGGTACATCTGATATTGACGACGGAAGGGATCCTACGAATTTCCCCGGACATAATCGTGGACGCGGACTGCTGAGAAGGTGGGCGGAGGGCGTATTGGTTGATTAATTGCATGAACTCGCTTTGACTGCAAACATGCACCATGCATACAACGCAGTAGCACAACATGATCAATGGCAAGCTATGTGACAAATCAAGCTATTGGCACAACAAGAAATTGCTGGAACATGCGAACGACTCGTACAGGATGGGGATGGGGATGCGCCATCAAAATTCCAAATCTCGAAGACTTCCCATCGCTGTTATCGTTGCCGCAAAAGCTTCGAACGCGCTTCCGCCACTACTGTCATTAGCTTGCCGATCGTCCAACGAAGTGTGTGGCATACTAAGCCTCTTGGACTCGGCTGAAAGCTCCGTCGACATGACCACGCTGGGCTGATCCAGGATTCTGCCGAGTACTGCTCTTGTGTTAGGACTCATATCGCTAGACAAAGGCCTACCTCGCACAGGAGTTACTGGACTTTCGGTCTTTGCATTAGACCGCTGACGGACCATCAGTTTCCTCCCGGCGCGGGACGTACTGTCTGGCTTTCGAGCTTGTGAACAGCGTCTTTGACCTTCCCTGCCATGGGTCTCTGTGCCTCCTTGTTAGGCACCTGAACTGCAGTGGCGGCGAGCTTCGCCTAAGATACACTCAGTTGTGCTGCCCTTCGGATCGGCTCGAAGCTGCGACCGGATGGGATAAAGCGCGGTCTCAGCGAGTCTCTCATAGTATGGACGGCCAGGACCGCATCGTTCGTGAACACCGGATGAGAACGCCCCTTGGCAACGGTTGAGCTGAAGCTTAGCGGAGTGGAGTGGACTGCCGGATCGACCAAGACCGGCAGAGTATCTTTGAACCGACTCGATCGGCTCGGCGTCGATGAAAGCAAGAATCGGTCATCCAGCCAGTCCGGGTTTATGCTGAAATCATCTGGTTCATCAAGGTTGTCTCCGAATGAGACCGAGTCCTGGAAGAAATCGAGATCAACGGTGCTTCCAGCTGCGTCGACGACCTCGGCCGTCCGTGCAGGAGATGCGCGCAAGCGCATCGTCCCGGTGTCCTCCGCGGAGTCAGACAGCATTTGTCGTTCGCCTGATAGCTCGTCCAGTGGATGGACCGAGAACTCATCCTCAGGATCGCCGAATGAGCCCAGATGACCGAGGACGTCTAGGAACTGCTCCTCCAGCTCCATCTTGGAGAACCGGTGGAAGGTGTCTGTCGTCATAGGCAGTGACGAGTGGGACCAAGGCGGAGTTGCGAGGGGTGAAACACATTCAGCGGGGTCAGTACTGGGCGAGCCGTACTGGTCGACTTGGCGAAGACTTTCTGGACCCTAACAAGACAAATCAGCGGGAGTCACTCCCGCGCAAGGTGTACGCACCTTGTTTCCATTGACATAGATATTATCGAGGCCCTTGATAGCAGAATCAATTCGCTCATCCGGAAGAGCGTCAGATGATGCTCCCGAGATCCCGTCTCGGGACGGCTCGGTCGATAGGGATGGGGCTGACTTTCTCCTGATCGATGGCCTTTCGACGGATGGGATTCGGGGCAGCGGGCGGTCGCAGAGTAGCCTGAGCTGCGGACTGATCACCGCTGATTGTATTTCATTAACCGTTCTGGAGTTTTTCGACCGATTCGTGTCGGGACGAGGAACCGCGCAAGATTTGCACGACGGAGAAGTGTGAAGAAGATCCAGAGCGGTAGTGTCCTGGAGGACGAATCGCCGGATGACTTGAGGTGTCGACGGGAAAGGTGATTCAATTTCAAGCGATCGGGGACGGGAGTCAAGCTTGCATGTAGGGGATGGAGTGGAAGGTCCGGAGTTAGACGTAGGAGTGAAGGATCGCGGAGCAGTAGGCAGATCCGGGCTGTCTGTGGCGTAACGTAAAGCTTGCTTGGGTCTCGAAGATGCCAGCTTCCTCTTGCGAAGTATGGGCAGCGGCGATCTGCGGAGCAAGTCGGGACGAGAGGGATATCCCGCGGATACCTTGCGGAAGCTGGCGATTTGGTTTCGTGACAGCTTCAGCCGTAGCGAGTAGTCGACCGGACTGGCATACGGCTGACGAAAGGACGAGGAGTAGATCCGCTTATCTTGCACAGCGTTCATACCAGCCAGTGCATCGTCGCAGACAGATGAAGTCGGCAGAGGTAGTCGCGATGGGTTGGGAGGGTCCAGGCTATCGCGAGATAGCGTCAGCCGTTGACCGAGTAAGGTGGTGTGGCGCTTGATTTTGACGACTTGTCGATGGTCTGCATCGTCAAATGGTAAGGCTGACCCGGTGACCAGGAGCCTATGCCCACCTGAATCGTCTATCCTGCCCGATCTGGCTTTCCGCGAGGCACTCACGGCAGTCGCGTTACCGGGTCGCGCTTCGCTTGACTTTGAAAGAGTGAGAGTAGAGGTCTGGGCTATTGGAGCGACTTGTCGATGTCTCGACAACGAAAACAGTCTGGAGATAGTCGAAGCGGTGGAGGACTTGCGTGGGGCGATATGCTCGATGCCTTGTGGATGCGATTGGATTTCGGATGGGCGAGGATGGCGGGGGGAGTAAGGGTGACGGTCTTCGAAGGGAGTCCGTTTAGAGTAGCTCATGATACGATTGTTCGTCACAAGTTGAAAGGTCAGAGGATGTCACATGCATTGAAGGAAGGTGGGGTAGATCGAGAGGAGAAGAAATTGACTATGGGGTGAGGTGGATAAAAGGGGGAGGTGATGAGGCTGAAAGAGAGAGATGGAAGCAAAATCAGTCTCGTCAAGGGAGCAAAAGTGGAGGTAATCGACTTCTCAAAAATCCTATCGTTCATTCCGATCTTCAACAGATCCAATCTACAGTCAATTTTCATGACAATGGACACCGACCCTTGAAGGCCGACGGCTGCGTTTCTGACACGATCGCCTCCTCATCATGCACCTTGCCCGCCGGATCCGTTCAGTATTCCCACCTTTACCACACCCTCGATCCTTCTCCGTCTCTCACCGTCACCACGCCCAGACAGCCTTCAAGCCAATCACGGAGGATGAAGACAATGGCTCAAACTCGCATGCCCATCATCATCGGGCCGAGGTTCACTCTCACCCAAGGAAGGGCAAGCAGCGAGCCGACCCGTTTCAGGAGCAGTATCGCTTCCCTCAAATGGGCAGAAACGGGGGATCGCCTGACCCGTTTGAAGTCCTCGGTGTGGAGAGGTCGGCTAGTGAGAAGGAGGTGAAGCAGCAGTGTGAGTATCACAGATCCTTCAAGGAGCAATTCTGATTAGTGCCAGACTATCGCCTCGCCCTCATGCTTCATCCCGATTCGGCTCACCCCTCATCATCCCATGAAAACTTCGCTACCCTTCATCGAGCCTACGCCCTTCTCTCTCAGCCCGATTCCCGGTCTAGTTACCTTCACACCGGAAGAGGCTGGTCTTCGCCTTCGTCACGCAAATCAGACTCATTAGAAGCGATGTTACGAGCCGAAGTAGTGAGG